>Ga0116227_10012771_pt1 | contig 13523 bp, 17 predicted proteins | sample S1TSphgellanicum_FD_89693 | JGI IMG/M metagenome (GOLD analysis project Ga0116227, IMG submission 89693) | Host-associated microbial communities from peat moss isolated from Minnesota, USA - S1T2_Fb - Sphagnum magellanicum MG | ecosystem: Host-associated > Plants > Peat moss > Unclassified...
AAAATAAAAAAAAAAAAAATAAAAAAATTTAATCTTTTATTAAAAAAAAAAAAAAACAAAAAAAAAAAAAAAAAAAAAAAAAAAAAAAAAAAAAAAAAACCCTAAAACCTTCTAAATGATGTGCTAGGTGGTTCCTTTTGAAATTTTGATAGTGCAACAAGGAAAGACTAGAGATAATAAAAACATTGATTTCACTATGAGCTTTTCACTCAATCTTAGGATCACAAATGTGGTTACAAACTTGTGATCCACCCTTGAGCTCTTGCCTAATCTAAGTAAGAGATGAACATCTCATACAAGCGTTGTCTCCCCCAGAAGTGCATGCATAAGATCATCATTTCATTCATTGAAATATTTCAAACCATACTTAACTAGAGACATTTAAGTAAATTTAACACATCTCTCATCCTCCCAAACACATGTGCATGTGACACAAATATCTCAAGTAACTATAGCTTGGAGAAAGTAACGTGATAGGAAGTTGATATCCAACAATTCCCAAGGTGGGTAGTTGATAACACACCGTTATGCATACTAAGCAAATAGCACACCAAAAAAGAAGAGGTTATTTAATCATCAAGGGTATAGCTTGGGAAAGAAATTTATAGTAAAATGATTTTAGCAATTCTAGTTCATCTTCAGATCCAGAGGTTCTTAATAAAAAAAGTGAAGAACCAACTGATATTAGTTTACATATAGCAACAATTTACACATTTAATGCAACAAAACAGTTTCCCCATTTCTATTTTTCTTTAATTGTTTGTGCAATTTTTCATCATTGTTTGTGTTCTCAAATCCATCTCTCAGAGAGGTCACAGACTGGTGTCCATCATCTTGATTGACAACACTCATCAATTCCATGACTTTCCAATTGGATGAAATGAGGATTTGAAGGTCTAACAATCCAGGGCCCAAAGATGGTGTGAATTTGGAGATAACTTTAATAATGTAAGGTAGAAGTAGTGCAATAATATTTCAGTGTCATGTTAGTCAATTCAACACACAATTCCACAACAATTCATAATTGACCTAAAACTCCTTCAATCCTCACAATGGTTTAGGTGGGTAAGTGTTCCTAGCTAGTTGGGTCCAAATTCAGTCTCCAGGCCCAATCACAGGAAAGCTTGAAGTTCAACTTCACTAAGCAAGCAAGTCAGGAAAGCATAGAATTCAACTTCAATGAGGAAACAAGTGGCATCAAACAAGAATGGAGTTTTTGTTCTCAAGTTTGCTCTCAAACCACACATAACATTCAACAATATTCATTCTTGACAGACTATAATTAAGGAAAGACTTGCAGCAGGAATGGGCACTACTACCACGAATCAAAAGCGGTCCCCAAATAAAAATGGTGGAAAAAAATTGCATGCAAAGATAACAATGAATGAGGATACTACACATTGTTGCTCTCCACTGCAAGTTTTCAGTATGCAAGTTGAATTTATTGATGAATCTCAGGAGTGCTGGGAGCTTCATTGGCGTGTCCTGTTTGTGATTCAGGGGTTGCTGCTGCTGCTGCTGCTGCTGCTGCGACCTGCTGTTTGAGAAACCAACACCATCAAAATTTTGACATGTCAGGGCTGTAGATACTGAGCAAGGAAATGTACTAGGGGAGGAATTACAAAGGACATAAAAATTCAAATTTAACCTTAAGCTGGTATGTCGTATAACCCACCTCAAAAATACATATATATGTAGTATAAACAACCCTCATATGGAACTTGGAAGAAAAAAGCAGTCAGTACCTTGGACTTTGTCTTTCCCTTGGATGGTACAGTTTGGAAGGGTAGGAAGTCAATGCCCAGCATGAAGGGCTTCAGGGCCTCAGGAACCCGAACACCCTCTCGTGTTTGATAATTCTCAAGAATGCAGCAAAGGGTTCGTTCTGTAGCTGTGAGTGTTGAATTCAAAAGATGGACATAATGCTTCACTTGATCATTCATCTGCAACCAAGCAACATGAAGCAACTTCACACTTCTGTAAGACAAGACCAACCACAATATTCAAATAGCTAGTCACCATGAATCTCAATGCTACATTGCTGCCACCTTTTTCAGTAAGTTGTACAATAGTAGAAACAACAAATCTAAGGGTAATGAAAGCACGAAAGTCTATTTGCAACACTCAGAAATGACCAAGGCTTTCTTCTGCTGAGGAGAGCAATACAGACCTTTTTTTGACCATAACGAATCTCAAGGTTCCGTGACTGATAATCAGTGCAGTTGGAGCATGACACAAGCTCCCGAAAGGTTTTTGAGGCCGGGAACCATGCCTCTAAATCATATTTTTTGGCAGCACTATCATTCAGAGCCCCTGATACAATGGACACCACTCGATATGGAAGTTCCAACTGCAACCAACATACATTAAAGAATAAATTCTTAGGAGAGAATTATTTGAGATGTATAAAGCCATCTTTTGTGCTCACAGAACAATCCAGGATTGCCACATTGAGAATCATTTAACACACCCAGATACAAGTCCCCAATGACAAAAAAAACATCACTAACAACTGAACAACATCCAAGATGCTTACCTCTTGGTAGAAATCTTCAGAATTCTTCAGCATCTCCTCATGCATATCCCAGGATTCTGTTCCATGAGGACTGGTGATGCAAAACTGCTCCACTTTCTCAAATTGGTGCACACGGAAGATGCCAAGCGTGTCCCGTCCATGTGATCCTGCTTCCTTCCTAAAGCACGTTGAGTACCCTGCATATCTACCACCCAACAAAACATCCCCACACAGAATTGGCCCAAACATGTTCAAGAGAATGTTGTCCTGAGACTCTGAACCCCAAGAGTCAACTATTGTACTGGTTCCAGCAAAAACCAAAACTGACACAACAAGACTGACTGTGGTCATAACCTTGTGAGAGTCACTCACAAAGTGTCCAACAGCAGGTGTAGATGAGTAAATAGCAATCCACCAAAAACTTCAGGCAAACCATTATGTCAGTTCCACACAAATACCAAACAAACTTGATAAGAATCCATACCATCATAAACTTATGGGCGTCACTAACAAAGTGTCAAGACCATGAGCATGAAAGCTACCAACAAGACAGACATAGGTTGACAGGGCATCTAAATTTACCTGATGGGTACAGACTTTGTGTCCATCCATTTCTCACGGTGAAGAGCACATATTGGTTGCTCAGCTGTTGCAATCAGATATTTGTCATCCCCTTCTCCAGAAACCTGTGAAGTCATCCCCCCCACCAAAGCAATAAGATCACACTCTGGAGAGTCTCCATTGAACACACCAATGTCTCATGGAACCAATATTTGTAATGTCCACTGCCAACCCTAGGAATGAATGGATTGTACACTAGAAAGCCATACAAACCAAATTCTTGTCCAAATAGCAGCTCAAATGCCCTGGAGCAATTCCAGCTGCAGAGACTAACCTTATAAAGCTCTTCATCAAACTGGGCCAGCTGGGCACACTCAGCCATGACTTCCTTGCGCATAAAAAAGGGTGTCTGCAAGGGAGTGTAGTTACGCTTCAACAAGAATGCAAGCCCAAAGTTTATGAGTGCCTGATTCAACAACACACCATAATGCTTCAAAAAATAACCACGGCCTCCAGCCACATCTGTCCCTGTGAAACCAAAAAAAGCACACCAATTTACATCAAATACTCAATTGCACTGCAACCAATTCAAAGCAAATAAAAACAGTACAACTCACATCACAATCAATGCAGAGAAAAGGCACAGAACAGAAATGAAGAAAAATCAGACACGACAGCAGGCAGGAATGAGTGTGCACACACAGAATGGTACTTAGGCAAGCTATTAACTCCATCTAAAAGCAGGGGTTTGGTAATTACCTGCGTCCAGATCCACAATGCCGAGGTGTTGGACTAGATCAACATGGCTCAAGAGGCCTGCATCCTCCCTGGGTGTTCCCCATGTCCGAACCACAACATTGTTGTCCTGTACCCATCAGAAAAAAAGCACAGCAGCAGTGCTTAGACTCATTCATCATCAGGGCTCCTCTTTTACCTACTCAAAAAGATGCACAATCTCACAGCCTTCATGCTACAAACAATATTGACTTTCTCAATTTTCACTGTTCATCATCATGGTTAAGCTCACACCCATTACCTCATTGTTGTCATAAGGCACAGAATCATGCACAAGGTTGCCAACCTCCCTCAATCGCAGTTCTACTGCTTCCTTTGCTTCATTTACTTCCTTCTCCTTCTCCGTTTTTAACTCCACGAGCTCCTTCATCTTCGACATCAGCTCAATATCCTCTAGTTTTGCCTATATCATCACCCAGTCAGGTACCATAAGCCCAACGCTCTGTTGATTCATTACTGAACAAAACTAAAACATAAAAATAAAATAAAATAAAATACAATAAAAGGGTGCTAGGGATTGTTGGCAATCTCATTCAAACAAAACCTGATGTAGAACAGGGGTGCATGGCAGAGGGTTTATGGATTGTGTGAGACAGTCAGTGCGTGTATTACCATTTTCTTTTTAGCAATCTCCTTGTTAACCTTGTTGACTTCCTGTCTGAGCTTATCAGCTTCAAACTGACCTGTTGTTCTCCACCCCCCAAAAAAGGCAGCAGAGATCTTCAGAGTGCATCTCAAACCAGCCCTATTATCAGAAGACAAAGAAGAAAACACCCTTCCATATGTCACACATGATATGCTATGAGAAATTTTGTGAGGGTACACGGACGCACTCCTACCCATGAGGCAAAATTGGATTGATGCTCCAAGAAGTGAGGAGAAAAGAAGAAAAAAAAAACTTACGTTCACGCCATTTTTTGTCGAGGTCGATGATCTCATCCACAAGCTCAACTCTCGCGAAGCGCTTCCTCTGTGACTCTCTAATCCTCTCAGGATCATGACCCTTCTCCACTCGGAACAAGTTGATATCCAACATCCTGTAAAGAAGAAGAAGAAGAACAACAAAAACACACCCTTTGTACCTACCTCAGGGCTCCAAAAGCATCAGCAGCACCAATGCTTCAAAGATGAAGAACTGAAGAGGCTCTCTGGCTGCTGCACAAGCACACTGTGTTGAAAACAAAACAAAGAAGAAGCACAAGAAGAAGAAGAAGAAGATCAAAAAGAAAATTAGGGTTTAGGGGGCTAGAAATTAGGGTTAGGGCAATCAAGGGGGCTTTAGGAGAAGAAGATGAGGATTAAACCCTTGGGGCAAAACGACAGAAAATTGGGGGTAACAAAATGGCCAATGGGTGAGGCAGGACTGCAACTACCCTATCTTGGGGAAATGCCCCCTCCCACCCCCAAACCCTAACCCTAATTCTGGAATCGGCAAAGACTGGAAGGAGGACGATACTGAAGAAGTCAGAGCAGCTGGAAGAGGAAGTGATTTGTAAAGAAGAGGAAGAAGAAGGAGAAGATCCTAAGCTTAGGAGGATGCAAAGAATGTTGGTTAGGGTTGTGGGTTGTGGGTTGTCTCTTTTTTTTTTGGTGGGTGGGTGTGAAGATTAAAGAGTGAGGATGGAAGCTGGGAGGATGGGTTGCAGCAATTTTTTTTGGGTGATATTTGAAGGGGATGAAGGAAGCTGGGGAGAAATGCAGCAGCTGCTGGGAGGAGAATGCGGAAAGAAGAATTGAAGTGTTTGGAAGGAAGAAAGAATCTCAGGTTGCAGGTTGCAGAGAGAGAGAGATGGCAAGTGCTGAGGCATTAGAAGTGAAGTTTCAAATAGGATCTGAATTGTTCAGTGCGAGAGATAGAAAAGAGCGAGCAGGAGGAGGTGGTTCTCTTTTGCAAGGAGCTGCATTCCAGAAGAAGGGAGGGTATTTGAGGTGGATGGTAGTTTTTTTTTCAGCGCAGGGAGAGTCCAGCTGCAATGCTGGTGAGAAATTATTGGAATATATCTAAGCAAATAGAGAAGAAGGATAGAAGAAGAGAAGACACGATAGGGAAGGTGTGTGATCAGGTGTGTCTATGGCCTGCTGGCTTGGTCAGAGCCCAGTAGCGGTGAGGCTCTGGATGGCAGGCCACGCATACTGTAAGCAAGTGCCTGTTCAGAGGTGGAGCAGGTTTAGAGGAGGCAGCAGCAGCAGCAGCAGTTGCCACATGCGGCTTTCTCTTCTTCCAGAAAATGTAGGATGCTGGAGATTGCAAATGCATGCAGTTGCCTTGGAAAAGCTGGTTCATTCTCTCACTCCAAGTTGGCAGGAATCCTTCAGGTCTTCCACCAAAACCATCACCCCAATTTCAACCAGATTTTAGTGCATTCTGTTGCGAATTCTACAGTTCTGGTGATATCAGGATTTTCTGTAGGATTGCTGTCTTATTCAGCAACATGGATTCCCATGGCTAAATTGTTCCACATGCACATGTTCAATCATTATTTTTGCTGATGAGTTTGTAGCCAGTATATGGGTCACATAGGATTAGGGTTCAAATCCTTGGATCTGATCTCTGAGGTTCTTGTCATGTTGAAGAGTTGATAAAAGGAAAAATAAATCAAACATGATGATAAGTGTTTCCATGAAAAATGAGATTGAAGCAAACACAAAAAGCAGCACCCAAGTATGTTGATATCTGGTTTGGCCTGCCATTATAAGTCTGCATAATGTGAGCATAAGCTGTTGTGGGATCCATCTGTGCAAATTTCTTACTCACAGCATTGGCTGGCACTTCTGCAGATTGCCTAGATGGAGAGGGAGCTGTAAAGTTGTGCCGAGTTGGATTTTGTATGCAGGCTCAGTGCTTGCTGATGAGGTCTTCATGGATCCAAGACGACTTTTTGGTGGAAGCTCTGCAGCTATTGAGGAGAGGGAGCGGCCACAGAGCCCTCCACAAGAAGAGCTTCTATGTCTTCCTCGTAAGTGGCTGTCATTGCCTTGATGGGTATTTATGATCTTGGAAATTGCTAATTCTAACTGAATTTTCTAGAAGTAAAAATCAATGAATTGGCATTCGATGTGAGTTGTTATTCATGGTCCATGGACTAGTGAGATACTGTCATTTTGTTAACATTGCACAATTTTGTCTTCTAGTTTCTTCTCTCTTCTTTCTCCTCCTCCTTCCTGTAGGGTTTCCATGTCACACTTGGCAAAATTGTTTGGTTTTTGTCGGAACTTTTTGCTGTCATGTTGAGTCAGCTCCTTTCCTATTTCAGGTTATTTAAAATCACACATTGTATATGAGGTTATAATGAAAAACTTTGTAGTAATGTTGAACTGGATATCAGGCCTTGTAGGCAATGGCGGGAGCACTCATGAAGTAGATGTGCAGCCGGAATGCTCTGATAAAGTGGGCAACAGCCGACATTACCTGAAGGATGTCAGTATGGCACTCCGTAAAGTAAAACAAAAGGCTGATATACAGAAGGCCCTTGCCCCATTTGAGGGAAAGCTGTCAGCACGGGATGCAACTTTGGTCTTCCGAATGATCTACAATAGACAAGTGGCTGTGGAATTCTACAAGTGGGTGAAATTGCAGCCTGGGTTTGAACCTCATTTTCATTTGTTTGTGGCATTTGCAAATTGCCTTTTACGAGTTCAAAAGTGGGTAGCGCTTGAGGTACTTGTTGATGAAATGGTCAAGAGTAAGCTCCCTCCTGATGGAAGATTCTATGCTCAAGTCATTCGGGCTGCTGGTAACACAGGGCGGTTTGAAATAGTCAAGAAATGGCTTTCTCGGATGGAGGTTTTGGGCTGCCCTTATGACTTGGAGGTTTATAATGCATTAATAGAAGCATATGGAAGGAAGGGACAAATTGGTCGAGCGTTTTTTTTCTTCAAGCAGCTCAAGTCGGAGGGCCTTATGCCTGACAGAGCTACATACAGTGCAATGTTGTGTGCATGTAGGCAAGCTGGGAAGGTGGATGAGGGGTGCCACCTTTTTGAAGAAATGCAAAAGTCTGGGGTGTGCCCAGATCAGTGGTCATATAGTATACTCATTGACTTGTTCGGTAAAGCAGGAAGACACAAGGATGCTTCCGACATGTTTCAAGAAATGCAGGTAAGGTTGTCAGCTGTCAGGCTTCAAGTTGGGCAAGAAATCTTGGTTGTACAGCACTAAATTATGCCCAAAGAGAAGGATCAAGTGTAGGGTAAAGCTATGCGCCATAGCATTGTGCTTCTTTAAAACTTGCAAAGTTACTATTCAGGAACTGCAGCTCTTTGCAGTGTACCCTAGAAGATATGGGCATCCTAGCAAAAACATCAGAAGCCTCTACAGTGATGACTTTCTTTCTTGACTTATGTGTTTATATGTATTCTATCAATGCAGGCGGCAGGATACAAGCCAGATAAAGTGGCATTCACCACTCTAATCCATGCATTTGCCACAGTTGGAATGGTGGAGCAGGCTACATTGGCTTTCCAGAAGGCTCAGCAAGCTGGTTGCTTGGGGGACCCTGTGATCTTCTACACCATGATCAAGCTCTATGCAAAAGCACAGATGTCTGATCAAGCATTCCACATGCTGAAGATGATGAAGGAGTTAGGATTCTTTGTCCATGAGGCTGGTTACACAAATGTCCTAAATTCTTTCTTCAGTGCAGGACTTGCACAAGAGGCAATTCAAGTTTTTCAAGAGATGCAGGATGTGGGATGTCCTGTTAGTGAGAGGACTTATGTCAAAATGCTCAACGTGTACTCAAAAATTGGAATGCATGCAAGGGCTGAAAATCTTCTCCTGGAGATGAAGGAGAAAGGTTTTCAGTGGAACGTGGTGGCTTACAGCACTTTGATAGACATGTATGGGAAAATGGGGAAATTGCAAGATGCAGTGAGAATGTTTTCACTCATGAAGGAACAGGGCTGCAAAGGCAATTTAATTGTCTACAACAGCATGCTAGACATGTACGGGAAAGCAGGAAAGCTGAAGGATGCAGAACTGCTTTTGGCAGAGATGTCAGGGGTAGGCCATACACCTGACACTGTGACATATACTATTCTTATCAATGGGTATAACAAAGTGGGTCGATTTGATGACTCCATTCGCCTGTACAATCAACTTAGGTCTGCTGGTTTGAAGCTGGATAAAATTTTAGTAGCCATTATGATCAATGTGTTTGCAAAGGCACGCCAATATGAGCAGCTCACTCAGCTTTTGGAAGAGATGCCAAGCTCAGGCATCCAACCGGATGCCCGCATACTGCAGACTGTTGTAGAGATTTATGAAGATGGAGGCCTTTGCGAAACTGCTTCTCAAATACTGACAAGGATCCAGGCGTTAGGGCCTGTGGAGACTGCTACAATGAAGTGCCCACCTTGGTCACCGTTACGAAATCATCGTAAGGGCTGATAAATTGCTGGTGTAAAAGCAAAGTAGTTATGGCTTCCACTCCCTGGTGTAGGCTCATTCGCAATTGTGAATACAGGTTACCCTTGTGATTATTGAATTCTCCAAATTGAGTTGTTCACGTTTTTGGGTTGGATGGCAATTTGATTGTGTATCACAAAGCCTTTGATCATAGTGCTTAGCAAATGATGTTTACAGATATAGCACACATCTGGCAGTGGCATAGTATAGCAACTTATGGCAGTTTAACAGCGACTTGTTATGATGAAATCCCATTGCCTCTAATGCATTGTGCAGGAGCCCGTTGTTTGCATCGACAGTAAAATGACCACCCACGTTTACCCCTGGTAAGTTGCTAACAACATGCTTCCAATTGAAATGGCATTTATATTTCTTTCTTTAACTCTGGATAAACTTTTAATTTTTTTCTCGACCAATTGTCTACAATCACAGAGCAAGTGGATTGTCTAGATTTCGTCATCACCATTTTACAAGGGTTCATGGTTTATCAAGAGGAAAGATGTTCAGGGTTGTCTCCTTTTGTTTTGTTGTGAAGCTTTTCTAGACTTTGGGTCTTGCTTAAGTGGAAAGTGAGAAGCTTAGATCAAATATGGTTTGAACATCACTAGGGTGTTGTAGATCAAATGGAATATTACAGGGTTTTTTTGTTGTTAGTCTCTTCCCTTTTGTGTTAGTTCAACATCATGTTTGGAAACAAGTAGAAAACATGATCTTGGAAATCAATACAAAAACTTTGGATCAAAAGTTTTGCAGTGTTCAACATATATTCACAAAACATAGTTGGGTTCCCAAAAAAATTCCACTTTCCTCTCTGACCTGTAGCCAAATTTGGCTAAATCCTCTTGTGGATGATGGCCAAGTCCATGTATCTCACAAAATTGACAAGAAAGCCTTGGAACTCCTTCACCTTGGGGTCCTTACTAACATATAATTAGTTTGGGTGGAGGTTCTATTGAATTTTAAAGGAAGATTAGAGATTCTTTTCAAAAGTGAGAACTAGACTACAATGGTTTGAACCCGTGTTGTGTGTGTAAGTCTCAATAGTCGTATATATGGTGTGTAAATGTTATGTAACTGGAAATGATCATTTACATTTCTCTCATGTATAACTTTTTTTTAACACTTACACTTGCATGGTGCCATGTAAATGTTTTTAAGTTTGTACATGTATATATTATATATCCTTAACGATTATGACTCCTTGCAATCCATACTAATTAAATGTGGGAGTGCATTTGAAAAGCTCAATGTTTTTTAAATATTGGATCCACTTTGATTGGCCCTTCACAAAAGAAATCATGATACTTTTAATACTTTCCAAATAAAAACATTTTCTACCAATATGGGATTGTGAGAATCCTTCCTTTTAATCACTTATATACAATACAAGACCAAACTTTTTGGCAAAGGAAAAGGGACAAATTGTGGGGGTGATTCCAAGGAATACTTTTTTATGCACACTTTTATGTGCATTTTGCCCCACCTCATTTTTTGAGGAGAATTTATATTTTAAATTTCGTTCATCATCATTTGGTCAGGGCTTTTACAAGAGCTTGGGCATTTTTTGTGATTCATATTAATTAGTTTAATTAATTGGTGCGTTTCAAAGCACAAATGTCTTTAAAGTTCTTTTTTGCAATGGGTCATTTTGATTGGCCCATCATCAAAAAAAATTCTCCATCCCCCTTCCCCCCAACCCATTTTTACTTTGTTTTATATAAATTTATTTATTTTACACTTAGGGCCACTTTAGACAAAGGTCCAGGAACCAAAAGCTTAAGGACCAATTTGAATCAAATTGAACCTTGAATTGGACCTTTTTTCACATTTAAAAAAAAATTAAAAATAGATACAATGAGTGTGTTTAAAGACTTGGGGTGTGATTGACATGTGAGAGTATCGGGTTAATTTTTGGTCTTTTTTTTAAAAATAAAATTTAAATAATTTTTAAAACTTTTAATTTTCATCTCCATTTCATGCACTTGGAAGGGTTGAAAATGCTCTCTTTCTAACAACCACCTTTCTAGTATTCAGAAAACCAATTGTGTTAACTCTAGAATTGATCAAAAAATGGGAAAGTTGGTGTGCTCTTAACAATGCCTTCAATCCATAGATGTGTTTTCCATTCTCACGAAAATTGAGCAATAAGCATCAAAAAACAATGAAAAAAAAGCAAAAAAACAAAAAAATGAGCTATCTTAAACCTTAGTTTACACTTTGGTTCTTCAAATCATGAGTCTTCCTTTAAGCTATTTTTTTAGTTTGAACCAATTGGGTTTCCTTCCATTAAATGATTAAATCCAATTTAAGTTAAATTAATTTCCTTGCCATGTAAGTTAAATCACAATTTGATTTGTCTTAGTCCTAAACCCTTGTCTAAAAGACTTGAAACCAATTTAAAAGCTTTTGACCAATAGAAATGTTCGATGTCATTAGACCTTTGTCTAAAATGACCCTTACATTTATATCGAATGTAAGACCTAAACCATATACATGCACAACAATGGTTTGAATTAATAATGACCAATAATGGTTTTTTTTAATAACCACCAAATAGGTTTTTTAATAAATTTTTTTAGATCACATGTTATCAATATCAAATTATTTTTTCCTTGAATGTTAAGTAGGTTATCAAATAATAAATTAATAAAAATCAATTATACATTAGTTATAATTATTTTAAATGTTATTTTTCTGTTTTTCAAATTTTATTACTATTTAAGATTGATAATTTTCCTAAATTATTCAAACCAAACAAACCAATTGTTATACTCCGATCCGCCTTGGTGTTCCTTGTGCCTTTGCCTCTATTCACACACCTCATTAAACACCTTCATTATTTACACATGGCAAACCACGCAATGATGAATTTCAACATTCAAATTTGTCTTGTATCCTAAGGCTAACCCTGACTTAGGTTATAAGATGAATTTGAATGGTGAAGTTCACCCAAACAATGTGTAAGTAATGTAAATGTCTAACAAGGCGTGTGAATGAAAGCAAGGTCGCAAGGAATGCATTGACCCCATGTGCAAATCGATATACCACCAACCCAATATTGTTTGTACGCTTTAATGGTGCTCTAACGATCATATTAGCTTTAGATTTAACAAATGGTTTCAATTTTCTTATGAAATGCATAAATGTTCCATAATTTATACGATATGCAGATAAATATTTTGTTTCTTATTTTCAAGTTGGTGTGGGCCAAACAATTTTTTCTATCAAGTCCCAATGTGTAGATTGTGGAGGCTATTTTCACCAAATTTTGCATGACCTAATCTTTCAATAAGCCAAAATAGATTTTTTTTTTGACATTACATGAAAAATGAATGATACTTCGAACTCCAAGAATATATAAAATGGAACCACTTTCAATCTTCTTATGACAATTAATTCTCAAACTCTCATCATGATCCAAAAAAATAAAATAAAATGCTAATAACACAATGCTGATTGTCATTCCAAACACCAACTATGAAATTCTAATATGAAAACTTGATGCAAGCCCTACACTCACAAAATCAGAGAGCACAAAATATTAAAATAACCCAAAAAAATCAGAGGTCTCAAAATGTTGAAACCCAAAAGATAAACAAAACCCTAAAATTGAATATTTTGTCAACAACTGAAAACCTAATATGGAAAAAAGGATTCTAATATTTTCTAATATTAAGTCAAAAATGTTTTTAAAAAACTTAGTATTTTCCCCCTAAACTGTGGAAAAAACCAAAAAAAAAAAGCTTTAAAAGTTTTTCTGGTGAGACCCAAAGCTATAAAACTTTTGCTGCTGAGACCCTAAGCTATGAACCCAAAGCTATAAAACTTTTGCTCCTGAGACCCTAAGCTATGAACCCAAAGCTATAAAACTTTTGCTCCTGAGACCTAAAGCTATGAACCGTAAGCTATAGAGCTTTTGCTGCTGAGACCCTAAGCTAGAACCCTAAGCTTTATACTTTTGCTACTGAGACCCTAAGCTATGAACCCTAAGCTATAAACTTTTTGCTGGTGAAACCCTAAGCTATAAAACTTTTGCTATTGAGACCTTAAGCTAGGAACCCTAAGCTATTAAACTTTTGCTGTAGAGACCCTAAGCTATGAACCCTAGGCTCTGAAACTTCGTTACCTGCCTGCCTTGGTCATCTCTTTGATCCGCGTCGATTCGAGAATTCTGGGAGTCGAGTATTGTTGTTCGATAGAAGAGCATTGATCGATTGTTGCAGCAGCTAAGAAAAAAAAAATCTT
>Ga0116227_10012772_pt1 | contig 13523 bp, 7 predicted proteins | sample S1TSphgellanicum_FD_89693 | JGI IMG/M metagenome (GOLD analysis project Ga0116227, IMG submission 89693) | Host-associated microbial communities from peat moss isolated from Minnesota, USA - S1T2_Fb - Sphagnum magellanicum MG | ecosystem: Host-associated > Plants > Peat moss > Unclassified...
ATAGTAATCAATTTTTGAAATTACAAATAACAATCATCAGATTCTCTATGAAGTTCCAATAGGTAGCCAGAAATATGGAAGGATGCTTTATATAAATGATTTTCATTTTTTTTAATAGCCAAATTTGGTTAAATCCTTATATATAGATGATCACCACTTCAGCTACATCACAAAATTGGGGAAAAAAATTTTAAATTTTTTTTTAAATTTTTAAAAAAAATTGAGCAATTTTGAAACATGACTCTCTTTCTTTCTCTCTCTGTCTAGTATTGAGTATCAACCCTTGTTGGGTGGTTCTCTCTTTTTTAGAAAGAACCGAAGGATAAGCACTAGCTATACAAACACTTGACCAATGGCTCTAATAAAATTGAAGAACCACATTCGACCCATTGACCATGGTTCTAAGAGAATTGAAGAGAATCGCATTCAACCCATTGACCATGGTTCTAAGAATATCGAAAAACCACATTCAACCCATCCATTCCACGGTCCTAAGAAAACAAAAGGAATCAATTAAATAACCTACCCTAAATGCGCCCGTTCAATTGTCAATTCTTTCCTAAAAACTCATCTCGTCAACTCTTTGAAATGATAAAAGAAAACCCTAACCCTAATCCTAAGGTTAGAACTTTAGAACAAAAAATAAGAAATCGCCTACTAAAACTAGAATCTAGTATCTCCCTTATATTTGAGCAAGAGTAAACACAAAACATGTAACTCTCTCTTCTTTATTGTAACATAGAGAGACAATAAAAGCTAACTCTCTTGTTGTACTTCCGAGAGACCGAGAAGAGATCACATACCATAGTACCTTGGCCATTTCAACACATGTCCATTGAATAGTTAATTAATTTTTTAAAAATTCATTTCAACAAATGCAATATTCCTAAATATTCACTATTTTCTTTCACAATATTTTTTGATTTGGAAGAAATAATTTTTGAAAATTTCAACATTTTTGAAAATAATATAATTAGTGTCGAATTGGCCACGTACTTAAGGTACTAGATTCAATAGATTCAAGAGTACTATTTGCCATCTATTTGGGTGGTTGATTGTGATCTCATTTTAGGGTGTTTTGAAGGGATTAGTAGTAATAACTTATACCTAAGGCCACTTAAGATTCAATTGAAAGTGTTGTTTGTGTCTTCTTCTTCAAACTTGCCTACGCTTAATTTCTATTGTACAATTATTATAAGCCCAATAAAACCCAAAAATCTTTGGGTGTTTTTGGGGCTATCACTATTGACCACCCTAGGGCTTCCTTTTTGTTTCCTTTTCCTAAACCCTAAACCACCCATATGGCTCAATATGGCTCTAATAGTTTTTGGAGTAGTGCCAAGATGTGGGGATTTTTTTTATAAAAATTAACTCTTTTTTTTGGGGTAAATGATTTGGTGATTCATTTAATTTGAAACAAACAACAAGCCTTTCAAGTTATTCATCTTCTTATGGCAAATTCTTGTAGGTTAGTCGATGTCTTTGGGGGGAGAATGCCTTTGATGGCTAATATTGTGGCTAGGGTTTTTTTTAAGGATAGGGGATGGTTGTTTATGTGGCTTCTTCTATGCATGGTTCATTAGTTGGGTGACCACCTTATGATTTTTCTTGTAACTTTCATGTGTTATTGGTCAAAAATTAAATAATATTTTTGGTTATTTTACTGGAGTTTTTTGGTTTCATTTTGTTTTAGCCATTTCAAGATTTGTAACATGAAAGTTTTTCGCTATTTTGGGATGCAAAGTTCAAAACCATTACATGTTGAATAATAGAATTTGTTACAACAGAACATGATCAACACATGAAATTGGAATCAAAACCTATGTATTTTTGCGTCAATCTTTTTATGGGCTTTGTTTTCTTCTAAGCTACAATCGTTTCATCATACAATAAAGTTTCCAAAAAAAAAAAAGTTTTGCCCAAACATCTTCACACATATTTAAGTGTGTTTTCAATTAATTGCACGCCTTGTTTTTCATGAAAACAAATGTGCTAAAACCTCATTTGTCTTTTACAACCTTAAAACTTACACCATACAAAATTTAGCAAGCTTTGAACCATTCATGCATTTTCAAGGTCAAAATTTGGTTAGCCTCAAGCCTCAACCATAGTTGGTGGAGGGGATTGTAATCCTTTGTATCCATTTCCATGGTTTCAATGAAATTGTTATCCATGGTCCAAATCAACAAATGTGATTGATTGTCCAGCCATGCCATTCAACATAACATTACATCATTTTTCAAGTGTAAACAAAATAATTTTGGGCATTGCAAAATGATCCTTTGGAATGGCCAAATGATGGATGAAATTTGATTTTGCATCACGATTCACCCAGTAATGCCAATAGACAATTCCCATGGCTTTCATGAGTTCACAATATGGGAATTGATATTGTAACTCATAAAAAAACTAAGATGTTGCTTCAAAACATTATACCTTCACAATTTGCAAATGTTGTTCCCATGCAATGTAGGAGAAAATGGATCCATTTGCAATGTTTGCAAATCATCAATATGCAACCAGACTAGCTTAGTACCCCCATGAAATACACATCACACAAAATCAATGTTAGGGCGAGTAAGATTCCCAACCAACCCACACTAGTGATAGAGTTTCATTCCAAAAGTTGATCAAGTTGTTGAAACAACAAAGGCATCAACCTTGAATATGATATTGGTTGCATTGTAATAACACCATATATAAAATCTCAATGTGTATTAATTTTACAACCTTGACAAAATCCATAATGTATAAATGTTTTAGGATGAACCATTTTGATAAGTTTATGCTATAATCCAAGTAAGGGCATGAAGTAATAGAAGCCAAGTGGAATATGAACATTAAACAATACTATGATGTTGGCTTTAGCTACATCACATGCAAGTTTATTTGCGCACATATACATGATGAGGGGTTTGTATTTTGCTAACATGTTTCATGCTTTCAAAGATCTTTAATGCCTTCACATCCAACAAAATAACAAATCTTTTAGGACTAAGAACTTTCTTGCCAACTTCAAAAAAATAAAAATACACTCCAATAAGCAACTTTTATATTTTGTCAACAATCATAGCCAAGTCAATCCTATGTGCAACACAATGGACAAGCATAAAAAAAGGGATCCATGTCATGTTTGATTTGAATTGTGATTCCATTGCACACAGTAGTAAACATAGACCTTGCATTCATTCCAAATGACACCAACATTTGGCCCATTGCTTGAACATTCATATCCCAAAACTCAAGAAAACATGCAACAACACTTGGGTCATATTTTCAAGGGTAAGCAAAATGGGCATTTGTTTGCATGTCTCAAGCAAACATGCATGAATCCCAAACCCAACAACTACTGTTGTTTATAGACACCTCATTAGTAGGTATGGAAAACAACACCTAAAACCTCTTTCATTCTACATGTCACAATTTCATAGAAGACCATTACCATCTCCCACCTAGACGAATCATTTTAATGTTTTTTGGGGTTGTGATTGAACTTTAAAAATGCAAACAAATGCTTAAAGCTTTCATATTTTGTCATTGTTTGACCTTGACTTGAAACATGAAAACAACATACAAATTGGGTTTTCTTATGCCTATCCTTTCTATCCATGCCCACACATACATGCTAAAATCATCCATTGACTAACAATGCGAAGCAAATTGCTTTTCATTTTTCTAATGAATATTGCTACTTTCAAAATAAATTATCCCCTTAGGATAACCAAGGGTATCTACCAAGGCTTTCTTACTACCACAATGCTTGCACAACCCATCAAGCTTGGGGCACAACAATTTGTTGCACCTTTCAATGTGGCTATAACCCTTGCATCTTGCTTGTGAAACCTTATCATTTGAATTCACTGCAAATTTCACCCAAGGGAAATTCAAATCATGTCCTAAAAGGTTTCATTAGGCTCATACATTTTTTTCAAGTCACAAATTACTCTAACTAGGAATGATCAAGTTCATGAAAGGGAGGTGAGGCTTTAGCAATATTTACAATGGTAAAAGTGTAGTTAGACATTGCAACATGTGGAGGAGTGGATGACCCAAAGATCAAATTCCATTTGAAGTTGGAAGGTGTGATAAGTGGCGCCATATTGGAAAAAAACATAACATTACAAAGAGGATTGGAAGCAAACATAAGCACAAAGACATTACCATAAGCACAATGATGATGATTAAGAGTTCCCAAGTTTCCACTTATAAAAACACAACAAATTTTCATGGGTCTTCAAATAGATCATGGGACACAACTTTAGGAAAGTGTGAAGTTTGAATTGAGAAATAAAAGGTGCAAATAGTAAACCTCTTGTTGGGTTCAAGCTACATCACAATTGGAATTGTGAAGTTTATTGTGAGTTGTGATGCAAAAATATAGGGTTGCAAATTTTTGCCCTCAATGACAAGATTAGATGATACCAACCAACTTTGCCATAGGCATCATTTTGAAATCCTTAGATCCAACCATTGTTTATATTTCATGTTTCAATTAATCAATAATTTAAGTTTGTGTTGATTTTTTTTAATCTACTTATAAATAATATATCATGAGAACATATAGATAAGTTTGAAATCAGTTTGATGAATAAAAACACATTAAAGTATTTTGAAAACAAGATTAATTAATGTTTTTATTGTTTAAAAGACTTGAAACAATTTGAAAATGACATATTTTTAGAATTAAAAAAACCTTAATATAATAATATAATGTATTTTTAAAAAACTCAAAATTTTCAAGAATGTTTGAAAACAAATAGTCATTTAAAGGTGCATCTTTGGTTCATTATATTGCGCTTGGATCCCTCATGAATCTTTGAAGGCTTCAACATTGAAATGCACACATCATGCATACACTAAACCTTCATAAATATATATATATATATATTGTCCTTTAGAATCCATGAAACATGAAATGCAACCACTTTACATACAAACCCAAACCTTTAGTCATTCATAAATGTTAAGGAGAAAATATCCTTGGGTGTTATCACTAAAAACGTCACACACTCATTTTACTAAACCCATATTTAAAATTTAGAAAAAAAATATGAAAGATCTAAATAAAATATTTTCATTAGAGTTTTTGTGAAAGTACATTTACTATGTTGTATTAAAATGTCAAAATTGTATCAATAATATTTTGTAATTTGATGTTCCCAATCATTATATTTAAAAAATGTTTTAAGATTGTGATGATGTCTCCTTTCCTTGAACTTTTTGGTTAAAAAGACTTAAGTTTGAAACATGTTTTGATTTTTTCTTAGGAAATTTCTAAGGTACCTTTTATGATATTTTATTTTATTATTTTGAATGTAATTAATTGAATAAATATAATATAATTATGAAATTTCAAAGTTTAAAAGGTGATTCTTCAAGGGGTCATGACAAATTTGAATATTAATTTGTAATGAATTTCATTTTTATTTTCCAATAAAAACTTAAGATCATATACTTACACATGCAATGGATAAACATGAAAAAAAATCTATAATTATGAAAAAAATTAAAGGAAAAAAATTATTTGAATATTATTTAATCATTTTTGGTTTTTGGAGTATTATGAAAGTTCAACATGCAAAAATATTCTTGGGTGGTACTACTAGAATTTTAAAATAATTTTTCCTAATGAACTTTCATAACTCAATAAATTGTTGTGGGTGTGATTGTTAAGTGACCAACACAAGACTCGAAGAAGGAAATGGTGAGGAAAAACATAGAGGAAAATGAAGATGGCAAGTCATGATAGATGAAAGGGGAGGTGGTGGCTTCCCCTAACCAAAGGTTGGGATGGGAAATGACTATTGTATTATTGCAAGGTGATGTGTGGTGCTAAGAAAACCTTGTGTGTTGTCTTTCAAGGCAACAATTCAACAATGCTTACCCCCCTTGAACAATGAAAGTATCATTTTTTTCCCAAACATTTTTTAGGCTACCCATTTACATCACCTTATAAAAGGTTGCCACTTGATGAAAAATCAGTAATAAAAAAAAATGTTGATTGTGATCCATAAAACACTATCCAATAATATAATGTTCATGGAAAAAATAAAATGGAAGCTTGTTAAACTTGATTTTTTGCAAACATTGGGAGAGCCTTTGTTTCCTTCATAGTTAATGCATATTTGTTTGAAACCTTGACATGAACAAAAGTGAAAATTTCTCATGGGTTTGATCAAAACCTTGAACTTCCTTCCTCCATTGCAAAATGTGATATCTAAGTGTTTAGGCATGACCACACATTTCAAGCAAATAATTGATGCACAAATGTGGGTGTTTTCTTGTGTGAATAAAAATTGTCAAGTCATTGAGCAAGTTTGCCAATAATTTCTTAACAATGTTTTCTAGGAAAAATCAAAACAAAAGTTACCATACTTCTTTGGAGCCTTTTATGTTCCATAACAAAAAAATTTCAATGATTGAAATAACAAGTTCCCCCTATCCACAATGCATATAAATTTTAACAATTTCACCAAAAATTTCCATTTTAATTTTTAAGCAAAGAAACAAGTGTTTATATATTTATTATTTCCCCCCCAATGTTGTGATGTAGTTGAAATGGTGATCATCCATAATATGACTTAGCCAAATTTGGTGATAAAAAATATGAATTAAAAAAAAAATAGTATCCTTCTATGTTTTTGGCTACCTATTAAAACTTATGTAGAATGTGACGATTAAAAAAAGTCAGAATTTGGTAGTAAAAAACCCAAAAAAACACTTACTTTTTACCATTTTGGAAAACAAATTCATCATTTGGCAAACATTCACACAAAAAAGAAGAAGCTCTGAACTATGTTGACAACTAGATTTGAATTCATTGGAAATTAATTGAAACTTAATATTAGGCTTATAAAAATAGAGCATAAATTTGATAAAACTATGGAAGAACAAAACGTAAGGTCCGATGTAAATGAATAAAAGAAGGTTGGAACCATAAAAACCATATCAACACTTAATATACATGAATGCATTTACATTATTTGATTGTTTTATAATTATGTGGTGATTTATTAGTGATCTAAATTAATAATGAAATATGGATTAATAGTCTTATACAAATGAATTATGAATAAGGTAATTTGTGAGAATGTGTATTGTTAATGTGAATAGTTGAGATGCATGAGCAACAAGATTATTCATGGAAATCAATGTGTTGAAAGAGGTTATCAAACATCACCTATGGTGTAGAGGTTTGAGAATGATGTTGTGACCTTTTTGTCAATGGTTGAAAAATCTTGTCACCAACTTGTAGATGGATGAAAAACATGTAACCTTCCTTTCAATGGATGAAAACTAATTATCTATGTCTATATGAATGAAATATCCAAGAAAAATAAAATCCCCAAAAAGTTATGTATCATGAATGATGGGAGGAAGACTAATCAAAAGCATGGGAACCTTTAAACTAGAGGTTATGTGATTTCTTTTCATGTGTTGAATTAATCCTACTATCCATGAATTGAACATCTTCACCTTATTCCAAAACTAAAATTGAGTTAGAACTTTTGATTTGTGAAAAATGAAAAGTAACAATGCAATTTTTGCTTCTATCAAATGGATGATTTTATTTGGAGTAGTCAAATGGAATACAAAATATTGACACAACAATTGAAATGCCACAAACTAGTAATTTTCATTTTATAATGGCTTAGAAAGTTGTGTGTCACAAGATCACTAATTTTTTTATCACTCCTCCATTACATCAACCTTCTTAAAATTTAAGGCACAAATGTATGTCTTAAAAACAAGTCAAAAAAATTGTTGAATGCATCTTGTTCGATGATGCCTTTTTAATCAATGATAGTGCTTTTGGTTGCCCATTAGGTTTCCAATGATTTTCAAAACCCTTCTTCACCCAAGAAAATTGCACAAATTTTTAATTCTTTGTCAAAGGCCACCAATTTGGGGTGGCCACAAAACTCCACACAAACGTTTAATTCATACATGCCATTGGTCAAAAATGGAATTGGGGTGGGTGTGTTGGTTGGAAAGTATAAGGGGATGGTGAGCAACCAAGATGCTTCAATCCAATCAACACAATTTTTTCCTTTTGATTACTTGTGGAAAATATACTCCTAATCTTTCTTTTTTCCATTTGGAACCAAAAAAAAAAGGTCGCAAACTACTACATATGGATGAAGGGATAATACAAGTTACACTACCAAATATGGTGCACCCACTCATACACAACATTTGTACATTAAAATAACATTATCTTGCTTTTCTAATTCATTTGTGACAAAAAGTTGATATATGTTGTACATTTGTTCCCCAAAAATAAAAATAAAAAGTTGATATTTGTTATGTATTTAAAAAAATAAAAAATAAAACCCTTTGAGTCCTATGTTCTTAATTAGTTGAGACATCCACTCCAACACTAAGTACAAATTACAATTCATCCAAATAAATGAATTGAAATCATCACTTTTATAATCCAAGAATTAATTCTCAATTTATAAGCCTCATTTGTGAAAAGTACCTTGGTTTTTTTTTATAAGGTTTTTGATTGATTGAAAGTAAAAGAGAAAAGCCTAGCTAGAGCATCCCCCCCCTTTTTTTTTCCAGCTATATATAGCCAAAGATTAAAAATAAAATAAAATAAAAAGTGCTAACATTGAATGTTTTTTGAGAATTTAAAATGGCCATAAATTTGACCCCCAAAAAAAAGAAAAGAAAAGAAATATTGCTAGATTTCTATTACATGGTTCAAGTAAAGTAGCCAAAAATATAGAAGAATGTTAAAAGAATTTTACTTTCACATTTTCTTGTAGCCAAATTTAGTTTAAAATTTTATTATATTATGGATGACTACCACTTCAACTACATCACGAAATTGAACCCAAAAAAGAACATAGAGCTAGCTATAGAGGGATTGCTAAACCCTAATAATTTCAGATGATAGGTAACAACCCAAAACCCGATAGTAATTTGTGTCGAATTATATAACCCAAAACCCAATAGTAATTTGTGTCTAATTATATAACCCAAACTTTGATAGTAATTAGAGGTGTGTCCAATTAGAGATGTTAAATTGAAGCCCTAACTAAGGGCTAATTTCCCAATTGGCAAAAAAAAATTCCCTCAAGGCTAGTGCACAAAGATGCACATCACCCAATGCATGACTTTGTGCAATATTGAATATTTCTTCTCCTTCAAAGTTACCAATTCTTTGTTCCTTGTGTTTTTTGGTCCTTTGTCTCTCTCAATCTCTCTCTCTCTTTGTGTCCTCTCTTTGTGTCCTCACCAATCTTACGTTAGAATCCTTACAAACTGTCATCCAAATCTGTTCTGAACACAATACAAAGTGCATCATGTCGGGGTTGAATCATCAATGTAATGTAACGGTTAGTTTTTGGACATTACATTAAACGGGTCTCTTGGTGGGTTAGAACTTGTTTTTTATCCATCCATTGTTGGCACATAGACACAAAAGGAATGGTAAAAAAAGGGTTTTCCAAATGAACTTTTTTTTCATCCATCCATTGTTGGCACATAGACACAAAAGGAATGGTAAAAAAAGGGTTTTCCAAATGGTTAACTTCACATTATGTACATACAAAAAGAAGAAGAAGAAGAGAAGAGTGTGTGTGTGTTAGTGACCGCTTGGTCTTTGGATGTAGTACTCGGAGCTTCATTAAAAGAACAAGGTTTTTTATTATTTTAGGCTCACACCCCAACAACACAAAATCATCCATCCGCACATTCTCACATCTAGGGTTTGTCACTCGTGACAAAGTTCAATCGAGGCTTTTGTTTGTACCTACTAATTGTTGTTCTATTATTCTATAGCCCAAAAGCACACTAAATGCAATTGCAACTATGGAAAAACCGTTCGACAAGCATGGTAAGAACTAACAACGAGAATCGTGGTTAGAACTAAGAACTAGAACCATGGTAAGAACCAAGAACTAGAAGTGTGTGTGTGGTAAGAACTAAGAACCAGAACCATGGTTAGAACCAAAAAAACTAGAACCATGGTAAGAACCAAGAACTAGAACCATGGTAAGAACTAAGAACAAGAACCATGGTAAGAACTAAGTGGTAAGAACTAAGAATAAGAACCATGGTAAGAACTAAGAACAAGAACCGTGATTAGAACTAAGAACTAGAACGGTGATTAGAACTAAGAACTAGAACCGTGATTAGAACTAAGAACTAGAACTGTGATTAGAACTAAGAACTAGAACCATGGTTAGAACTAAGAACTTTGGATGCTTTTTAGAACTCTAGCCACACCCATTTTGCTTACATGGTTGAATTGCCAAAAATGTATGTATTGTATTTATTTATTTATTTGTTGCCAAAATTTTCCTAGTCCATCTCTAGCCCTCTCATCCTTTTTTCCCATTAAGATTCAATTGCCACACTCAGAGCCAAAGTGAACCGAACAACAGCCAACAACAAAAGTATGAAGAGATGGATGTGTGGGTGTGTACAGGGAAACACTTTTTCATTGGGGCTTCAGTTCCATAGCTAACCATGGTGGTTACCCTCAGTTGTTTTTCATGTGTATTAGTTTAACCTGTGTCATTGGCCCAAGTGTGAACACATAGAGGGCTCTCCACTGAATGGGTAGGTAGGACCCTTGGTGATTACTAGCTAGGTAGGTAGATGTGTGGATGGTTAGTAAGTTATTAACCTAACTTAATTTAACCTAACCTAACCTAACCTAACCACACCACACCACCTTGGTTAACTATGGAACAGGAATACAATATCATCCATCCTGAAAGTTGGACTGGTTTCACTCTATTCATTTTCCCTAGGTCTCTCTGAAAGTGGTTTGGATGAATGGATCATTGTGTGTGAAAATAATGTGAGCAAATTTTATTTTTTGGGTTCCTCTAAATTCATCCAATAACTTTCCTGCAATTTGGGAAGTCATCAATTTCTCCTGGATAATCTGTTTTTTTTTAAAAATTTATATTAATTAATTTTTTATAATTATAATTTCAGAAATAAAATCATTCTTTAAGATCTAAAGGTACCCCAACAGAATGCTTTATTCAGAGTACCTACTTCTCAAGGTTCACTTATATTGATAACAATTTATGAAGGTCCTTTTGTATTTGTATTTTTTTTTTCAATGAAAAGACCCATATGATGAACTTTTAATTTTATTTCATCTGAAATTAATAAAATACATCCAAACTTACTTAGGTGCTCATTCAGATGAAACTAATAATAATAATAATAATAATAAAAAATTCTTTATCAGTTTCACACAAGCAAGATCCTCAAGTTCAACTCCATTTGGAAGTTTATTATCCACTTTCTTGAAATACAAGAGCTCCAAAAAAAAAGAAAAACAGCCCACTATACAATCATGTTTTAAATTTTTTTTTTTTTTTTTAGGGATATATTTTTTCATTTTTTCCAAAAAAAAAAAAGAAGGAAAGATTTGGAATTTTTTTCAATGTAAATTTGACTAAAAATTTCTTTTTTGGAGGAAAATAATCACTTCCATTTGTTTTATATCACAAAACTGAAAAACCCTGCCTACAATGTTCTAAAAACCCTAACCCTAACTAACAGGGTTTTTCTTTTGTATTATGATGTGAAGAAGTAGGTGGACTGGCCATCATCCAAAAGAGGACTTAGCCAAATTTGAACAAGTACCCAAAAAAAAACCCTAAATTTGAGAGGTTTCAAAAAAGAATTCATAGAAACCATGCAAAATTTGTGGATTTTTTTTTTTCAAAAAAATTAAAATCCTCTCGGGCCTTCACAAGCCTTTTCTCTTGTCCAAAAATAAAATAAAATAAAATAGAATAGAATTAAAAATAAAAATAAAAATTGGGTCCCAAAGTTGTCTTGTCCACTTAATATTTCAAGCTATTTCCACTAATACAAAAGTTGGAGTCAACCAAAATTATTGGTGTCTTTAGGCCGTTATTATTAGAGATACAACTTTGTGGTTAAGTACTAGAAAACACTTATTGCAAAGAGCTTACAAGCATTGTATATTATATAACAAATTCATATCCTCTTTACAAAAGCCCATGCAATGCAAACACTTAACTTGCATCTTTTTTGGTCTTGGATCCTTATATCGAGAGGGCTGTGGGTCCAATTCATGGCTCTCAAACCAATAGGATCGTTCTATTTCATTGGACCTTACACCTTGGACCCTTATCCTAGGCCCCCTTAGGTTGAGAATGTCCCGACCTTAGGGTCAAGCTTTACCCTACATGAAAAAGAAATGGAGTACAAGATGTCAGGATAATGCAATTGCCTAACCAACAAAAAAAAAAAAAGGAAAAAGAAAAAAAGAAAAAAAAGGGTATGAAATGCCAAAAGTTGCATGATATGCATGGGTTTGGTGACCTACAAGATTTCCTCCAACAAGCTCTTCAAAGCAAGAAGGAAGCAAAAAAAGAGACTTGGGTTTTAGGGTTTTTGGGAAGAATAGAGAGACTTGGGTTTTAGGGTTTTGGGGAAGAAAAGAGACTTGGGTTTTAGTGTTTTTGGGAAGAATAGAGCCTTGGGTTTTAAGGTTTTGGGGGAAGAAAAGAGACTTGGGTTTTAGGGTTTTGGGGAAGAAAAGACTTGGGTTTTAGTGTTTTGGGAAGAATAGAATAGAGCCTTGGGTTTTAGGGTTTTGGGGAAGAAAAGAGACTTGGGTTTTAGGGTTTTGGGGAAGAAAAGAGACTTGGGTTTTAGGGTTTTGGGGGAAGAAAAGAGACTTGGGTTTTAGGGTTTTGGGGGAAGAAAAGAGACTTGGGTTTTAGGGTTTTTGGGAAGAATAGAGACTTGGGTTAGGGTTTTTAGGGTTTAGGGTTTTTGCACAAGGATATATATATATGAATATAACTTTTGTTCTCTTACTATCATCAATGACACCATGTTGAAATATGATGATTTTCACCTTTAAAAACCCCGCACACATTGAGATGCCTTCATATGTACTCTACAACATATGATCATCCTTTTGTCTCTCATCGGCAACTACGGGTAATGAGTAATTTATTTATGACGTAGTAATTTTACTCGTCACACAAGCATTGCTTGACAATGCTTGCCAAAATTTACGGGAATGTGGTGGTGGTGGTGGTGGTGGCGGTTTATATCCAAACAATGATCACCGTACCCACTTGCTTCTACAAGCATGTTATTCTATTCACTTTTGATTTTTGATTATTGATTATTTTTGATTTTATTATTATTATTATTATTTTTTGGGGATTTATCTGGCAAAAACTTATAGGCTTCCTGGAGAAAAAAAAAAGAAAAAAAAGAGTGTTCTAAGCAAAGGTTTTTTTTGGGGGCTGAAATTTCACATTTTTTCAACCTGAAAAAAATGATTTTAATAATTTAGTACAAAGGATTTTTGTGGGGGAAAAAAAAGGTTGGCCCTAATTCACAAGATTTGGAAATTTTAGGAAAAAAATTTTGCTTTCATTTTTGGTCTATTATAGCCAAATTTGGCTAAATGTTTTTGTGGATGATCGATCACCAGTTTGGCATCATTACAAAATTGAAAAACCCAAAAAAGAAAAAAAAAAAAAAAAAAAAAAAAA
>Ga0116227_10012773_pt1 | contig 13520 bp, 10 predicted proteins | sample S1TSphgellanicum_FD_89693 | JGI IMG/M metagenome (GOLD analysis project Ga0116227, IMG submission 89693) | Host-associated microbial communities from peat moss isolated from Minnesota, USA - S1T2_Fb - Sphagnum magellanicum MG | ecosystem: Host-associated > Plants > Peat moss > Unclassified...
AGGGGGGGGGGGGGGGGGGGGGGGGGGTGTCGTTTTTACAGAAAATTCTTGACTGAACAGCTCATAGCCTATTTCCAATCCCCTCAAAAAAATATTTAAATATTATTCTGTTGCCTTTAGAGTTAGAAGATGATTTGTAGAGCTTAAGATGGTGATTTCAAAGGGTTTTAAATCGCTCAATTTGAAAAAAAAAATGAGAAAGTTATTCACTGATGAAGTAGGAGGGGTCAAAATGAAGAAAAATGAAAAAGACGCATTTTGTAATTCGAAAAATGGTATTTTCTGTACTTGTTTTTTGGCTGCTCTTTTGACTTTGCATTTCAGAGATGATTTGTAGAGCTTGAGAAGGTGCTCTTATAACATTTTAAATCACTCAAAATGGAGAAGAATTGAGAAAAATTTGCCAAGGTGATCAGTGATGAGCCACTCTACCTTACTAGTAATCAGTGATAGTTTTTTCAACAAATTTTGTAATTTTTACACAAAGAAATTAAGATTTTAAATTTCTTTTGGGAGGATTGTGTTTTCCTGTGGGAATGAAATTTTTTTTCTATTTAAAAAAAACTTCCTCAAATTTTTGATATCACAAAATAGAAGAAAAAACTCTGCTCGTAATGGTCTGTAGTCTGTTCCTGTTGATTCAGCAGCTTTTCAGGCACTCTTAAAGGGCTGAAGCAGGCAGTCATTTCTTACTTTCCTACCCTTCTTTAAGACGGACCCATGCTACCGAGCCCTAAATTTGAAGGACCCACGCGCTCTTCACCTGTGAAAGACTGCTCCAGAAACGACCCTTCACATTGAAAGGGTGATCACACCAGCGTCCTTCAAATTTTTAAAACTCTCCAGAAACTACCCTTCACATTGAAAGAGTGATCACAAAAGTGTCCTTCAAAATTTTAAGACTCTTCATAAGTCTCTCCCATGTGAAAACAAACAAGTATGGCCTTGAAGTATATTAACCCCTAAATGCTAGATAAGTTCAAAAATGATTTTAAATATAATTTCAAATGGGCTGAAAATTTGAATATTTCTCAATGTGTTTTAGGGGTTGCAACTTGTTTGGGGCTTTTCACAAGCTTTCAAATAGTATACTGATTAGCTATTTTCACATATACTTGTGTGCAAGAGAAATAAGTGTATGCATTGGGCCTTCAGCTAGTTATGTAGTGAACCTAGCCGCTTGCACTTAGGATTACATCAACAAAGGTGCACTCTTACATAATGTGGGTGTAGTTTACTTGTCCTCAGTCATTAGATCATTGAATTCACTATATTCCCATTAGGTCCTATTTATTAAAACTAGTGAATTTACTCAAAATCTAATGAAATCATGGCATACAGAGACATATTTTATTGCAGTGATGTGGAGAGTCATAACTGAATAGCAAAGGGTTAACTCTCTAAAGTCATTTATGACTTTACTAAAAATTCTATATCGATGAGATCATTTTGAAATTGTAGCCTATTTCCAAGGATCCTTAAATTCACATTCCAAAACTTGGAAAGTTTGATGCTTACTTGAAGACCCACATTTTGGTTTGAACTTATAAAAAACAAATAGTACCTTACTTGATGAACGTGGTGCCATATTAACAAGTATGGATAAGGGCATTGTCAAAAGTCTTTTTTGGTTATGGAAGTTCTAGATTCAATCTTCTGCAACACTTGCCTAATCCTATCTGAACTTAATTTAACTTTGCTATATATCATAATCACTTGCTTGATTTTGGCTGAAATTTCTGTGCGAATTTTGAATCCAATCATTGGATTTGTAATCACATTTGTGAATCAGTAAGTTGAATCAGTTTTCTAACTAACATTTCGGATAGAGATAAAATGATTGAGAAAATGGCTTAGACTTTTAAGGGCTAAAGGCTGCATCAAATGTTGCATATCTCTTAATCTCATCTCTTTAAAAAAATCAACACATATGAAAAGTAATATAACTTTCAAACACTAAAAAAAATACTAATAATTATATATCTTTGAGGACCTTTTTGCGATTCACATCTTTGCATGCAATGTATATTTGCTCTCAATCTAGCAATGGTGCAGGCGCCATGGGTGATAATCTGTTTTATAGGTTTGTTTGTTTGTCATGTTGAGATATCCCAAATTACAATGTCCCTTGTCTTGCTCTTGGTATTGTTGGAAAGCCCCAAATGAGTAGTGGAAGGGCTTGCCAACTCTTCTGAAATCTCATTTATCCCCTTTCTCCTGGAGGAAGCGGATTTGGAAATTTAATAGCCCTAACCTCATTCCCCCAAGAAATAAATTTTCTTAGGGAGAAGGGAATCAATTTTTTTTGGGGAACAATTTTTCTTAAGGAGCAAGTTTTTTAATGTTTAAAAAGAAATTAGAAGAGATACATTTTGTTCAAATCAAACGCTCTTTATATTACTATAAGATTTTTAAAATATAAATATCAAAAATGATCTTGGATTTCAATTTGAGATAATTTGAGGTTAGGAGCTAAAAGTTATGACAAAAAAAAAAGCAAAGGATCAAAATTTTCAAGTCCCCTTGCTCCCCTAGGGATAAAGAGACCAAATTGCCATTGAGAACATGGGGATTGAAGTTTGACCCTTGGCTTTTGTTTTTGCCATAACTTTTATCTCATAGCTTTGACTAAAAAATGCAAGAACATTTTGGGTATCTATGTTATGAGAACTTTCCAGTGGTTTAAATAATATTTGATTTGAACAAAGTGCATCCCTTATATTTTCTTCTCAAATATTTGGGAACTTCTTCAGTGGGATAACTTAGTGCCCTTTTTGGGGAAAGTTGCTCCTCTTTTTCTCAAAAAAATTGCTCCATAAGAGAACAGGATTGAGACTACCATTTTGCCTTCTCCACAAGAAAATTTCTTTTCTTCCTAAAGCATTTAGGTTGAAGAGGTTGCTCATAAACTATTTTTTTTCATTCATGGAATAAATAAATAAATAAAACTTGAACCTTGTATTTTTTATTCTAATCAGCAGTTCATTTATTTTTTCTTGAAAATACTATATCAGAAAGATATTTAAAATAATATTAATAATTCGAGCACAATCCAAAAAAATTTGAAATATTTTTCTTGCGTGGCATTGTCCTGCAACTATGGTGAGACTGGTGTCACATTTAACTTGTAATGTTTGCCTGCTTGCGCATGTTCACTAATGTGGAATAAAAAGCATGTTGTAGTACCTTTCCAGGTTTGGCAAAAATTATATTATTTTTAGATGCCAAAATTTTAGAAAATTAAACTCCCTTTTTGCTGAAAATTTAAGAAACTATTGTTTATTGATGGGGAAATTTCAAGAATTCAAAAAATAAAAAAATTGTTATAAGGTAGTTTTAGGATGTTAGTATGTATATTATTGCATGTACATTAAGTGATTTCAGGCTGTTGTTGAATATTTTTAATTTAAATAAAATTTCATCAAAAATTCCCAAAAAAATTTTTTTGACATGAAAATCAGTTTTCCTAAATAAGATAATTATTCAACAACGAGATGCCGAACCTGAAAAGGTACTACGATATTAGGTGTTAGGCATATATACCTATGTACTCTACAATTAAAACCCTGCTCGGATTTCTGAAGTGTCTCTGGAGGGTACAAAGACCTTTAATGGGTAGCTCTAAAAAAACTCAAAGATCTGAATGGAAGAACCTGAACCTACGCTTAACTACCGGTTCTTCAACAAAACGTACCAGTTCTTTGAAAATTTTGCAACTGGCAGTTATTTTATTTTCAATTAAAAAGAAAAACCTGGAACCAGGTGTTCTCCAGTTTTGAAAAAAAAAATTCGAACTTAAAATTAGAATTAGAGGGTTTTAGAGTTTACGGTTATAACTTTGTCCCCAAAATTCTGCCCCTGGCATTAGCCCAGCCCAAAAATGATGACAAACAGTTTTGGAAATAAAAAGTTTCATGCATCCATTGAGAAGGCTCAGCATGCACTTATCATGGGCCCTGTTTTTTCCTTTTTGAGGTTGGGTGGGATGAGGGAAGTTTTTTTTTTGGTTTTTCTTCCTTTTTCTCAATGTGTTCTCAACATTTTTCCATCAAATTCTCAAAGGGTTCTCAAGTTCTCAAAGTGTTCCCAAATGAGTTCGTCAAGATGTTCCCAATAGCACCTCAACTTTATCCCTTATGGTTTGCCCAGAGTTCTATTCTCATGTATATAAACTGGAAATGTATGCTAAAGGGGAGCACATTTGTTTCTATTTTGCAACTAGGGTCCAAAAAGGTGCTCCTACTGGGGGCATGGACAATGTTCCAAAAACTTTGCTGATTGGCCAATCAACATGACTCCTTCACTGAAATAAAAAGAAAAGTGTGAGTGACCCATGAGCTAATTAATATGAATCACACTATCCAGTTTCCAGTTCTTCCCAAAAGAATTCAAAGCCCAGTCCAGTTCCCAAGTAGAAACCTGAACTTGTTTTTATGAGATATTAAGCTTGGCACCAATGTAGGAGTCACAGCTGAAAAAACTTGGGGCCGACTTTGAGCATTTTGGGCTTGTTTTTTGGCCCCCAAGTTACTAACAGATGCTAAAACATTGACGCCAGGATATTAATATATGCTGGAACATTGGCCCAAGGGCTGCAAATTGGCTTCCCAAATTCGTTGGCATCCCTTTTTTTTTTAGCCTTGGAGGCCATAAAATTCAGCATTTATTAGTAACTTGGGGCAGATTTAAAAGATTTTAAAAATTCCAGCCTTGACTCCTTGTGTAAAGTGGGCCTAAGGGTTGGGTTGGATATGGCAAAGAATTGGACTGGGCCAATCCAAGTGCAGAGAATCAGCCAGGCCCACCAACCTTGCCATCAATGGTGGAGATTGAACCTAAAGGGAAGAGCCAGTGAGGCCAGGTCTTCTCCCTCTCTAGTTAACAAGCATAGTAACTTTGCCTTTTATGACAGGTTCCAAAATTGCAAACTATAAACTTCTCTTCTTACTAGTTCTAGAAGAGTGTTTATTTTTCAATTTTGTAATGTAGCTGAGGTGGTGATCATCAGTAAGACGAATGAAGAAAATGATGAAAGCACAAAAAAAAGAAAAAGAAAAAAGGGCATCCTTTCATATTATTTGCTACTGGAAAATAGTGCAAAAATCACCAGATTTCTCTACATGGATCAAGTAATGGTAGCCTAAAATATACAAGGATATATTTTTTAAACTCCTGTCATATTTTGGTAATATCCATTTTTATTTTCTAAATAGACTAATGGATGATTGCCACCTCGACTACATTGCAAAATTGAAGAAAGAGAAATAGAAAAGCACTCATTGGGCAGAGCCAACAAAAGAATAGTAGAAGTACTTAAGGAGATTGATTACGTAGTGCGTGGTGGGTATGCCAACAATTAGCGCCGCGCCAGCAGCTCAAAGTGGCGCTAGCTAAAAGTGCGGCCAAAATTGTCCAATGATGAAAGTAGTGTTAAAGCAGCTGCAGGCCGCAGGCTGCCTGCCCGCTTGCCTGCCTGCCTCCCTCTTGTGGTACTAGCCTCTACAGGCTACTTACTCCACTTCCGCCTTCAACGTTCTGTTGCCCCGCAGTCAGTGTGCACCCCATGCCCTAGCCCCTCTTCTTTCACATCTCTTTGCATCTCCCTGCCAGCTCTATCTGCTTGTCAATCAATTCTCTCTTTGTAGGTACTTGGGTTGTTGCTGCTGCTCTCTTTACAATACCACACACCCCTTGTATGTAAATGTTAATGTTTTGTTTGTTCAGCTGACGACCCACTTTCTTTTTCTTTTTTTTCTCTTTTTTTCCTTGTTTTTTTGTGTTAGCTGGTTTTCTGGAGTTCTCTTGTTCTCTTGTTCTCTTGGTTTCTTTTTGTTGTGCCGAATTGTAATAAGTGAGGAGGAGGAGGAGGAGGAGGAGGAAGAGGTGACATCCTAGCTTGTGAACATGCTAAAATTTTGAGAGCAATAAGTGGTTTTGTTTGTTGTGTGATTTGGTTTTCTTTCATGGAGTGATCGGAGTAGTCGTACTAGTACTATTAGTGATGTTGTTGGTCTCGTGTAGTTCGTTGGGTAGTCATGATCAGGTAGCAGCAGCTGCGGTGGTTTTGGACTTGACAGCAGGATGAGGAGCAGGAGCAATATTTGGTGCTGGCAATTTGGGAGAGCCACAGGAGGCAGAGAATCGGAGGAGGACGAGGAGCAGGAGCTGAAGCAGCTGCAGCAGGAGGAGGAGAATGAGAAGAAGGAAGGAATAAAAGGACGCTGGAGATGGTGAAGAAACTAGTCAGCAATAATATTGGGTCGTCGAAGCTCGTGGAGTTTTTGTGAGATTTGGGGTTTTTGATGGGGCATCCGTATCATTATAACTCGCATCATGAAGCAGCAGCTGCAGCTCATGGTACTACTCCCCGGATGCGTTGCTCTTTCAAGCGAGCGACGGCCGTTGTTTGCGGGGGTAACCTCGTGGTGCTGCTGTACCTGTTACATTCTCTGCTTGTCCCCCTGTACATTCGCCCTGGAGCTTCCCATTCCTCCATCGTCCTCATCCGCCAGAACGGTTTGTCTTCTTTTTTCTCTCCCTCTTTTTTAGGTTTTTCCTTTGGATCCTCAGGTTAGGAGGTTTCCTGGTTGTGCAAGCCGTTGATCCTCCCTCCTTTCATGCTGGGAGAAAGCACCCATTGAGCAAAATGGCGGTTCTATTATTTCCGAGATGGTAATGGAGGGGGCAGCAAAACCTTGCCCAAAATGCTACTGCGGGATGTTAGCAATGGAAGGGGTAGCAAAGCCTGAACCCTAAAATGTCACCATTGGATGTAGATCTGAGAAATCCATCACCAGGAGGAATTTAAACCATTCAGGGATCAACAATCGTAGCTGGAGCTTTCTTTTAGGTATGGAGAGAATTGCAGTTTTTTATGGCGAAAGCTGGTGGGATTGCAGGCACTTTGATGCCAACAGTAATGAAATATACTCAAGCACAATTGTATCGCATTAAGGAGGCAAATAAAGCACGCCAGGCTGCTCAGCCTCTGAAGCTGATTGAACGAGTGAGCATTCATTCACAATCAATCTCAGGACTTGATGTGTTGTTTGCTGTTGAGTGCAGCTTGCAAATTAATTCTTGTTTCTTTGTGCACATTTGTTCCCAATTACAGAGGCAATGGGCTGACCGGCTGCTTTGCTGGATGGGTAGGTGAAGGAGCTCCAACAAGAATCACAAGTGGTGGCAATGGATAGTAGTGCAGAGAATGCAGCAGCTGTGCTATCCCATCACTTTAAAGAAAAACTTTACTTCGATCATTTTCAAGGTCTGAAGCATGAATAAGGATGCTCCATCCATCTCTGCAAGTCATCAAAGAACTCCACAGTGATTGAATTGATCTGCAATATTATCCCTGAGCTAGTTATTACCAGATTAAGGGATTCATAAAATCTGTCGAATCCTGATGATCAAATCCTGATGTAACCTTGGAAACCCCAATTTCTTTGCTGGATTAAACAATCAATGAAAAGTATTCATAACATGATAGAAATGAGAGAAGAAGAAGCTGTACTTGTGTCAGCATGAGCATTAGGTCATCAAGAAAAAGAAGTTTTTTGTGGAGGTTTACTGCCCTTCTGACAATGGCTGTTATTCTTTGTATACAGCCTTCTTTGTACCTCCACAAAGAACTCCATCAAGCTGACCATCTTTTTGTGAGTTGTACACATACAAATAATGTGGAGCTAGTTAAGAAGTTTGATCATTCTCTGAATTGTGTTTGCATCAGCAGAAGAAGTACCCTTTGTTGACGAAGTGGCGCTTGTCGAAGCTTCAAATACGTTCATTGAAGAGGAAGGCAGTGGTCTACTTCCAAGTAGATCTGAGATTGGTAAGCACTACTACATCCTACAGCCATTTGTGTTATGAAGATTATTTGTCCTACCATCAGTTGACACACTGCTGGAGGCTTGAAGACAGGATTTCTGCTGCAAATTTGGATGGCTGGGATGCTTTGGTTCCATTACAGTGATTTCTAACACTGCATAATTTTCTTGACACAAGACTCAAAGTAGTGCTTTCCCATTGTTGGGTGAGGAACATGAGGTGTTTTGAATGTGACATCTGCTGCCAAATAGCATAGCTGATTAATGTCGCCTGTTCATGTGCATGGGTGCAGAAGATGGGATAATTCCAGGGAGACCTCTGCCAGAGGAATGTCATGCAGAGGCACATACAGACTATGATGGGGCAGCAGTGCGCTGGGGTCTAACACATCATGTTGACAGTGCTGCAGACTGCTGTCAGGCATGTTTGGACCAGGCCCGCAGTGCTGAGGGAGACAGCAAAAAGTGCAATGTGTGGGTGTACTGCCCTTCTGAAGAAGGCTGTTTTTCTCCAGATATCTATGAGCACAAGCACCAGGAATGTTGGTTGAAACAGGTCAGTTGTGCAATTGGGATTGTTCTTGCTCTCCAGCCTTCTCATTTTTCTGCCTTTGGCAGATGCCCCTTCAATTTTAGTACAATTAGGTCAGCAGAAAAGAATGTACAGATGTGGGCATGAGTGAAAGGATTAGCACATTCACATGAAGCTACCTATATATTGCTATAGCTGATTCAAATCTGCAGAGCAAATGCATAGCAAGCTCTGCTCTATGTCCCATCAAAACCTGTTTTGAGACTACCTATTTCTATCTTCTATGCAAGAACACACCAATGCCATATACCTCTATATGCCTTGTGATACAATTCGAGAGTAATGGAGGGCCTGAAGTATGGTTCAGGATTTACCATCTAGTTTCAGAGCTTTCAAATACTCATGGCTTGACACCCATCTCTTCAAGAAATTCTGGAGCCCTAAGTTGGAACTTCAGTTTATTTAGATAGCAAAATATAGTCAAATTCTGCTGGCCTAGTTTGATGCATCTTTTAGGAACCAAATGCAGTGTTCTAAATGCTCATGGTGGGGATGGCAGTCAGATGAACCAAAGCTTAACTTCAAGGGGCGATATGATGAGGAATATCGAAATGATCATCCAAATGCCCCTATCGTTGTTCCCTGGGTAGCAGGTGTCATTCAGTGATCTGTGCTTCCTGTGGCTTAATCACTTACAATCTGCTAGAACTTAGGTTATGCCTCACACTGTATATCATTTCCAATGTGTTTTTAGAGCAACGTGTGCCCCTTATGTTTTTGTCTCAGAGACACAAGCTTGGATTTTAGTGGGTCTAAATGGTGGTTGATTTGTAGAAACATGTATTTGGAATTACTGGCCAGCTTTAGTGCAACCTTTCCGGTCCTTCTTTGAACTGCATAATGTGTGTCACTGAGCCCCCATTGTGTCCCAAGGCCAAAAAGCTCTGCTTTGCAGATCCACATTTCTTTTCTAAGGAGAAAAAGTATCAGACCAGATAAGTTGGCATCCTGCACTATAGCTGTACTCTATAACCCATTAACTGTGCTGATTCAAGAGGTCCAGACCGACACTGATTAATGCAGGTTGATTGCTGAAATCTCTCCACATGGCAAAGTGGGTATTATGGATTCCCTCTTGCATGCACCTAGGAATGCCTTCAAGTTTGGTGCAGTCTGGCAGGAGGAGCCTGAATTGCTAAGTTTTTTTATTGACAACGCTTGGTGAAGGCATTGTGATCTGTGTACCTCTGAGCTTCAGATGGGTAGGTTGAGCTACCTGAAGGAAAGAGGAGGGCCAAGGCTTGATGAAGGATTGGCATGAATGAATGTGTTCAGGCAGAAACCTGATTCCTCCACAAACCTGAAACCTTCCACAAAACCCTCTTGAAATCAGACTGTCTTTCTCAGGATCTGTTGTTGCTTTTCCCTTTCAATACTATGGGCTTTTGCTTGTCTTTGTTGGTGTGTGAGATTTCACTGTATCCTTGTAGCAGAGATGTGTAAACCTGAACCGAAATTATCTACTTGCAAGTGCATCCCGGCCCAGGAAATCAAGCTTCTAAATGCAATGAGGGACTTGTAAAACTGTTTTGTACTATTGATGATCAAGTGTGTGGCCATTATGTTTGGATATGGTCCCAGTGATGGGCACCCAGCAAGGATGAGGCTTTTCGATGAGATTAAGGTATTGGGTGGCAGCTTCAATGATTTAATAGAAAATTCATGTTCAACAGACACGTCTCTTATCAGTAGTATTATGAGTATGATACTAATTGGAAGATTATGTTGTTTAATGTGATCAAGAAAATGACATAATTCGTCACCTCAGACTTGTGTGTAAGGTTTTAATTTCTGTGCCAAGAAGATTTGATGGGAGTGTAGGATGCTTGATGTATGAGATCTGTCTAATTTGTTCATTCTTGAAGCCAGCTCTTTGCCACTTTTTCTGCCTGGAGAACAATGGTATCTGGTTATTGGTCTGTTGGTAAAATGTGTAGTGAATTCTCAATCCATGACAAGCCTGTTATGGTAAGCCTGTCAACACACTAAACATAGTTATAGGGAGTGCACCCATTACATTTTTTAACGTTGATGATCATGTTAAATGAGGATCCTTGTAATGGAAAGCTGATGGTTATGTTAAATTTTGGATGAATGATATGGACATATAATTAATTATGAAAACAAAGTCAGCTGGGGATGAGATTTCCGCAATTTGAGGAACCATAGAAATAGACTTAATATTCCCTCAAAATCTTTTATGCTTCCGTAGTCTCTCCTTGCCAACAAATAACGAACTACACAAGTAATGTGCTAGGACCCTGATTGTTAATACTAAGAATAAAAACTCCTTGTAACTTGCATGTAGCATGTAAGTATTAGTTCATGCAAACATGCAACTCAGGGTTTTTTCTTTTCAAATTCCTCAAGTAAGTCCACTGCCAAGGATCCCCAGCATTAGTTAGCATTAAATGGCAACTGTCCTTCTTAAGCTATAGCAGTTTCACAAGAGTGCTGCTACAATTGGTGACCTAGGAAGTGCATAGGTCTAGATGTGACTAATTTAATTTTTTATTTCAAAATATGTGTAAAAAATCCCTAAAAAATGACAATTGTTTCATTTATTTTTTCACTTTCTGAAAAAAAATTCACCAAATTGCAAGAATTCGCCAAAAAGAAGCACTGATGCAACTCTTTTTTTTAAATTCAAGGCATTGATTTGAAAAATCTTATTCATCACAATTTTTTTCTTTGCACCTAGGGACAGAGTTAAGATGTTGTAAAAATTTAAGTGACAATTTACTGAAGTTAACCCTAGTGTACTGAAGTTAGGTTTATTTTCATCCCTATTTTTTTTATAAATCCCATAGATCCTCTATCTGTGTGTATATTTTTTATACAACCCTTGTCTGTAAGTACCCCAGTTTATAATGGGGTTATTAGTCCAAGTTGAAAATGGTGATAAATTGTAGGCTCAAGGGGGCTTGGTTTTTTTCTTTTGGGGGAGGGGGGGGGAGGGGGATTTTTTGATTTTTTGGTTCCCATCAAGTTCTTGTAAAGTCCCCAAAATGTTCCTCAAGTTCCCAAAGTGTTCCATAAGACATTTCTCAATAGCATTGTGGACACATCCCCTCACTGTCTTTTCCTTTGCTAACCTGAACGCTCCCAGAGAGAGACATGCAATCCTCTCCTTTTCTTAGGCCTTGGCCCTAAGATTGATAAATCTTAGATAGTGTTCACACATATGTGGTTTGAGTCTTTGTTTGGGTTCTGTTCACACTGGCAGAGTCTTGTGTGAGGGTTAGAGTTGTTTTGAAGTCTTTCTCTGCCTATAAGGGAGAGGTGCGGGGATGCACCTTTTTATTCGGTGCCACATTTTGTGGAATGTTTCCCAGGTGTTGTGGTCTGAAGTCCAAACTGTGAGTTCATTTTTGGGGAACTTCACATTTCCTAATTCAACTGTTGCTGGTCTGACCCTTGCCGAAAGGGACAAAGCCACTATGGGATGAGATCCTTGACATTGTCATGTTGTAGCTAATATGTATGTATTATCAATATGGCCTTTGTTCCGATGGCAGCACTTGCAGATTATGAAAATGCAAAAGGTTCTCGTGTCTGGTGCCCTGTTAAGTATGGAATATGTAATGCAGTTGCACACAGGCATTACATGTTGCAAAACACCCACCACAAGGCAGACCTTGTACAGACTGAAATTTCCCACTATGCCTGGAAGGTCAATCTGTACAGGTCTACTCATGCTTTACACAGTGTAAATGTCCTATTCCCAGGGCTTTACCCCTACACAAAAATGGCCAAGATGTGTCACAATCCTATCCTAATGTGAAAAGCCTAAGTAGCCTAGAATATAGGCTAGGTGGCCTAAGATGAACATTGTAGGTAACATATGAAAAAGGTTAACAAATTTGAATTAGGTTATGTGAAAGAAGCTTAGATAGCCTAGGCTGGTTGAAATTGAGTAGGTTGGTATCAATTCCTTGTCGTGACGTGTAGTGTCGTAACGTACGGTGTCGTAAGGATGTAAATACGTAATAAATCTTACTAAACAAAAAGATTAAAGCCAATCAAATGTATAAACTAATCAACTAAAAAGAGATGCATGCACACCTATATATACAATGCACAAGTGAGGCTGAGATGAAATTCTAATGAAATGCAAAGCAAGAAAGAAATGAAATGTATGTAAACGATGACCGTGCAATGGCCGCCGTGAGCATCTAGAAAATCTTAGCTTATGATGGAGGAAACTCTTGACAAAGGAATTCTAGAAAAACTAAAGGAGAAAGGAAGGTTTGGACCTTTTATACCGTCGTCAACAAACCCTAAGTATCTAATAGCGTACAGTCGCCTAAGACCGTACATCAACCTTAAAATACACATGGGCATGCCCGTAACTGGCCATCATGTATGAGGCCATGTACGGGCATGACAACTGTCGTGACGTGTAGTGTCGTGACGTACGGTGTCGTAAGGATGTAAATACGTAATAAATCTTACTAAACAAAAAAATTAAAACCAATCAAATGTATAAACTAATCAACTAAAAAGAGATGCATGCACACCTATATATACAATGCACAAGTGAGGCTGAGATGAAATTCTCATTTATCCCCCCCCAGACCTGAGCCGAGAAAAGCATGGCATGATCTGAGTAGGAATCAAGGTGTTGTAGGAGAACATGATGAACAGTACCAATTGCTGACGGGAACTTGAATGAGCTCCAACTTGAGGCAGAAGAGATGGTATCCACCATTACAGTTGTCACAAAGTAGCATCTGATCAGCATCGTCCATCCTCTAACATACCTGACATGGATAATCAAGTGGAGGAATCCAAGTCGACGTGATGATGGTAGGATCCAAGTTCGGCAAGTGGCAGGGCGCACAATTTTTGGAATGATCACGAATTGTGCGTTCGTCAGCTCCTTGTAACTCCAACACACCTGAAGGCCTGATTGCCTTGATCCTCAAAATAGTGCGACCGGAAGAAGTGTCTAAAGTATCATTGGGTTGTCGCTGAAAATACACAAAATCACCAACATCAAATTGTCTCACCTTAGGTTTGTAACTGCCACCTCGTGTGTGTGCATACCGTAAGGTGTCTCGATGTTGTGCAATGGACAAGTTTTCCATGGCCATGGGCAT
>Ga0116227_10012775_pt1 | contig 13519 bp, 8 predicted proteins | sample S1TSphgellanicum_FD_89693 | JGI IMG/M metagenome (GOLD analysis project Ga0116227, IMG submission 89693) | Host-associated microbial communities from peat moss isolated from Minnesota, USA - S1T2_Fb - Sphagnum magellanicum MG | ecosystem: Host-associated > Plants > Peat moss > Unclassified...
CAAGCGACTTGCTCATCTTGCGGCCCTGGCTGTCCACCGTGAAGCCGTGCGTCAGCAGGCCCTTGTAGGGCGCGCGGTCGTACATGGCGCAGGCGGTCAGCAGCGAGCTGTGAAACCAGCCGCGGTGCTGGTCATGGCCTTCCAGGTACAGGTCGGCCGGCCAGGCCGACTGGGCCGCATGGCTGTTCTGCAGCACGGTGTAGTGCGTGGTGCCGGAGTCGAACCACACGTCCAGGATGTCGTTGCTCTTGGTGTAGTCGGCGGCCTCTGCGCCGAGGATGTCCTCGGCCGTGGCCTTGCTCCAGGCCTCGATGCCGCCTTGCTCCACCATGCTGGCGGCCAGGTCCATCAGCTCCATGGTGCGCGGGTGCAGTTCGCCGGTCGCGTTGTGCAGGAAGAAGGGCAGGGGCACGCCCCAGCTGCGCTGGCGCGAGATGCACCAGTCGGGCCGCCCGGCGATCATGTCGCGCAGCCGTGCCCGGCCGTTCTCGGGGTAGAAGCCGGTCTGCTCGATGGCGTCCAGCGCCAGCTGGCGCAGGGTCTTGGGCGCCTTGTCCTTGGTGAACACGCCTTCGCCCTCGTCCATGCGCACGAACCACTGCGCCGCGGCGCGGTAGATCACTGGCGTCTTGTGGCGCCAGCAGTGCGGGTAGCTGTGGCTGATGGTCTCGGTGGCGAACAGGCGGCCGGCCTCGCGCAGCGTGTCGATCACGACGGGCGCGGCCTTCCAGATGAACTGGCCGCCGAACAGCGGCAACTCGTCCACGTAGACGCCGTTGGCCTGCACCGGGTTCAGGATGTCGTCGTGCTTGAGGCCGTGGGCGATGCAAGAGTTGAAGTCGTCCACGCCGTAGGCGGGCGACGAGTGCACGATACCCGTGCCGTCGTCGGCCGTGGCGTAGTCGGCCAGGTACACCGGCGACAGGCGGCGGTAGCTGTACTGGCCAGTGCCGGCATCCGCCACGTCGTGCAGCGGATGTTTGAAATTCAGCCCGCCGAGCTTTTCGCCCAGCGCGGTGGCCAGCACCGTGCCTTCGAGCTGGTAGCGCGCCAGCGCCTTCTCGACCAGGGCCGAGGCCAGCACCAGCAGGCCGCGCGGCGTGTCGACCAGCGCGTATTCCAGCTCCGGGTTCAGGTTCAGCGCCTGGTTGGCGGGGATGGTCCAGGCCGTGGTGGTCCAGATCACGATGAAGGCCGGCTTGGCCAGTGTCGCCAGGCCGAAGGCGGCGGCGAGCTTCTCGGGTTCAGCTGCCTCGAAGCCGACGTCCAGCGTCTGCGACTTCTTGTCGGCGTATTCGATCTCGAACTCGGCCAGCGAACTGCGGCAGTCGAAGCACCAGTACACCGGCTTCAGGCCCCGGTAGACGAAGCCGCGCTCCATGATGCGCTTCAGGGCGCGGATCTCGTCGGCCTCGTTGCCGGGGTTCATGGTGAGGTAGGGGTTGTCCCACTCGCCCAGCACGCCCAGGCGCTTGAAGTCCTTCTTCTGCAGCGCGATCTGCTCGGTGGCGTAGGCGCGGCTCCTGGCCTGCACCTCGTCGCGGCTCAGGTTGCGGCCGAAGGTCTTCTCGATCTGATTCTCGATCGGCAGCCCGTGGCAGTCCCAGCCCGGCACGTAGACGGCGTCCATGCCCTTGAGCTGGCGCGCCTTGACGATCATGTCCTTGAGGATCTTGTTGACCGCATGGCCCATGTGGATCTGGCCGTTGGCATAGGGCGGGCCGTCGTGCAGCACGAAGCGCGGCGCGTTGCAGCGAGCGTCGCGCAGCTTCTTGTAGATGCCTTTTTCCTCCCACTCCTGGACCCAGCCCGGTTCGCGCTTGGGCAGGTCGCCGCGCATCGGGAAGGGCGTGTCGGGCAGGTTGAGGGTGCTGCGGTAATCGGGGGCTTCGGACATGGAGGAGGTTCGTCGAGGTTGTCGACAGGCTCAGCCCGAACGGGGAAGGTGATCGGTACGGAAATCAAGCCGTTCGCCCCGAGCCTGTCGAAGGGCGGCAGCACAGCGCCGATGCCGGCGCGGCGGGGCTTCAAATTCGGTCGCGGGAGGTCTGGCGGTGGGTCTGCCCGTGCAGCGAGGCGAAGTAGGCGCGCGCGTCGTCGCGGTCCTTCGCGATGCCCGCGGTCAGGGCATCGAGGCTCGTGTAGCGCAATTCGTCGTGCAGTTTGTGCAGCAGTTCCACGCGGATGATTTTACCGTACGCCCCCTCGGGACCCAGCTCGGCCGGCCAATCCAGGCAATGCGTCTCCAGCAGCACGCGGCCGCCGTTGACGTCCGACGGGTCCAGCGACGGGCGCACGCCCATGTTGGCCACGCCTTGCAGCGGCGTGTCTCCCAGGCCATGCACGCGCACCGCGAAGATGCCGGCCGCGGCTGGCTTCCAGTGCGAGAAGCGCAGGTTCAGGGTGCGGAAGCCGTCGCCCCGGTCGGGTGCCGAGGCCCCCAGCGCACGGCCGAGCTTGCGGCCGTGCACCACATGCCCGCTCAGGCTGTAGGGCCGGCCCAGCAACTGCGCGGCGCGTTCCATGTGCCCTGCCGAGAGCGCCTCGCGCACCGCCGAGCTGGAGACGCGCAGCCCGTGCACCTCGTAGCTCATCATGCGCGCGACGTCGAAGCCCGCAGCGGCGCCGGCGGCATCCAGCATGGCGTAGTCGCCCGCGCGTTGCGCCCCGAAGCGAAAGTCGTCGCCCACCAGCACATAGCGCGCGCCCAGGCCGTTCACCAGCACATGGTCGATGAAGCCCTGGGCCGGTTGGGCGGCCACCCGGGCGTCGAAGCGCAGGATCACCACCTGGTCGATGCCGCAGCTGTCCAGTTCGCCCAGCTTGTCGCGCAGCGTGCTGATGCGCGCCGGCGCCAGGCTGGCCTTGCCGTGCGCGGCGGCAAAGTAGTCGCGCGGATGCGGCTCGAAGGTCAGCACGCAACTGGGCACGCCGCGGTGGCGGGCCTCGCTCTTCAACAGCGCCAGCATGGCCTGGTGGCCCCGGTGCACGCCGTCGAAATTGCCCACGGTGAGCGCGCAGGCGGGCGCCACGCCGGGATGGTGGAAGCCGCGAAACACCTTCATGGTCGATATCTTTTTGATAGCAGGATGCCCAGGTACCGTACGCTGTTGGCACGGAATTGTCATGAACAGGGTATATTGTGACCCAGGGCCGGTCGGCCGCCGGGTCAAAGTCCGGCAGACGGCGGGCCCCGACGGATTGCCGCCTGGCAAGCGGCGTCCGGGTGCGAGACATCTGCAACGTGTGCCGGCGAACAGTCTTCTCCAGGTGGTGCTGCCGGCGCCTTTCGAGGAGCTGTGTCGTGAAGGTCTTGAAGCTGTCGGCCCAAGGGCTGCCGCAATCCTGGATCAGCCTGGAGCAGGCCGTGATCCACTACGCCGCCGGCGAGGTGCGCTGGGAGTCCGGGCAGCGCATCGCCGTGTTCCGCGGTGGCACCAATGCGCAGACCGGCGAGCAGTCGCAGATTGCGATCAACAGCATCATCGGTACGCGCGGGGTGCCCAACATCAACCCGTTCCAGCTGCGCCCCGGCCTGACCAATGCCAAGCTGTTCCTGCGCGACCGCAACGTCTGCGCCTACTGCGGCAACCACTTCCACGAAGAAGCCTTGACGCGCGAGCACATCATCCCGTTCGCGCAAAAAGGGGTGGATACCTGGATGAACGTGGTCACCGCCTGCCGCCCCTGCAACCACCGCAAGAGCCACCGCACGCCCGAGCAGGCCCACATGCCGCTGCTCTACACACCCTATGTGCCCAGCCTGTGGGAGGACTTCATCCTGCGCAACCGCCGTATCCTGGCGGACCAGATGGAGTTCCTGATGGCGCACGTGCCCAAGTCCTCGCGGCTACTGGCCTAGGCTTGCGGCGGCAAGGTCGGCGCCAGCGTCAGGGTGAAGCGGGCGCCGTGCCCGGCTTCAGACGAGGCCGTCACATCCCCGCCATGCAGTTGGGCGATGCGGCGCGATACCCACAATCCCAGTCCGAAGCCTCGTGCTTCGTCCGCACGGTTGCCGCGCTCGAAGTGGCCAAAGATGCGTTCCACCTCGTCAGGGGCCAGCCCCGGACCCTCGTTGGCCACCGAGAGCGCCAGGCCGCCCGTCGGCGCGACGCCGGCCGAGACGCAGATGGTGCCGCCGCGGGCGTATTTCACGGCGTTGTCCACCAGGTTGGAGAACGCGATGCGCACCAGGGTCGGGTCGCAGGGCCAATGCGCGGGGGCTCCATCCGTGTGGATCTGCAGCTGGTGCCGCGGCGACCACTGCACCAGTTCGGCAGCGTCCTGGACCAGGTCCGGCACCGACACCTGGCCCGGCATCAAGCGAAAGCCCGCGGACGCGAAGCGCTCGTTGGCCAGGCAGTTCTCGACCAGGGCGGTCAGCCGGTGGCAGGCGCGGCGGATCTGCGCCGCCCGCTCCATCTGCAGCGGCAGCTCGGGGGTGGGGAAGGCCAACTGCTCGGTCGCCGCACTGTCCACCACCGCCAGCGGAGTGCGGAATTCATGGCTGATCATGCTGAAGAACTGGCGCTGCTCCAGCCGCAGTTCCCGCTCTGCATGCAGGGCGTCCTGCAGGTCCGCCCGGGCATTGTCGAGTTCTCTCGTACGCCGCTGCACCCGTAGCTCAAGCCGGTGCTCGGAGTCGGTAAGCCGCTGCAGCATGCGCGTCCTGGCCATGTGCACGCTGCGGTAGCGCTGGTACATGCCCGTGAACACCGCGCCCACGACCATGACCAGGAACATCAGCAGCTGGATTTGCCAGAGTTGAGGCAGAAGATCCTGGCCCACATGCAGCAGGCCGACGAACGTGGCCAGCGTCAGCACGTCGCCGACCGAATGGATGGCATAGGTGAAGAACAGCAGGCGCCGCTCCAGCGTGGGACGCCGCTGGCGCAGCAATACGGCGAACAGCGTGGCACCGATGGCTGACGACACGATGGGGCTTATCACGCTGAGAATGGCCAGTTCGCTGTAGTAGCCGAGCGGCGCGGCGGCCATGCAGGCCAGGTTGAGCGCTGCCAGGACCAGCAGGAAGCGGTCGGTGCGGCGCCAGCGCGTACCTCTGGTCAACTGCTCCCTCACCAGCAATGCGGTCGTGCCCGACAGCGCGAAGGCGCCCACGCCCACCATGTGGCTGGCCCAGATCGGATGCTCCTCCAGCAGCCAGTAGATGCCATAGCCGTGCACATTCAGGATGTGGAAGAGTCCCACCGTGCCGAGCAGCCCGATCCAGGCAAGCTGCCGCATCCGGAAGGCCACCGCCGCCGCCCAGATCAGCATCAGCAGCCCGAGGGTGAAACCGAACAGGCTTCCCATGGCCCAGCCGCTGCGCTCCAGTGCCCCGGGGAGGTACTCCGGGCGCCACAGCTTACCCTGCAGGCGCAGCACGCTGCTGGTCTGGACGCGGAGAAACAGCGGCCGGTCGGGCCGGACGTCGAACAGGAAGGCACGCCGGCCGCCGCGCTGTGAGGCGGACACCAGGTCGCCGTTGACCTGCGCAACCCAGGCCGGTCCTTCGCGCTGGTAGACAATCACCGAATCCAGGTAGGTGGGCAGGATCTGCAATTGCAAGGCCGCCTCCTGGCGCAGTGCCGCAGGCATGTCGATCCGCACCCACAGCGGGCTGCGGGTGTAGCCCATGCTGAGCGTGTCCGTCCATTGTTGGAACACGCTGGCCGGCAGGGCCTCCACGTCCTCGGGTTTCCACCCGTCCGTGGGATCCATCACTGCCTGCATCGCCAGGTCAGGTCCCAGGACCAGCGGTTGGCCGGCGGCAAGCCGGGCTGTCAGTTCCTGCGCTTGCAGGGGCAGCAGGAGTGCCCACAGCAGCAGCCCGAGGGCGCTGCGCAGCTTCGTGAGTAATTGTGAGTTTTTGTGCATGACGAAGCGCTTCAAGGCCTGCAAGAATCCGTCGTATCAATTTGTTTCCCAATGTCGCAAGATTATCCCCACCCGGTGCCGCACACCATCGCCGTCGTAGAGGACGACGAGGATCTGCGCGGCAATGTCTGCCGTTTTCTGGAGCGTTCCGGCTTCGGCAGCTGGGGGGCGGAGTCGGCAGAGGATTTTTATGTGCAGTTGCTGCACAGACGCGCGGACCTCGTGCTGGTCGACCTCGGTCTGCCCGGTGAAAGCGGCCTGAGCCTGGTGGACCGGCTGACCCGTCAGCGGGTGCCCGTGGTCGTGCTGACCGCGCGTGGCGACCTGTCGAGCCGCATCGAGGGCCTGGACGCAGGCGCGCTGCAGTATTTCGTCAAGCCCGCAGACCTGCATGAACTGGTCGCTGGCATCCGGTCGCAACTGCGGCGCGCGGCTGTCGTGCCCCGGGCGGAGCCCACGATGGTGTCGTGGCGTCTCGATCAGGCGCAGGCACTGCTGGTGGCCCCCAACCAGCGCAACGTGAACCTGACCAGCCGCGAGCTGGAGTTGCTGGGCCACCTGGTCAAGGTGCCCGGTGCCCTGGTCAGCAAGCAGTCCTTGATCGACGCCATGGGTGGCGGCGATCCGGAGGACCTTTTTCACCGTGTCGAATCGCGGCTGACCCGGCTGCGGCGCAAGACGCTGCAGTCCACCGGGCTGGCACTGCCGGTGCGCTCGGTCTTCGGACGCGGCCTCGTGTTTGTCTCATGAGCACCCATTGACCGCCTGATACCCCCGTGGCCGCTTCCTGCCGGAGCGGCCACGAGCGGGCAGTTCCCCCTTGCAGCTGTTGTTGTGCGGGCTTTTTGCGCCGCAGGGGGAGCTGTGCCATTTGTTTTTTATCGAAGTGCTTGGTATTCAACCAAAGAGGGAAATCCAATTGAAATCAACCAATGGTTTGACGACGTGGGTGCAGCAATGCAGGCGCGCGCTGCTGCTGGGGGGCGCCTTGCTGATCGCCTCCGGCGCGCAGGCGGGTGTGTTGAACGGCAATTTCGAGACCGGTGACTTCACCGGCTGGTCGGTGGAGTACCTCACCAATCCGCCTACCGGCATCGCTACGTTTCCGCCGACCCAGAAGTCGGATCTGGGGCTCACGGCCAGCACGGCGGTGGCCAACGGCAGCAACACCAGCGTCGTGGGCGCGGCAGCGTTTCCGGATGGCCCTCTGACGGCGCCCCTGCAGGGCAGGTACAGCGCCAATGTGAACCATCGCGGCAGCGGCAACAAGGCCGGTGGCATCAGTCAGACGGCCACCATGACGCTGGCGGACGTCGATCCGACCGACAACAAGCTGCATATCCGCATGGCGGTGGCGCCCGTGATTCAGGATGGCGGCCATGCGCCCAGCGCCCAGGCCTACTTCTTCGTGGAGGTGACCAATATCACCAAGGGCAAACAGCTGTTCCAGACCTTCAACTTTGCCAACCAGCCGGGAGTGCCCTGGCAGACCATAGGCAGCTACCAGTACACGGGCTGGCAGGCCATCGATGTGGCGCCCGGCAATGGCTTCCTTGACGTGGGCGACCAGGTCAAGGTGGAAGTGCTGGCCTCCGGATGCAACGCGGGCGGTCATTCGGGCGAGGTCTATGTGGACTCGATCGGCCCCTTTTTCCCCGGCCTGCTGGTCTCGGCGGTCGGGCCCACGACGGCGCTGGCGGGCTCCGATGTGACCTACACCTACACCTATTCCAACACCAGCGGCGTCACGGTCACGGACGCAGTGGTAGACGCGGTCACGCCGCAGACCAAGAGTTCGTCCACCACGGTGGTGGATACGACCTTCAAGTCGCTGAACGCCCCGGGTGCGGTCTGCACCACGCCTGCTGTCGGCGCGACGGGCACGGTCAGCTGCAATTTCGGCATGCTCAACGACCACAGCAGCGGCACCTTCGACGTGACCTACACCGTGCCCGGCAATGCCACAGGCACGGAACCCGACAACCGGCTCAACCACGGCAACTACCGGATCAAGGCCACCGGCGCCAGCACCATCCTGGGCCCGCTGGTCCAGTCCAAGGTGCTGACCAGCGGCATCCTGACCGATCTGGCGGTGACGCTGAGCGACGGCGTCTCCGCGGTCCAGCCCAACGGCGCCCTGGTCTACACCGTGGTCGTCAGCAACAACAGCGCCAACGGTGTCACCGGCGCCACCCTGAGCCAGACCGCCTCTTCCCTCACTGTGGGCGCCTGGACCTGCGTGGCCAGCGGCGGCGCGGCCTGCGGCCATGCCAGTGGCACGGGCGTGCTGACGGGCGAGACGCTCGATGTTCCCGCGGGCGGCACGGTCACCTACACCATTAATGCGACCGCGGCGGCGGCGGGCAGCACCTCTACCGTGTTCACGGTCGCACCGCCGGCGGGCACGACCGACAGCAACACGGCCAACAATTCGGCCGGCGACACCAATGCCATCGGTGCGTTGCACACGCTGAATGTGAGCATCAACGGTTCCGGTTCCGTGGCCAGCGTGCCGGCAGGCATCAGCTGCGGCAATGCCTGCACCATGGCGGTGGTCGATGGCGGGCAGGTCTTGCTGACGGCGTCTGCGCCGGCAGGCAGCATCTTCAAGGGCTGGGGCGGTGCGTGCACGGGCACGACCAACCCCTGCGACATCACCGGCATCGCGGCCGACGTGAACGTCGTTGCCAATTTCGCGCCGGTCGTTACCGTGACGGCGGTGGTGGGCGCCAATGGCAGCGCCTCGCCGACCGTGCCCCAGGTGGTCGATCTGGGCGGTACGGTGGCCTACACCCTGACGCCGGCCAACGGCTACTACCCTGCGGTATCGGGCTCCTGCCCCGGCACGCTGGTGGGCAACACCTACACCGTGGGCCCGACGGTGGCGAACTGCACGGTCAACTTCGGCTTCTCGAACATCGCCGTGACGTCGACCGCCGGCCCCAACGGCACCGTGTCCACCACCGGCCCGCAGGGCGTCCCTGCGGGTGGCCAGGTGTCCTACACGCTCACGCCCGACCCAGGCTACGTGGCACGGGTCGTCACCGGCGGCAACGCATGTACCGGCACGCTGGTCAACAACGTGTTCACCACCGACCCCGTGAACAGCAGCTGCACGGTGCAGTTCATCTTCGTGCGGTCGGACGCTGCGCTCGGCATTCCCACGCTGTCGCAATGGGGCCTGATCCTGCTGTCCGCCTTGATGGCGATGGCCGCCTACGGCACCAGCCGCCGCCGGATGCACTGAGGCCTCCGGGCCGACTCCGCCTGCACCGTCCGCGGTGCGGGTTCACTGCGGGGGCCTACGGGCCCCCGTTTCCCTTTGTCCATCCGTTTCCAAGTGCCAGCATGATCCGCCATCTGTCCTCCAGTCTTCTTCTTTGCCTTTGCCTTCCTGCCGGAGCGGAGAGCCTGCCGGTGCGCAAGCCAGGCCTCTGGGAGGTCGCAGTGCGTGCCGAGGGCGAGTCGCTATTGCGGCAGCAGAAGGTGCAGCAGTGCACCGACGCCCGGACCGATGCCATGATGCTGATGGTGGTCGTGCCGGGCCAGGAGGACTGCCATGAATCCCGGATCCGCAAGCACCAGGGGCGCTATGACATCCACACCGTCTGCTATGTGCACGACAACCGGGTCGAGGCCCACGTGCAGCTCTCGGGCAACTTCAGTACGGCCTACGAAGGCCGGTTCGACGTGAAGTACTCGCAGCCGGTGCGCCACAACCCGGGACCCACGCGCTTCGAGGGACGCTGGCTCGGTGCGTGCACGGCCGGCATGCAGCCCGGCGACATGGTCCTGCCGAACGGTGCGACGGTGCGGGTGACGGACAAGCGCGGTCAGCACAAGGGCCACGAGGGGCATTCGCACTGAGTGCTGCGGCCGGCATGATCCCTGGACTTCATGCGGAGAGGAGCAGGCTCAGTTGCTGAGTTCCAGCACGGTCAGATGTCCCTCGCGGGCCGGCCAGCTCAGGCCGGTGATGCGTTCGCCATTGAAGCTGCCGGCCACGGCGCGCTGCAGGTCCAGCGGCAGGCGCAGCTTGCTGCTCGACACGCCGGCACCCTGGGCCGGCACGCCCGGCAGCTTGCGGCTGCCGTCCAGCTCGAGCGTGTCGCGCTGCGCATCGAAGTAGCCGCGCGGACGGCTGAACACCACCACGGCTCCGGCCGAGCGGTCGGCGCTGGCCAGGCGCTCGGGCCGCAGGTGCAGGTAGCGGCTGCCACGGGGCAGCGGGCTGCGGTAGATATGCGTGGTGGCGTAGCCCGGCGCGGCCAGCACGAACTCGTAGGCGGTGTCTGAGCGGGCCATGAAGGGGCCCCAGCGGCCATCGGCCGTGGTCACCGACTGGTGCACGGGCGGGCCCTGGCGCAGGCCGGTGGTGGGATCGGTGGCAAAGACCTGGACCTGGGCACCGGATAGCGGCAGGTTGTTGGCGAAGTCGCCCGATGCCGGGTCTTCGCTGCGCAGCCCCAGCCCGCTGACCAGGCCTTCGAGCCGCGGCACGGCCTCGGGCACCGCCTCGCGCGTGGTGGGTGCACGGCCGGTCAGGAACTCCCACATCGCAGCGAACGCGGCCGGAGAGAACGCCGTCTCGCGGTGGTCGGCGCCCGGCAGCACGACGTTGGTGGCGCCCTTGAGCGCCGGGCTGTCGAAGTTCACCCGCGTCGGCTTGCCGGGCAGGCCTATCCATTCGCCGGTCGGCTGCGCGTACTTGTCGTTGCGGTCCGAGCGCAGCGTCAGCCACTGCACGCCCGGTACCGTCTCGCGGCCGTCCGCGGCCTTGGGCGTGTTGAGCCCGGCGAGGAAGGGGCCGGTGCCGGAGAACTCGTTGCCTTCGCGGTAGCCGGGCAGTGCCCAGATGCCGTGGTTGGGCGTGCCGCCCAGCAGCGCGTGGCTGACCGTGCGCTCGCCGCCGCCGTGCTGCAGGTAGTTGCGGATCGCATTGCCGCCGCGCGAACTGCCGATCAACACCACGCGCGAGGCGCCGCTGGCCTGTCGCACCTGCTCCACGGCCTGCCGCAGGAAGGCCATGTGCTCGGCGGTGGAGCTGCGCCCGGGCTGCGCCTGTGCGTCGTCGTCGCGGGCCAGCGGGTAGGGCAGGTCGATGGCGTGCAGCCGCTCGCGCGGCCAGCCGTTGGATTCGAAGCGCCAGATCGTCGTCTGCCACAGCGCCGCGCTGTCACCGTTGCCGTGCACGAAGACGATGGGCGGCATGGCGTCCAGCGCCGGGGTCGGCGACGGGGCGGCGCAGCCGGCCATGAGCAGCGCGCCTCCGCTCAGGCCCAGAAGGTGGCGACGGGAAAGCGGAGCAGGGGACGGCATGGCGTTTTGCTATTGAAAGAGAAGCGGGAGGCCAAGGCGGATCCTTGGCTCGTGGCACTTTTCATGCAAAGACACCAGCGGTGTCCTGCATCCGCGCGGATACCTCTCCCAACTGGTGCAGCGTGTCGCCGAAGCTCATCTCGAGCTGCGTCAGCTTCTTGAAGTAGTGGCTGCCGATGTACTCGTCGGTCACGCCGATGCCGCCGTGCAGCTGCACCGACTGCTGGCCGACGAAGCGCATGGACACGCCCAACTGGTATTTGGCACGTGCCATGGCGGCGCGGCGCTCGGCGGCGGGGGCGTTGAGCTTCAGGCTGGCGTAGTAGCTCATGGAGCGTGCCAGCTCCAGCTGCATCTTCATGTCGGCCACGCGGTGGCGCAGTGCCTGGAAGCTGGCAATGGTCACGCCGAACTGCTTGCGCGTGTTCATGTACTCGACCGTGAGGGCCAGGGTCTGGTCCATCACGCCCACGCCCTCGGCGCAGGTGGCGGCGATGCCGATGTCCACCGCGTGCTCCAGCGCCGCCAGGCCGTCTGCCGTCACGAGCTGTGCCGGTGCGTCCTGCAGCGTCAGCTCGGCCGCGCGGCTGCCGTCCTGCGTGCCGTAGCCCTGGGTGCGGACGCCGGCGGCGCTGCGCTCGACCAGGAACAGGGCGATCTTGCCGCCCAGTTGCGCCGGTACCAGGAAGGCGTCGGCCTGGTCGCCCGCGGGCACCAGGCTCTTGGTCCCCGACAGCGTGTGGCTCGCGCCGGCAGCCGTGGCGGTGGCCGCGCACACGTCCAGCCGGTAGCGCGCCTTGCGCTCCTGGCTGGCCAGCACCACCAGCTTTTCGCCGGCGGCGATGCCGCCGAGCCAGCCGGCCTTGAGCGCGGCCGGCGCGTAGCCAGCCAGCACGGCGCCGGCGATCAGCGCCTGGGCCAGCGGCTCCAGCACCATGCCGCGGCCCAGTTCCTCCATCACCACCATGCCCTCGACCGGGCCCAGCCCCAAGCCGCCCTCGGCCTCGGGCACGTAGAGGCCGGCCAGACCCAGTTCGGCCAGTTCACCGTAGGCCGCGCGCGAGAAACCGCCTTCGGCCACGATGCCGCGCCGGCGCTCGAAGCTGTAGCCCTTGTCCACCCAGCGGCGCACCGCGTCGCGCAACTGCTGCTGGTCGTCAGAAAAATCGAAGTCCATGGAAGAAAACTCTTTCTAGCGAAGCTCTTGCTGGAGCCCCCTCCTGGAGGGGGTGTGGGGAGCGGTGTGGTCGCGCATGGCGCGGGCCGCTCGACGGCGCTAGCCGAGAACGGTCTGCGCCACGATGTTGCGTTGCACTTCGTTGGAGCCGCCGTAGATCGTGGTCTTGCGGTAGTTGAAGTAGGTCGAGGCCAGCGGCGCGTTGGCGGCCTCGCCGCCGGGGAAGTCGCCCTGCCAGCCGGCCTCCATGGCTTCCTCGATGAAGGGCAGGCTGAAGGGACCGGCGGCCAGCATCATCAGTTCGGTGTAGCGCTGCTGGATCTCGCTGCCCTTGATCTTGAGCAGGCCGGCGATGTCGAGCGAGTTCTTGCCCGATTTCTCGGCCGAGAGCACGCGCAGCACCAGCATTTCGAGCGCCACTACGTCGACTTCGAGCTTGGCGATCTCGTCGCGGAAGCGCGGGTCGTCATAGACGCCCTCGGTCCTGGCGATGCGCTTCAGACGCTCCAGCTCGCGCTTGGAGCGGTTCACGTCGGCGATGTTGGTGCGCTCGTGGCTGAGCAGGTGCTTGGCGTAGGTCCAGCCCTTGTTCTCTTCGCCGATGAGGTTCTCGGCCGGCACCTCGACGTTGTCGAAGAACACCTCGTTGACCTCGCACTCGCCGTCCAGCAGCCGTATCGGCCGCACGCTCAGGCCCGGGCTCTTCATGTCGATCAGCAGGAAGCTGATGCCGGTCTGCGGCTTGCCCTCGGTGCTGGTGCGCACCAGGCAGAAGATCCACTCGCCGTACTGGCCGAGCGTGGTCCAGGTCTTCTGGCCGTTGACGATGTACTTGTCGCCGGAGCTCGTATGGACGCGCTCGGCGCGGGTCTTGACGCTGGCCAGGTCCGAGCCCGAGCCCGGCTCGCTGTAGCCCTGGCTCCACCAGACCTCGCCGCTGGCGATGCCGGGCAGGAAGCGCTGCTGCTGCTCCTTGTTGCCAAAGGCCATGATGACCGGCGCCACCATCACCGGCCCGAAGGGCACGACGCGCGGCGCGCCGGCCAGCGCGCATTCTTCCTCGAACAGGTGCTTCTGCACCGCGTTCCAGCCCGGGCCGCCGAATTCCTTGGGCCAGGCATGGCCGAGCCAGCCCTTCTTGCC
>Ga0116227_10012776_pt1 | contig 13519 bp, 8 predicted proteins | sample S1TSphgellanicum_FD_89693 | JGI IMG/M metagenome (GOLD analysis project Ga0116227, IMG submission 89693) | Host-associated microbial communities from peat moss isolated from Minnesota, USA - S1T2_Fb - Sphagnum magellanicum MG | ecosystem: Host-associated > Plants > Peat moss > Unclassified...
GATAGATCACAATTGAAAAAACTCCAAAATGTGATGAATGGTGCGAGCTAGGTATTCGACTCGATGCTCCATGGAAAGGGGGTTGATTGGGCCTCGCAACCAACGATAATGGTCATCACTGAGAACCCAAGTTCGATAATGAAGACGAACATCGTCGTCTTGACATTTACACTTTTCAAACATTTCTGGTGCGGCTCCACAAGCAGGAACAAATTTTAAATAAATTACTAAGGCATGTGGGTTAGGAAACAATTTACAATCCCATGCTAAACGATCAACTCGAGTGTGCACCACTATTCTGGACAGTTTTTCTTTGCGTGACTGCTGAAAAAATTCATGTCAAGTGGTGCTTCTTCAAGCTCTTCCTTTTCTATCAGTGAAACTGGAGGATTTGAAGGCTTAACGACATCATCCACCATGATTAAATTTTCACATGCATCAACAAAAACCAAAAGGGTAGCATAAACAATGTAGTAATTGCATTCAGAAGGGGTCAAGGTTTTTTTATTTAACAAATTAGGGTAGGCGTAAGGGGTGGGAGTGACAGCAGAACCTCATGAAAACTTAAACATCCTATATATAATGGATTCATCAAACCCTAATTTCGACGATGGATCTAGAAGTATGTGGGGGTTTTTGTGATGCAATTTTTAATTCCAATTTACTATGTACTACATAGTTAATTAGTGCATGGAAGAAAAAATAAGTAGGGGATATCAAAAGAGTAAATGATATGTAGGAATGTTACTTCAACCATTGAATTGATTTAGTCAAGTAAGGACTCAAAGATGTTTACTTGTTACTACCCATAAATTGTCGTAATATTTAGTTACTTGGAATAATTAGGATGAATAAATAGGATGTGAGGGTCAACGGACGGAAGGATGAGGATCAAGCTCAAGAACCTCATCAAGATATCCAAAATAAGTGGAAGGAGGAGTCTTCGAATCCTATTAGTCATGAGGATTGTCATCCTACTTGATTAGAAGATGGAATATTTTTTTTGTCTCATTAGGCCCAAGAATTCTCATCCTAAAATCAATTGGAAGGCAAATCATTCTCAATTCTCATTGGCTTTTGAAGGATGAGGAGGCCATTAATTGAAAGGGAAGATTTTGAAGCTTCAATTAGACAAGGGGAACAAACTCAAGGAAAAATCATGGACGCTTACCATGGGAGAGAAGAGTATCTTGTGTTGGGGGAAGCGGAAAGGAGAAGAATGAATGTTTGAGGAAAAGATTAGTTCTTATGTGTGGAAAGGTGTTATTCATGGAAAAGAAGTGTGCAAAAAATAAGCATGGAAGGAATTCCATGACAAAGCCTTTGAAGTTTTATTTCAAATAGTTGTTCCTCCCAAATCCACAATTGGATTTGTGTCAAACTTAAAACACTTTTTGTTTAAGAGGTGTAAAAAATTTTCTGTAATTTTTTGTATCATCGGGTTTACTATAAGGGAGCTACGTTTGCTAGAAGTAGAGGGTGTTTATAATGGAGTTCATGGAAGGATTTCCATGACAAAACTTCTGGAGTTTTATTTCAAATAGTTTTTCCTTTCAAATCCACTATTGGATTTGCGTCAAACTTAAAAAAATTCTTGTGTAGGAGGTGTAGAAGGTTCTCTCCAAATTTTAGCATCATTGGGTTTGTTGTAAAGGTGTTACACTTGCCGAAAGTAGAGGGGGTTGAAATTGTTTGTTTTTTCCTCAATCTAAGCAAAGTGATTTTTAGTCCCAAGGCTTAACTCTTGATCAAAAATTAAAAATAAAACTTATAAGATTTTGTAACATGGCTCCTTTTTAGATTATCTTTTCAAAAAACCAATGCATCTTAGATTAGGAGGTTGTATGTAGATGTTATGACGAATGGAACGAAAGGGGTTCAACCATCAAACGTGACATTGAATGAACATCAACATAATGCCCCTTCACATTCCATCCTAGTGAGTTACGATTCTCTCACGATGTCTTTGTATCTTCCAAGTGGACATAACGCATTAGATTTTTTATGAACTTCATTGCATTACATTGAACCACCTTACTTGTTAGACTACAACTACATAGTAGTTCCACTTCCAAGCGGGTTTGTGAGTGCATATCTTCATGTTGAGGGTGTGCAAGAATGCCTCACAGCTCCCACTAAACAGAACTAGCCTAAGGATTACTTTTAAGGGGTACATGTTTAAATATGAACTATGTTGTTGGGATTGATTGCATCCTTCATTGAGTGGATCTCAAGAAAGGTTTCTAAGAAGAATGGGAACCTCAAAGTACAAATAGACACATATGTTCTTTTTCTCCAAAAGATGAAATATTTCTTTTGGATTTTCCTCTCCATTTTCATCATTTGGGGTTACGATTATAGTTTCATCCCAAGTCTAACAAACCTTATCCAATAATTTGGCTACACAGTTTTTTGGGTTCAACTTCATGACCAATCTTTGGTTTGGTTGATGCCATCAAACTCCCTTAGTATTGTCGTTCATTTCAAAATTTGTGATCTTTCTTTTTTATTAGATTCATTATCCTCACATTTCACAAAATTCAAATGAATTAATATTTGTTATGGTAGTTTCCCTTGTGCATTAGTGTCTAATTTAGTACATGTATTTCACCTTCTCTTATCAGTCAACTTAGCAACAAGGCTTTGAAACACTACAAGGTGTTTATTTAAAAAGTGGATGAACTTGTTCTAGCCTAGGCCTTTGAAAAAAATAATAAACAAATTTGTCAAAAGTCCATTTATGTAGGGTGTAGCCAATCATTGTGACAGCATTTGCAAAAGCAAAGCTTAGCCAAATGTGGAAGCTTTGTTTGAAATAACAAGTCGAACTCCCAAACAAAACCTTCCTTGCACTAGGAGACCTAAAGCGAAAAGTGAGTAACATGGATCATTGAGGAGGATTAATGGTTGCCATCAACCAGTTGGTAATTAAACTTGAGTTTATGGGTAGATTTTGGGTTGCTAGGGCACAAATCCTAGATTGTGTGTATTGATAAGCCATGTTACACACGTTTCACATGGAATTTACACAAAGATGGACCATATGTATTAATAAGCCATTTGCACACTTTTGACACATAACTAAGACACATATGAATAACTTTTAGTCAAACACAAATATCACAGAATGTAATAAGAAAAATGCAAGTACACATGATTTACAGTTTTAAACTTGCAAAGATTAACGATGGCAAGACCTCTAGCATTCCCTCAAATACAAGAAAATTTGGAGGTTTAGAAAGACAATTGCATTTTAACAAGCCTAAATATACAATCTAGTAATCATAAATAAAAGCCTTTTGAATTTTACCTATTTATCTTGCATAAACATATACTTTCTTTAAAATGAGGTAGTTGAAACCATTAATCATTTAGTTAATTTGATAATATGTCTTTTGCTTTTGTAATGTGGTAAACGTTCTCTCTCTATTGTATGCAGAGGAGACCTATTTCTAGAGACAACAATTATAAGATAATTACAAAATTCAAGTGGGTCAAAAGGCCTATTCTTCAATTGGACTTTCTTTTTGAGTCGTCGCTTCAAATCATATCAGTAGAAGTGTGAAATGAAACCCCTAAAAAATTCCAATTGGGACTTTAGCAACATCTCAAAAAAGGGAATTTTTAATAACCTCTACCAACAATGTCTAATGCACTATAGACAATCCAATAGATTATAGCCGTTGTTGGCAATGGCCACACAATAACATAATGAGAGTAGACTTTGGTGACCATTGTTGTGCAAAAAGGTATATGTGCCACATGGTTGAGAGAAGCTCACATAGAGGTGTGATGGAGAAATTAATTAATCACCAATGGAAGCTGAATGGTATAGTCAAAGATGCACACCCAAAAAAACTAACATTATGATTTGTGTGGTTACTTTTTAAAGAAGGCAACAAGGAAATCAATAAGGTGTTCATCCCACATCGCACCTTAACTCACCCCTTGCCATGCGAAAATGTTGTGTTGAAAATGGGAGTGGAATTGGAAGGTCCTAAGAAAAGGTTAGATAGCTTTAGGATTTAGGTTCATCATAAATACATGAACAAAACTAGAGATTTGAGTGCTTACTATTGTTGTAAAATCCATACGAATTCGGTCATCCATTGGAGAATGTTGTCATCAATTCATGTTTGGTTACAGTGAACCTAAACCCCATTCCTTCACCCACATATCTTATTTGATTAAAGGTGGACACCTGATGAGTACATTGACTTGTACATACCATCATCAAGATTAATCAAAAGGCATGTAAGGCCATACAACTCATTAAGAAGTGTCAATTGATAATTTTAGAAAACCATTAAAAGATTATTGCAAAAGGAAAATCACTATGGAACTTTCTTTTATTTTTAATAAACAATAATGTTAGTTGTGAAAAAACCAAAAATGTTGTATGGCAATGTATTTTTATACATTAAGGGTGGACACCTCTTGAAGGTCAATCGACTCACACACACATTGATTAGGATTGATCAAGAGGTCTGTAAGGCCATACAACTCCTCAAGAGTTGTCGACCCACAATTTTTAAAACCCAATAAAAGATTACCTTGAACCCTAAATTGCTATGAAACTCTCCTTTGTTTTATAAAGAAGAATGTTAGTTGTGAAAAAACCAAGAAGGTTGCACGGGGATGTGTTTTTTTACGTTGAAGGTGGACACCTCTTGAAGGTCAATTGACTCGCACAAACCTTGATCAAGATTAATCAAAAGGTTAGTAAAGCCATGTGACTCTTCAAGAGGTGTCAATCCACAAATTTTAAAAACATCAACAAATTACTCCAAAAGGAAAATTGTTATGAAAGTCTCCTTTGTTTTATAAACAAGAATGTTAGTTCTAAGCAAAAGAAAATTTCTAGCCCTAAATAAGAATTCTTTTTTTATCACAAAAAAAAAACGATGGGTTGAAATCGGTAAAAGAAATTGAAGCTGACCAAATCAAGCAAAAGAAGGAGGATTCATGGATGGGTGGGAAATAAGAGGGACAGACCCTATCAACTATTGGCTAACCAACACAAACAAAAGTTCCAAGTGCAAATTTATGTTGAGCATCAATAGCCTTTAAAAAGTGGCATGCATCATTGCCACAACCTAATGAATATAACATGTTAATGGCAAGGGAATATTTGTAAGGGGCTAAAAAATAATCGCACTTTCATGACTTTCACAAGGAAGTGTCTAGCTCTCAACATAAACCTCAATTGTCTTCCCATTGGAGGTTGTGAATATGTCACTAGGTCTCGTGCCCCACCACTTATCATGTTATGTGAAGCTGCAATAATGAAATTGACTTGTCACAACAACTCCCATTATATATGTAATCACATGCAATTTGGATACAATAAAAAGAAATTGATACAGTGGGAAGATTTGAAACTAATATGTAACACCTAACCATCAATCCATCTTTACATACATGGCCAAGATTTCTTATGTTGGCATTCCTATGAGCTAGAAATGCAAGACACCCTTTCTTTCGCATGATCCATGCATCACAAGATCAACATCACTATAGGTCAAAACATAAATGCAATGGGCAATCAGTGTGTTGTTTATCATGGGCAATCATTTGTAGCTCTTGAAGAACCACCGTATGTTTCTTTCCTTTAGGCGGAAGTGAAACAATGTACCTTGAAGACTATCCACAAAATATCATAATTTCTTTTATAGTTACACAAAAAAAAGGCTTTGGTCAATCCAGTTGTGCAATCTTGAGGGAAGACAACACTTTCCATCACTTTTAATTAGAACATTAAGCAATGGTAAGCTTGATTGCATGAGAAGTGACAAGTAATCAATGATAGGATAAATCTTTGTTTCCTTCAAAAATCCAAAAAATTAATTGCATCACAAAATTTGAAGGACACTAACATGAGTTAACATGAGCATTCATTCTACCATTTGAATGTGATTGCTTACAAGAAGAGGATCAAGTGACAATGCTTCGAAATATGTACTTAAACAGCTTGCTTCACTGAAGCCAAGCCAAAGTGGCACCTAGATGTAGGGGAAGACAACTAACTTGTGTTCAACTTTTCTTTTTCATATCGAACGTGAAGAGTTCCAGTATTTAATGTGAGAAGCAATGCCAGAGTCCAAAAACTAGAACTCTGATAAACATACATGAAGGAATTAACTAGGAACAAGATTGAACTTCTACCAAAGTAAATACCCTAAACTTTAGAATTGGGCAAAAACCATGGGAAAGCATAAATTGCTTTCACGGTTAACAAGGATCTATGGAAAAGATACCTGGTCAACAAAAGCAAAAGGTTAGAGGCACATATAAGCAATGTTGATTTATGTTCATGTCTTACCACAACCACCATTGGACTTCACATAAACATCACAAATATTCATAAAAAAGGACACGAAAGTTACAAACCACCACCAATTTTGGAAAAAGTTAACCAAGAAACAAATCAAGTTCCCATTTTGCTATAGAGATTTACTTGTTTACATGTTGAGCAAAGAAGTCTCTCACCTTTTTGATTGCTTGCCACATGACATTGTATAAATTTGTCCAAACACCACTTTCACCACATTGACCTCAATGTTGATCATTTGTTCCAAACTTGAACTCCAAGGGATAACATCATAATTAGAATTGTAAGTAGCAACAAACTTGATTACATGAGGAGTGATCTAATTAGAACAACTATTGAATGCCAATTTTGAAAGTTCAAACATGGTGTATAGTTGCTCAAAGCAAACACAATGAAGGTCCACATGATCAAGTCTTAGAGTTGCTATAGAGGGAAGTTGTCATGGCTACAAAACATGGGCAACAACTTGCTTGTTTGTAGGTAATTGGACTAATTACAAATGTGCACCAGTAGTCAACGTTTACATGGCACATAAAGTTTAGATTTTTGGTCAGAACGCAAGACTATGCAAAGGGGTATTAAAAGAGAGGCACCCATACTATGTGTAAAAACATTAGCAAGTGAACTCACAAGCTATTTGGTGAGAATAACACCAACACATTGTTGAACTATATACCAGAGCTGGGTTTGAATATCGACCCCTGCACCAAGACCTTAAAGCTCAACTTTTTAAGATCTGATTTGTATTGTGTGACCTCTTCTCTCAAAGAACCTTAACACAACATGACGATAATTAGAGAGACACATGCACAAAAGGAGATGTTTGTAACATTTTACTCCCTAACTCTTAAGGAAACAAATTTGTGGGATTACTTGCTTGGTTGGGCTTCTTACAAAACCCCCTGGCACCATAACACCAAATGTGTAATTCACCGAACCCTAACTTGCACCTTGCTTTCTCTAACTCTATTGTCGACCAAACTCATAGCCACCCATCATCCACGTGATTCATGTATTGACCTCCATAGTCATACATACCACTTGAGCAATGAGCACCACCACTCTTATTCATCCTTCCAAAGACCATTCATCCAATCTGCCCAATTTTGGATCATGCACCAACAAGAAAGATCATCCTTCCAAAGGCTATTTGTCCATTCCCATATTGAACCAACTCTCACCAACATCCATACATCCATCCATGGTAAGAAAGGTTGAATATCTAATCCCATCCATGACGAGAACCCCAGGTTGGAAAGCATTCTAGAGTTATGGAAGCACTTTAATATCCAAATTATTTTACACAAAAATCAAATTGAAGCTTCACCTTGGAAATGTCATAAAGAGGTTTTTAAAGTTTTTTCATTCAATTTTTTCTTTGCATTAGGATGGCATCTGTACCACATCCATCCACTAGTGGGGGTAAGATAGTTCATTGTACTTTTCAATTGTTAATTTATAATTTTATCAAATTTTACAATGCATACTAATATATATAAATCCTTATCAATCAAAGAAATAGAATCAAACATGAATTTTTCTACCTTTCCAAGGGAAAAAGGACTTGGCAAAAGGATCTTGTTGTAATGGTTCCACAAAATATTTTCCTTTCCGGGCAAAGTACAAATTTGCATTATTTGAGAACTAAAATTATTTCAAGGTTTATATAATCATATAAATTTGATAAAAACTTACAAATTCAAGAAAATAGAACATTATTTCCTCAAGAACAAGACTTGTTTTAATATGATGAATATTGGTGCAATTAAAATCAAGGATACAAATGTAATGATGAGAATTTCAAATTATATATTTTTAAAAATTTAAATAAGAGTATATTGTGTGCAATATAAATGTTAGATATATTATATATTGGAAAACATTTAATGTGAATTTTTTATTCTACATGAATAAAAAATTTATATTTTACATTGCTAGTAATGATTTTATTTTTTATTTTTTTGATATAACATCATTGGTTAGCATTCACAGAAGGGTTTAGCAATAAGTGGCAACAAGATAGGAAACACGTTGAAATCTTTTATAAACTCCCTTTTATTTCTAAACCTCCAAGAGGAGGTCATCTAAATCAAGCAAACATATCATCTAAAATTGAACAGTGTGGGTAACAAAAAACACGAACCATATTCAACATGTTTACCAACATAACATAGTACCTCATCATGTTCAATGGTAATTAGCATGGTGGCTTGATGTAGCAAGGAGGGTAAAAATCATGCGAAAACAAAAAAAACAAGAAAAAATAGGAAAATATAAAAAATATGGCAAGAAAAAAAAAGAGGCACAGAGTTTTTTATAAAAAATTTTAAAAAAGAAGAAAAAAAATGATTAGGGGAAAAGAGGGGAGGATAGAAATAAGAAAAGAAAAGAAAACAATTAAACAAAAAAATGAAGGAAAACGAAATAAAAACCAATAAGCAATTTTTTTTAAAAAAATAAGGAAAGCCAAAAAGAAAGATCCAAAGTGGGGTAGCCTATGATCCCATGATGACCAAGAAAACCACCCTCCTTTGGAAGATTTACTGAACAAAACAAAAAAAACTTGCAAGTTAAAAGTACCCCCTTAAGGAAAAAGGAAAAAAATATATCACTGACCCTTCATAATCTATGGGAAAAGAATAATATTTCAACACCTCCACCTTTATGAATTGTGACCAAAAATGAACCAACTAGTATTTATGTTAAAATAGTTGTGAGAGAATGCATGGGAAAGAAAAAAAACAAAGGTCAAATGGTTCATAAAATGTTTTAAAAATAAAATAAATAAAGATCAAGAAAAAAATGATTACAAAATTTTACAAAATAAAAATAAAAATAGAGAGTTAAACATGAAATTATGGGCATAGTGAAAAAAAAACAAAGAAAAAACTAGAAAAGAAGAAAAAACAAGAAAGGAGAGAGAAGGAAAAAAAAAGTTATGAGGGGAAAAAAGTAACAAACCAAGGAGAATGGGCTATACATTACATCTTTAAAAATTTGTGAAAGAAAAGGGAAAAAAAATTAAGGTGAACAACCCTTGCATTACCTCCCAAAAAAGTTATGAGAGAGGGAAGAATATTCAACTCACCTTCCACCTTCATTCACCCTCAAGACACAAAAGAAAAGAAAAACCTCACATTCCTTCACCCAAGTATATGGTTGGACAATGTAGTAAATGTGGATTATCCACACATAGGGTTCCATTTATCCATATAAGTAACATATATGCATGGATGGCAATAAAAGGTTGCACAATATGTGATGAAGGCCAAAGTACATTTAAGTACATAATTTATCAATTTCCTCAATATAATAAATTGAAGCAAGACACATGATAAACATGGGGGGTTGGAGATTTATTTTTTCCAATTTTCTTGTGTGTGCAACAGGAATTTGTCTTACAAAATCTTATGATTTGGAAAACCAAAAGTTATTGTGTATGTGCAATATAACAATGTACAACACCAAACTTTTATTCCTAAGTTGAACAACATAACATATAGCTCCATGTAAAATTCACCAATGCATTTTGAAAACTTTTACACAAGGTTGGCCCATCATTCAAACCATGAACATTTGAATTATTGTTTTTTGCATATGTTATGTTGGGAGGGGGCATTGCAACACAAACATCACAGGTTCAACTCCATACACATGCAAGTTGGTTTGAACACTATGAACAAGTGTAGGTATCAAAATATCAATGCATACCATCATCATCTACATTTTTTTTCCTCTCAAAACTTGATTTATTGTCATTGTCATTGTGGCTTTGAAGTGTAATGGAAAATCACTATGGATATATAGCTCTTGTGTGAATCATGTAGCATGTTGTAAAATGAAACTTGTTATCATAGATAGAATGATGAGCTTGCAACAAAATTTGTATGACTATACCTAATATCTTTGTAGTATTTTTTGATGGTTCAAAAATGTTATTAATGTTGGTGAAATGAATGTTTTTCAACACAATACCAAATCAACATAGTAGGCAAACATTAGTTTAAGATATATTGGTTTACAGAGCTCCAAACATTTGAAGTGTGTGCATTTGGAATTTGTTGTGCATATAAAATTTGTATTGTTTTCATCTTTCAACTCCCACATTGCCATATTTTGCAAAAGTTACAAGGTGGAGAGATCACATTAGTTGAATCGCATCACAAATTCAACTCCATATATGTGCAAACTTATTCCAACAATGTGACTAAGTAAGCACAAGTACCAAACATCTTTGATGTATGAATGAATTTGAACACTATCATCTTTTGTAGATGTTGTGCTAGGGAAAATCGTTGTGTAGACTAACATCAAAAATTGAATTTCATATGTATGTAGGTGTAAGGTTGGTTTGACAAAGTTTGAGTTATTGATATATTGATATATCAATAATTATTATTAATTGCAACTCTTTTTTTTTTCACAAACATTTATATATTGTCAACTGGTATTCATGATTAATTTCAAATGCCTTTAATGTAATTTTTTTTTTTACCACTTCTCATCAACGTGATGGACATCACCGATTGGTGCATCAATCAACTTGTCAGATTCATACTATCACTCGTTGAATTATTGTTAATCGATCGATTAACAACAAATTTCCTTGCCCCATTAATTGTTGCACAAGGACATTTAGGTGCAATGATAACCTCCAATCCCATTTCAAATTGCAACATTTGGAGCAAAACAATTTAGCCCTAAATAAGCATCTTGATGACAATGTGCAAAAGGTAATGTCAATGGGCATAATAATTTAGCCGCCCATCAAACAAACACCAGAGTTGTTTCGTGATGTTGGCCTTGTTGTTTTAAACATCATGGATGACATTCATCTATTGTTGTGCAAGGTTTGTAATGTATGTTTGGAGCCAAAGCTTTGCCAAGTGCATAACCACTTATTAGGGCATGATAATCATTGAACTCCCAAATGACATCGTAATGGTGGCCAACGTCCTGTGAGTACAATCCCACCTGTTACGGATTTCACATCATTGTTTGATGATATTGAATTCACCAAGTGCAAGACCATCACCTTGAAAAATATACCACATTTCCATAATAAAAATTCTTACCAATGGTCCCAGGGATCACGGTTGTCAATGGATATCGATGTAAGGTAGATGGATGTGCATACTATTACACTTCCAAGAAGACTATCGTTAATCATCATTTGACCAACCATTTTTTCTTACTAGTTAATGCAAGTTGTCAACCATGCCAAGTGCAGTGCCTTTTCAAAAAGGTCGATTACACCGCATATTTTGGTGTTGACCACCAAAATATGGAGCTTGTAGGTGATCAAGTAGGGCTTTAATTTAAGGAGCAAGTACATGCTTCATTAGAGGCCCACCAATGTTCAATATTGAACGTGACACAAAATCCATCAATTTGTGAATTGAATCCATGGCTCAGAATGTCTCATTAGTATGAACTAGTTGTCAACCACATCATTTTAGCAGGTACACCATTGGACCATATAAAGCAAACAAGCATGCTCTTGACCTTGATCAATGGGGAATTCAATGTGGAACGCTTGCCCTTGATGGTCTAAGCATATTTGGAGATTGCATAGACCATGATTGTTCATGTGCCATATCATCTAAGGCGATTGGTTATTTCTATTGAAGATTCCCATGTGGCCATAGTGGGGCTCAACCAGCTTTGGGTGCCATCCACAATAAGTAAATATTGTATGCTAATGAACAAGTTTTTCATTATAATGGTCCGATCAAGAAATAACAACCTAGTGGATGATAAACCATTTGTCAATCTTATTGGCAATTTGCATTTGGATCTAGCAAATGCATTGGAGAATTTCATTTCTTATATCCAATGTTGACAAGATGCAAACAAAAATGAAATTTTTTTTGTTCATATCCACATGGTGTTGTTACACATTTGCGAACTATCAACATGTCCAATTGTTCAACAAGAATTACAAACTAGTTGTCCAATAATGGGGTTCTTAATTATGAACAATTTAAAGTTGGAACCTTCATCAACCAACCTTGCCTTTGAACATGTTTGACATGTCACAAGTCCCATAGCCATTCTCCAATATTGGTGGAGATGTACAATCCTCATGTAGTTTGTGCATCCAATGTGGTAGCTTGATCACCCAACCATCCCTTAGTGGCTTGTTGGCATTCGTGATAATGCTAAGGACACACCGTTCGATAGACCACAAAAGACCATGCGCCTTACATGCATAGTGTTGGGTGATGACCCAAACATCCCAAGACTTGTTTGGATTGGTCCTTTGGCATGCACGATTGATGGTCAAACTATCACCATTAACACATTACAAAACTTAGTTGACAAGTTGTTTAGTGATGCAAATAAAGTCATGAGCAACTATTGTTACTAGGTTTCTAAACAACTTAGGTTAGTCAAGTGATAGCTGAAGGCAACATTACTTACGGAGCGAATGAAAACAATGTTGGATATTCCTTGTTATTAAATACCTGTAATGAATTCCATCGTCATGGACAAAATCTTACTATCCACTTTTTAAGTGATTGGCATACTCGAAGTCTTTTTATCAAAGGCAAAAACAATGATCAATCCATTATATGGAATCAAAATGCCTTGGCAATGTGGGCACGAAGAGTTGATCGTATGCATGCATTGTTATTTCTACTCATGCATTTCACTGCCAGCGGTTCTTTTCATGGTGAAGAGTATAAAAGTTATTTCATTCGCAACATAGAGCATCCGAATAGGATACTCTATTGGTTAGATGGCACCATTATGACTTTTTAGAGATACCACAAAGGCACCAACACAAGGTTGCCGATCAAATTGATACTTCGTTTCCTACCTCTAGAACTAAATTTGTTATTCATTGAATATATGTTGCTTGTGAGGCCAATGTAATCATTGATTGTTGGTATGCATGGAAATATTGATGTTGCCCAACAATACATGAACATTTGGGCCATTTAACGAGATGCAGCCATGGATGGCCAAGATGTTTCCCATTTGGTGGCCATTGCATTCCTTGAGTATGTAAATCTTGATTTAGGGATTGCAGATTGTTGTCATCTTGTTGTTTATTTTGGCGGTGCCATCAAATAAAATTATTACATTGAACTTCCCATTGACAAAACATCAAGGCACTCTTCAACCACAACTACACGACATTATGCCAATTGTTTAAATGATCATAGATTCATGAACACTCAA
>Ga0116227_10012777_pt1 | contig 13518 bp, 12 predicted proteins | sample S1TSphgellanicum_FD_89693 | JGI IMG/M metagenome (GOLD analysis project Ga0116227, IMG submission 89693) | Host-associated microbial communities from peat moss isolated from Minnesota, USA - S1T2_Fb - Sphagnum magellanicum MG | ecosystem: Host-associated > Plants > Peat moss > Unclassified...
AAAAAAAAAAAAAAAAAAAAATTATAAAAAAAAAAAAAAAAAAAAAAAAAAAAAAAAAAAAAAAAAAAAAAAAAAAAAAAAAAACCCATGGCTCTTCATTGTGGAACAACAAAGCAAAACTTATTGAATTTAAAATAATTTTCATTGTTGAAAATGTAGTCAAATTAATGTAAAGTTAAACCCACTTTGAGCATAATAGGATTGGGATGGGTGACTTTATAGGTAATTTTATACTTAGGCCAATGGCTCACTACCCTATTTATTTATAGGATTCATCATTTTCAAGTCAGGTTACAAAGGAGAGCATCTTCAATAGTAGCTGTAAAATGGCCTAAATTGGAAATTTTGAATATAGCACAACAGTTTAAGTTCTGTGGATTCCTGAAAAATGTTTTGGGCTTGAAAAAATTGTACATATTTTGTGAGCCCTGGAAAAGCCCAATAAACTAAAAGTGATTGTTGGTCCTTATTTCTAAATTGGTCGACCATAATAATATTGGCTCAAGTGATAAGATTGGAAGAAAGCCAATTAATAAGAATTAATTCTTGTTCATTGTTTTTGATTGGGCGATTGTAACGAATAAGTGCAAATGTTGCAATTTAAATTGTCTCTCACTTTATACTATCTAGTTTTTTTTTTTTACTATATATGTGTAAAGGGATGTGACGAATCCGAATTGAAACCCGAATTTGAACCCAAATTTGAGCATTTGTGTGAAGATGCTCTTTCAATGATGTTTGCCATGTTTTACACCCATGTCAATTGGGTTACTCTTTCGATAGGGTTTGCCATGTTTTACACCCATGTCACTTGGGTTACTCTTTCAATAGGGTTTGCCATGTTTTACACCCATGTCAATTGGGATCATATCTTTGTCGTCATATCCTTTTCTTACACTCTTCAAGCAAAATGAAGTGAATAATTTTGTCATGTTGCACATGGGTTGCAAGTCAAAACCAATGTTTCCACTGCGGTGACTAACACGGACCTTCAGACCATAATTTTCACAAGGCATAGGCAACCAATCCACGTTGTGAATAGAAGTCACTAGAAGGGTTGAATAGTGATGCTTTTGAGTTGTATAAGTTTTGGTTGATGGAACATGTACAAGTTGGCATTAATTGTTGGTGTTGGAATGATTAAAAAGGATTTTTAAAATATAAATGGAGATATGCACAAAACCAATTGCGAAGACCTATTGCAAAGTAGTCGTAAGATGAAACAATTGTATTCAATTGGAAGGAAGTTTGGACATCACAAAAGTCTCAAGAAAAGAATGGGTTCATATGATTCTTGTTTCACAAGGCTATTGTTATTGACACATGAAGGGCTAAGGTTAATCAACTCATTCATTGTGTTTGCACTTGTTATGACTTACGTATTGAGGAAACTCTTCCACACATTTTTTATTTTATCTTAATGTAATCATGCAAGACATGTGTGATCTTGGGCTCTAAATTTGTAAATTAATTTGTATTGGATGTTATATGTAGGACCAAAATCTTTTTAGCACATTCACAAGTGCTAAAATGAGTTTAGGCCTAACTTGTCCAAAGCCTTTGTTTGCCTTGTAGCACCACTTTCACCATCACATTAAATATTAATCATAACAATGTTATGTTGAGTTTTGGCATTTAATCAAGTTTTTTTTAGACTTTATGAAGAACAACAAAGTGTGGATGAGAGAACAAGTAATAGGTCAACAAAATGAAAATTAGATTAAGAATAGGTCAAATATCAAAATCATGTGTAAAAGAACATATCTTTGTATGACAATAGTAAACATATTGTTGACACTACAACCCATGTTTAGGAATCTTTTTCTTTTTTTTTAATTTTTTTTTGGTGATTTTTTTTTAATCATTGAGTTTGTGACCAAAAAATTTCAATTTTTCCAATAGTGTGAAGTTTTGCATAAAAAGAAAACGCTAAGGTGTGTGTCACAATGACATCATTTTTTGGGTGAAAATAAAGGGGACCTTACAAAACTTTATGAATGGAATTTGATGACACTATTTACATGTCAACAATTTTTTTTTTAATTCATTTTGTAGCACTTGTCACTTAACCCATTGTCACAAGCTTCATTGTGGACTTCATTCTAAGTGCACATTTCAATTGAGTACATATTCAAACTGAAAGGAGTTAACTAATGCATAACCAGTGCTTGATTTTTCATGTTTTAGTTTTAAAAATTATATTAATATTATAATTTTAATGTGTTTATATTTTTAAAAACTTAATGAATTATGGAAACATGTGAATTTTTTAAATCAATTTTATGAGGATAAAATAATCAAAAGCACTTGTATAACACTGGAACCAGTGGTTTTTCAATGTTTTTTGCTCCTTTAAGGACTCCTAATATATTAATCCTTAATCGATTAAAAATGACATATTTCTGAAAATAACTTTTAAACATATATTTGAAGAATAATATTTTGCAACATATTTATGAGTCATTAGAATTTTTAATGATTTTTTCAAGTTTACATATGGAATTTTTTTTTAAAATATTTCTAAAATATTCTAATAATATGCATTGACAAAGGGTTCACTTTTGACTCCTTTTTAGCTTGAATTTATCCATCTCTTTTTTATCAGCCTAATTAACCACCCAACACTGATCTTTTCTTTTTCTTTTTTACCCTTTCTTTTATGGCCTTGGGTGAAACCAGCACCCATGTTGATACCATGATTAAAAAAATCCCAAAATTCATTTAAATTATTTATAAATAAATATTACAAGTATCTCGTGCTTATTAGACTAAATTAGGGTCTCTGAGTTCAAATCTAACATTTTTTTGGCTTAATCCAATGGCCACTAAGAGGTCTCACTCACAAAAAGGTAAAGGCACTAAGTGCCACGTGGGTGCTGAGTCACCCTAGTCCCTCTCTCTCTCTCTCTCTCTCTCTCTTCATTTCTAAGGGTTTTTCATAAAAAAGCAAATTCTAGGTCAAGGGCAAGTGACATTTGTCAAACACCCATGTGATTTGCCTTTTTTCTCACTTAGGATTTCTCTTTAGATTCAATGCCACGTGCCCCTTTAAGTTTTGCATAGATAATCCATACCCTAAATCACATGTATGTACTATATGTATAATACATGTATGCCCCCCCCCCACCAAAAACACATTTCTGCACACCATTTGGACACATGATTAGTATGGTCTTTTGTAGGCACAATCCCAAAAGGAGTTGTTTGCCTCGTCCCCCAACCACATGAGCATGATTGAAAATAGTGGTCCCTTTCCATCAATCATTTCCAGTGGTGCTCTAATATTTTCACAAACCCACTAAACCCTATTAAGCAACAACACATTTAACTGTTGAGTGAATAGTTCTCTCAAGATAACCTTAAAAAGCAAAGTCCAGAGGTGCTCATTATGGGTCAAAGCATGTGGTTTTGGCTCCCCAAAATGGTTTTGGCCCAACATTTTTTGCACACTGCTGGTAAAAGGGTGCCCATCCATCCAATGGCAGAGAAGAGTGCCATCATAAATGCAATCTAACTAGTGTTCCTTGTTTTTGATCGGCTAATCATAATCATTGATCCAGGTGCTGGGTGCTATTATAATCTCTCATCTATTTGCAATCCCAATTTTAGTTTTATGGGTGGGGTTGGAAATGGTGGGGCTGAGCATCTCGCCTACATTACTATAACCCTCTCTGTATACCAGAGTCCAGACGGGATTAAGAAAGAAAGAAAAAACACTGATCGGAGCTTTGTCGCTTGTTGTTCCCTTCGTCTTCTTCACCGGATCAGCGTGTTTTCTTGCCCTTGTTTTTTTGCTTTTGTTAGTGTTTCTGTTGTTGTGAGCGCAAATGATTCCATGAAGGAATTGATGCAAAAATCTCTGTCTCTGTCTCTCTCTCTTTTCTGTTTTCTTTTTTTTGGGCGGAGGCGGGGAGGGGGAAGAGATTTGTTTTTTGGTTGAGTCTCACTTGATGCCAGAAATTATTTGTCGGTTTGGAAGAACGGCTTCATTGCCGGGTTGAGTTGATGATCAACCAGATCTTGTGAGAGTTTCTGCGATTCGGTTGAGGATTCATTCATGACAGCAGCAGTAGAAGAAGCTTTAAAAAGAGAACAAAACTTGGGGAATTCCAAATGAGTTGTCATCCTCATTCTATGTATCTTAACCATCGCCTCGTCACAGTCAAAAACATCCTCATGGACCAAGCAATAAGACGGAAATCATGTCAATAAGCAGAAAATGAGTTTAGACAATGAGTTCTTTTGTGATTTGTTTAGGATTGATTCATGACCAGCACCAGCACCAGCAGGAACAGCAGGAGCTTGGAAAAAGAGTTTCTGTGATTTGGTTTAGAATTCACAGCAGGAGGACCGAGGAGCGTGAGAATCCTTCCTTCCTTCCTTCCTTCCTTCCTTCCTTTCTTTGAGCTAATGGATTTGTTGTTGATGATGAACAACTTTCTGCTCTCCATCACACGATTGAGGAGTTTGCGAGAGACAATCTTCCCATTCATTCAAATTTCATAAATTCTCGACGAGGTTCTTCATCACTTGCAAGGATTCAAGTGTTTTTTTTCACTTGGGTTGTGGTTGTTGTTGCTCTCTTAGTTTCTCGGAACAAAACCCAAAACAAAGAGCCAAAAAAAACAAAATGAAAAAAAAGCCCCAAAACATCTCTGAACTTGAAGAAGAAGATGAAGAAGATGTGTGCAACGAGATGAGAGGATATGCAACAAGATCTCATGTGGATGGAGAGAGCAGGGGAGTTTGTATTTGATCATCTCAAGCTTCTTGGTCTTTGGTAGGTAGGTAGGTAAGACCCATTGTCGCCAGGAACATCAGAAGAAGGCTGATAATCAGCAGAACAAGAAGAACAAGAAGTAGCAACTGCTTGTGATGAAGAAGAGGGACAGGGATCAGCATCACAATGGAGGTGGTTTTATGCGGGATTTCATGGGGCTTGGAGCAGCAGCAGAAAGAAGAAGCAACAGTGGAGAAAAAAGGGAAGGAATCCCAGCAAGCTCGAACAACAACAACACCTCCTCCTCATCTTCTTTTCCCCCTCCATCAATCTACCGACATGGAGGTGGTGTTGGTGGATTCTCAGGGTTGATGAGCAGCTCGAACTCCAGACCCAATTTTGTAACCTCGTCCACCTCTTGCACAGCTGCTGCAGCTCTTGGGGCCTCGGGGAACAAAAATTTGACGGAGAAAGCTGGCAGAGCAGGAGGAGGAGGAGGAGCATCAGGAGGAGGATTCACAGGATTCAGTAGTGCGAGAATGCAGCAGAAAAGCAGCCGGCTACAGTTCACAGGTAGCTTGTTCGCGGGAAGCAGCAGCAACAGCAAGAAGGAGGAGGATGTGGTGGAAGATGCAGTCGGGAACAACAACAGCATCAACAATAACAACAACAACAACAACAACAACAACAACGGAGAAAGGGCAGCAAGGGAGGCATCAGCAGAAGCAGCTCAAGGTGGCAAGGCGACAACGTTGTTGGAAGAAGTGGCAACTGCTGCTGACATCCAACAGCTCTCAAGAGAAGATTGCTGGAGATTGATTCTAGAAGTTGGTATGTATCTCGAGTTTCATCAGCTTCTTCCCAAAACTCTCTAGAACAAATTCCTTCCCTTTTTTTTTTGAAGAAGAAGATCATCATCATCGTCATGATCACACTTCCCCACAGACCAGCAGCAGCCCATCATGAAACTTTTCACATACAAGAAAGAAAAAAAGAAGATGATGATGATGAACAAGAACCAGTAGAAGAAGAAGACCTCAGTCTCTTGTGAAGAAGACCTTTGACAAGGTTTTAATGGGGTGGTGTTGTTTTCGTTATGTGCTTTTTTCCTTGGCTGCAGGGATGCAATGGCCCTCTTGGGATAGAACCTTGGGATTGCAATCTCAGGTAAGTCAAGAGCTCTTCTTCTTTCTCCCGAGAGAGAGAGAGAGAGAGAGACACACACACACACACAGTAGTGCATAACTTAGCAGTCTGGGTGAGGAAGAAAGACAATTAACCAGAAGGAGGTTTGCCATTTTGCATGGAATTTGTGCAGGAAGGGATGAGCATGGAGAAGAAGGATTCGACAATGAGAACAATCAACCTGGAACAAGGAGGAGGAGGCGGACTCATTCTTCTTCCTGCTGCTCCTGTGGCAGAGAATCTGAGCAAATCTTCTCTGGGGAGTTGTTCTGACATCACCATCATGCAGCAGCAGTTGCATCATCGTCATCAAATCAGAAACAACAACAACAACAACAACAACAGCACCAGGTCCAGGATGCTTGCAAGTCGTGCATTAGAAGAGCTAGCTCGCACACATCCTCCTCAGTCTGCAAGTATGTGTTTGTTTCCTGTTTTTTTTCCTCACTCCCTCCAGTTCATGTGGTGTGCTCTCTGTCGTAGTCCAAAACCTTTCTGGCATAGATGTAATGTCTCTCTCTCACCTTTGATGATGAGCACTTGCTCGCTTTCTCGTTTGGGCCATTCCATTCCTGACATGGTTTTATACTGGCAGTCAGAAGGAAGTCAGCTTTTGTTCTGGGTGTGTGTGTGCTTAGTAACAACTCCTGATCCGTGTCTTGCATCCATTTCCTTGTGAAGGTATCCCTTGTGTTTTTCCAAGATCAGATGCACCAGCTAGTATAACAGGCATCAGCAATGCTTGGACAGCAGCAGCTACCACTGGAGGAGTAGTTGCTGCTGCTGCCACACCTGCTGCTGCTGTCAAGCAGCAGCAGCAACCATCTCTTCCTCCTCCTCCTGTCATTGATGCTTCTTCACCAGCCCCCACAACTCAAAGGGAAGATTTCACAAGTGTTGCACGGCAGCCACAACCATCTCTTCCTCCTCCTCCTCCACCTCCTCCTCCTGCTGTCATTGACGCTTCTTCACCAGCCCCAACAACTCAAAGGCAAGATTTTCTTTTGTTGCAATTCAAGTGCTTTTTTTTGACCTGAAATCCTTGCACCTTCTTCAATAGTTGTTGTTTTTTTAGTACTGTGTAGGAGCAATCTTGTCCTTCCTACATAAAATTGGAATCAATACACTAGAAGTTGCTGCTGCTGCTGCTGCTGGCTGACATTTGCTGCAAAATGCTGTGGCACAGAATGGGGGTTTTTGGGTCAAATGCTTCAGGCACACAAACAGCACAGCTCACTATCTTCTATGCTGGAACTGTGAATGTTTTCAATGATGTTACTCAAGAAAAGGTCAGGAAGATTTTGTGTAGGCAGTATGTTTGTGATGTTATATGATTGATCAGGATAGGATTTAGTTGTTTGGGATATGTAAGGTGTCTTGATGTATGGTGGTATCTTGTGGGTGCTTATCAAAATCCCAAAATCATGAGAATGTTGAGTGCCTGCCATTGCCAGTCTTGGAAACAATATGAGGAGGTAGTTCTTAGCAGCCGCCCAGTCTTCAGAAATTTTGCTGAGACCATCATCGTTGTTTGATGCTCTTTGTTTTCAGGCACATCTGATTATGCTTCTGGCAAATGGAGGAGGAGGAGGCACATCATGGACATCAGCAGCTCCGGCCAAGTTCATTTCTTCACAAGGGAGCAGCTCCATCATGTCTGCTCCACCATCACTAATGAATGCAGTGACTGCCAAAACTCCAGTCCAGACCGTAACAACTCCTCCAGCTGCTAATCCTCCTCCAGCTTCTTCTTCTGTTGTTTCCACTACTACTACCTCTGCTGCTGCATGTGCTCCGAATGTGGCTCCTCCAATGTTGTTGTTGCCTTCAGCTCCTCAAAACTCAGCAGCCAAACTACAACAGCAGCAGGAATACTCAAGCTTGTCACAGCTTCCAGTTCTACTAAACATGAGAGATACTACTAGCTTGACAATTGTACCCCTGTCAGCTTTGCTGCCACCAGCAGCCCCTCAAGGCCAGAACATCAGCAGTCAAGGAACCATCATCTCCCAGAAACAAGAAGCATTATTGCTGCCAGAGCTGTCAAGAGTCATGACAGCTGCTTTAAATGTGAAAAGTGAGCGATCAGATGCGCTCGTATCTTTAGCAAATGCACTATCAATGCAAGCTGAAAAAAATAATATGGGCCTGTCTGCCAAAAAAGGAAATGAGTTGCAACTTGAGCTGCTTCAAGAAGCAGCATCAAACCCCAGCAGCTGTGCACCTGCTGCCAGTTTGAATGCTGCAATGCGTGGATCAAGTGTTTGTTATACACAAGGTATATATATTTATTTTTTCTGTGTCAATTTTATTTATGTAGTGAGACCAGAATTGATAGGATGATCAAGCCGTCCAACACATTGTGTCACACACAACTTCTTGTTTGCAATAATAATGGGGTTCACAGTAGTAGTGACTGAAAGAAATGTTGTTGTGTGATCTCTAAACAGAGTTGCCACATGCAAGAAAAACCTCATTGGTCCGCTTTCTTGATATGCGACAAAAACAAAAGAGGTGCAGTTCACCTCAGGTTCTTTTTTTCTTTTGGTCATACGAATGGATAGTTTGCACCATTATTCTCCTTGCCAATGTTCTTCTTCCATTGAGCTTCTGGTTTTCAGCCACACAGACCTATCAGCTTGGTTATCTGACTCTAAGTAGTACATGGGTGTTGCTTTTCTTCCAGGGCACGTACAAGCACCACCACCACCACCAGCCAGCAGAATGGTCCAATAATCTCCAAAATGTCGATGGATCATTCTCCTCCGCCTCTTCCTATTGACTCAGTCCTTACTGGTCTACAAAACTAGTAGCTCTGGCACTGGTTTTCTTGTGTGGGTCTTTCAAACTCAGAAATGAGAATGGCGACAGAGGTGAGAGGGTTCCCTTTGTTGCTATGATACACAGACCTTCTGAGGAGGAGTGAATACACAGTTCGGGTCAATTTGTCACCAGCCTTTATTGTTCTGTCAGCTGCTTTGGGGACCATCCATGGCCTTTCATCTTGGGATATGGTCTTCATTTTGACCCATTTTTTTCTGACCAGTTCACATCAGAGGACATGTCCCAAGATTGACAAATGATTGTGGCTACGATTGGTGCAAATGCCTCAACAAGTTGTGATGTCAAAGGTAGTCAGCATTCCGAATTGCACTCCAAGGCTGAGCTGTGGTTATTGTTGTTGTTGTTGTTTCTCTTTCTCCTGCAAGGAGAACACAGGAAAGAGGAAAAAGAACAAGAAGAAGAACCCCACTCTTTAGCATTGTTTGTTTTAACAAGGGGTTCGATAACATTTATTTGCCAATATTGGCACCGTCATATAGCTTTAAGATTATGAGTTCCTTCCAAGGTCTTGGAACCAAGTGAGAGTATCCTGCTTGCCACAATGTTTTTATTTTTTTGGTGGCCAACAAGTTGGTAGACACCTTTGCAGTAGTCTGTCTACTTTGTGTAAGACTTTTATAACTCCCAAGGCTTCTTTGGGAGTAAGATCCTTCTTTTGCTCCAACAAACAAATGCACAAAGCTGGCTTTGTGTATAGCAAGATCACATTCAATACAAAATCAAGGATTTGTATAAACTCATTTGAAACCAAACAAGAAATTTTTCTAGTAACTCATACAATAATGGCACAAGCTCAATCCTAATCAAGATCACATTCGATAACAAATCGAATGTGATCAAGGATTTGTCTAACTTTACACATGAGGGGCACGGGCTCTATAACTTATGTGAGCAAGGTTGTACAATATGCAATAGAAATGTTACACTACGCAACAAAAGTAGTGCTACACCATGCAATATAAAAGAAATTTGATTCACAACAAGGGGACAAGTACAATGACAACTTGGTGATGGAAGCGATACACAATCTTCATCTACAACCAATCTTGAAACAAACTTTACCCTAAAAATAATTTAGATTTGAATTTTTTAAAACCTTGAAATATCTTAATGAATTTAAATTTGTTCAATTTGACATAATTGTGTTGATCATGTGAAAGATCTTTGACATCCAAGATAATAAGTGTTTAACTCCATGTGCATTGCAACTTCAAATCTCTTTTATCCCTTAATTGCATGGAATGTTTATTCTTTGTCAACATTGGTTTTATGTGCCATGTTCAATTTTGGATTAATTTGCACGTTCACATCAATGATTTGCATTAGTCTTTGAATGTTAGATCCAACTTGAAATTGTACTAGATTATGCAATTTAGACAACATATAATGAAAACATAGGGCACAAAATAGTCAAGACACTTTCAAATCAATTTTAGTAAGCAAGTCTTTGAAATTTTCTTTGAATATGTCAATGGCATTCTCCACAACAAACAAAACTCTTGTGATTTATAACCACTTGTACCTCTACACTATACCCAAATGTTTTGTGATATCAATAGTCTTCACCATGTGAAATAGGTTTTGTGTGCCATCAATGGCATTTTGTATATTAGGGAAACCACACCAATTCTTAAACTCTTTTGTTACAATTGACATTGCCCCTACTTGAGGCAAAATAATTAGATCCTTGTATTCATCATTGAATCCATAAACAAATTTATATAAAATAAGTCACATTGTTGACTTTTGCTCTACAAAAAATTTACTATAAGTAAGAAAAATGGCACCATGAACTAGTTTATAGATTATACAACATACACAAATCTCTACTAAAAATGTTTTCTGATACTTGGTGTATTGCTTCTAAATAGTGGAATTAGAATTTTGAGTTGATTAAATTTTTAATTAAATTTTAAATAGTGGGTCTTAATTAATCTACAATATTAGACAAGGTAGTTTTACTCATATAGAAGGTTCTACCCACATGTCTTCATTAAATTCTATCAACAAAAACATGAAAAACTAGGTTGTGCTCCCATGTTTCACCTAATTATCCAAATCAAATGACATTGGATTCAACAATATATCAAAAAGTGGCATCCATGACTTCATCTATGATTACAAATATACTCATATATACCATAACAATTATATGATTATGTAATTGAATAGTTTTCATTGTTTATGCCATCTAATTGCTTCCATACCTATAGTCATTTATGCAATCATTATATGTTTACATCCATGACTACATGTAATCATGATGGACAATCCCAACGTCATAAGATCATGCAATATTGGTCATTAGGTTCAAGCACTTTAATAGGAACCAACAATGCCCTATTAACTGACTACCTTTAATTTAAAATATTTTGAAATATTTTGGAAAAATGGTTTTTTAAATGTTTGAAAATATTTAATGTTATTTATACTATTATGTCAAGTCCCAAGGATGTTACAATTGTTTTAGAAATATTTTTGAGTGTTTTTTATTCATTAGATTGATTTCAAAAAAAATATTTTGTTCCCATGGTATATCATGAATGTTATTATATAAGTACATCTCAAATTTTCAACACTAATTGAAAATACCATTTCAAAACTTGAAATTTAAATAATTGTTGTGCTTATTTTTGGTTCCTATTAACATGACTACACCCTCTTGAATAACTAGTAAAAATTGGCCAAAATTTAACCACTTTATTTGCGACTACATGCAACTATTAATTATTTGCAACTACATTTGGACATTTTTGCAACTATGTCTTGTATTGATCATATTTGCAATGACAATGCAACTAGTTTGCAACTATTTTGGTGTTCATCTTTCCATGTGAACAACATTTTATTTTAGTTTTCATCTAAAAATAACAATTTATGTTCCATTAGTTGCAAATATGACCAATTTAATTACAACCCTATGAATATACAAAGGTGTCTTTTGTGAATTATAAGGAATATAGTTGGGTGTATTAAGATTTAAAATTGTATATTTTTGAATTTATATGAACAACCATATTAGAAGTGTATTCAAGTATTATTATTAGCATAAATGGCCTTGATATTATGGTTACGCTAAATAGTGTATATTTTGAGTATATTAAAAATTTATGTAAAATATTTGCTAAATATATTGTGCCCATATTACAAATTTATCCAAACCATCTTATTATATTTTTTTAAATTATTACAAATGACGTTTATTATTATTTTATTAATAATATATTATATATTCATATTAATTAGATGTGATAAAAAAACTAAATTTGAATATTATCTTTGACTAAAATTTTGAAAATAATATTATCTTATTACATAATGATTGAAGTATTATTAAAATTTTAATATATTATTATTAAATTCTTTTCAAATAACTAATGTATTTATTTAAATTAATTTTTATTTTATTGAAAATGAAATTTTAATTATAATAAATCATGATAATTCTAACAACTAACATAATAATATATAATAATAATATATAATATAAAAATAGCTAACCTAGGCTAGCTACAAATTACATTATTATTATTATTATTATTATAAGTAATCAATTATGAACTATTATTAGATTAATATAATAATTACTAAGAAATATTAATATATTTTTTTAATTTTTTATATTTCAAATTTTTAATTGATATTTATTAATTATTAATGACTTGATGATTATAATCAATTACTAATATATTCAACAAATGCAGGAAAATATTTTTGAAGGAAAAATATACTTATTAAAAATATAAAATATTTATTATAATAGTTCATAAATAACTTTAATGAGTGAAGTAATATATGAATAATTAAAATAAAAATAATTAACCTTCGCTACCAACTAGCTACAATAATAATTGAATTAAAGTTATTTTTATTATTAAATATTTACATTTATATATATTGTTAACTATATAAACGAAAATAATAATGGGAATAATTATAATAAAATAGTTAGCTTAAGCTAAGTTTAATTATATTATTAAAATTTTAAAAACTAGTACTCAATATTTATAAATAATAGTTAATTATTATTAAATATTGAATTTTTCAGTTATTATATTAATTTATTTGGTTAAAATTTTATTATTTATTATTTATTAATAGTTAGTTAATTATTTCAATATTAAATTCGTTAATAGACTATTATAATTAATATTTTTTTAAAATTAATTACTCGTCACTTACCTACTTAATTATGTATTTTTCAAGATGAGGATGAAAGCCAAAACATATGGAATAAATTTTCTTAATTCCAAGTTGTTTGTAACTAAAAATGTTTAGTCACAAATGACTTACAACTAAAAATTTTATCCCATATGTTTTGGCTTCATTTTTATCTTGAAAAGTATATAATGAAGGTGTTTTGTCTTACATTGTCGTATTTAAAAAGATGGGCATGTGGGATGAGTCAATAAAAATGACTTAACCCAAAATAAAATAAAAATATTCATGTACTTACACCTAACTACATAATTCCCTAACTTACCTACTTACTTTTCTACCTACCAACCTACCTACTTACCTAAATAGGTATTTGGCTTAGGTAGGTAAATAGGTCCTATTTAAATAGATGTTTATCCCAAATAGGTAGGTAGGTACCTAGTTCAACCTATATACCTAAATATTGATTTTAATTTAATTTGGAAAAATTCAATTAATATGCCACTTAGCAAATTTCTATTGCACCATGTGTCACAATCTAAACCATCCAAACATAAAAATTAAACATCTTAGATTATTTCAAAATAATAATAAAATATTTTTAATTATTA
>Ga0116227_10012780_pt1 | contig 13515 bp, 17 predicted proteins | sample S1TSphgellanicum_FD_89693 | JGI IMG/M metagenome (GOLD analysis project Ga0116227, IMG submission 89693) | Host-associated microbial communities from peat moss isolated from Minnesota, USA - S1T2_Fb - Sphagnum magellanicum MG | ecosystem: Host-associated > Plants > Peat moss > Unclassified...
AAAAATTATGGAAAAAAAAAAAAAAAAAAACCCCCCCCCCCCCCCCCCTTTCAAACCAAAAAAGAAAATTAGGCCTTCTTAAATGCATTTTGAACCTTTTCATAATTAGTTGCATGAAATTTTTATTTCTAAAACTATTTGTCACCATTTTGAACATAGGTTAATACCTTAACCTAACAACATGAATACCTATGTAGACTCATGAACAATTTGCATAATAACATTTAAAATAACCTTTCTCCCTACGATTTAGCCCCAACATTAATGAGTAAAACAATTTTAAAAATGTTTGAGCTAAAATGGTTTGCTTTTGTGTTCAAATCCTTATGTTGAATAACATAACCTTAAAGTTGTCTATTGGACAATAGTTATAAACTAATATCTTGATTATGAAATTATTTGCATAATATTTAAATGTAAAATAATGCACTCATTGTTAGTAATGAACTTTTGAAATTTAAAAATATGACTAATCATTTAATTGGAATGTAAAAAGTTTGAGGAATTGATGTTGAATCTCATTTTGAATTGTTTTTAGTGATTAATTATGTGTTGAAAAATGAAATAATAAAGTCATACTTGAAACCATTTTCTTTAAAATTTTAACCAAAATTTAATTACACACTTTTGAAGGGTTAGGATTTTACCTTATTTTCAAAACTCCTTTGGAAATGATTTAAAAATATATATTAAAAAAATCTCTAGTTGGTCTTTTATTCATGTGAACTTTAAGGGTTTTATTATTAAGACTTCAAAATTGCATCCACCATAAAAGATGACATCAACATATTTTGATATAAGTTTTGACTTGGGTTTGGGAAGGTTCATAGATGGGTGAATGCTTATTAGTCAAATATTACAATGATGACATCTTAAAAAGTAACAATGTTGTCCATTTGAACACTTTTTATAAATGGATATGGACTTTGTATGGGCATTTACTATTTTGAACCACTTTAAAATGCTTTTATGTTTCAAACAATTCAATGCGAGCTTTTGAATGATATTAAGGGGAAAATATAATAACATGGGAAGTTTAATTATATATCAAGTTAAAGAACAATCTATTGGTGAAAAAGATTATATGCACACAAAATTGTATTCAACCAATTACAACTTACAATGTAGCAATTCAAAATTTTATCCTTCCCCCAATATTTATCCTTACATGCACATGTTGACACATTGCACTTAACTATTGGAAATAACCCACTCACATTCAACATACAAACACAATGCAATGGATTAAAGGATCATTATCATTGCCAAACATACATAACAATAAATCAAAGGATTAGAACATTATTATCGAACTATTTTCCCACCGTGCATGATAATGTTTTATTAATAATCATATCTTCTTCTTTATGCTTGTTTTTTTGATCTCTTTATCTAACTATTCCATGTAATATTACAACATTGGCTTCTCAACCTTGATCAATTACAAACCACTACTGGTTGACAATGACACTACCACTCCTAACTTCTCTTTCAAAAGTTGACAACTATGTGTTTAGACTCATATTCACATTCACAATTTGAAAGGCTATCATCACACCATCTAGGCACAACATATCCCCCCACAATTAGGTTCTTTTTAGTTTTAATCTCTTTAAATTATGTTTGGGATTTGAATTGAAGATCTTCTTTCACCTTTTCTAGGTTGCATTGTGTTTCAACACTACAAGTGAACTTTTCCGAATTTCATAAGTAAAAAATTTGGCATCTTTATCCTCCCCATTTAGCCAATGAGATGTTATAACATCTAATTGTCCATTTGGAAAACATGCCAAACCACGTTAATAGATGCAATTATCTTCTAACCTTTAGAATCAAGCTTCCAACCATGGAGTGAATTCAATAATGGTTATCCTTGTTGCCTTTGCACATACTTAAGAGAATCTCATTGTTGAAAATGTCATTTGGAAGGCTAGGGATGCATGCACCATTGTAATTGGCAGTTGTTTGATGACATGGTGCAAGTGGTTGACATGTTGTCATTTACAAGTTTAAACCAACATTAGAAAGTTATCCAACATGAAAAAGGAATGGGTTTCAAAAGACATTGTTATTTAAAGGTCACAAATAAAAATCCAATTTGCAAAAAAATATTTTTTTTAAAAATGAGGTGAAATATTGTGGCCATGACATTTTTGAAGTTTATAAGGACTAACTGAAGGTTCAATCCATATGCCATAGCATAAAAGGAAAGAATGTTGCACAAACCATCCCAAATATTTTGTTTCCAATCACACATTTCATAGAAAACTAGGAAATGATGCAATTTGGATTATCAACATCCTTGTTCAAAATTGCCTTGTTGGATTCAAATTGGTAGTTTGGTCACCAACCTTGTAACAATATTTATGAAAAAAAATGATATTAGAAATGTGAAGAAAATTTGTATAGAATTTAAACCCATCTAACAAGTATGATGTTCAATGGGACAATTTAAAATCAAAGTTAAAGCATATATGAAAATTCATGAAAAAAATGGATGGGAAAAAATATTTCCAAATGAAATAATTAATAATGCAAGTAATCCACACAAGAATATATTATTCACAAATACCAAAAATATTGAACCATATGACTTGTCATATGAATATTTTGCACATCAAAAAAAAATTCATTAATTAAAAACCTATTAATGCATAATGTTTCTCACAAGCTAAATGAATACATAATATATAAATAGTTATCTTTGCATATGAACAAACAAAACAATGAATTTTTATTTATTGTTGATGATATTTTATTAAGAAAACCAAAAACCTTTCAAAACCATTTCATGTTTTTTAACAAGGGGTGCAAACATATGAACAACTTTCACCCTCATGTGCATTATACAAAACATGTTACAATATTATACGAATCAAATCACAATCTTCACCTTTTAAAACCAAAGGTTATGAAATTAACATACATGAGGAAAACATCATTTAACATTAATGGCACAACAATACATTTTGCACTTAAAATTTCATTACATAAAAATATAACGAAAGTCAATGCATTGAATGACAATAGATGTGAAACTTTTATAAAAACATATGATCAACATCATTTGCTTGTTACAAACAAAATATCTTTAATTGGAAATAAGGTGTTATCATTTATCAATCGTAGACTACATGTCACAAAACAAGTTCACAATGAATTCATGGGCGGTTTAAATGTAACAGTGATTGGTGATTATATTAAGTTCCCCCTATCCAAGATTCATGGATTTTCAAACCAACAATTAATACTCTTAATATTAGAATGTTATGTATTGCAACAAAGTATTGGTCAAAATATGTATAATGTTATGAATTACAACAAGGCATGTGATAAGACGATATCAATTAAGGATGTGATAAGTTGATATCAATTTTATTAGGATATTAAATAGGTTTCAAATTGCTTCACAAATAATTAAATACATAAAAAAAAATTAAAATGTTTTAAAACACCACCAATGGATAACATTTACTATATTTATTTTATACAAATGTTAAAACAACTATGTATAACCAAAACCAAATTCAAAGTTCACATTAGGTGAAAGACTCATATCCCTAACATGTGACATTTCATTTTAAATTATCTAATTTACCATCTCAAATAATTGACTTACATTATGAAATTTTTGTCAAGAAAAAAATGTTGGTGGAATTATGTGTAGGAAATTATGAAATATTAGATGGTCTTGTGAATGGTGCTATTGTTAATGGAATTTTTGAAGATTACATAAAATTTGTTTCAAAATCTTCAAATTAGACATAATACATGAATAAAAAAATCGTAAATATATGAAGAATTCCTTGAACTTGACAAACAAAGGATACTAATCAAATGTGAAAATTTCAAAATACAAATACGCAATAATCCTTGTCATTGTATTATGAAAATTCAATTCATAATCAAATTTGTTGCAACATGCACCATTCATTGTTCACAAGGGTTAACTTTTGATTGTTTAACATTCAATTCAACTAGTGTAACAAACCATGGTTTAACATATATAACATTATCCAAGGTTTGTTCAAAAGAATATATATATATATATATTCCATTAGTAACAAAAGTTTTCAAGTAGAATATTTTTTCAAAGAAAAAATGTTCCAATTAACAAGAAATGCACTTAATGAACTTGCCATTATTCCCTTCAAATCCTACTATTCAAAATTCATAATCATACAATCTCTTAATATTTGTTCTTTAAAATTACATTTAAACTATATTGTTGCATATTCAAATTTGTCAACATCTCATATTCTTTGTCTAAATGAAAAAAAAATGTTCATATGTGAATTCAAATATTTACAATGTTTTATCACAAACAAAAATTCCATGTTTTGTCATGTTATGATGAACATGAAATTAAGATATTTTATGATAACAATGTGTCATTGACACAAACAACAATAAGAAATTTTGGTGTTGAGTTTATCATTGCACATTTTAATGAAAGCATACAACAATCATTATATATAGTTGCAATCTATAAACCACATACATAGAGATTCATGGATACATGCACATGTACCACACATTATATATAGGTGTGGCCTATGTGTCTAGGATGCCTTGTTTAATGATGTATTGTATTGTCATAACAATGTGTTTGAAAATTAGGGGAAAAGTAATTTTGAAATCTCACCAACATTAGGCAATTTGATGGATGATGATATAGGGGTTAGCTTTGTTCCTTCTAACATCAAAAAGAAAGTTTATGTTTCTTCTCTTTCTTAAGCAAATATGAAAATTAAAAAAAAATTATAATATGATCTTGATGTTAGACCTTAGGTTTACAAATCTTTGTCTAGTACTTCATTTGATTGGTTGTGAGCAAACTGTGGTTATTGTCAAGGAGTCTTTATATCCTATACTCTCAAAATGTGATCATACTTTACATCCATTGGTAGAATTTGAAAGTGGTTTTGCAAATCAAAGGAGTGGATGAGATTATAATTCAGATATTTTTAAAATGATTATTAACACAAGTGAATCAATGAAAAAGGTTGTCAATAAAGAGTTGTTAATTTTCAAACAATACCAAGTGGATGTAAGAATATCAAATATTTTCTTTAATAACGAGAGAAGCATGAAAACATGTTTTTTGTTATTGTTGGTTTGATTGTCCATCAAATATTAGGCATTATGGGATCAAAGATTGAGATCAAAAGAACATTTTCTTTAATCAACATACTTACTAAAATAAGGAGGTGTTGTCAATTTGAATAGGTTAATATTTGTGAGTGATTGAAATTTTTTAAACTCTTAGGGTTGCTTGTAAATCACCTTTTAATTTAGTAAGTTAATTGGGACAACTGCAAATTTGGAAGAGAAAATTTTAAATATTGAAAATTCATTTGAACAATATGAAGTTATGAACATATACTTTTGACAAAAAATGTTTGTTTCATTTTCATCCTTTCTTTTGGCAATTTTTGTGAATTTTAATTTAATTTTTTTCAATTTGTTAAGTTTAAACAAATTTGATAACCGGCTTGTGAGAATCACCTTGGAGAACCAACTATTATTAAATTTGTGGGAATTGGCACTTTGAGAACTGGTTGAAATTATTTTTCAAAATTTGATACCCTGATCACTTCTCTTAAGGTTTGAAACAAAAGTAAAAACTTGGGTGGATTCTTAAAAGCTTGTCTAAGAAACAAAACATAAAACAAGAGTGAGAACCACCTAACACTGGTTTGGAGTTGGGAGCCTACAGAGTTGGAACCTAAACCTACAGAGGAGGAGGAAAAAAATCCACAGAAAAGGGCAAAAGGGCATCAAGAAAGCTTGACAACAGAAGAGACAACACAACAAAAGCAGGAGTAAATAGAAGCAGAAGTTGGGTCTTTTTTTATTTGTTTTGTTGGCCTAAGGAAATTGTGTTTAGATTCATTATAGAGTATAGTAGCTTAAGGGATGATTTTGGCCCCTACCAAATAGGTTTATTTTTATACCAGGATTTTTGAAAGATGATATTTTGGCTTGTGTTGAAACGTGAGATTAGTTCTAGAGTCTGATATCTTGAAGGATTTTGGTTTCTTTTAGAGGGGGTTTTTTTTTGGGAAGATTGTATATTTTTTCATGGTGAAATATTTGAATTTCCATAATTTTTCTTTTGTCTGAAGATACTTTTTAATGTAAATGGAAAGGCCATGGTGTGATACACCCCTTGTTTTGTTTAGGGTTTTGATTTGATTCTGTGCTTTTTTTCCCTCGATTTTTTTTCTGCCACCCAAAGCAGCAGCAGAAGCCAGGCCTGAATTTGCTTTGGCCTCCAATTACCTCCAATTACACTACAATTACACTACTACTACTACTACTACTACTACCAGTTGTGGTCCAATGGGCCTGATGCTGCTGCAGACAAAACCTCCAAAGAAATTCTTAGTGTGATTGTAAGATCCTTCAGGGCATTTTGATATCCCTGGGACTGGGGTGTTCCTAAAATAATGGGCCTTCGACCTCTGGCCTCAGGGGCAATGATACTACGGGAATGCATGCCCCAACCTTCAGGCATTACCCTACACATAAAAGATCTCCCAGCAAAAATTGAGTGTAATTGGAGGTGGTACAACCTTTCCAGTTTCTTTTAAAAAGTGTATTTTGAGGTTATCTTATAAAGCAGAATCTGACAACAGGGCATTCCGAAAAATGGAATGCTCTTTGTTCCATTGTATGGAGGGCTTTCTGTTTTCTGGAATGCTTTCTGCACCGTTGTATGGAGGGTGTTCTATTTTCCAGAATGCTTTGTGTATCATTGTTGTGTGGAAATGACCCACCACTTTTTTTTTCAAATTTTCTTTTGATTTCCAGTGGGTACCTGTCAGATACCCGCTAGGTATCACATGGGACCCAAAAAAACTGGCAGGGCTTTGCCCACCGAGCAGGGTATTACTAAAATAAGCACCCCCTTGGCTCTGCCTCATGAGGGTGCTTATTTCAGGAATACCCTGCTCCCAGGCCAGTACCCTGCACGTAAACACCTCCCGTGCAATTTTCAGGGTATTTCGTGGTACAGAGTGATTTTTTTGGTCAAAGGAGGCCACAGTGAACGAGCACCCAGCAATGCACCATCCACGGGATGCCGGTTATTACTCAGTTGTGGATGAACCTCAACTGAGTTAATATTTAGTTTCACCTTGGTAACCAATTCTGTAGGAAAATAGGTCTCATATTTAGGTAGATAGGTTAAAAAAAACAAGTAACTACTAGGTAAGTAGATGGTTTCTACGTAGGTCAACGGTTGTTTTGTACCTACTTACTAACAAACTGCTTTGTGGGTTGTTAGTAGGTAGGTTAGTAGGTAGGTAGAAAAAGAAAGCAACTGAGCTAACCACACCATGATTCGCTAGGGAACCCGACAGAAAACTGTTTCCTGACCACTTACCATTCATCCTTCATGGTGCACTGGTGGGAGCTGGTTCACTATGGCCATCAAAGGGGAGATGAGTCAAACTTTAATTTTCTGAGCGGGCAATTTCATTTCAAAAAGTTCCTCTCCCTCAGTAGGTCTATCTTGACACCAGGTAAAGCCCAAGGGTCAGGCCTGCAGTTGGCTATCGCACAAGCCCTTATTTGGGTAATGCCCTCAGCCTTGCGCTTTACCCTACACTTTTCAATTGCACTGAGAAAAAAGCTGTCTGTCATAATAGAGTTATCCGTAAAGTCATGCCCTATTGGACCTGAGTTGCACCTCTCATTTGATGCTTGGTCATCCCCTCCTGGCTGTTGTAGGCAAAGTCACGAAATTCTATTAAATAAGGGTATGAAATGCTGAGACTCAGGATTAAATGCACCAGGCTCAACAACAAAGTCATGAAATTTTATTAAATAAAGGTATGAAATATTGAGACTCAGGATTAAATGCACCATGCTCGAGAACATTTATAGCTACACATAGCAGCAGCAGTGATTGGTTGAAAGCGTTCATGAAAAGAAAGGACAGGGCAAACTCAGTTTAGCAGCAAATTTGGTGCTAAACTGAGTTTCATGCCCCCTTGAAGCTCCATGTATTTTGTTTCCCTGTTTTTCGAAATTTTGTCCCCTATGTGACCAAACAGGGTTCTGATGCCGTCTTTTTTTACTTTATGGATAATTTCATCCATTAGCTGAGGTTGATTTCTCTTCTTTTATTGCTGATTTTTATATAAAGATAGATTTTTTTCTGGATATAAAGGCATTTATTTATGCTTTGACATGTGTTTCACATCTTTCATCCGACAATCCTTCATATATAATATATGAGCTTTTATGGGATTGCTTTGTTTTTTACAACTCTGCTTGCTTGTGGTTTTGATTTTTTTTTTGGAGATATGCGAACACATCATTCGTGGTCATGTTCCTCCACTAGTATCATGTTTGCTTGTTGCATTACGACTAGTGGCGTTAAAGAAACAAGTCAAAGGCATTCGACTGATCGCAATTGGAGAGGTGATTTATTAATTAGTTGCCTACACACTAGCTATTCAATTCAAGAATACATTTGCAGAGTATTTTAGTCCACACGAGTTTGGGTGACAACCTCAGGCGAGTGCGAGACAATGGTTCATGCGGTTAGAGTAGGCCTCATAAATTTGTGCGTTCGCACAAATCAAACAAAATAAGTTAATTTGTGCGCACCGCCCCGGTCAAGTTGTGCGTCCATGGATCTTTATGATTGCGATGCCCCTAGGGCAAGAAAGTGTTGTTTATTGTTGTAGCGCATGGATGGCCGGCGTTCGACATTTACAAGATCGGAATTTAATTCATCTGCTTACACTAGAATATTCCCTCTAACATCAGATTGGTCATGGATGAGCGATTGTCTTCCTTTTCCCATTTCAAAATGGAGAAATCTAATTTCGATCGACATCGTGTTCGAGAACGCTGTCACCAGCCTGCCACAAAATTGGCATAATCAATTGAAAGGGACGTCGATCTTGTCCCATGCCTCATTGAAAAACATTGTGTGGTTGTACGAATCGATGATATGCTTGATGTGTTGTTCATTATTGTACCGCTTGATCAGGTCGTGCTACTCAGCTTTGATTCGTTGATCTCCTTTTTGGATTAGAAGTGATCAAGACGGGGTAATACACGTTTAATGCGTCTGAGATGAAGTGTTGTGGTGCCACCTTGATGAGCTCATGCGGCATAATAGGCGGTGCGTTGAGCTCGTTCAAGTTATTGTTATCATCTCATTTGGCCTTGATGCGATCATATTCGACAACAACAAACACCACGTCCTTCTGGTTGTCCTCGTCGAGGCCCATGTAATTCTCCTAGTTGAATGACCCCTGATTTTTAACGTGCTCGATGATGTGCTGGTGCTTAACGCACCAATTGCCATCGACATAAAACTTGTTTTCAATGTCCTCTTCGTCATCATCGATCTCCATGATGCCCTTGACTTTGAACATATCGATCAATAGGTTGTTGAGGAGCCTAATCTTGATCTTCTACTGGATGATGATGAACTATCGGTTATGCAGCTAGACGATGGTCTTATTAATCTCATTGACTGCCGGTGTGACGACAAGCATGATCATCCACCACTTGGTCAACGGCAACTCGAAGTGCACATGGGCGTTCGTGTGTTTGACAATTTGGCATCGACATGAAATGTAAAACTTGAATGTGCCGTGAAGGTGCGCCCACTAATTTGTCTTCTTTGGGCACATTTCACTGTTCATATCCATGATGAGCTTCTTTTGGTGATGCAAGTGCACGCACCACTTGTAGACAACCTCAATCCACTGCCCATTTTGAGGTAGGGTAATCGTGTTTTTGATGATAATGTCAATTCGATGCGGCACGCACCAGATGCACAACACCGGGAATTCGGCAGCTTGCTCGAAACGAGTCACGACACCACGATGGCATTCGATCATTGTGTTTTCACCATTGGTCGACATGGACATGAGCTTGGCATGCCAGATTGTCGTCACATCGTTCAACGCATCCATGAAACAAGTTATCAGGATGAAAATGTTTTGATAGTGTGCCGTTCGAACATTGGGATGGCGACCAGGTGTAGATTGGACAGGACACTGCCAACATAGATATGGATGCACATGTTGAAAAACGAGTTGTTACGATGCGTGCTACCATCCCCAACAACTAAGAACGCCTAGACCGACGGGTGCAGCAACATATTCATGACCTTGTTCAAGTTGATAGCAACCAGAGCGCAAACATATTGGTCAATGGTATGATCGTTAATGCCACCTAGCTTTTGCATTTTAAGGTGGTCGTCGTTGGCGTGATGGATCATGGCCGTGGTCTGTTGAAACGACATGCCACATTCGACGTAGTTGATCGCTGGGAAGAAGCGTGTGCTATTCGAGATGTCGACCATGTACATTTCGTTGCCCTCATCGAACTTGGAGAGCTTCTTCGCGTTGCGCTTCAAAATGATCTTCTTCTCCGCCTTCTTATGGATTCGCTCCATGTTCATGAAGTGGTCTTCCTCGTTTTAGTCGTTGACCTCATCGATGCCGACGAGGATTTGATCGTCATTACGGTAGAATAGTTCCTTGATGATGACGTTGATGATTAGCAACTAGGTAGTGAAGCGGATGGTGTCTTGGTTGGTGTCGATGTACATGTGCATTGTGTTTGCACACATGAGCTTGCCGTTGACAAAAAGCTCATTATATTCCTCCCATGTTTTAGCATGTTGCTTCAGGTGCGATAGATAGTGTTATTTGATGAACGACACTTTGAATATATGAATATTGTTGGTCGGCTTGTGCTTGCGACTTGCCGACTCGATATCCCAGCTACGATACACACAAAACAAGCAGTGCACACCCATCACAATTGGCGTATTGCCTTTCTTTTCGAACTCCACAATTTCGATGCCAAAACTTCGACGCATGTTTGCGTTGGAATGACGTAGTGCACTTGGTCGACTTAGATATGGCAATAGCACGAGCTGGTTTACTTTTGCTTTGAGACCTCCACATATTCACACACACTGCTATGGCCCTTTTAGTGTGTTCGAAAGTACAAAAATGTTCATAGAGCCAAGAGAATACATACGGTGGCACAACACACATTTCTTGCCACCCTACTGCTGCTTGGGACACACATTGCGCACATATATCTTATTTTGTGCACCAATGCTACTGTTATTTGGTGCATTTTGTGTGTTTAGAAATAGAACGCACAAATTTATGAAGCCTGGGTTAGAGCCATGTTGGATTTACATCCGGAATGGGTGGTATTATAGGTGGATGTTCAAAATGCATTTAATTCAATATTTTGCACATCCATTTTTAAAAGTTGTGATTTTCTATTGGTACCTTGTATCAAAATTTCCCATTTGTTCGTCAGTTTTATGCACACCCATCTCCACTATATTTCTTAGAAGCTTTTAAGCACCAAGATCTCACTATCATTTCATCTGAGTCTAGTACATGACAAGGGGATCTTTTGGGAAGGGTGTTGTTTGCACTAACTCGTCTTCCCACTTTCTGTCCTACTGTAGTGGCCCACCTTACTTGTGTTTTTCTTTCGTTGGTAGATGATACACACATAATTGGTCTTGCCCTAGATGTGTTGTTTGATTTTTTGCAGTTATAGGAAAAATTTGGCGCATTAGGACTTTTAGTGCAGTTGACGAAATGTGTCATTTGGTCTCCACAAAAGTCAGACCAATTTATATCACTTCCTCTAAGTTTTTTTACACCTAAGTTCGGTCTTCATATTCTAGGTGCTTCAATGGGTTCTTTGCCATTTGTGAAATCCTTCATATCAGAAGTGTTCTAGGAAGACCTCAACATGATCGCTAGCCTTCCTATGTTCGCAAATCCTCAAGCAACTTTTATAATGTTTTCATTTTGTTATGCCTAGCGGCCAAGCTACTTACAACATATTGTATTTCCATCACTAGGTATCTTGTAACATTATATTGAATTTGATGTTCATACCATGACTATGTTAAAAAAACTATTAGGGCTAAGATCCTTTGGCATCACAATGGGCCATTTAGTTCATCGTTAGGTCACTCTTCCTATTTTTTTAGGGGGCTAGGCCTTCCCTTAGTGGTCTGACGTGTTACCTTGCATTTTTAAGATGTTAAGCTTTGATCGTTTTGCATTAATTTTTCACTTCCAACAAGATGATCACTTTATTTTTTCTAATGCGGTGGCACATGTAAAAACTGTTATTATCCCTTCTAAGTCGCATTACAAGATACTAGCATGATGTTACCTAAGGTTGTTTGATCACATCTCTTGCCTTTCGAGAGTCTAATGGTGCAATCCTTCAAATGTAATCTTCTTTGATGGACCAATTACACGAATAGGATTTTACTTCGCTTCTAGCAAATGTTCCTTTAGATGTTGTGCAAGCACGTCTTCACTCTTGTGTAGGTCCAATAACAAAGGCTTGATTATCAATTCATCATAGCCCTTCATTTCGTTTATTTTCCGCCCATTTTCTTACATCACTCCGTATTTGTTTCGGTATACCACATCCTATAATGTCGTATCTTTCACGATGCCAATGTGGTCATACCGTTAATGATTTGGGTATCTATTTGCTACGTTGCTTGTGTGGGAGTGAACGCACTACAACCCATGATATGCTTCAAGATACCATTGTAGTTATCACATTAGAGAGTGAACCTCATGTACAGAGAAAGGTTTCTCACTTTTTCCTTCGTCACACACTAAGACGAATGGATATTGTCATCATTAGAGATTTTTTTTGTACCCTAGCAGATGTTGTCATTACTGATTTGACTCATATAGATTTGGTGCAGTGTGCTTCAATAATGACAATGCATGCAACGACAATTGTCGTTCAAGAGAAAAATGATCCTACACAAAATGAGTGTCAAGAGATGATTCAATTCCCCTCACCATAGAGACCTATGGTTGTCTCCATCCTCCTTTTAATTATTTTTTGATTTCTTGTGTACATACCTATATAACTCACCATCAATAGACCTCCTTGGTACCTGCAATGCTTATATTTCATTACAGGCAATGAATGTCGATAACCTTACAATGTGCGTAAACCATCATGATTCTTCAGCATGCTGCCACACTTAGTCACACTTTTTCATCTCTTCCACACATATCAACTAGTGCACCTCCATCATTAATTGATTTATGGCATAGGATGCCCTTTTAACATAATGTCTTCCACTTCATTATTACTATTTTGATAGTCTTGGTTTTCCTTTGTGTGTTTACATTTGCATTGACATGCCTAATACTTTTTGTGAAAGGATTTCCAACCTTGTTTATATATGTACTAGTTTGAACCTTGTGCCTAATGCACAAATGTGTGTATTTGACGGTACATATTACAAAATTATGCTGAATGATGTTGGTGTCCATGACATCATCCTTTATTGGTTTTTGTTTAGTTTGTTTTTAAATTTGTAAAGCACACCTTGAAACATTTTTTCTCCTCCTCAATTGCCTTTCATGTTTGTGTTTATCCTTTTTTAAAACTTGTATATTATTAAGTATAAAAACTTTTATTCTAGTTTGTCTTGTTGCAACTTGAAGGTGGTTT
>Ga0116227_10012782_pt1 | contig 13513 bp, 9 predicted proteins | sample S1TSphgellanicum_FD_89693 | JGI IMG/M metagenome (GOLD analysis project Ga0116227, IMG submission 89693) | Host-associated microbial communities from peat moss isolated from Minnesota, USA - S1T2_Fb - Sphagnum magellanicum MG | ecosystem: Host-associated > Plants > Peat moss > Unclassified...
CCCGTTATGCTCCACGCATGTCACAAGCATTAAAGGACCACATATGGGCCCAACTAAGCTTAGGTTACATAACCAAACAAATATATGACAAACGTGTGAATGCAGGTCAAAGCATGACACAAGATGATTTCATTTGGCTTCAAGACATTGCATATTTGGATCGGAAACATAAGAAAAGGAGTTTGTGTTTACACACTAACCTTGCAATTTCAATTCGGTCTTGGGTTCTCCAACATTCGAAAGATGTGTTTTTTTTCCAAGATGTTGGTGAAATCAATGGGACTCAAGTCCCATTCACCATAGGTATTCAAACACCAACTCAATGTGAGTCCATGTTATCATATGGTCACAATAGTGCCATTTCTATGGATGCCACATTTGGCACAAATGACATGAAATTCCATCTATTCACCTTGATGGGGTTTGATGATCATCGCACGAGTGTCCTTTTAGCCTAGATCATTACAAGTAAACAAACAATTCAGGATTTGATCAAATGGTTGAAACCACTAAAAGATAAGATGCTATCACACATGCCACATTGGAAACCATCGTGTTTTCTTATTGATGATGCACCTTAAGAATTGAAGGCATTATAGTTAATTTTATACCTAATACCCACTTTGTATTTATTTCTTTATATGTTTTTTGATATCTTTCATAAAATTGTTGATTATTTCAAATGCATTTTATGTTATACTAACCCCATCCACTCATGGAGATTTTATTGCATGTGTCCTTATTAGGGTTGTATGGGGTATGGACAAGGTTCCCATCTACCTTTGTTGTTGGCATGTTCTGAAAGCATGGCACTTACATGGTACTGAAAAAATCAAAGATGTGGAAGTGTGGGGAGGAATCGTCTAAGACCTTCATGATGTGATGTACATGTCCATCAATCATGGAGAAACAATTGATGACTTCAAAGAACGTGGGAGGGTTGTTGTGAGAGAAAACCTTCATAAACATAAACATGGTGATGCGTGGACAAATTATTTCTAGACTTATTACCATTAGTTTAGTAAGTGATAATATTTATCGTGGTTTAATATTCAAAATCATTTTGTAATAATGTTATTCATCCTTGTGTATTATGTTTATGTTTGCAAAATTATGGATGGTGAGTGTTCGAAAAGTGCCCCATTCCAACCAAGACACTCAAGCGAGCATTGAATCATATCATGGTGTGTTGAAATGTTAGCTTGCTCTTGACACAAAATGCTTTAAAGGGCATAAGATTGATTAGTTGGTGTGGCGATTAACAACAATCATTGCACACCATTACATGCACACATTGGAAATGAAAAAAAAAAAAGGTTATGGAGGCCATTATTACACGAAGTGTGGAAAAGGCAGCCCTTATTCCACTCACCTATGTGTACCAACCAACCTTTGAAAGTGATGGAGCTTGGGGTGTACAGAGCCAACGCCTTCCCAATGTTATTTACGCTGTGAATTCCCATTGACTGAAATATTTTGTTACACATGTGAATGGGCATTGCGAAAGAGCATGTGTAAACACCAAATTGTGGTCATTTTCACATGCACAGACATTTCTGAAGAAGATATCATTCATTACTATGGAACATGGTATGGATCACATTGTGGAAGGTTGCGTCACATGTTTGTGGACCCACGACATATTCTAGATGATATGGAGTCCAATGATTATGACAAAGATGAACATCTTGAAGGTGATGATGGGATCATGGAATTTAATGGGCTCATGAAAATGGAGCAAAATGATCTCCCTATGGGTGCCACTGTAGGGTTTAATGACACAATAAATTCATCAACCCCAATGGAAAGGGCTCTTGCACAATTGGTCACTACAATGCAAAATATCACAAATGAATGTAAAGAAGGCGATGTGACACTTTGTGAACATGCCACCTCACACATGAGAGTATTGGCATGTAATATTCGTAACATACACCTCACAAAAACAAATGCAATTTGACACCCAAGATTGATGTTACATTGCATAGAAGATGGATTGGGAAATAATGTCAAACGGCTCAAAGATTAGCATGAAACAATGTTCAATCACACAAATGTACGTACTAAACGATGTCATGAATAAATGTCTCAATTACTAATCAAGATTATTGCCATTGGCATTAAGAATTTTGTTTTGGAATCAATTTTGTATGGAGGAAACCATAGCCCAAATTTTTTGAACATCATGTATCAACACACATGAAATTTAATATGCCACAAAGGTTATTATTGTTTTTCCAAGTAATAAACACAAAAAATGTGAAATGCAAAAACACAAGGATAGTGATAATATTAATGTTAAATGCAGGTATTGTAACTAGGCCCCAAAATCCCAGTTGGTAGAAATAAGTACAAGTGCATGTATTGCAATTAGGCCCCAGAATTCCAATTGGTAAAAGTAAGTACAAGTGTAGGTATTGCAATGAAGCCCCAAAATTCTAGTTGGTAGACGCAAGTATGGGTGTAGGTATTGCAATGAAGCTCCAAAATTCCTATTGGTAAAGGTAAATACGAATGTAGATATTGCAACGAAACCCCAAAATTCCAATTAGTAGAAATAAGTATAAGTCCGAATATTGCAAGTTTAAATGAAGAATCAACCTTAAATGAAATACCCACGCTTCAAAAAAACCATCTAGATGGTTTGGATACCTTTAAGTGAAAACCTAGCCCTAAACACAATACCCACATGCAAAGTCACTTTGAAATAACCCAACCCTATTTGCAATACCTGCATTCAAGGTCATTCCAAAATTATGCATGTGAGGTTTAAACCTCTTTAAATGACGATCCTACCCTAAATGCAATACCCGCATTTCAAGTTACAAAATAATTAGTTTATTTCAAAATAATATGCTAACAAAGGTATGTATAAAGGTTGGGATTATTGATTAGGAGTTCCATGATTCTTATTTTGTTTCATTGAATTTGAAAAAAAGTTATATTGTTTATGGAACAAATAATACAATGAGAATTATGATCAAGCTTATCTTGATGTAGGAATTTTTCATGGAAATTTTGAACTAGCAATTTATAATGTCGAATAATTATCTTAAATAGTGATTTCAATAACTTATTAAAACAAAAATATAATTAAGTTAATCAATCAAATGTCAGATTAATCAATCTGATTTTTAGATCCAACTTTTTATTATCCAAGTAAATAAAGTTAAACCAAATTATTAGTTAATTTTTTTAAATAAATAAATGATTATCTAATTTTTGATAATTAATCATTTAAATTATCCAAAATATTGATTAATTAGTTATTTAATTATATGACAAAATTTGGTGATAATTCATTAAAATATTTTACATTAAATTGGGGGGAAATTTCTAAGGTTTAGACATATGTGAAACAATATAATTTCATTTTATATGTTCTTCAAAAAGATTGGAAAATTTTGGTTGGAGAGATCACACAAAGGTAAGAAGCAAACCTTATGTGAAATCCCAACCTTAAATGTAATACAAAGTTTGTCAAGATCAAAAAATTAAAAGTTCAAGCTTTAAATTTCTTCAAATATGTTCATATTTATGTTTTTTCCTTCTTAAAGTTGTAAACCCATTTTAAAAACAAAAATATAAAGTCTCTAATTTAATAAGATTTTAAACTATGTTTTAAAAAAATTAAAACACATAATTTTCTTTTTCTTTTTTTGTTTCACATAGTAATAAAAATGATCTCTCCCATATATTAATCTTATGTCTAATTGAAATTTTATTTTATATTTTTCTGATACATAGTAAATAATTTATTAGTTAAAATAATCATATAGTGGGTAAAAAAAATTATATATTTTACATATATAACATAAGTCATTATGTAAACTTTATTTTTTATGATGTATAATATTGGTTTAAATATTGGTCCAAATATATTGTTATTTATAACACATTATATATAAATAATGATATTATGAAATTATACAGTTCAATACATATTTATTTAAAATTAATTATATATATATGTATGGTTATGTATATTGCAATTATTTTTAATGAATTTTGTTTTTAATGCGAATTTTAAAATTTCAAAATATTAATAGCTAGGTATGAAAATGTTCATAAGTTCTTAGAAGCCATGCTAGAGTTTGTGTGGATTTGGAAGTTTTGTGAGGGCCAAGTTGTTATGTAATGTTTTCGACACATTCAGAAGTTGAAACGTGATTCGACTATCTAATAAACATAATAATGTTCAATAAAAAAAACCAAAACTTTGTAGCCTTGACAAATTACTAACTTCAGCAAAAGCTCATTGCCAAGGTCGTTAGATTAATTACAGTCTCGACATTGACCAAACTAAACGACCTAGCCTAAACATGAGTAATAGGTTAGTAAGGTATTTGTTAAATAACCTAACTAACTACTTAATAGGCTACCTACATAATATAGGCCTATTATATAGTTTATTCATTAGTGTAGGCCTTCTAGGTTAATATTTTAAATAGTCTATGTAGGTATTGAAGGTGGTTGAACGTATTTAGTAAACATACTAGTTATATAGGTAGTTTACTAGCCTAGGCCATGTAAGTTTAATAAGCATTTATGACGGTTTAATGTCTATTCCTTATTATATTATAACATATTAAATTTGAATTTAAAAAATTTATTAAAAAGAAAGCACATTTTTTCATATAATTGTTATAAATATATACTGTTGGATTATGATTCAAATTTAAAGCTTAGGAAACCTTAAATTAATTAACATTTTTTTACAAGTCTATGGTAAATAAAATAAATTTGTGGTGCATTTTAGGGGGAATTTTATATGCAAAATAATGTAATATATATATTTAAAGAAAGTGAAAGAAATCAACTTGGAGATATTAACAAATGGTAAAAAACATACCTTTTTTTGTGTTTTGTTATATATTTTATTTAGTTATTAATAAAATTAAGGCTAAATTTGTAATTGGTGAAAGTAAGTATGTGTGTGGATATTGCAAAATTATATGAAACTTTAACCTTAAATGCAATAGCTATATTCAAATTCATTTCAAAATAACCCATAGGAGATTAACATAAAACTTGTAGTGAAAAGACAACTTTAAATGCAATACCCACATGTAAGGTCATTTTGAAATACCCAATATGTAGTTTGGGTGGGTCTTTGAATGAAGACCAAGGCCTAAATGCAATACCTGCATGCAAGTTCATATTAAAATAATCCATAGGTGATTAACGCAAGCCTTATGTGAAGACCTAACCCTAATTGCAATACTCACATGTAACGTCATTTCAAAATAACTAATAAGTGGTTTGGGTATCCAAAATATGTTTTTTTATAACCCTAAATTAATTATTATTCTAAATTAAGTTTATGACAAAATGCGAGTTTTGTAATGAATGAAAAAAACCAGTGACTATTATGGGACCCTATATTCAGGTATTGCAATGAATGTAAAAACTAGTGAGTATTATGGAACCCATATGGGTGTTGCAATGAATGAAAAAACCTAACAACTATTATGGGACCTTATATGCAAGTATTGCAATGAATATAAAAATTAACGAATATTATGGGACCCATATGGGGTGTTGCAATGAATGTAAAAAATCAATGACTATTATGGGACCCTATATGAGGGTATTGCAATGAATGAAAAACCAATGACTATTATGGGACCTTATATGCGAGTATTACAATGAATGTAAAAAACCAGTGATTATTACGAGACCCTATATGCGAGTATTGCACTGAATGTAAATAATTAACAACTATTATGGGATCTTATATGTGGGTATTGCATTGAATGTAAATAACCAACGACTTTTATGGGACCCATATGTGGGTATTACATATTTGTAAATGGCCTTATGGAAATTATAATAGAAAATGATGTAAATATTATATGTTTAAAATGTATATATTGTTTTAAAAGTTTTTAGGTGATGTGAGTCTTATTACATTAGACATAAGTATTACACAATGTTCATTTTGATCTTTATAGACCCTAGACAAATTAATGTTACCTATTCATATGGGCATATTTAAGGTTTGATTCTTACATCTTAAGTATTAAAAAAATTATGACAAAGAAGACATATATGATTAACCATATACCCATCAAATAAATGTGACTAGAAGAAAATATTATATTGATAAAAGATGTACAAAAATGAGTGGATGAAAAATTGTTAAAGAACCCAATGAAAAAAAAAGTTCTCCATAACACATCATAGGACCAAAGTTCAAAAATTGGGTAGTCCAAAAAATAAAAGGCTTGAAAAAACCTAGCTAATTATATAAAGTGAAAACCCTAAACCATATCAATATCGATAATCCCGTGTTTAGTTCGGTAAGGAACTGTTGCATTTGCAGCCCTTATTGCATGATGAGCAATGTAAAAATGGTGGCATTACATCTCTACCTGAACTACATTTGCAACAAACTCTTCCTTTGTTGTTTCTTCAACCCTATAAACACCCAAAACCACCAAATTAAACCCTAACACACCTTGGATGAAACAAAAATATTAAAAAATAATAAACATTGATTATTATTATTTTTTACCTTCCATGAATCATTCTAGATTCATGAAAATCCAATACATCTGTCAATTGTTTTGTTCGATTTGTTTTATTGGACTCTTAATCCTAATTTTTTACATCCCATGCCTTCTTCAATTGTCGTGCATATACACAACAGGTGCATCGAATCATCTCTTGTAAATTTTCATCTTTGTCCATTCGTGATGTTGCATTTCGAGTCACATTTCCCACGCCCCATGCAGTTAGACCCAACACCTACAATAGTTGTTTTGAAGTTAATTTGACCAAAGCTGGTTTTGGGAATGGTGGACATTGTTTTGCAATAGTTACCATCTTTAACCACTCTTTTTCTGCTTTGGCATGTGTGCAACTAACAACCTTTTGATCATTCCGCCTTTGCACAACCTAGGCATTTCCCAACATGTGAACATTCATTTTAGCATGGTCTTGATGTTGAGGACCTCTTGTAGAAGTTGAAAGCCTCCCAAGATTGGCCTTTTCTACCACCAAACCATGCACCTCCTTGAAATGTTTAGTCAACAACCATTTGGCACAATATGCAATAATGTAAGTGCCAACTTTGCACTTCCATTTCGACCCAACCTTCGTCCATTCTTTATCCTTCCAAGCCAAATTAGGTGGACAAGGGGGTGCTGGTGGCTAAGAAACCTGGTCAGTTTCAAGTTCCGGACCTAAATAAAAAAATATCAAAATATAAATCATTACTTTGTAATTAAAAAATATTAACCCTAAAACCTTACACATAAAGTGTTCAAAAACAAAATGCAAGTATTGCAAAATATAAAATCACATAATCAAATATAATTCCTACAAATTTTAACTACTTTCAAGTATTGCAATAAAAAAATTTTGACAAAAAAAATCTCGCACCTTCCATCAAATGATGGAAGGTGCAAATATAATTAAATGTAAAAAGACTTGTACAATTTCTTTTATCTACATTTAATTTGATATATGCAAATTCTTAAACAATCTAACCCATCATTTTTCAATCGAAATTGTCAATTTACATTACAAATTGTCATCCTTGTTAACTCTAATCCACATAGATTGCTTGATACATCACTTTTCAATTTTCATTTCTGATGAAGCAACATTTTGCTCTTTAGGTCTCAATTTTGATGGAGTAACATTTTGTTCAACAATTACCTGATTTGAAAAAATAACATTTTCCTCCACAATCACTTGATATGATGAAACAACATTTCGCTTATGAATTTCCAAATCACCACCATCATTTTTTTTCAATCTCCTTCTCCTAGCCATTACAACCTTCCACCAATATGACTACTTGATTTGGGTTGAATATCGGCCCTGACTGGGATTGTAAAGTGGGTATTAATTAGCTAGCAACAAAATGGTGGATTTGTTGGCCCCCCTTTACAAGGCAGGAATATTGTGTTGAGAATTATTATAGAGTATGGTAAGTTCAAGGGATTTTGCCCTCAAAAAACTAGGTGAGATAATTCATCCTAATTTTGTTATAAAGGGATTCGCATTCATCTTTTGACATTTTGCATTTTCCCACACTTCTTCAAATATGTATTTAGCTTTAGGTGACTTTGTCACAAATCCATGACCCACAAAATTAAATCTAAAATTATCTTCATCAAAAAATGGTAAATGCACCCATCATACAACAAAAAAAATTCATGTAATTTTTTCAAAATGTGACAATGCAATTAAAAACATTCAAATGCACATGTCATGATAAGTCTTTTTTTTAATTTGAAATTGCAAAAATGTGAAAAATAAATATGAAAAGAGAATCATTGATCACTTTTTAAATTAAAAAAATAATTAAATTTCCAAAAAATGAAAATAATGATGCAACATTTCCCTATTGGTTTTAGTTTGGTAACAATTTTTACAATGTTTAAATAGGTTCTTCGAACTTGTCATCATTTAATGTGAGATCCATTTTGGATTCCTTGTAACTAATGTAATGTTAAAATTTGAAAAAAATAATTATGATTTTTTTCCTTTTACAACGACATGATTATGTATATTAAAAATTTCCCCTAGCTATGACCAATTTATCACAAAATGTCCAGTTTTTATATTAAATGAATGGCAGGGCCATTGTGTATAACACACCTTTATGGTTTGAATTTTGTTCACCAGCATCTTGAGTCAACAAACAAATTAAAATGGGTAAGGTAATAGGGTGGGAATCAATGGGATTGCTGAATTTGGTGTTTGGAAATTTTCTTTTTTAATTGTATTGAATGAAATAACAATTCAATGTGTCGTAGCTATTTATATTTCTTAGTTGTCTTCAGTGAAATAACCATTCAATGTGTCATATTTTATTATAGACTGGGTTTTTGCATGCACTTTGTTACATATGTAACTTAATTTAGTTAAATTATTACTTATGTAATTATTTAGCGAGTAAGTTTGTTGATTTACATGTTGTTGAGGTTTCATAGTTTAATTATGATTTGTCATGGTGCTTGACTTTCACATAGTAATTTATATGAAAAGTCATGTGAAAAATCTTTAGCACATTAATGTGCATTTATTCACACATGATAATTTGTGTGAAATTTTTTTGCCATTTTATTATGCATGTGAAACCACATGGGGGAACCATGTGATTGTAAACTTTACAAAATTTTCTTATTTGATTTCCTTTTGGTTAGTATGTAAATGGGTGTTTGTGACCTTTGAAAAACACCTTCACTTGATAAAAATAAGTTGTTGTATGAATGTAAAGTTTCATGAAATAGAATTGTGAAAGGAATCGAAATTTTAATTTTGAAAGGTTTTGGTGTAGTTTATGTGAAGTCCATGGTAAGAGAATGATGTGGCATACTAGTTGTACATAAACAATAGAAAGGTGAGAAAATATCTATGCAAACAAAAATATAAATTCCATAGCTATGTAATAAACATATTTAATTTTGGTCTTAAACCTGCTTGTGACTTACATATTTTGGTTACGTAACTAGGACCCAAGTCCATGTTCTTTGTGTTATGAAACTTAATTTTGTTGTTAAGAATTTGGTAGGAAAAATAAACTAAAAATAAAAATAAACTATTTGTTTTGTTTTAAAACGTGAGATGCAAGGTGATTTGTTTATCCCCAAATCATGGATAGAAATAATAACATGGGTGAAGGAAATTCATCTTGTGTTAATGGAAATTACAAGAGGCAAGCCAAGTTGAGTTTGGTGCATAATTGAATGCAAAAAGCAACATCATGAAAACCATAAACACGAATCATTATGTTTGACCCCAAGTCTATTTTTGGATTTTACTTCTAATCTTAAGTACGCATTAGAATTGGACTTGTGGAAATCTAAAAAGTTACGCAAAGAAAAGCTACAAGCAAGAAGGGAAAACAAAATGGCACGTGTTAAACCATATGAGATAATGTAAATAAAATTTTTACAAAGAATAGTAGGTGTTCATGAATAAGTTCATGCTTATTAGACCTTATTGAAACCTTGAGACTTTTTAATTTCTAATGTAAAAATTGTTGTAGGTTTTTTAAAAGAAATAAATTTAATTTTTTTTTTTTTTAGGATTAATGTTTTAAATGAAACACTAATGTCAACATTAGGAGAGGCTTCCAATTCCCTTGGCACATAGTTTCCAAAAGATATGCAATAAACCCCATCACTAACATTAAGAGTTGTTTAGTCAAGTTCACTTATTGAAAGACTTGTTGAGAAACCTATTGAAAAACCTATAACTATAGGGGAACCAAGTGTGTTAGTGTCACAATTGCATAAATGATGAAAAAAATCTAGACTTCAACTTAACCTTCAACCTGTGAAGTGATGCCAAAAAGTGATCACACCAAAATAACATTTACCCATCTAGCTTAAGAAGAGGGATGCAACTCCGAACTATGCCAAAATCAATAATTTACATGTCATATGGAATGGAGGCACCATTAATATTCGTGATGGCTGTGATCTTATAAATGTTGTCTTTTAATCAATGCATTTAAATAGGATAATTGCAAGGTTGGAAATGTTTAGTCATTTTAGAAATTTGCACCAAAAATATAGAGAGAATTTTATTACGAGTGCAATTCGGGCCATTGGGAGTTTTCTGATTCATGAGGAGAAACTATGAAAGCTAAATGATAATTGGTTAAAAAAAAATTAGTTTGGTGTGTTTATTTTATATCTTGTAAAATAAAATAAAATAAAATAAAAATCAACATGGTTAATCCAATTTTTAAGGGAAATAAAGGTGAAGACTTTAAAGTATTTTTAAAGGAATATAAGAGTGCCTGTATTGGTACGGGGCTTAAAATAACTATAAAATGGCTAATTTTTAGAAATTAGAAAGAAATTTTAATTTCTTTTTTGAATTTTTAGAAGGTACAACATCACATTGGTTTGAGTGACAAACAAAAGCATTGAAAGGATCATGGAATGACATAACTAAGGCTATAGTGAAAAAAACATTTGTGAATAATATCTACCAAAACTTAATACTTGAATTGAGTTAATTAAAGCAAAGGGCTTTAAAGTTAGTGAGAAAACATAAGGAGAGAATAATGACATTACAAAATAAACTCTAAGGTCATGAAAGAACTAATCAAATTTTTGCTAAAATCAATTCATTGGTGCTAAAACATTTCACCATTAGTCTGTTGTCAGAACTACGACAACAAGTGAAATATGAACAAGTGAAGATGTTTGATGAAATGGTGGAGGTGGTTGAAAAAAAAGAGGTGAGCATGGAAGAAATTCCACAACCAACTATGCAATCCATGGTGAAGGTAGTTCAATTCTTGACTGAACTTGAGCCCTGAAAACATTTAGAAATGAGTTTTCACATGGAGCTAGCTGTGGAACAGATGATAAATCAAATGAACTAGTTGAGCCTTCATCTACTATAGCTAAGGAGTAGTAAGAGTAGAAGTGTGGAGAAGGACCTATCAACAATTCAATGTTATAAGCGTCAAGAGATGGGACATTATTAAAGAGAATGTCCAAACTTGTTAGTTTTGTTTACCAGAGAAAATGTGGGTTTTTCTATTCAAAGGTTTTCTATAGAGGAGAAGGCCAAGCTTAAGTACATTTAATTGAATTAATGAGTGAAGGGCGCAAAGTGTTGGTGGATGGAGGGGTAGAAGTCAATGTGATGATAATTCTTGCAATGAAGTACTTAGGGTTGAGAATTGATAGATCGACTTTAGTAACCCTAAAAATGGTTAACAAATAACTTGTTAAACCAAAAAGAATAATTAGCAATGTTGCAATCATTATAATGAGGGTTTCCACCATTATGGATTTCCATGTGTTATTAAAGGAAGATGGGGCTTACCCAATGATATTAAGTAAGCCTTGGTTAACAAAATCATATGTAAGAAACTATCAAGGCGAAAGACACATGACCATTGAAGTTCATCCTAACCAATAGAAAGTTCCATTTGCCAACTTTATGAAAAACTTTAAAGCAACAAGTGAGCATGATGATGAATCAGAAACAAACCAAAGCTCTAATTTTGAAAGGATTTACATAGATGATTCCAATGAAGAGGAAGTAAGGTTATATGTTTTGGAAACAACCCCCAAGGTTGGAACTTTATCTCAGGCGAATCAAAAAGGTTCGAAGGGATGACAACTAATTAGTTCCACATGTGTTAACAAAAGGAAAAATTGTGGAACAAGTGAGCAAGATTTAACTAAGACCAAACTTTCACCTTAAATAAAGAAAACAATATGAGGATTTACTCCATAAGTATATCCATTTGTTTGCTTTCAGCTACAAGGACCTTAAGGAAGTCATAATGGAGCAACACAAAATTGAATTATTACCAAATGCCAAACTGATTAGGACCAAACAAGGGAGGTGGAATCTAAAATACACTATAATGGTGAAGGAGGAACTTGATAAGTTGTTGGAAACAATGTTCATTAGACCTATGGAGATAATTGAATGGGTTTCTCATGTGGTATTGGCATTAAAAAAAATGGCAAGTTAAGGGTATGTGTCAATTATAAAGTTGTAAACAAAGTAACTAAGAAAGACTGATACCTTTTGCCATTTTGTGAAGAAATTTTGGAGGAAGTAGTAAGGCATGAAATGTACACATTCAGAAATGGGTACATGGGCCACCATCAAGTGAAAATTGCTCTGGAAGATCAATTGAAGACCACATTCACCACACCATGGGGAACATTTTGTTACATAGTAATGTTTTTTGGTTTTTACAATGTTCCAGAGACATTTCAACATTTGATGAACAAGGTCTTTGAACCATTCTTAGGCCTTTTTTTATGATTTTTCATTGACGACTTTGGATTTTATTGTGATAGAGCTTCTCACCTTACCAAACTTGAGTTAGTCTTTCAACATTTGGATGGTTTAAGAGTGACTTTGAGCCTTGAAAAAATCACAATTGGTTTTTCAGAAGGGAAAATGCTTGGACACATTGTGTCAAAGAATGGTGTAGCCACAGATCTCGAAAAGTTTGATAGGATTTCAAAGCTTCCTTTCCCCACCACAACAAAAACCCTTTGAGGTTTTTTGGGGATGGTGGGTTATTATTAAAGGTTCATACACATGTTTATAGTAAAAACACGTGCTTTAACATGATTCATGCGTGAAGATGCACCTCCACCAATGAAGGATGAGGCATCAAAATGTGTATTCAAATAATTCAAATAAGTTCTTCAAGTTGCACCAATATTTCAAACTCCAGATTGGAACAAACCATTTTTATTATATTGTGATGCACATGGAAAAGTGGTAGGGAACACATTATCCTAATTAGACGAAAATGAGCATGATCATAAAATTCACTTTGCTAACAAATAATTAATTTTAGCAAAGAAAAATAATATTGTGATTGAATAAGGTCTTGAACTTATTTTATTTCTTAAGAAGTTTTGCCATTGTTGCGCTTCCAAGTTCCTCGTAGACCCACTTGAGGGTCCAAGTATGCGGCAATGCGGAAGGAGTTGGAACTTGGAGCACGATCCCGACTTCCAACACTAGAGGGGGTGAGAGGGGCGTGCTAGAAGTC
>Ga0116227_10012786_pt1 | contig 13509 bp, 5 predicted proteins | sample S1TSphgellanicum_FD_89693 | JGI IMG/M metagenome (GOLD analysis project Ga0116227, IMG submission 89693) | Host-associated microbial communities from peat moss isolated from Minnesota, USA - S1T2_Fb - Sphagnum magellanicum MG | ecosystem: Host-associated > Plants > Peat moss > Unclassified...
AAGAAGACAAGGAAAAAGGACTCAAAAGTTGATTTGTCAATAATTACCTTGACAACAATGAGTCACTACCCAAATACGCCATACCTTCTAGTTTGTGAAATAGTCATAAAGGACTTGCACACACAAAACACTATAAGTTGTGTTCGCCCAAATCGTGCACAGTTGTAGAATATAATCGACAAAATATGTCGGGTTGCCTCAAAAAACAAGTGATTAGTAAATCGGTTGTGTCCATTTCAATTTGGTGTTAAGCCAACTTTGGTGGAATGCATTTCAGATCTTTATATGTCCAAGCAAAAACATTCTTGTACTCCTTCAACAACTCCTCTAATTCCCACGCCTTCTATAATTGCAAATTTGAATTTACCTTCACCATTTGAAGTTTTGTTTAAGTCCCCAAATTCAAATTTATTAATTATTGTTCTTCTGTGAATGTCCAACTTGCTATTTGTAACTTTTGAACCTCAACGATGACTAGAATTTCATCAATCTAGACATTCCCTGGCTAATGTTTATAATAGGTCTCAAGATATACTTTATCTTCTAAAACAACTATTGGTTCATATTTGTTTGTAGTTTGTCCCTCTACTAAAATGAATTTTGTATTACTTTATTATGTATTGCAATTCTAAACTCTAGTATTTATGTGCGTAAATTCTATGGTTTCTATAAGCTGAATGTTTTTTAGTAGACTAATGGTGCATGTGGAAAATAATTATGGCTTTATAACAAATATGATATCCTTTTCTTCATCTGTGATACTATTATGATAATTGTAGCATAACAACATTTTTGGCCATTTCACTTGTATTCCTAGGTGCTTAGTCACTACTATAGTTTTGACCATACCATTCCCTTGAATCATCATTATGTTGTTCCCCCAATCATGGACTACCTTAGCATCCCTCAACCATGGTTTCCTTAATAATGTGGAATAACTAACATCTATCACATTATTTTGCAATATAGTAAATGCAATAACATAAGGTATTCCATGAACATATATTTTTAAATCATAGATTAGTCCTATTGGCTTTGTAGTAGTTTGATTTAATTTGCCATCCTTAGATTATATGGTGTGGGTTTAAGCTTTGGCAACCCCAACCTTAATTTCAACTGTTCTTCAACTCAAGAACCATTTTTAGTAATTATCCCAAGTTCTTAATATAATTAGTTTCCAACATTTGTTTATTAACATCCTAAAATATCTTTTTGTTCAATATTAATTTATTTTGGGAAACTACTAATCCCTGATGTTTTTGAAGGTCTATAAAAGGTGTAATATCAAACATTCTTGGCCACATTGTGTTCCATCCTTCTAATGATGTAAACGATCCTTCATTAGTAGCTTGTGTTTTTTATTATTGTTGAGTTATCTCTACCATTGTTTTCTTCAATTTCTCCTCCTTTTCATAATCTGTAGTACTTTTATTTTTCCTTGGTTCTCTTTCTTGGAACACCTAGTCTTTTGTGATTTTATTTTTTGTAGCAACATTAACATTTACTACATTCACATTTGACAATGACTATCGTGACTTCAATTATGGCTTTTCCTTCCGAGCTTGATGCATTCTTCTTTAATTGGAACATTTTTTGCATCTCTAGAAATTTGGGATAATCTATCATCATATGCCCATTCAAACCACAGATGTGGCAAGCATATGAATTATTCTTCTGACTGAGTTTGATTGGTAGCCTCTATTGTTGTTATAGTGGGTTCCTTTTTCTTTTTGACTCTACGCATTTTCACATTGTGGTTGCCTTTTCCATAGTTTGTGTAATGCTTGCTAATCTTTCCTAATTCCATATGTAGTTTCATTGTTGTTACAAAATAAAAAATATGTGGTACTAATAGTGCACTTTGAACTTTTATAAGTGTCATCCCTTCTTCCCATAACAAAATCGCCTACTTATGCGACTGTAACATGGTACGTTTCATTCCTGTAATTGCATCCTCAAATAGGACTATAATCCTTTTCGAAACACAGTGGTCAAAAAATTGTTTATGGTTGGTGTTTGTAATCCATGAACTAACTTTTGTATGCACTTATAGTACATTTCAACCCATTTAGTCTCTCCTTGTTGGATATTCTTGAGCTCCATGTAAATTTGTTCATCATTTTGTGTTTTTTTACTACGTTTACATAATGCTTAAGTTAGCTTAAAAAAAGTGCAGTTTGGAAATTCTAATATGTAATTATGACACTAGTTTGATGTTGTTTCTTTCAATTTGTAACTAAATGAATTAATGATGTATTCCTCTGAAGTTTTTCCATTCATTTTAATAACTACTTGAAACATTTTCACATGAACATATGGATATGCATCCTTTTTGTAATTTGGATACTTCAAAGTTAATCGATATGGTTTGGCCATTAAGTCCCTTGCTGTAGTGTCCACCACCGATCTAATTCTCCATTATTCACAATTTAATGGAATATGCAATGGCCATCCCAGAAATCTATTTGCTTGAATTGTTACGACCAATGTTGTGTACACCGTTTGAGGTCTTAAAATGGGTACTGTTATTTGGCTTGGATCTTCATATATTTGGTCTTTTCATCTTCCAACTTGAGTATTCACTGGTACCTGATAAGTGGTTTGACCATTCTCAATTTACTCCTTGATGGCTAAGCCTCTGGTTCAAGCTTATAAGCTATAGTAGCCATTTATGGCATTACAAATCTAATTAATTATTATTGTGATATAATAATGGGTATATGAGGTATCCCACTCATCAACCTAAGTTTGCTTGATGAGGGTGTAAATTCTTTGGATATCATAACCTCCAACTATACGACATTCATCTTTATTTTTTGTTGTATAAAATCTAGTTTTATAAGAAAGGGTTTTGCCTTAATTGTCACAACTTTAACATTGGGTTCGCAACAAAGTGTGAAGTGCAAGGGCCCATGAGGTTGAGAGTGTGTTTAGGTGTGAAACACACTCTCATAAATGGGGGAGAATGCAAAGGATGAAGCCCAATGATTCCCAAGTGCACTCCCACTTTGGGAATTGCAATCATGCGAAAGTTGCGAATGTTTGGAGCCTTGGTTGGAAAGGCAAAAAAAACACCAAATTGGGTCCTTAGGATACCATTAGAAATGTATTGAAGTGTAGATGCTTAAAGTGCCCTCGCATTGTTCATTTAGATTTAATTTGCATGAGTTATGATCAAAAGAAGGGGCAAGAATCAAATGGGGAATTTGACTCCCAAGCACAAACCCCTTGAAAATAGGGGTCAAATGGTGCTATACACCACTAGAAAGATATTTTTAAGGGCTATAAGATATTGTCCTCGCAATTTCAAAACAAACTTGATTTGAAAAATATATGAGCATCCAAAGTTTTGGGACAATAAGAATCTTGGTTTGGGAACTCCCACTTAAGAGTTTCGAGGAAAAGTGACATTTGGATGTAGTCCCTACGGAGAGGCACAAAGTATATTATAGGGAGGGGAGTGATGCCTCCTCCCAAAGGTTGCAGGCGTGTGTGAAGCTTGTGTTTGAGGTTGTCCCTATTAAGTTTGCCACACCACTTCCATTTAACTTGCACTAACCGCCTTCTTTTATTGGTTGTGCAAGTTGATATCATCTTGACCTTTCGCTTATGAGTTCGTCCTAGTCCCATCCCGGAGCTCCAACACACCTTCCTACCCTCAGAGTGTTACGAACTAGGGAGTGTGCCCCAGTTCTATTCTTTTTCCGTTGTTTCATTTTGGGGCCCACCTTTGGGTCCCTTGAAGAGTTTGAGGGCACATCATTAATCATATTAGGAGAATTACACATTTTCATTTTGTTCTATACAACATGTGCTTCACTCACCATTACAAAAACACATAGTTTTTTTGCTACTAGCATCATGTTTAAAATGATTATATAGTTAATATCTAGAATACATTAGTAGTTTAAAGTGACTAAATGTGTCCATCATGATTAAAGTCAAAAGTAGCAATGTCTGTTATGACAAAAAAACCTAGCATTATAGTCAAATCAAAAAAAATGTTGAACACATGGTAAGTGTGGGTGCCCAAATGGATTTGTCTATGTTGATTAATGCAATTAACATGATCAGAATTAGTTGTAAAATATGACACACATGAATGTAATGATATTTTTAATGACGTGGTATTAATAAAATGGAAAAATAAATCATGTTCTCATTTTAAAAAATTCATTACGAAAAAATGACAAAAGATATAGTTTTCATGATTTCAATTATTATTCATAATTATTCAAATAAATAAATAATTTACAAGGGGAAAATTTTGAAAAAAAGGTAATGAAAAGTGGAATATTAATTAAAAATTTCCACTTTTTTCAAAATTATAAAAAAATTCATAATAATTGATTAAATGTACATGCTAATATTGAATTATTCAAATTCCATAATTCAATTCGTATTTGTGATGAATCAATTGAATGCATATAAATGTCCAAATTAAATTAGCCCCAAATTAAACCATCTATTTTTAAAATTTATGATCAAATGACATGAGTAAAATGGAATAATGAAATACAGTAACTTCATGTAATTTAATAGAAAAATAGTAAAACTAATGTACATATCATTTAAAATTTAAAATTTAAAATATAAATAAATTAAACTATATAATTATAGTAAAATCCATTGTTATGACAAAACATTGTAACATTGAATCCAATTCTTTTACTTTTATTACAAAAATTGATAGAAGATTGAAGGCATACAAATTTTAATGCCATAATTTCAAAAGTGAATATTTTTTGTTGTGATATTTTCAAGATATTTTGTTAAAATTTTAATTTTTGATAAATGTGTGGCATAAATCAATATATGTAAATCAATGGAATGTTTAAAAAATTGGATTTAAAAAATTAAAAAATTGAAGTCAATGATTAAAAAAAAAAACCCAAATGTACCCAAATAGTTATATGAGAAATTTCTAACCCAAGCACAAAAAACATTGCTTGAATTTTTGAAAAATATATTGATTTTTTTTGAAATTGAAAGGAATCACAACGTTCAATATGAATATGATAATAATTTTTTTTACCAAAATAGTTATAGATTATAACTCAATCAAGAATTTAATATATTACATATGAATTTTTAAATTAAATGATTAATTTTTTCCCATGTTTTGAAACTGAAAAAAATAAAAAAAATAATGTAATTGTGAAAATAAATGTTTTGTTGAAATAATTATACTTCAGAAATTACATATGAATTTTTAAAATAAATATTTAAAACTATCTTAGTTGTTGTACATTTTGAAATGGAAAAAAATCACAAAGTTTCATGAAAGTTAATAAATTAAATGTGTTTAAATAATATTTGTATATAATCAAAGTTTCAAATGATGCATTTGAATTTGTTAATTAATGAGTATTTAGAATAATTATGATTTATAATTTTTTAAAATTAAAAAAATTACAAAGTTCTATGTAATAATAAACCTACCAAATCAATTAAATCAAATATTGATATTAAAAAAATAATTTTTGATTCAAAATATGTGTTTATATATTTTGCGATGTCATTCTTTTCATGACATGAAATGATGGCTTAATGGTTAAGGCCTTGGAGTGTTGTTGAGAAGGTTATGGGTTCAAACCTTATTTGAAGCATTCATCACTAAAAAAAATTTCCAAAAGGGATTCAAAAGCCTATGATGTCGGTTGACGCATTTTGCTAGTAAGCTTAGCTCGAAAAAAATAAAAATAAAATGTTAGCATTGAATCATCATAGATCAAGGGTGGTACAATTTTGGATTCACTTATAGTTCAAAAATATTAAAATTCCATAATGTCATTATATATGAACACATAAATAAAAAAATTAATTAATTGAAAATAAATTAAAAACGCCACATCAACTAATAGCCTTAGTCATGTTAGTCATATATTTTTAATCACATTTGTGTCAAAAACGACTGGTTTATTATGATTACAACCAATTTTGTCCATTGTCTGATGTGATTAAAAATATGACTAAATTTAGTAAAAAAAGATATTAAAAACACATATTTGTAGTAATGACTTAGACCAAGTTCTTGTAACTTGTTTTCTAAACCATTGTGGATCTATTATTTCGTTTGTGGTTGTTTTACAAAATCTCTTTTTAACATTTGTTGTCCCACATGTCTAACAAATCCATCCCTCACTTTGCTATCAATCTATGGACATTTTGTAATGACATGTCTTCTAATTTTATAGAAAACACAAATTCTAAAAATAGTTTGACCCAACCTAGCTGAATTTTCATAATTGTAACTTCTGCATTTTGGATCTCTTCTATCTCTTTCAAATCCTTTACTTCTATTATTTTTTGAAATTTGTAATGCTTCCTCCGAAACATTCACCTATGCATCATCATACACATAATTTTTTAAATAATTTTCATCTACCCATTTCGAAATACTAGGATTGTAATTATCATCCACTTCTAAGTCTTATATTAGTTCATGATATTCTAGATTGGTACACAAATGGCATATTTGTGCATCTATTGTAATCATTCCACCGACTATGCATAGATTTTGGACTTGAAGAATTTCCAAGGTTTGCTAGTAATAATTCATCCTTTGGATTTTTGTCATCCCCATGTTCTTGAACGGTGCTTGGAAAACATGAATACTCCTTTCTTTTGGGTATACTTTAAACCAAATCCCCCTTATTAAAAATCATCTTCTAGAATTAAAACGTTTCCATGGACCTTGTCTTGCTCCCATTCTTACTAAAGACATTCGATGTCCTATAGGTCGTTTTTCTATTCATAAATTTTTGGGTTCCAAAATTGTACACCTATTTGGCATTTCATACACCTTTTGGTTTGCATCTTGATGTTTTTCAAGATCAGAAATGATGTTCTCCTATCTAGCTTCTTGGTCCATTTGCCTTTACAAACTTTGAATCACCATTTGATTCATATTGTCATGAAAATATTAAATTCCTTCGGTTTCTTAATAAACTTTCTAACATAAGTTTTCACAACCTTTACCACTTAGACCTTCATCTATTGTTTGTCCAAAAAAATTAGAAATCTAAATCTTCAATTAAACAATATCTCTTCCTCCAATTTGTTGAAATCTAAAAAAAAAATGCTTTTAAAAAGCTCCAAACTATTTAATAATTGTTGCTATTTTTTACTTCTGAAAACAAAAAATTGTCCCCTAGATGGTCACTGAATGGTAAACAAAAAGTCTATCCTAGAAATGTGCATTGCCTTTTTAAAACAATATAAAATTCCATTCAGTGCTCCATTTCAACATTAAAAATATGTGGTTTCTTTATGCAAACAATTTTGATGGACTCTTTTACACAATTTTTTCCTTAAAGCTACTTTGCTTTTGCTCAATTCTATTTCCTTACTTAAACAAAAATTTGTGGTTAAAATATAATTATATTTATCAAAAAACCAAAACACAACAAATATAAAACAAAAATCCATGTTTCTTCACTAAATCTACACTTCTTTCTTTACTCAGAATTGAACATATTAACAATTTGTACTTTTAGAAGATAAAAATTAGGATTAAAACATGAAAAATCTATGGTTTCCTCATACCAACAAAACTTTAAACTCAAATTGTGTGTTTTTATCTAACTCTAGCAGCTTTTTCCCTAGCTATGTGTGTAAAAACAACAAGTCTTAAATTCCAATAATTTCCAAAACCTCATCCTAAATCACTTCCCAAAAGTAATTAAAATTTTAAAATGTTCAATAGTTTTAATCCTATCCAACTCCTTTACTACCTTGGTTAGTCCTTACCATTTTCTTGATCTACTTGGTCTTGGTTAATCATTGTCATACACTGGGTAACAATAGTATGTGTGTTTTTGCATGTATTGATATTTTCATTTTATCAATAATTAAAGTCAATTTGTTTTGATTCACAACCTTTTTGCAATAGTTAAACATGGTAGACTTTGAAGATTCACACTAAGGCCAACAAGTTCAATTCCTTGCTCCTTTTGTCCCCATATTTTGTGATTGATTTTATGTTTGGAGTTATGTGAAAAAATGGTGTTCAAGTATTTGGCCAATTTTGAAAAGTCACATAGTTCAAGGTTGTTGATTTAAATGTCAAATATGTGACAATATCACAACTCAAAAATATTTATTAATTTCACTATTGTGGTATACAACTTCAAGAAATAATATAATATTACAACAAATGGGGCAAAATATCAAGGAATTTATTGAAAATTGACAATTTGTAGAACTTCTAATGGATTTTATTGCTGAAATTTGTGAAGTTAAAATTGAAGCATGATTATGATTATCAATTTTTGGGGTTTAAAATATTAAAATTGATGTAAATTTTATTTTATTATCTAAAAATATTGAGAAATAGACTATGTAGTTTATTAATCAATTATTTTTAGAAAATTTAAATGTGGACTAGATAGTTTTTATAAATATCTTTGAATTTTCCAAACTAATGTCAACCATGATTTTCATAAAAATATCAATTAAAGGAAAAAATGCTAAAAATAATCAACATTGAATTTTTTTAAAATAATAATATTTTAGTTCAAATATTTAGCCAATTTTTTTTCTTAAAAACAAATGATATCAAAACCAAAACAAGTGAAAAATTTGATATTTCTATTTTCCATTCATCTATATTATTGAATATAAGCAATGAATTATATATATAAAGAAAATGCAATATGAGAGTTACTAAGAAACATTAAATTAAACTTCAATGTTTTTAAATGTTTAAATTACATTTCAACATGACTAGTTACACAAAATGTCATTTAATGAAACATTTAAAAAGTCACAAGGCTCAATTATCACAAATAGAAAAAAATGTGAATTCAGTCCAAGATTAAAACCACTTGTAATGTACATCTTTACAAATGAGTTGTACATCATGATTTTCTTTAAAAATAGTTGTGAACCCAAGGTCTCCTTATGGAACATCCTTAATCTTTGATCTATCTCATAAGGATTCAATGATACTTTGTATTCCATCAAAAAATACAAAACAATGTTTGAAACATTCCAAGAATCATGGAGGAAATGTCTTTCATTTGGGTTGTTGAATTATTTTTACTAGTCTTTGAAAAACTTACATACCAATTATCACCTTAATAGAAGCCTCAAGAGTAAAACTTTGACAAGCTAAAAGCCTACTATGACTTAAACAAAATTGGAGAATATCTTATCAAAGCTTACTTAGTTGACTTATTAACTATTTGCAAAATTGAATCTCCCACATACATTATATGCACAATAAACATTATGTTTGAAAAAAGAATGGGAACTTTGTTGAAAACAAGCAAAGAGGCCATTCTTTTTAAAAAATCTATAACTTTTTAATCTCGTTTATATATAGACAAGGTATTAATTTACTATGGGTGTTAAATAGGCTTGTGTGCAATTATGAAGAAAAAAAATGTTGTGACCAATGAAGTTTCTAAATTTGGTGGTGGGAATTTTTTCTTAGTTATCTTGAGTGATAAAAAATTAAATGTGTAATAGGTTTCGGAAGGTTTGTAAGAATTTTAGAGGAGCAATGGAAATGGTAAAAATGGACCATTATTTTCAATGTTTGGTGGAGTAGGGTTGTGTGTAAGTTTGAAGATGTGTTTATAGGCCAATGAAATTGTTGGATTTGGTGGTTTGTATTTGTTTTCTTAAATGACCCAGCAAGGGTAAAAGAAAAAAATACAAAGCCACACAAGATTGAAAGGGGATGAAGCCCAACACAAGAAAGTTGGCAAGATATGGCAAGGATTAATTAATAGCAAATTAAATAAAAACCTCTAATGGTAAGAAGGTAAGATTGTATGAATCTTCATAGAACTTGTTAAAATTTTCGGTTTCCAAGCAATTTTCAAAAGTGACCAACTATTTTGTATTTAGCCTTAGTATTTCATGCATGGAAGAATTGTCAAACAAAAAGGCACATTCAAGTTGTGCTTCGTGACTTGCATTGTTTTGAATGAATGAAATTCATTTGTGAGGTATCAACATGAATATTTTAAGGTTCTTTTTTATGTGTATGCGAGATGTTCTTTTTCATATTCTATTGTTTCATTAGAAAAGCTCATCAATTCTAAAACAATCAATGTCTATTGGATGTTTTGTATTTTTGGATGACAATAATTTTATTTTTATACACATGGTTTCATAAATTGCTTCATAAATCTTGAATCTTTTGTTGAAATTGATATTCCTCAATCATGTAGTTGATTTTCCCTTGATCATGTTGCTCATGTAATAGCCTAGTGTGCAAATGAAATTAAAAATTTAGCATCATTTGAAGCTAGAGGAAAATGCTCATATAGCAAAATCAATGCATGACAAAGAGCTTGGATTACTAAATTCCAACCCCTTCAACTATACATTTTTCTTTTGATTAGAAATCGAGTTGGAACTCCAAAATGTGAAAGCACATTGTAAAATTCAAAAATTGTTGTCACAAATATTACTTTGTGAAACTTGTGTCTTTGAACTTCCACCAAGTCAATGTTGAAAGAGTTATTCATAAATTATACTCATAATAAGCTAGTCCAAAGTCCAAAAAAAAATTTCTCAAAAGAAACTAATTTTTAAAATTGAAACAAAATGATTAAAGAGTATATTTGTTAGAAAGTGCTATTCACACGAATATATTACAATGTGCAATTGTACTTCAAAAGTTATTCAAACAATTGTCAAACTTCATGAAATATGTAATCATATATTAAATATGAATTGATTATACCATTTTAGTTCCATATGAAAAGTTTCATTCATATCTTTATAGAATAAAGTTAGATGAGGTTTTTCTTTCAAAGAAGCATAAGTGTGTGAAAAGGAAAAAAATTGACAAAAAATTCATTTGAAAAGCAACAAGAATTGTGTTCAAAATCTTGTGTCAAAAATATATTTTATGTGTTTTTCAAAACATTAGATGAAATGAAAAAAAACTGTCCCCAAAATAATATAAAATATAGATTTTAAAATGATACATTGTATTTGCCCAAGATGTTTATTGTAGTGTGCTTTCACCCCTGAAAAACTACCCTGGAACCATTTTAGAATAGAACTAGCGAGGGTTTGCTATACTCATTTCAAAACTATTGCCATGACATTGAGTCTCTTGCACACTCTTTCTAGACATATTTCTTTCCTTTTTCAGTCCATATATTACAAATTCATTCACATATGCTTCACATATATTTACATTCAATTAACCTCTAGGTGACCCGTTTTTTCTATTAATAGGTGGTAAGGTAGGGCCCACACATATTCAACACCTTGTTAAGCTCGCAGAGCTATTTACTATTCACCTAGTCCAATGTCCAGAGCCCTAACATTTGGATTGGTAGAGATGGGTAGTTGAAAACTAGGCATGAGTGACATTAAACAAGTGGAAATTAGAGTTGGGTGGTTTTGTGTTTATCATCAATGTTTCTGTCAGCAAAAACAGCCTCTGCTGCATAAGTACATACGAAATAGGCTCTGCATCTGTAAGTAGTGTGCAAGCAGTGTCGCAACAATGCAGGTCACCGTTTTCTTTGTCCATAAGTAGCTAGTGTCAGAGTTATTGGCATTCAAAGTCACAGCTTTGTTTTTTTCCTTTCTATTTCTGTGTAGGGTAACACCCAAGCAGTGTCGTGTTCTTGAGTGTGGGAGACTGTAAATTAGCAAAGGGTCCTTATTGCATTTGGTAAACAAGTATTGTCTGCTTCTTTTTCCCTTGACTGCCCATTTTTGTGACTGCTATGTATAACAGCACAACAAATTTTAATCTATAAAAATGACAGCCTGGTGGGTAACTTCCAAGTTGTGGAAGTTCCTCTGATAGCCGCCAGAATAACTTCCACATGTCTGAAGTTTCTCCTCCAGGCTGTCCATGAAACAGGTTTTCTTAGGGCAGGTGAGGGACCCAAAAATACAAAGAAAAAGAAGTTGCAATGCTTTACATGTTTGGGCATCATCCATCTTCTTTAAGAAAACATGGATCGGGCAAAGGGCAAAGTAGGAAAAAAGAAGTAGACAACACTTTTGAACTACCTTCAATAAGGATGCTTTGCTGACTGAATGTCTTTCAGTGTTATTGGAAGGAGGCCGCAAAGCGCCAGGCATCAACGAAGGGCAGGTCTGCTTTTCAGGAACACTCTGTTCTACACTTGTCACCATTTGTAAGGCATGACCGTCGGATCAAAATTTACAAACGCCCCAGATATGCAGCCCCTGTTAGGTAGGTTCATTCACACACATGGAGGGCATTATGATTTTGACCTTACAATTTTAGTGAAAGGGACAAAATGGTAATTCCCTGTGTACCAGTGAAAGAGCCTGCTGTACAGGGGCAGCAGGTGGGACACATTCTTCCTCATGATAACCCGCTCTCCAAATACACTAGCAGATTTGTGAGATGGCTTTAGGAGAGCTCAAACCCCAACAACCAGCCTTCCCCTATACAGCACCACTCACTCAGACACTAAATGATGAAACCCTGCCAATCATAAATAAACCAAAGCACCCCAAAAAAAAGGGGGAAAACAAGGAACAAAATGGAAGGACCCAACTCCAAGAAGACAAAGGAACCACCTAAGAGGGCGAACCACAAGGCGAACATCAAGTTCCCAACCCCCCTCGCAAGAAGCATATCAAATAAGGTAATGGGAGGACTCCCTGAAAGGAGGCCTAGCCTAGAAGAACCCTAAATACCTTGGTCTACAATTAATTCTTGGTGACATAATGTCACCTCCAGAATTTGGTCTCCGGACATTGTCCGGACCTGCACCTCTATATGCCAAACCCAATGTGGTAGCTGGCCAAACAACAAACTGCAACTTCTGAGGTTTCAAGTTTCAACTCTCAAAACACTAGGCTAGAAAAGAATTCATTGGATGTGAAAAGAAGTCCAAGTAGACCTCTTGCATTTTCAAAATCAAATCTAATGATATACCACATGTCAAAGTTAACTCACTATGCTTAACCCATGAATACCTACTTGGGGGAGCCCAATTTGGGTTTGGTTTCCCTAACTCTTATCCTTGCTCAAAACACCTGCCAAGTCATATATATATATATATATATATATATATCTCCAAGAAGGTTTTTTTTTTTGTAGAGCTGAAGTGTCCTCTTTTTTAGCGGTGGAGTTTGATTCAGAACCCAAGCTCACATGCACCAGGTGCCTGGTGGAGGAGTCAGTCTCTCACTCCCCAAGAAGTTTAATTCTTTAACCTAATTACGTGTGATGCTTCATTGCGTGAGTGATGAAGTTTGATTTGGGGGCCGTGCTCACACGCACCAGGTGGACCTAGTTTGTGGGCACAAATTACAATTTGCAATACCTACGTCAAAGGAGATCGGGGGTAGGAATTTTCTTTTCTTTTCCAATTTTGTGATGTAGCCAAACTGGCGATCATCCACATAAATATTTTACCAAATCTGGCTATAGACCAGATTTTAAAGTAGAAATTTTTTAAGAACCCTTTTATTTTTTGGCTACGTGCTGGAACTGGCTGTCGAAATCTGATGGCTTTAACTTTTTTTTTTTTTTTTTTTCGAAAT
>Ga0116227_10012787_pt1 | contig 13509 bp, 10 predicted proteins | sample S1TSphgellanicum_FD_89693 | JGI IMG/M metagenome (GOLD analysis project Ga0116227, IMG submission 89693) | Host-associated microbial communities from peat moss isolated from Minnesota, USA - S1T2_Fb - Sphagnum magellanicum MG | ecosystem: Host-associated > Plants > Peat moss > Unclassified...
ATCCGCTTTTTCCGCCGCCAAATGAACAATATGATTACTAAAGCCTGCAACGACTTGGGTATACCTGCCCAACCTAGCCGCCGGACTTTAGCATTAAACCAATGGATACAACAGCGGATGGAGGAGGTGTATCCAAATGAACCAGGCTATCAAGCAGTGAGTAATCCCTCAGTATGCTTGGAGGCCCCCTTACCACAACGCTTACCTGATGCATTGGAAGCACAGCAATGGGCATTTGTTAGCTTGCAAGCAACAGAATTTGCCCAAATGCACGAGTGGGAAATTGGCTTTGGCGAAGCTTTTCCTCTAGAGATGGCGCAAGTTTCTCCCCAAGCCCGCATTCCCGGTGTATTAATTTTCTCACCCAGAGCATTGCCAGTAGCAGGTTGGATGTCTGGTTTAGAGTTGGCTTGGTTGAGGTTCGATCGCACTCAAGGCACAAGATTGATTTTAGAAACTGGTGCTACTGAAAGCTGGATTGTGGCAAATATCAAAAGCCCTCAACTCTTGGCAGAAGCCAAAGGCTTTGAAGAAGCAAAGCAAAAAGCCAATGGAGTGCACTTTATCTCAGTACAGTCTGATCCTCAAGCAGAATCTTTTGCGGGGTTTTGGCTCTTGCAAGAGGTCAATCTGCCGTAAATTGGGGAATGGTTAGTAGTTAGTAGTTAGTAGTTAGTAGTTAGTAGTTAGTGGTTAGTAGTTAGCGGTTAGTGGTTAGTGGTTTTTGGACAACTAACAAACAACAACTAACAAACAACAACTAACAAACAACAACTAACAACTAACAACTAACAACTAACAACTAACAATTTGACAGCCAGCAACAATCATGGTGTCTGAAAATTCACAAACAGATCAACTAGCAGAACAACTGCTCGAACTAGCTATAAAATCCGGGGCAGAAGCAGCAGAGGTCTATGAGTCGAGATCGCTGTCTCGACCAGTGTTTTTTGAAGCCAACCGACTGAAGCAAATAGAAACTAGTCAAGCTGAAGGCACAGCACTGCGGCTTTGGCGCAACGGACGACCTGGCCTCATGGTTGCCTACGGGCCTGTGGAACCGCAAGCAATGGTGGAACGTGCGTTAGACCTGAGTCAACTTAATCAACCCGAAGTCGCGGAATTAAACAGTGACTCTAAGCCTTCCTACCCAGATTTAGGGGAAGATGTGCCTGTGGAGAAGTTGGTGAACTGGGGAAAAGAAGCGATCGCACTCATCCGCGAAGTCTACCCAGAAGTTGTCTGTACTGCTGATTGGGAATGTGACGTTGAAACAACCAGACTCGTTAACAGCAGAGGTTTAGATTGCCACTACACTGATACGACCCTGAGTTGCTATATTTCCGCAGAATGGGTTAGGGGCGACGATTTTCTGAGCGTTTCCGACGGTCAAATTGAACGTAGTCATCTCCAACCGGAGAAAGTCGCACAACAAATTTTACAACGGTTGGATTGGACAAAAGAAAATGTCCCGCCTCCGGTGGGACGCGTTCCTGTTCTGTTTACTTCTAAAGCCGCTGATATGCTTTGGGGTACTGTTCAAGCAGCTTTGAATGGGAAGCGAGTACTGGAGGGGGCTTCTCCTTGGGCAGAACGCCTGAATCAACCAGTCATTTCACCCATCCTTACCCTCTACCAAGATCCCCAAGCGGGACCTTACAGTTGCCCGTTTGATGATGAAGGTACACCAACCCAACTTTTAGTATTTATCCAAAATGGGGTTTTACAACACTTTTACTGCGATCGCACCACTGGACGCGAGTTAGGGATCGCCTCATCTGGCAATGGTTTTCGCCCTGGTTTAGGCAGTTATCCCACGCCTGGTTTATTTAATTTCCTCATCCAGCCTGGATCTGGAACACTACAAAACTTAATTCAACAACTGGATGATGGCTTGGTTGTAGATCAAATGCTGGGCGGAGGAAATGGCATTTCTGGCGACTTTTCCATCAATATTGATTTGGGTTATCGCGTCCAAAATGGCCAGATCATTGGGCGCATTAAAGATACGATGGTTGCTGGAAACGTCTACACAGTTCTGAAACAATTAGTTAAACTAGGTGGCGATGCTGATTGGAATGGGAGTTGCTACACTCCATCTTTGATAGTCGAGGGACTATCTACTACAGGAAGAAACAGTTGAAATTTCAAAATTTATGATGTCGCTTCCTTTTCTGACTCAGCAATTTCGTGCTTTGTGGCAGCCTAGAAGAGGTTTAGCGATCGCAGAAGCTTCTGTTATCGGTGTCGTCGCTGCCCTAGGAGGCGTTTTCCTCAAATTTGCAACAGGATGGCTAGAGACATGGCGAGTTCACACCTCCCAACTCTTCCCAGCATGGCTTGTTCTACCAGCAGTTGGTTTGAGCTTTGGGTTTCTGGCGGGCTTACTGGTAGAGAGGTTAGCCCCAGAAGCCTCTGGTAGTGGTATTCCGCAAGTGAAAGCCTCTCTTGCCAATGTGCCAATCAGATTATCCTGGCGCGTGGCAGCGGTGAAATTAGTCAGTGCCATCATTGCTATCGGTTCAGGGATCACGCTGGGAAGGCAAGGGCCTACCGTCCAAGTCGGGGCTGGTTTAGCAGCGGGAATGAGTCGCTGGGTTCCTACATCCCCAGATCATCGGCGGCAGATGATCGCTGCTGGTGCTGGTGCTGGGTTGGCAGCGGCTTTCAATGCCCCAATCGCAGGTGTATTGTTTATTGTGGAGGAATTACTTCAGGATTTATCGGGACTGACCCTAGGAACAGCCATCATTGCCTCTTTTATTGGTGGGGTTGTCTCGCGGTTGCTGGGGGGTAGCAATCTGCACCTTAACCTGCTATCGACTCACGACGCCAGTAGTTTCTCAATTCCAGAAATTCCCTTTTACCTGCTTTTGGGCATTTTCGCGGGATTGTTGGCTGCATTATTTAATGGTGGGCTGCTTACCAGCATAAAGTTTTACCGTAAGCTCCACATAAGCTTACCCATGCAGGCGGCATTGGCTGGGTTTGTATCTGGTGTTGTGGTTGCCGCCCTTCCCGTTTCTTTCCACGATCATACTAAGTGGCGGGAGTTTGTGATCAATGGTGAGGCTAATCCTTCGTGGGCAGCGATCGCTTTCGTGGCTGAGTTTCTCCTCACCTTGGTAGCATTTGGCTCAGGAGCACCTGGGGGAATATTCGCTCCCAGTCTCGTCTTGGGTTGTACCCTTGGCTACTTAGTAGGTGTGTGCCAGTCTTACATCTTGGAATCCGGTTCGCCCACAACCTATGCTTTAGTTGGAATGGGAGCATTTTTTAGCGCCGTTTCCAAGGTGCCAATCACGGCAATTGTGATTGTATTTGAGATTACCACAGATTTCAATTTGGTGCTACCTTTGATGATTGGCTCTGTGACATCGTATCTGATTGCCGACAAGATACTGCCAGGGTCGCTGTATAACAAAATTTTACATTTAAATGGCATCAATATCGACAAACAAGCTTCCTCTGAGGGGATATTAAGCAAGCTAACAGCACTAGACGTGATGCAGCAAGAGGTTGAAACTCTGGAGGCAGATATGACTCTAGATGAAGCCGTGCAGGCGTTTTCCCGTTCCCATCATCGGGGTTTTCCTGTAGTAGAGGATAGCAAAGTAGTAGGAATTATTACACAAAGCGATTTACGGAAAATAGGCGATCGCAACTTACTAGGGCATACTCCCCTCAGGGAAATTATGACTGGCAGTCCGTTGACGGTAACTCCCATCGATAACCTGAGCAATGTACTCTATTTACTAGACCGCTATCAAATCGGTCGTTTGCCAGTTGTCGAGGGGCGAAGATTGATCGGGATCATTACCCGTGCTGATATCATTCGTGCCGAAGCAAACCATCTCAATTGTGAAAACAAGCAAAATGAAACGCGATCAGTACCTTCCTATGTCGTTTATCAAACGCGATCGCCTGAGTTAGGCAGAGGTAGATTGTTAGTGCTAATAGCTAATCCCGAAACAGCAGGGACGCTCTTAGAAATGGCAGCCGCGATAGCTCGCGATCGCCATTATGAATTAGAGTGTGTGCAAGTGATGCCCGTCTCCCGCAATGCAACGCCTGCGGAAACACACGTCAGGACAACAAAAAGTCGGCGCTTGCTGCGACAGGCAGAGTTTTTGGGAAAAAAGTGGAAAATTCCTGTACATACGCAAATCCGAGTTGCTCATGATGTAGCGCAGGCAATTTTAGAGACGATTAAAGAACGACACATCGATTTAATATTAATGGAGTGGAAGGGTAACACCTCCACCCCTGGTCGTATTTTTGGCGACGTTGTGGACACTCTCATTCACAAAGCCACCTGTAATGTTGTTTTGGTGAAGCTGGGTCACGGACAGAGGCAAGCAGGGGAAGTAAACAAGCAAGCCTCCCCTGCCCTAAAATTCAACCGCTGGCTAGTCCCAATGGCTGGTGGTCCCAATGCATGGGTAGCAATTAAACTCCTCCCTGCTTTGGTAACTTTAGGTCATGATCCACAAATTCGCCTCACTCAAGTCTTTAAGCCGTCTGAGTTAGAGCCAAACATGACAGTTTTAGAACAAGCCATCCGCCAGCTGATTCATCGCCGTAAATTGGGCAGCACAGTCGTCGCCATCCCAGTTAAAGCTGATTCAGTTTCTGACGGGGTGATTAATCTAGTAAACAACGAACATTATGATGTCGTCGTTCTGGGCGCTTCTCGTGAGGGAATGCTACAGCATGCGATTTTAGGCAATATTCCAGAGGCGATCGCATCTGGTGTCGAAAGTACCGTAATTTTGGTTAGAGGGGCAATTAACAATTGATAAATTGGGCATTGGAAGTCTTGTAGTGAAGCGATTTATTGCGTCTAGGAGGAGTGGAACTTCCTTTGAATACTCTTGGTAGGGGCGTATTGCAATACGCCCCTACATCATTTCTGGAGATGTCTATTGGCTTCTACGCGATGGTGTGGCTCATCTTCCGAAATTTGTCGATCCGAGCCTGTAAATACATTTAAATGCTTAAACTCATGTTTTCAGGTTTAAGGTATTCCATGCAATTACAATTAGAATCGACAGATATTTTCGCTGACATCGACCCTCGACTACAAAGACTACTCGAACGCAAAAGCCGGGGAATGACTACTGTCGCAACCGCGTCAACTAAGGCGGGAGAGGTTGCAGTTATTGCCAAGGTAAATAACCTTGAGGAATGGCAGTCGATCAACGAGGTGTACCCAGGTGCAGATCTAGGCAGTACGCCCATCGGTGAGCGAATTGTCACAGCCAGAGTGCCAGTTTCCCGATTAACACAAATCAAGCAGTCCCCCTGCGTTGTCAGCTTAAAGGCAGCACAACCACTGAAACCAACACTCAACGTTACCCTAGAGGAAATTGCTGCAAGGAAAGACCTCTTGCCCCAAAATGCCGCTGGAGAACAGGGACACGGTGTGGTAATTGGCATTATTGACAGCGGTTGCGACTTCGCCCATAAAAATTTTCGTCATCCCGATGGTTCTACAAGGCTGCTGGCTTTCTGGAACCAGGATGGTGACTCCAGTCATGACAGTCCCTACGGTTATGGTAAAGAATATAAGCAGGATGATATTAATCAAGCTCTCCAGGCAAGTAATCCCTATGCGGTCTTAGGATACGAACCAGGAGATGGCGCCCACGGCACTCACGTTATGGATATTGCTGTTGGCAATGGACAAGGGAACGGCATTCCAGGGGTAGCCCCGGCATCTGATATCGTGTTTGTCCAACCCTCTTGGCGTGAAGTAGACTCAATGGTGCAGAACGGTGAAAGAGCTGTACAGGAGTGCTTTGGCGACACAGTACTACTGCTGGAAGCAATGGCGTATATCTTCGATCTTGCTGGCGATCGCCCCTGTGTCATTAATATTAGCCTTGGGTTAAATGGTGGCCCCCATGATGGTACAACTCTAGTTGAACAGGGCATTGATGCTTTAGTAACTGCAAAGCCTAACCGAGCTATAGTAATTGCCGCAGGCAACTCTTACGATACAGGTACTCATGCCTCTGGGATCGTGACACAGGATGGTTACTTTGACCTACAGTGGGAAATCCCCAAGCATAACCCGAGGCAGAAAGAGATCGAGGTATGGTACAGTGCGCAAGATAAATTCCAACTAGAAATCCTCACTCCAGATGGTATCAGTCTTGGTCAGATCTCCCTAGGAGAAAGCGGTCAAGTGATTGACCATAATGATAACACTATCATGTTTTTTGCCCATCGCAAGTCAGATCCCAATAATGGAGATCATGTAATTTGCGTCTTTATGGAACCTAATTTACCAGGAGGTATCTGGAAACTGCGCCTCAGTGGAGTTCAAGTAACGCATGGAAAATTCCACGCTTGGATCGAGCGAGAGGACGAGAGTCAGACATGCTTCGTTCCCCCCCACGACAAGACGCACACACTCAATACAATTGCCTGCGGATATAAGAGCATTGCAGTTGGTTCCTATAATGCTACCAAAAGTAACAGGCCTTTGTCATATTTCTCCAGTTCTGGTCCAACACGAGACGGACGGCAAAAACCAGACTTCATTGCTCCCGGTCACCACGTTTGGGCAGCAAACTCGCGCACGGTTACTCAAACCATACGTATGTCGGGTACAAGCATGGCTGCCCCGGCAGTAACTGGAGTCATAGCACTCATACTTGCCGAAGCTCATAACCGCAACCTGAGACTTACTATTGACCAGATTCGTAACATCTTGGCAGCCAGTACTCAGAAGAACTTTCCTCAGCCCAGTGAGAGAGAACGCTACGGTTGCGGAGCGATTGATGCCAGCACGGCAGTGTTAGCAGTGAAATCCATATGATATGATGAACCTAAGCATAAAATATGCTATGACAGAAGTCTGCATAAAAATAGCCACACCCTACCCAATATTCTTGTCGCGATTATGACACGAAAAACCTTAGACTTAATTAAATCTTCAGACAGCAGATTCAGCAAAACAGAACCAAATCTAGCAAATTTAGTGCAGATGAAAGAACGCAGTGAAAATTCCATGGCAGTCACGATTAAAGTGGCTGAACCTGGTTATGTACCAAGTATTGTTGATGTTCGCGCCCACATTTCACCCAATCTGTTGACAGCAACAATCACGGAAAAAGATTTGCACCAACTCGAAGCAGACCCACTGGTTGTGTCTTTAGGTACACCAAGGCGTTTGCACTCAGCAACCTGATTTTAAATATACTACTTCTCCTATAAAAAAACGAGGAACTGTGACCATAGCTGGAGAGATGGAGAGTTTTTAACTATCGTAGCGAGAAGTTTTCAGCCAGGTTTATCAATTAATTCAACCTTCTCCTGCTCTCAAAACTTGCGCTGTGGTCAGTTTTAAATCAGGAAAAGTAGCTGAAGCGATGTAATTGCTCCTTTGAAACACAACTTCTTCGTATAATCCGTCTACCAGCGTCAGCACTATAACTTGTTCCTTACCAGGATCGACAATCCAGTATTCAGAAATTCCTCGTGCGGCGTATTCTGATCGCTTGTACCGATAGTCTCGATCTGAGTTAACTTTACCAGGAGAGACAACCTCAACTACCAATGCCGGAGATGGCATATCCTGAGTAATCGTAGCGCGTCTACCACCAATCGCCGCGAATAACTCTTCAGTTAAGATCATCAAATCTGGTAGGCGGACGCGAGTGCGATTACCTGTTACCACAATTTCTGTATCTTTGTGACAAATGAGGTGTAAAGGGACGAGCTTAAGAAATTCTGACAGCAGGTAGAGAGCAATCCGGTTATTCCTATTGGTTTCTGGTGGCATTTCTACTAATTCTCCGTCCACTAGCTCATACTTGGTGTCCGTCCCATCGTCATAAGCTAAGTATTCTTCTAGGGTCAGTTTTTTGGTTGCTGTGGTCATGGCGATCGCCTTCTCATTAAAATTATCTTGGATTGATGCAGCACCGAAATTCTTTCTCCCTTCACGTAGTACACAAAACTTGCGCGTAGGGAAATAAATGCGTAACCTTGTCACTAAATTGGCGATTGTAAGTACGGATAATCACATTACTGTTGGGGCTGAGACCATGAGCCATCAAACCCAATTCCAGATTCTCCATCTCATCCTCTGTGACTACAACAACACTTTTAGCATTATTGAGATTCACTTTGGTTAGGGTGTTGGCAAAATTGCCCACAATTATTGGCATTTGAAGTGAGATAAAAAATTTTAAGTTGTGTAGGGTGGGCACTGCCAGCCAAAACCCTGATATGGTGGGCAGTGCCCACCCTACGTGTATTTCTGGGATTTTCACTCTTGTAATAGGATTGCTATAGTTTGATTCTGTATAGTCCAATAGGGTTAGACGTAGCTTTCTATAAGAGATAACTGCTACTTCTTCACAGAATCTTGTAGAAGGATTGTACTAGGGATTATTACTAATAATCACCATTTAAAAATATTAAGTATTTACTAGAATTAGTAATATAGCATCTCTAATTTTACTATTTTCAAGCATCTTTTGACATAGATCAGGCAAAAGTTGACATTATTTATGGTAGAAACTACCATAAAAGAGAAGTATTCTTGTAGGGGTGTTATGTCATGACAACTTTCCTGGGACTGGACTCTGTATATACAAACAATCAGCATCTTACTCATGACCAGGAGAACCAGGAACTGACGCTCTCTGTTCTAGACTACAGCCTACTAACTGACCTTTATGAGCTAACAATGGCAGCCTGTTATGTGGGTGAAGGGGTAGAAAAACAACAGGCAAGCTTTGAGTTGTTTGTCAGGCGCTTGCCAGAGGGTTTTGGTTACTTAATTGCTATGGGATTGGCTCAGGCGTTGGAATACTTGGATAAATTCTGTTTTAGTCACTCTCACATAGCAGCTTTACAAGCAACGGGAATTTTTGCCAATGCGCCTGATCGCTTTTGGTCAGTGCTAGCTGAGGGAAGTTTTACCGGCGATATTTGGGCAGTCCCAGAGGGAACAGCAGTGTTTGCTTCTGAACCGTTGTTGCGGGTGGAAGCACAGCTTTGGCAAGCGCAACTGGTAGAAACTTACCTGCTAAATACCCTCAATTACCAGAGTTTGATTGCTACACGGGCTTCTCGGCTACGCGATGTGGCTGGGCCCCAAGCAACGTTGCTGGAATTTGGCACCAGACGGGCGTTTAGTCCTCAAGCGTCTTTATGGGCAGCACGGGCAGCTTTGGCAGCAGGTTTAGATGCTACATCGAACGTGTTAGCAGCGCTACAACTGGGTGAAAAACCTAGTGGTACAATGGCTCACGCTCTAGTCATGGCTTTGTCAGCGATGGAAGGAAGTGAAGAGAAAGCTTTTACGGCGTTTCATCGCTATTTTCCAGGTGCGTCGTTGTTGATTGATACTTACGATACCATCGCCGCTGCCCAGATGTTGGCGGAAAAAGTCAATTCAGGAGAAATGGAATTAGCTGCCGTCAGGTTGGACTCTGGTGATTTGGTGTCTTTATCAAAACAGGTGCGATCGCTTCTTCCCAATGTGTCAATTTTTGCCAGTGGCGATTTGGATGAGTGGGAAATTGCGAGGCTAAAACACGAGGGTGCTGAAATTGATAGTTATGGGTTGGGAACGCGACTAGTTACAGGTTCGCCTCTGAATGGAGTCTATAAGCTGGTGGAAATTGATGGCATCCCAGTGATGAAACACTCAAGTGGCAAAGTGAGTTATCCAGGGCGCAAGCAGATTTTTCGCTCTTTTGAAGGAGGTAAGTTGAAAGCAGACAGGTTGGGATTGGCAGGAGAGATTCCTGTTGGAGAACAACCTTTATTGCAGATCTTCGTTAAAGAAGGTAAACGAGTCGGGGCACCAGAAAATTTGGCAGAAATTCGCCGACGTACCGCTGCTTCGGTTGCCAGTTTGCCTTCTGAGGTAAGACAAATCGATAATCCTGCACAGGTGGAGGTGGAAATTTCGTCCCAGTTGATGAATCTAACTGAGGAGACGAAAAAAAGAAACAACCCGCTTAGGGGACAAGGGAAAGAGGTTAGTGGTATTTCTTGACAACTAACAACTAACAACTAACAAATTATGAAAGTTGCTTTGTTTGGTACAAGTGCTGATCCGCCCACTGCTGGGCATCAGGCAATTATTAGCTGGTTGTCTGAGCATTATGACTGGGTGGCAGTTTGGGCGGCAGATAATCCATTTAAGTCGCATCAAACACCTTTGCAACATCGTGTGGCAATGCTGCAATTGTTGATTGCGGATATAGATTCTCCACGGCAGAATATTGGGTTGGAACAGGACTTGAGTAGCTTGAGGACACTGGAAACGGTGGAGAAAGCGATCAGGCGTTGGAGAAATGATCCTGAGTTTACGTTGGTGATCGGTTCAGATTTGCTCACTCAATTGCCACGGTGGTACCGTTTTGAAGATTTGTTGCAGCAAGTGCAATTATTGGTGGTGCAGCGACCAGGATATGCCATAGATGAGTTTAGTTTGGAGGGAGTACGCATGTTGGGAGGGAAAATCGCGATCGCCAGCTTTACTGGTCCAGAAGTTTCTTCCACAGCGTATCGTGAAAATGGAGATCCCGATGCTTTAACGCCTCCTATAGTTGCCTATATTCATAGAGAGCATTTGTACAAATGCCAGGATACAACCAAAGAAAGATTGCAGCTTTGCTAAATCAACAACCTTTAGCTGATTTCAAGGTTGGTGTTGATAATGTAATTTTTTCTGTGGATACCACGCAGAATCGGCTGCTAGTTCTATTAGTCATGCGACAGCAGGAACCATTTTTAAATTATTGGTGTCTTCCCGGTACTTTAGTGCGTCAAGGGGAGTCGCTGGAAGATGCTGCTTATCGCATTTTGGCAGAGAAAATTCGCGTCAAAAATCTGTATTTGGAGCAATTGTATACTTTTGGTGGACCCAATCGCGATCCCAGGGAAGCATCTGATAGTTATGGTGTGCGTTATCTATCAGTCAGTTATTTTGCTCTTGTCAGGTTTGAGGAGGCCGAATTGATTGCTGATAAAGTTACTGGAATAGCTTGGTATCCAGTAAAGCAATTACCACAATTGGCTTTTGACCATAATGAAATTCTTGCATATGGACACAGGCGATTAAGAAATAAGTTGGAGTATAGCCCTGTGGCTTTTGAAGTGTTGCCAGAAATGTTTACCTTGAATGATGTATATCAACTGTATACTACGGTGTTAGGAGAAAATTTCTCCGATTATTCTAATTTTCGGGCGCGTCTATTAAAGTTGGGTTTTTTGCGCGATACCAAAATCAAGGTATCGCGAGGTGCCGGTCGTCCAGCTAGTCTATATAAATTTGATGCAGCGGCTTTTGCTCCGTTAAAGGATAAACCTTTGGTATTTATTTAACGAACTTGGCAATGGGCAATGGAAGGGAAATATGACCAATTACCAATTGCCTAGACTCGATGCCCCATGCCCATTGCCCCATGCCCCACTCCTCACTCCTCACTCCTCACTCTAAAATTTAAGATGAAGATTGCGATCGCTCAACTAAATCCCACAATTGGTGATTTGCCTAAAAATGCCCAAAACATTCTAGATGCGGCACATCGGGCAGTAACACAAGGTGCGCGTTTGTTATTAACGCCAGAACTTTCTTTGTGTGGTTATCCACCACGAGATCTATTACTAAATCCCAGTTTCGTGCAGTCTATGGACGTTGCATTGCGGCAATTGGCAAGAGATTTGCCGCCTGGGTTAGCTGTGTTGGTAGGAACAGTTGAAGAAAATTTAAAAGTGGATGTTACTGGCGGGAAACCTTTATTTAATAGCATTGCTTTGTTAGATAAAGGTCATGTGCAGCGATTTTTTCATAAGCGGCTTTTGCCTACTTACGATGTCTTTGATGAAAACCGCTATTTTGAACCAGGTTTGCAAGCTAACTATTTCACGTTAGAAAATATCAATATCGGCGTTACTATTTGTGAAGATTTATGGAATGATGAGGAATTTTGGGGCAAACGGAGTTATACAAGTAATCCGATTGCTGACTTAGCAATTCTGGGTGTAGATGTGACTGTGAATTTGTCGGCTTCGCCTTACACTCTCGGTAAGCAACGCTTTCGTGAAACAATGCTAAAGCATGGTGCAGTGCGTTTTCACCAACCAATTATCTATGCCAACCAAGTAGGGGGAAATGACGACTTAATTTTTGATGGCAGCAGTTTTGCCTTAAATCGTCAGGGTGAAATTGTGTGTCGCCTCCGTACTTTTGAGACAGATTTGCAAATAGTTGAATTTGATGAGTTGCAGCAGGATGTGCAGATGGGTTCTGTAGCACCAATATATGATTCAGAAGATGAGGAAATTTGGCACGCTTTGGTTTTGGGATTGCAAGACTATATCCGTAAGTGTGGCTTTTCTAAAGTCGTGCTGGGTTTAAGTGGTGGGGTAGATTCTTCATTGGTGGCAGCGATCGCCACTGCGGCACTAGGTAAAGAAAATGTCCTCGGTGTTCTGATGCCTTCTCCCCATAGTTCTGATCATTCCATTAGCGATGCTTTAGCATTGGCGAAGAATCTTGGGATCAAAACGACTACCTTACGGATAGGGGAGTTAATGCAAGACTATGATCAAACTTTAGCCGAGTTGTTTTCTGGAACAGAGTCTGGACTGGCGGAAGAGAATATTCAAGCCCGAATCAGGGGAAATTTATTGATGGCGATCTCCAACAAATTCGGCTATCTCCTTTTGTCTACTGGCAATAAGTCAGAAATGGCTGTCGGTTACTCTACCCTCTACGGTGATATGAGTGGTGGATTGGCAGTCATTGCTGACGTTCCCAAAACCCGCGTTTATTCTTTATGCCGTTGGTTAAACAATCCCCATTACCCCTTCGCCCCTAATCCCCAACGCCAGTCGCTTCAAGTCGGCAGAGCCGCCCAACGCGCTGGCTCCTCCGTGGGGGCCCCGAGTTCCCCACACCCCACACCCCACACCCCACACCCTACTGAAATCATCCCGCAAAACGTGATTACGAAAGCACCTAGTGCTGAACTAAAACCAGGTCAAGTTGACCAGGACTCGCTACCACCCTACGATATTTTGGACGATATTTTGCAACGCCTGATTAACAACTACCAATCACCAGCACAAGTTGTCGCCGCAGGTCACGATCCTGTGGTTGTAGACCGAGTTCTTCAGATGGTGGCACGTGCAGAATTTAAACGGCGACAAGCACCTCCGGGATTGAAAATCACTGATCGCGCCTTTGGTACCGGTTGGCGAATGCCTATTGCCAGTAACTGGGTTGCGGTTAACGATACCTACCAGACGAACAATCTCCCAAACCCCAGTTTAGCAAGCTGACTTTTCACGCCATCTCTCTTATAGTGGGCTGGGTGTAGGGGAGCCAGTGCGGTGAGTCAGTGCGGTGAAGCAGCTCTGCAGGGGGCTCACGCCCGCTCTCACGGCGACTGCTGAACCCCTTGTTGGTCTTGGGGTCTCCCCAAGTAGAGCAACTGAGGAACCCGTAAGGGTGGACGGCTATGCCGGCAT
>Ga0116227_10012788_pt1 | contig 13508 bp, 9 predicted proteins | sample S1TSphgellanicum_FD_89693 | JGI IMG/M metagenome (GOLD analysis project Ga0116227, IMG submission 89693) | Host-associated microbial communities from peat moss isolated from Minnesota, USA - S1T2_Fb - Sphagnum magellanicum MG | ecosystem: Host-associated > Plants > Peat moss > Unclassified...
CTGATCGAGGCTGCCGTGAAAATCGACCATGACGTCGACCGGCGGCACGCTGAACTCGAGGCCCTTGGCGAGCGCATCGTTGTTGCGGCCGCCTTGCCACGGCGGATAGAGGTCTTCGAGGGCTTGGAGGCGCGCCGCGGGGGAAGCTTGGTCCGCGGCCTCGAGCGGTCCGATCGGCGTGACAAAAGCCAGGATGATCAGAACGAGCCATGCTGAAAATTGCGTCATAGCCTCACCGCGGTTAGCGTCCCGCCAATCGCCGGCGACCGCCATATGGTTCTCATTGGCCAGCTCAAACTCTTATCCGAAGCTCCACGCAAAGCGCGGTTTTTCGGCTTTTGGAAAAAACCGCCGCCACGCGACCGCCGAGCCGTCGATAAACTCGTAGCCGCCGGCTTTATTCACCGTATGGATTCGCCGGCCCTCCCATAAGGCCCCGGCCTGAACGGTCGAAACCACTTCCTGCTCGTAAGCCTCGTCGTCGAGTCGAACGATTCTGGCGAACCCGAGCGCTTGCCCATAGCCTTTGCGACAATCCTGGACCGGGCGAATCAAGCTCTCCCCCATGCGGACGATGCGGCCGGCCGGTCTTGCAGACGCAATGTCGACGAGGACGGGATTTTTCGCATGGGGTTTCCAAGGTCCGCGAAAGTCGACGGCGGACCAGAGATGCAAACTGTCCGAAAACGCGCCGGCATTATCGTCGCGAACCGTGGCGAACATCCACCAACGGCCTTGATGCTGCAGCAAGGTTGCATCGCTGGCCACGATGCCGTCGACGAGAACCGCCTCATGCACCCAATCGCGCGGAAACTCAGCCGCGCGATAGAGATCGATTCGGCCAGCAGCGCAGGATTCCGGAACCATCCAGACATCTCCATCCTGCTCGAAGACGAAGGGATAGGAGAGATGATAGCCCCGCTCGAGAACCACTTCCGGGCGGCCCAAAGGTCCGCCGGGCCCAAAGCGCATGGCTGAGATCACACCTTTTTGCTTTCGATGATCGAACTCCTCGACGAAGAGCGTCACCTGCCCCTTATGCTCGATCGGAAATGGATCGGCATAGAAGCGCAAGCCATCGTCGAAAAGCACGTTCCAGCCTTGCTCGGGATGGCGCCCGAGGGTGACGAGATCGGGACCGTCGATATGACGCCAGCCCACCCGCCAATGCGGCGAATAACAGCACCTGCGATAGACTTGGCGAATAGCACCTTTCGCCAGTGTCTTGGCGGCTCTATGGGCGAGCGCTTGATAGCCGAAGCGGGCCGGATTGCCGAGATTTTCCGCGCGGCCAGCAAACGGAGGCAGTGCTTGCGAAGCCGCGCCGTCCAGCCCTGCGAGGATCAATGTCGTGGCGCGACAAAGACAGTCTTCGAAAGAGGCCACCAAGACACCTGGGGCCTCAGTCCCTAATTGGGCCGTTGCGACGATAGTCGTGGCATCGCGCAGCGTCGCTATCGGCGCCTGACCTGCAAGCAGCGCGGCGAGAAGGCCGTATTCGCCGTACATATCGTTGAACGCGAGGCGCCAGACCTTGCACGAAACAACCTCTGCATCACCGCAGAGATCAATGACGAGATCCGGGGCTTCGGCCCCCTCCGGACGAAACTGCTGAACAGCATCCGCACCCACGCAGCTCGCCGGGCCCGGGCGCGCAAGGCCGTAAGCCGCAGTCTCCAGCCGAAATAAAAATTCGATTCGCGCCTGAGCTTTGTTCAGGCCTGACGAAAGCGCGACCGAGACCTCGCAGTCCGAGCGCTCGCGCAATCGTTCCAAGAGTCGGACATGCCAACGTCGAATCGTGTTCGCATCAAGACGGACTTGCACATGCATGGCGGGCTACGAGTGATTGGCGTTACACGGAGAAAGCGAGTTTCGTCGGGTAAGACGATACGCTTATAAAAGCACAAAAGGAGAAAAGGTTTGGTTAACCATAATTGGTGAGAATGCTCGCAATTGCTCGGGACCATGGGGTCGGATCCCAGCAACCGAAGTGATCGAGGTGAGTTGCGGTGAGAGGAAGTGTCGCCCCTGTGTCCTTCGAAGAAGGAATGGAAGCGTCCGCCCCGCGCGCGGGAACGGCGGAAGTCGGAGATTTATGGCAAATTCTCTGGAACCGGCGGCGGCTGATCGCGGGAGTCGTGTTGGCCTCTTTCCTCTGCGGCTCGGCCTATGTCGTAGTGGCGCCGCCGCAATACGCGGCGACATCGGAAATCCTGATTGATCCGCGCGACCGACAAATTTTCAATAAAGACGTGAACCCGGACACCCTATCGCCGGAAGTCAGCGTATCGCTCGTCGAAAGCCAATTGCGCGTGATCACATCCGATACGGTGCTCATGCGGACGGTTCATGCCATGAGGCTCGACACCGACCCCGACTATGGCAGCCGTTCGGATAGTTTCTTCGGCCGCCTCGCCGAAGACGTTCTTGCGATTTTAAGAGGCGATAACCAATCTCAGGACCCAGCGGTTAGAGCGCTGCGCGTGCTTCAAAAGCACATCAGTGTGAAACGCGCCGATAAGGTTTTCGTCATCGACGCCACCGTGACGGCTAAAACGGCTCAAAAGGCAGCCACCCTCGCCGATGCCGTGGCCGAGGCCTATCTTGCCGATCAAGCCGAGGCGCGAGCCGCATCATCGAAGCGCGCGTCGCAGGCGCTCGCCGCCAAGCTCGCCGATATGCGCAACGCCGTGCAGGAGGCTGAAAGCAAGGTCGAACAATATAAAGCCAAATATGACATTGTCGGATCGAGCAAGGAACTCGTCAGCGATCTCGCGCTCGATGACGCCGGAACGAAGCTCGCCAACGCGACCGCCGCAACATTGGACCAACGCGCGCGTCTCAATCAAATCGAGACTTTTCGGCGCCGCGGCATCGATAGCGGCGCGCTCCCCGAGGCCTTGCAATCCACCACTATCACGCAATTGCGCACGTCCTATGCGGATCTCCAACGACGTGAGATAGATTTAAGGACGCGCGTCGGCGACCGTCATCCGGACCTGATCGCTCTCGTGGCGCAGTTGAACGAAACACGACGGCAGATCAATACCGAGCTCGCCCGATTGGAGCAGACGGCACGCGCCAATTACGATCGCGCCCTGGCCAATGAAAAGGCGCTGAGGGACAGCCTAGATGTGTCGAAGCGCAAAACGCTGTCGACCGGGGAAGCATCTGTCGATCTTCGAAGCTTGGAGCGCGAGGCGGATGCGCGCCGAACCCTCTACCAATCATTCCTAGCTCGCGCGGACGAGACGAATGCGCAAGCCAACATCGATACGTCGAATGCGCGCATTCTCTCGAAGGCGATCGCGCCCGATCGTCCGGCCTGGCCGAGCAGTGCTTTCATCCTCGCGGCTTCGATCGTCGCCGGCCTCGGGCTCGGAACAGCCTTCGCCTTGATACGCGAATATCACGCGCCGTCCATTCTTTCCGTCGCGCATCTCGAGAGCGTCATCGAGGCGCCCGTGGCCGGTATCGCATCACCGACTCGGTCCCGGCGGCGCATGTCGAAAAGGCGGATCGATCACGCCGCGCCGCAGGGTCGGCAGGATGACAAAAACGCGCTCTTGGTTGCCTTGAACCGGTTATGCGGACCGCTGAAGTCCTTCAAAGCCTCCTCGCGATGCTCGAGCCTGTTCGTGACATCGGCCGAGACCGACAGCGAGGCGCGGCAGCACATAATCGAGCGAATCGTATCGGGCGTTGCGGAAAGCGGAAATATCGTCCTGCTGATCGATTCCGATTTCAGCAATGCCGGGGGAGACAGACGCGGACTTCTGGATGTCTTGCGGGGCGACTGCATGTTCAGCGGCGCTACCGTCACCAGGCTGACCCCAGGCGCAGCGCGCCTCGGAATAGGGACGCTCGGTCGATACGGGATGCAAGACATTCGAGTCGAGGCTATAGATCGTCTTTTAGAGAGCGCGCGGCGTAGTTTCGATCTTATCGTGTTCGATGGAGGTGCTTTCGACAACAACCTCATGATGGCGCCATTGGCGACATGCGTCGATAGCGTCCTGTTTATCGCAGTGCAGGGCACAACCCCGCAGCAAGCTGCGTTTGCAACGACGGAAGCTTTGATCGCCGCGTCCGGGCGCCCGGTTTCCGGAGGGCTTCTGCTCAAATCGGCCAACGCCGCGTGAGGCCTACCAAGATGAGGGAAAAGGCATTCGCGCGGAACCATTTTGCATTGTCGAATGACCTATCGCTTGGATTTGCTTTCGCTATCTTTATGCTTTTCGTGGCGTCGGGCGGCCTGCTTTGGTACTTCGGGCTAAACTATGAAGGGGTGAGCGGCAGCGCACTGTCGAAAATCCATCCCGCGACTTATTTGATTGTCTTGATCTTCCTTTTGGCATCCGCCCGCGCCAGAAATCCGATCGAACTTTGGGTTTCGCTCGCGCAAAGGCGACCTGCTTGCTTATTAATGATTGGCGCAACCGTGCTACGCTTCCTGCAGATTGCATGGCAAGGGGCCCCAGGTCTGGCGGGCAGCGTTGACACCTTCATTCTTGCCGCGCTCGTCGTCATGTTGCTCGCGCTTTGTGATCTCGCGGCATACCAAAGGATCGAACTCATCATCCATGTGTCGATGATCGCGAATGCCCTCCTCGGGCTTCTAGAGTTCGCGACGAAACACTTCTACTTCCCCTACCGATTCGACGGCACGTTGTTTCTGTATGATTTGCGGCCAACTTCCTTGCAAGGCCATCCGCTCGGCAATGCAGCCATCACGGCAGTTTACATTCTGATGCTTTTGAGCGGCGGCAGCGCGCTATCTACCCGCATCCGCATTTTGGTCATTGGCCTGCAGCTCGCCGCATTGGTCGCTTTCGGTGGCCGGGCAGCCTTTATAACCGTGCTTATACTCGGTAGCCTTCAATGCCTGCGCTTGGCACATCGCGCGTTGAGATCCGGCCGCGTTTCGCTAGTCGGCATGGCTATCGTCATCACTTTCATAACTCTCGCGCCCCTCATTATGGGAGGCCTCTATGCGAGCGGTTTTTTCGACAGCCTCTTGACGCGCTTTGAATCCGATAACGGAAGCGCAAATACACGTCTCGAGATGTTCAACCTTTTATCGCAGCTTTCTATCCGCGATTTGCTGATCGGACCCGACGTGGGGGTGATTGAAAGCTTGCGCCGCATTGAAGGACTCGAGCAGGGTATCGAAAACCCCATTATTCGATCCGTCGTCTATCAGGGCGCCCTGACGACGCTTCTTATGATCGTCGTCTTGAGCTTCTTTTTCTTCGAATTGACGAAATGGTCGCGATCCGGCTTGGCGCTACCTTTGCTCGGTTTTATCGTGATCCTCAATTCATTTGAAAGCATTGCGAGCAAAACGACGATGCTCGCCAAGTTTGCGATTATGGCCGTGATCTTTTTCCGGCGGAGCTCTGACGTCTCTGGTTACGGAAAAACCGTCATTCCAAGCGCCGCCATCCCCGCGGGGTCGAGAGCGTGGCGCCTATCGTCCATGAGCCCCATACCATCGAATAAATTCCAGAAGGCCCAACCGAAACCCCGATCTTCGGCAGACTGGCGGACGTCGCGCACATAGCGGATGCGATCTTCCGGTTGCGCCGCGACATAGGGGCCTATCGTGTTCAGCGCGCCGAACTCGCCCATCAGGATGCGATCGACAGCGAGATGATTCCGCTTCGCCCAGAGGGAGATCCGATCCAAATAGCGGTCAATGAAGCGGCGATCCGGATTTGCTTCGAAATACTCGCGCATCAGGCGGAGTGTTATGGCATAAGCCGCATCTTTATCGGATTGGCTGAGCGCTGTATCGGCTGCCATTCGCGTGCGCACGGCGGCGAGCGTGCGTTCGAGCGAGCCCGCCGAAGCAGGCCACGGCACCTGATTGAGGGCGCGATAAACCGGCTCTCGCATCCAAGGCGCGCCCTGATGACTAAAGAGATAGGGCTCGTAGAAATGGAATGTGAAGAGAAGCGGCTCCAAGCGGGCAAGCGGCCTCGGATCGAGCGATTCGAGGCCGCTGACCATGCTCCCGCAGGAACCCGTGGCGATCAGCGTGAGATCTGCAGCTGTCGAACGAGCAGCCGTGAGTAAGGCGATTTGCACGGACGACCATATCTCGGAACGACATGATTGCGGAGGTTCGTTGACAGGCTCCAACGCGATGCGGGAGCTGGAATAGCGGCGTAGTGCGCCTGCGATTCTAATGACCAGACCGCGGTACTCCGCGAATTTAGGAGCGCTTTCGCTTGCGATAAGGGTTTGCGAATTCCAAAAATGGGTGGCGTCGTTCACCTGCACATTGACGATGACGTTCAGGCCGCTCGCGAGAGCCGTTTCGACTGCAGCAAGCAACGACGTGAGGAGGGTGTCGAAACGGTTTCCCTCGGCATCCAGAAACGGACCTGGATCAACCGGAATTCTGATGAAATCGAAACCCGCTGCGGCGAGCCGCTGCAGATCCGATGCGGTCGGCACCGGACGGCCGTCCTGGAAGGGCGGCCATGCATAATCCGTCCGGGGCGCGGGATATTCTTTGGTAAGCGAGAACCACGGCCATGTGTTGATGCCGCGGCGAAACCGCGGCGGCGTTTCGGTGGCCGTGGCGCGCTCATTCGTCGTCAACAGCCCAAGCAATGCCGCGAGTGACGGCCCTGCCGATGTCAAACCGGCAGCACGCCCGAGAAATGCGCGCCGCGATTGTCCGCGGCGCTTCATTGTTTCGCACTAGCGATCGGCTGAAGCCTCCGAACCGGCGCTTCTTTTTCTATAAATGATAGGAACGCGCGCTCGTAGGCCTCGAGCACATCGGTCCAGTCGAATCGCGCGGCCGCATGATGCTTTGCGGCAGCTCGCGCCACATCCACAAACGCTGCGTCTTCCAAGCTCCGGGTGATCATCGCATCGCAGGTTTCAACATCTTTGAAAAATAATTGCTGTGGTCCAGCGGTCCAGCGATTGAACAAATTATCATGCGCGATAACGGCGTTTCCGGCCCATAGAGCTTCCACAAGCGACGGATTGGTTCCGCCGACCGAATGACCATGGAGATAGGCTCGCGCATGAAATCGCAACGCGCGCAGGGTATCTGGATCATAGATCGCGCCGGGAAAGACGACCTCTTCACCAGCAGCCTCTAAAACCCTGCGATGATAGGCGTTCGTCTTATCCATTCGGCCGATAACAGCCAGTTTCGCGCCTCGGTGACGGCGCGAGAAGGCTTGAACGATCGGCAGAATGTTGTTCTCCGGCTCGATACGCGCGACCGTGACGAGGTAGCGGTCCGGGATCAATCCGAAGCTTAGGACGATGTCCGGATGTGCCGCGTCGGCGGCGATCCCTCCATAAGGGATCACCACGATCGATCGTCGCGCCGCGCCGCGCGCAAGATGATCAGCAATGGCCGGATGGTCGGCGATCAATTGATGCGACGACCATACCGCAATCCACTCGTTCAGCCAGAACCAAGCTCTGACAAGCCGGCTCCATTTTTGTCGCCGCCATTCTATCCCATCCATATTGGTCAGAATGGTTCGGCCTTTGAATCGCAGATAGGGCAGCAGCACCGCTGAATTATAGCCCAGCACGAGGCATAAGCCGTTGCGGCTGCCGGCATCGACGACACTCAGCCGGTCGAACTCTAAGGTTGCAATCGGACCCTTTGCCGAAACGGCGATATGCCTACGCTCGACGCCATTCCAAGTGTCCGTCCAGGACCGTTGCGGACCGGCATCATCATCGTGCTGACAATAGACGCAAACATGCCAGCCATTTTTGACTAAAAATAAGCTGAGCCGCTCAGCAAAGGTTTCGAATCCGCCATGAGCCGCGGGTATCCCTCGGCATCCAAGAATGAGGACCGACTTCTGTATCGTCATAAGTCCCAGAAATCCTGAAGCTGAGAGGAATTTATTACGGGAGCCGTCGATTAATTATCGGCTTTCGCAAATATGGACTAATTAAATTATTAAATTTGGACACCTTACAAATATAGTTAAAATTTTAATTTCGATTAACTCTCCTAGTTTAACCGAATTGTATTAACGTGCATTAAACTATTTTATTTGTTCACCAACACGCATGTTTTAATTAGAATCTAGTCGAGTGTATTTACGGCTCGATGCTAGAAAAAGGAGTTCGAGACAGCAATGCCACGATGACGTCGGAGCTTTAAGATCGTCATGCTGATCACCTGCGTTCATCAGGGATATGAGCTTTACGGCTCGGACCGGTGTTTCATCGAAACGGTCGCCGCCCTTCGCGAAGAGTTTCCTGGGGCGAAGATCGATGCCGTTCTGCCGCGCCACGGACCGATCGTATCGGCCCTCGAGCCGCATGTCACCCGCATCGTCGTCGAGCCGATCTGGGTCCTACGCCGTAAAAACTTTCTCCGGCTTGCGACATACGGCCTTTTGCGCTTGCCTCACGCATTGCTTCGTGCCGCTGCCCGTATGCGGCGAAGCGATATCGTCTATATCAACACGGCGGTCGTCGCCGATTACATTTTGGCAAACCGCCTCTGCCGCGGACGCGCCATTATCCACGTGCATGAAATTCCGCAGGGTCTCGCATTGTTCGTCCTACGGAACTTGCTGCGATTCTCTCGCGCGGAGATCGTCTTCAATTCGAATGCGACACGAGCGACCTTCCCGCGACTTCCTGCCGCGCGCAGTCGTGTCATCTATAACGGATTGGCCGGGCCGGAGCGGGGTGAGCCGCAGACCTATGACGGATCCCGCCCGCTTCGCCTCCTCATGCTCGGCCGCTATAGTCGGATCAAGGGCCAGGAGATATTGATCCGTGCGCTCGCTCTGCTCCCAGCGGCGCGTCAATTCGAGGCCGTCATCGCAGGAAGCGGCTTCGAAGACGAAAGCCGGCAGGCTGACCTCGCATCGCTCATCGACCGGGCCGGTCTGTCCGATACGATCGCTCTGCGACCGTTCGTGCCGGATCCCGAGCCACTCTATCGCTGGGCCGATATTGTCGTCGTGCCATCGCGGCTTCCCGAATCTCTAGGGCGCGTGGCGATCGAGGCCATGTCGTTCGGGCGGCCGCCGCTCGTTTCTGCGGTCGGTGGTCTGACGGAGGTCGTGGAGAACGACCGCACCGGTTGGCTCGTCCCGCCTGGCTCGCCCGAGGCCCTCGCGGCAGCGCTGCAAAGGATCGCCGACGATCCCGCCGCGTGGAGCGATTTCCCGGCCGCCGCGCGCCGGCGTTACGAAGAGCGCTTCAGCGAAACTGTCATCAAGGCCGCGATCAAGAACCTCGTTCATGAGGTTCTCGCGCAAACGCCGGCGCCCGCCCGAAAGGTCGAAGGCATGTCCGAGCACGTCGCATGATCCGGCTCATCAGAAAATCCATAAGCCGATTTACGCTCGTCTTGGGCGGCGAATTTCTGCAAAGCGCGTTCGGTTTCGCGTTGAACATAACATTGGCGCGAACTCTCACAGCCGAACATTACGGCGTCTTCGAGATCGTGCTGCTGATCGGCGGCTTCGGAATCATGTATATGCGTGCCCTTATCGGCGTTCCGGCATGCACCTATATCCCCCAATCGCGCCGGAAGGCGGTTGCCAGGGCCTATGCAGTTACATTCGGATCGGGCGCGCTGGCAATCGCCGTGCTCGGTGCGATCTTCGTCACCATCGCCCTATCGATCTGGATGCCGGAATGGGCGGTCGCCGGAGGTACGTTTGTCGGATCCTGGTCTCTACGAAGCTATATCCGACTTGCGTTATTCGCCCAAAATCGGCCGGGCCTATCGACGACGAGCGACCTTGTTTATGCCGTCTGCGCAAGCATCCTGTGTATTCCATTGGTCTTGTATGGCAGCAAATATGCCGAGATCGATGTTGTCTTCTGGATCCTGTCTATTTCCAATTTCGTCGGAATAGTGATTGCGCTGATTTTGCTCCGGCAGCCCGTTCGCATCTCGTTTCGTCGTTCGATACGTCGACGGTTCCAAAAGCTGTTGCCGTCGATGAGTTGGTCAATCGTGAGCGTAACCTTAGCAAACCTGCAAGGCCAAGGCGCGGTCTTGTTGCTCGCCATAATAACAGGCCCCGCGGGTTATGCGCCGATCGCCGCCACTATGGCCTTCTTTTCACCCCTGCGTCTCGCTGCATCGGCCTTGGCAAATGTGACCCAACCCGATCTTGCCTCGACATATGCGCAACCCGGAATGGCCGGAAGCTTAAGGCCGCTCATTCTACCTTCCGCCGTCATCGTCACGATTTGCCTGGGCTATGGCGCGGTGATGGCTGCGGCATTTCCGTACCTCGCGCAGCACGCATTCGGTGGCCGCTTCGCCGAAGCGCCGCTCAATCTGATCGCCTTCAACATTTGGTGCATCGCGACCATCGCCGCCATCTATTCGGTCCCGCGCTTGCTTATCGAGACATTTCAGCAGTTTCAATATGTCGCGCTCGCGTCTCTCATCGGCGCGGCAATTGGGATGCCCCTAGTCGTAGAGATACTATCTCTGACATCGCCGGCTCAAGCCCTCACCGGCGTCCTAGTCTCCGAGACGATCGTCCTTATCGGCTGCTTAATATTTGCATTAAAGATCTTACGTAAGCAACGCGCAATTAAAGCAACACAAAGCATAAAATCGAAAGGCTTGATCGATATCTACAATCCGTCAGCTTTACGCGAGGCTGGTTTGCGGAAGAAAATTGGAGCGGACCTATGAGTCTCACCTCGTCGCAGGCGCAGAAAATATTAGAATCGAATGACGAGCTTCCGACGAGTATGTCTTTTACTCTTGATCGAAAGATCGCACGAGCGGCGCCATACGAAGCAAGGCTTTTCACGGATATGTCCGAGCTTGAGCCTGGATGGATGCAGCTTCAAGCGGAAGGCGAGGCTTTTGCGTATCAAACCCTAGACTGGACAAAAGCGGTATTCACGCATCTCGCGTCGAAGTCACGCTCGAGGCCCTTTTTTATCGAAGTTCGGGATGCGGATGCGCATAGAATTATCATGATGCTGCCGTTGATCATCACGAAACGGTTCGGCCTCACGACGATAAGCGCTTTCAATTACGACGTATGCGAATATGCCGCTCCTCTTGTCGCCTCCAGCTTATCCTTAACGACGGCGCAGATGGACGTCATCTGGGAAGCGATATGCGCAGTTCTGCCCAAGTCCGATTTGGTCGACATTCGACAAATTCCGGAACGGGTGGGTACAGTGCCAAATCCCCTGGCTTTGATGCCGCATAAGAGAGACAGCGATCTCTCGGCCTACGGTTTAAGCCTGGAGGGCGATCCAAAGACGCTTTTGCCGCGACTGCTGCCTCCCGCCCGCCATAAGGAGCTCCAAAAAAAGCTTCGACGCCTCCATGCCCGCGGAAACGTTCAGTTCGTCGAGGCAAAAAACGAAATGCAGGCTTCGGAAATTTTCGAAGCAATGCTTGATCAGAGGTTACGCCGTTTCAAAAAACTCGGACGCTTCGATCTTTTATCGCGTCCGGAAATCGTCAGCTTCTATCGCGAAGCTGCATATCAAAGCCTGCGTGATAGCGGGCCTGTTCGGCTTTTCGGCCTTTTCGTTGACGACGAATGTATCGCAGCGAATTATGTTCTCGTTCACGCCCGAACAGCGCATGGCGTTATCTTGAGCATAGCCGACGGCAAATGGAAAAACTGCTCGGCTGGGATCGTCATCGCGACGAAAATAATCGAGTGGGCTGCCGAGCAAGGGTATGATTATTTCGATCTGACGATCGGCAACTTGGCTTACAAGAGCGACGTCGGCGCCCAAAGTCGACCGCTTCACCGGATCACGCAGGCGAGAACGCTTCTCGGTGCGGCAGCCCTCGGCTTCATAGAAAGCATGATAGAAAGCAAAAAATGGATGCGGCAGCATCCGCACTATTATCGTGCGTTGCAGACGGGCATGCGGTGGCTACGCCGTCTCGCCTATTGGAGCGGCCCAGACAAACACCCGCAAGCTTCCGGCTCGAATGCGTTGCATGCCGACTGCGACGATCGCGAAGCTCCAAAAACGAAGACCAAGTCCGAAAAAGAAATCATCGAAGCCTAGCAATCTATGGGGAGAAGTTGCGCCCTCAACGAAATTCGTGAGTCCGATCATGCAGAGAGACGTCATTATCATAGGTGCGGGTCTTGCTGGAACGAGTACCGCTCTTGTTCTAGCCCGAGACGGCTACCGTGTCAGCTTGATCGACACGCACAAAGACTGCCGCGCGGAGTTTCGCGCGGAAAAAATCGATTCCTCCGTTTTGCCGCAGTTCGACACTCTCGGGCTCGGCGATCTGGCCCGCAGCGCAATGACGCGAATCGACGAAGTCAGTATCGTGCGGTTCGATCGGCTCTACTCACATGTGAGAAATACAGAATATTCGTTTCGTTATGCAAATCTGGTCAACTGCTTCCGCGCTGCGCTTCCGCAGGAAGTCGATTTTGAAATTGGTAGCGTCAGCGAAATCGTCACGAGCGACAGGCTGCAACGCATCAAGCTGAGCGACGAGCGCGTTATTGAGGGCCGTCTTTTGATTATGGCGACCGGCTCCGCGGGCGTCATAAGAAGCAAAATGAACATGGATCACGAAATTCTCAGTCGGTCCCATTCGCTTTCGATCGGTTTTTCGTTGAAAGTGCCGAGGCAGCAATTCCCCTTCGAGTCACTCGCCTATTACGGGAACGGAATTAAAGATCGCATCGCCTATCTTTCCGTATTCCCTATTGGTGATCTCATGCGGGGAAATCTTTTTACCTATCATGACGCGGCGAGCGACTGGGCGAAGGCGTTTCGTCTTTCGCCGGAAGAAAAGATGAAAGAAGCTATGCCGGGTTTGGCGGCGATTTGCGGTGATCTGGAGGTTGACGGCCCGCTCAACATCAGATCGACCGATCTCTATCGGGTATCGGGATACAAACGCGACGGCGTCGTGCTCATCGGCGATGCGTTCGAAACCTGCTGTCCGGTGATTGGCAAGGGGATATGCAAGGTTATGACGGATGTCGACGTGCTTTGCAGAAACCATATACCGCAATGGCTAGCTGCGTCTGCGATCGGCCGCGATCAAGTGACGTCATTCTATGATGATGTGCGCAAGCGCGAATGCGATCGACAAGCACTTGAAATGAGCCTCTATGCGCGTTCGATCGGTTCGGACACGGGATTCACTTGGGCAAGCCGTCGCTTCCGAAACGTGGCGGTGAGACGAAGCGTCCTGGCGCTCAAGGATACACAAAACCTCATCAAAGGTGCGCTCGCCTTCGGCCAAGATCGAGCCGCATCCGCCCATCCGAGTCGCCGGGCTGGCTAGAGCTGGCGACGCGGAATCGGTGCATCGCCGCTGTAGCCTTGTGTTTGTGCATCGGATTGCCCCCAAACCGGGGGCACTTTTGGCTGCAATGCTCTAGGCCCTCGAGAAGCTAAAGATATGGACCGATAGAAGCCGGGCTTCGCCATGAATATGAGTTTGCAGAATAGTCGCGGGCCACACCAAGAACGCGCCCCGCTCGCAGCGCCGCGGGTACGTTGCAGGCAAG
>Ga0116227_10012789_pt1 | contig 13508 bp, 12 predicted proteins | sample S1TSphgellanicum_FD_89693 | JGI IMG/M metagenome (GOLD analysis project Ga0116227, IMG submission 89693) | Host-associated microbial communities from peat moss isolated from Minnesota, USA - S1T2_Fb - Sphagnum magellanicum MG | ecosystem: Host-associated > Plants > Peat moss > Unclassified...
ACAAGATGACCACACATGATGTTGTTTCTTGGAGTGCTATGATTTTGGGACATGTTAAATGTGGTCAAGGTGAGAAGGCATTGGAACTATTTCAACAAATGCAATGTGAAGGGGTGAAACCAGGTAAACTACCATAAGTCTGACTGAGGCTCAACCGGTGAAGCTGAAAAAAAATGAAGCTAAGAAGTATAGCCCTGTTGAAAAACCTAAGAATTGAAACTCATGACCCTTTGTTAGAAGAGTCTGCCCCTGCAACTGGTCTCCCATCTTTTCTTCTGAAACCTATGTGCATTATCTTGTGCTTAAAGACTTGACTGTCAAAATTCTTGAAAATTAGAAATGGGGCTGCTGACCGCATTTTGCTGAAATTATTAATTACCCTGGCAATTAAACCAACCAAATCCAGGAAACCTTCAAAACTGCTGTTCACATATAAATTCACACATATCAACAAATTCAAACATATTGTTTCGGGCGCAACATGAACTGTTACAAAAATCATATGCAGTGCTATAACAAGCAGATTTGCAACTGCGGGCAAATACCCATTACATCCTTTTTGACATTTTTCCTATTGTCTCCCAAGACAATTTTTTTTCTGTGAAATAGAAACTGCATATCAGGGTGGGGATTCCCAGCTTATGAGATATGGCTCCAAGCAATCCTAACTCATGGTGCTTGGAGAAAATTTGTGCTAATTAACCGACACTGTTTTTTAAGAAACCTATCTTAACCTAAAAATCTGTTGGCATCTACCTTAAAACAAATGGGCTCCATGAATCCTACCTGCTTTTTGCTTCTGAGCCTGAACACACTACAAGTCATTCCAAACCCATCACTCCTGACGTGTAAGGCTTTTTGGAAGAAAGTCGTACTTTCGAAACCGCAGACTTGGCATTTGACCTACACAATGTTAAACAACATGACATTCACATAAGCCAATGAAATGTCTGACGAGATCTGAAGGTTGCCACAGGGACCTTAAGTGAGTTGAAATGTGAGTTACACAGTATCTTCAGTATCTATAAATGCAGATACCAAAAACAGGAATGAAGTAATTAGAAGAAACATTGGCAGGCAATTTCACTTTTGTGCTTTTAAAGAAGCCTATTATGTTCAAACATAAATGCTTTGGTGGTATCTTCAGATACTTGTGGACCATTTTGTTTGACCCTATATTCTCACATACTCAAAAGAGTCCAGGTGATTTAAAGAGTTGAAAACCAAAACTTCAATCCAACTTACAGATCTACGTTAGGTTCAACAACAGCACCTCAGGTTTTTTGCACGCACTAGAACCAATGCTACAACAGTTGGAAAAACAACAATGAAGAGGGTGGTGAATGGATTACCTTTCACTCGTCTAGAGAAGAATTTCAACAGTTCATCGACAAGAATTACCTGTCACAGATTACAATGTCAGAATCGAAGGACAGAGACAGGTCAATAAAGAGAGGACATGACACCACCTACTGATACCCAAAACTCCAATGACAAGGTACTCAACCATATGCAAATATAAGATATGGTATGGATCTAACTTAACCCACAGAGAACACCCAAATTGGATTTAGCAAGAATTTGTTTAGCTATGAAAATCCTCAATGCCTTCAACTAAGAAACTAAAGCCCCAGCCGGAATTTACTAACATGTTGATCACTTAGGTGAGGCAGTGATGATACTCACAGGAAATGAGAGCCAGAACACTGCCTTCCATTCTGAAAATGTCAATGGTGTGACCTGCAGAGACACAACCCATCATAATTTGTTTCCATTGGGACCATTATTATGAAATTGCTCTAAATAGAACCAAAACAGAGGAGATACATACCGAGAACATGATGGCCAAAGGATGAACATAAAGGATGAGCATATGCAAAATCATTGAAACAGCAATTGCGGCCATCAGCCACAGATTACTCCAGGGTGGTAGAGTCCTAGAAAAAACACCCTAATTTCATTATTAGCACTGGACAAGACACTATCACATATCGTCACTCCTATGTGAAAAACTTCACAAGCATCAACAGAATCCATGCACAGACAAGGCTAAATTTGCAGAATTCTCTTCAAGCTGACTGAAATATTGCCAAAGTTAGATTTTTTTTCCAGCCTGACATGGCACAGACGCCTAGCTTGGGATCTGTTAAACACAACAGGAATGCAGTAGTATGTGGTGAAAGGGTTATGAAAAAGAGCTCCTTGAAAAAGTTTCTGAAACACTCACAGGAGGCTTTGATTTTCGCTCAGGTTGTTCATGGCATTGAACATCTCAACAACAACAAGCACAGTCATGGAGATAGTAGATGGATGCCGATCTTGGAAGATTGTACAAGGATAAAGAGTGTCCCTCTCAGCACATGAGTCAAAGCTGACCTGCAGCACATTGTCAATGATCATCAAGCACATAAAAAAAGATCAGCACAGTTAACGCTGCAAACCATACTCTTGCTGAACTTCAAAGCATTAAAGTTTCACAATGAACTGTAGACCTAAGCAGAAAACACTTGGAACCCAACCTTCTTATCAGCAAACCCAAATTATTATTTGAGAATCCAGTTGCAAGCTGTGAAAAGGAGCCATCAATATTGCTGGTACTAAGAGAACTGTCAAGAATATATCTTACCAATTCTGCCCAATGCAGTTTGGGACCATTCTCATAGTACAAAAACCACCATACAAAGCCTCCCACTGTCACTAAACCGACATATGCTGCAGGTAATGGTCACAATCCAATGATGTCTGACATTAGTGTTTGGATAGTTACAAGCACAGTAGCCAAACAGATATATGCTGGAGGAAAGAAATGAAAAAAAAAAAAGAAAAAGAAAAAAAAGCAAGGTGGCAAAGCTTTGAAAAGGTCACCTCCTATCACGACATATCGAAAAAACAGCCACCCATTAACAATCGCTTCATCCATCTGCATCCAGTTATCAAAACAACAACATCAAAATAAAAAAATAATTTCTCCACCTGCCATGCATATGTCTCAAAGCTCTTTGAAAGGGGAAATGTGTAAACTACAAGCCATCTTTACCATGACCCATCATCACTTTCTTCAAAAGATAATAAATAAAAGAGGGAGATTGCATTCTATATGTTGTAGATAGTCATTTTTTGGGAAACATAGGAGTGAAAGATAGTTGTAGCCATCTTGCTACTTGACTTCTTCTAACCTTGCGTGGTCGGACCATCATGACATTGCGGTCCTGCTTATTAAACCCAAGTGCTGTGGCAGGCAGGCCATCAGTCACCAAGTTCACCCACAGAAGCTGGACCTGCTCAAAAGAAATCCAAATTCCACTTACATTATGGTACACAAGATCCAAGCTGCAGTTGGACCCCACTAACATAAGCAAGAAATATACATCCGAGATGTGTACAAGATGTCAGTCCACAATTATTGCCTATGAATTTTTGAAATGATAAAATTAATAAAATTACAGTATGGGTGTGCAAGTACATACAGGTATAAGAGTTTCTGGCATGCCGAGAGCAGCCGCAACAAAAATGCACACAACCTCTCCAATGTTGGATGACACCATGTAGCGGATAAACTGCTTTGTGTTGTTGTAGATTGCCCTCCCCTCAGCAACGGCCTGCACAAAACCATGCCACATCCTGAAAATAATTATGCTTAAACCAGAGATAAAACATCCCAAAGTTAAGGTAGTTGCAGTGATGCTTCAGCTCATGATGGGTTCCACCCAAGACTCAACCCTCACTCCCAGGACTCCAGACTCCCGGGACTCAATAAAGAGGAGAATCAAACCTTGAGACAAACCCAGACATGGGTATGCAGATCATCATAACCTTTACACAAGCAGCTCAGTTGGTTCTCAAGATTCTCAAAAAGTGTTTTGAGCAAAAGCAAATGAATTTCACACATCATGTCAGACTCTTTTGAGGCAAAAAAAATACCATGGCATGAAAACAGGTGAGTAACCAAGGAAAGAGAAAATGAAACATCTTTCATTCTCAGGTGTATATACTTACAGCAATGATCGTGCTAAAATTGTCATCTGCTAGGACCATATCAGAAGCACTCTGTTGCACAAACACACAGCACAACCCATTATCAGTAAGGGTCAGGTCCCAAAGAAGATCGGAGTTGGATCAGGAAGAAGTTAAGGCTCTAATGCCAAAAAAAATTTGACAAAAGGAAAGGTGACATTTTTAGCAGAATAACATAGGAGAAGGGGGGGCAGGATGAGCAGCTGGGTACAAAGCAAACTGACCTTTGCAACAGCCGTCCCAGAACCCATCGCAATCCCAATGTCAGCCTTTTTCAGAGCTGGTGCATCATTGACACCATCACCTGTCATGGCCACCTGCATAAACAATCATCCCAGCTAAAAGAGTATTTCAACCATACAATGAAAACTACTACAAGTCTCAAGGCTCGAAATTTGATCCATGATACAAGTCTGCAACCTTGTTCAATAGGGCTAACAGGTGTACTGAGTAAACTGACCACTTCGTTTTGGTTCTTCAATGCCTCCACCAGCATGCTTTTATGTGATGGTTCCACTCTGCAAATCCATCAGAATCTCTTTTAGGTTGCTGATCAGAAACTTCTACCATTTGCATTTTGCTGCACTTGACTTTCAAACATTAGAGCAGTCAAACACACTTTTCTGTCCCTCTATGGACAGACAACGTTCCTTTGGTGTGGGTTTTTCAGTCTTTTTATTCAGGGTTGTGGTGAGTGCACAAACCATGGCATCAAGGAGACAAACAAAACTAATATAACTTCATGGAAACTAAGCAACTGCAGCTCCAGTTCTTTTTTTTCACCTTGAGAACAATGATAATTTTTGAATGGCAACTGCTTGCTGCATGGGAGGCAAGTCTTCAAATTCAGACGCAGTGCAAGATCTCCCTGTCAAATCATCAAGTGGATCAAAGACTCCAATGCGCCGGCAAACTGACTCTGCTGTCGCCTACATCATAACAGTACATCAATTGCTTACACATCTGTCTCCCCATGGCACCAAAAGTACATGAAAGGTTGATGCTCTGTGACACAAGGACCCCAGTTTTGCAAAGCTTCTAGAACAAAGAATTACTCCTTGCAGTTCCTAAGAGAAGAACAGCACCCAACACGGATCACACCTTATTGTCTCCAGTTACAACAATGACACGGATTCCTGCTGACTTGCAAAGTGCAATTGCACTTTTTACTTCATCTCTTGGTGGATCCAGCATTCCAACCTGTGAAGAAGCAGAGAACAACAGAATACCAGGTGATTACACATGAGAATCAATAACCCTAAACCTTAAAAAACCCAAACATCACTTTTCTTTAGAGCAGCAAACTAAGCCAGCTTGTTGCAAGTGAATCTGAATCAAGCGGGCATCCTGAACCCTAAACCCTAAATTCATCCTGATCAAGATTGTCTTTCATGTCTATCAGTCATCAACCAAACAATTGGGACCGAAATATGTCAAGTCTGTGCAACTCATCATCAGTTCATCATCTCCCTATTCTGAGTGCCACAATTTTATTTTCTTTCTATGAAATATGACCCCTGCAATTGGAGATACTTGTTCATGTAACCCAGTTATGGGTTACAAAAGTTGGAAAAAGAAGTACCAGTCCAACAAGTGTTAGGTTGTACTCATCATCTAGTGTCACAGTCTGCTGTCCCATTGGCATAGGCTTCAGTGCAACAGCTAAACACCTCAGTGTCTCCTTCTGCCCATAACTGCAAAGTGCCAATCACTGAATGACTGCTTTGATCACCAGATTCAGAATTTGGGATTTTGGAATTTGGAATTGCACATCAATTGGTACACACCCATTGTCCATGCCATCTTCTAATAGATGACATAGACAAAACACCCACACAGGTTATGGTGCAATTGCTACACAGGGTACAATCAAAATTGTGTGTGACAACAACTAGGCAGAGAATAAGCTGCATACTTTGTTCAACAGCACAATACCATATTCATACCCTAAACCCTAATACCATAAACCTCAAACCCTTCAGACAAAGTACCTGATTAGTCTCTCCTCAAGCTCTGCACGAATCTCAGCAGTCATTGGAGCAGCAGATCCATCATCATTACAAAGTACACTTGTGCACCTGGAAAATATGCTTTCAGGGGCTCCCTTACAAAACAAGATCTCTTGTTGCTTACGAGAACACAATACACTCATCATCTTGCGATCTCGTGTAAATTCGAGTACTGAAACCTGCCGAGCCCCCATCACATGCAGGTGACAACAATGATAGTAAGCAGCCTCACCCATTTGTGTGAAGAAGGAAAAAAAGAGTCACAGGTGATGGGTGGTGCATCGCCAAATTCAATAGACGATCAAGGTCATACATATACCTTCTTGAATTGCTGTTCCCAGTAATGATTACAATATGAAGCTCTCTCCTGCTTGCTCAACATTGTCAATGCTGATGGCATAGAGTCAAATCCTGGCAGCCCAACCTGATGCCACCTCAGATTGATGAGTTCTAAGGCTGGGGAGAAAAGAAATGGCACTAACTTTACATCTCGACCAAGCATAAATTCAAACAGTGAAACTGGCAGCCCATGATTAAAAAGCAGCTGTTGTGCTGTTACAAACCTTCTCGGCAAGAACCCGAAGAGCCACTTCTGTTGATTCTCCGTATTTCTCGTACATGCCTTTCTCAGAATTATAAAGCACACATGACTCATTACAAAGTGATGAGCACATTGCTAGGTGCAATAAGCATGGCATATCTGCTGGGTGTTCGAGCTGCCAAAACAAAACACATCAGGACACACATTTTCAAGAAACTATAAACCCTAAACCTTAAACCCTAAACCCAAAAAAGTTTATTAAAAAAAAACACAGGGATAGAGCAAACCTTTAGACCAGCTGAATCAACAATGATGCCCTCAGGTGCATATGTGGTTCCAGTGACATTGTACTCTGCAGAGACCGGTCCACGGTGAGCTGAGCGTACCACACATACCTGCCAATACCCACAATGACTCTTCGGCTTAAAAATGAGAAATTCTGATCATCAGCTTGAAGCATGGGTATATACTACAACAATCAAGCACACATCCACAAATCATTCAGCATTCATCATCTCAGGAATGCCATCTCTAGGATATTTCTACCAGTAGCTACAAAAGAAAGAACAAACCTTGGAGATTGACATCATGTTGGTGGTCAGAGTGCCAGTCTTATCACTGCAGATGACTGTTGTACATCCAAGTGTCTCCACAGAAGGCAGTGTACGCACAATTGCATTCAGCTTTGCCATCCTCTTTGTACCAAGTGCCAAGCAACTGAACCTCAAAGCCAAGCAGTTCAGATCTAGCTGTAGTTCCTTTGCAATGGGTATGCTTGAAATGGGTCACATAGGCACAAGTACCAAAGTGCATACAGCGGTGTGCATTTTTTTTGTGGTCCAATAAGCATGGTAATATGGTGCTAGTGATATACATATTGAAGGCAGTTTCCAATTTCCAATTTCAAACTTGATGTTACAACTTCAGTGTGCAACTTACGTTGTAACAACTGCAGGAAGTCCTTCTGGTATGGCGGCAACTGCTAAAGCAACAGCTATCTGCTCACAACATCAAATGCAATTTTCTGAAAATTCAGTGAGAGGACTCAGGTCTCACTTACTGACAAAAGGGACCTGCCAGTAGACTCTGAGCTACCTTTCAGAAAAAAACCCACTTCATTGTGAGAAGTATAAAATCAAAATTCAAGAAGGCTCAAACGGGTTTTGCTCAAAACCACTTGTGAGAACCACCATTTTGTTTCCAATGGAAAATAATTAAGCAAATAAGAAGAAAAAGAAAAAGAATAAAAATCATCGTGACTGAAAATGATCAAGTAGACAAGCAATTGTTGCAGAAAGAACCTGCCTTGAAGTAGTAGATGGCTCCCCGCACAATACCTCCATGAGCTGGGTCATGGAAATGACCAATGTTAACAACCCACACAAGAATACACACCACTGCAATAACCTGTGAAAACCAACAAAACCTTAGAAGGCAGCCATTTTTTTTACATTCCATTTTGCGGCACAATTGTTCTCCTCAATCAACACTGAGTTAACTTCCTAGGCAATCCAATTCAGCTCGATCAGGGCAAACTGGACCAAACAAAAAAAAAGGGAAACAAGCACTGAAGTACATACATACCTTAGATAAAAAGGAACCAAACTCATCAAGCTTTTTCTTGAGCGGTGTCATCTCCTGCAACGACCAACACAACTATAAATCTCTTGAACATGAACTGCCGTAGTCCAGAAGAGTACCTACATGCCATGTTCCATATGAACACAATGGCATATGTGCTTGACCATTGCTTGTCCATCTATATTGGTTTGCTGGTACAGTCCAGTTGGCACTTACTGTTAGATTTCAATCCATCCTATGATCAAGAGGGCCAAGGTTCCCTAAACCCTAAACCCTACAGAGTTACTCACATTAACTGACTCTGACATGGCATCACGGATTTTCCCCATTGCTGTCTTGGAGCCAACCCCAACAACAATGGCTCGTGCGTGCCCCACCGTTACAACAGTGCCCTACACATGTGTGCTGTAAAGCCGTTAGATGAATCACTGAACATCATCAGTTCAAATTCCAAATCAGAAAGTTTAATCAAAGTCAACAACAGCTTCCAGGAGGCAGAAAATGAATTCTCCATAATTCCTGGAATCAGCACTATTCTGCTGAAAACACAAAGTAATGACAGCTGGATTCACCATCAGGAGGTTACTCTAAAATCAACCACAGCTTGCTGCAAATTCTCTCCATCAACTCACGGAAGCCATACCAAGGAAAGGACAATAGCAATAATAACAAGGTCAAGGACATACTGAGAAAAGTATACTAGTCTTATCCTGGTACACTGCCTTCAGCACTGATGTTCGGTCCAAAGTCTTTGCAACTGAGCAACTCTCTCCTGTAAAAGCAATCCAAAAAGCAAAACTTTATACTCAGCTACCTAGCTACAAAGCATGTTTCAGTAAACTGCATAGCTCAAACTTGTAATCCCCTGACTGAAGGAACCTTAAAACCCTAAAACCTTTCTCTTTGAACATTGAGTAAACAGGTTATGGAAATTTCTTCCATTTAGCAATCTTAATTACTGCCTGACATGAGGGGCACAGGGGCAGAAACCCAAACCCAACACAAACACCTATTTAGCCAAAGAGATAATACAACTACAATGTTTCCAGATGACTTCCATGTTCTCAAACCTGTCAAAATTGCTTGGTCAACTCGCAATTGACTACTTAGCAACTCAACCACACGCATGTCTGCCGGAATTTGGCACCCAACTGCAGAAGCAGGGTCAACCACATGCAAAGCAGCAACCGATCAACAGAAACCCACATGATCAGGTTGTAGAGAGAAATGTATCCAATTCAAGTTCAGTTACATGCCCTAAAGCCTAAACCCTGGATCCTAAGTTCAAACAAGAATGATGAGGAGAACTACCTGCAACCTCCACAATATCGCCTGGAACAAGCTCTGTCGCAGGGGTAATGGAGAGCATACCTGAGCAGCACAGGATGTATCAAATAATAAATACTTACATGACCAGTTCTGATGCGTACAAGAGAAGGGATGTGACCATAATTGACAGCCAAATCAGCACAACAACCTCAATACCATAAGAATCTCACTCACCATTCCGTAGAACTTTTGCCACCTCCGCTTGATAGGCTTTAAGTTCCTGCAAATCACAACCTCAAACATGAAACAAAAAACCACCTCCTTTTACTTGCTAGTGGGAAGAGTGGGGGGAAAGATGTTTGAGGCTCCTCCTCTATGCATGCCAATTCTTCAACTGACAAACAAAAAGCCCAAAACAACGACCTCAGCAAATAATGTGTTGTCTACAGATGTCAATTCTCAGTTAGATATGGCAACTTTAAACTCAACAAATGGTATATTGGGTCATCACAGAGAAGGCTCTATCCTAATACTTTTCTACTTGATATCTTTTTGCTTACCTCAAGAGCCTTCTCAGCATTTGTTTCTGTGATCACTCCTACAGCTGCATTTGCTGCTAAAATCAGCAATATGACCTACAGCAATCAACAGAAACACAGAATGTCACTAATGCTACCTGTACTCATCAGTTCTTTCTCATACTTGAACTTGTTGCCTGCTCCTCAATCTAGAATGGACAACACCCACCCATGCAATTGAGCAGCCATGACACGTGAATTTGACTGACAAAGTGTCCTGGCAGAGAATAACTCAGTCAAGAACATGGCTCCCAGGGTAATAAGAAAGGAATACCTCTGGACCTAAACCCTAAAGCCAAACCACCCAGTTGGGAAACCCTGGAACTAAAATTTCTAATCATTAGTAAGCAATGAAGGGCAGCTTACAGAGGGCTCCACAAAGGCAGTGACTCCAGTTTCACCATTGACAATTGCAAGGAGGAAGGACACAATGGCAGCTGCAATCAATATCTTGACAAGTAAATCATCAAACTGCTTCAAGATGAGCTTCCAGAATGGGGTGCCTGTTGAAACATCAACACAAACCCAAAATAAGAGAGGGAGCCAGCCCAGCCAGTAATTGCAGCATGGTGGGCCTCATGCTTCTTCCCAAGACATGTCCTTGGGGCAATTTATGCTAAAGCAAAAAAAAAAAAGGAAAAGTTGCATCTAAACCCTAAACCCTAGTCTAAGTCCCCATATCTCTACGTAGCAACCCTATCATATAGCGTTACTGAGGAAACTTCAACAGTCCAAGATTTTGGCTTCTTCATCAATAGGGCAAAAAAAAGCACCCACTTACCCTCCTCCACTGGAAGCACTGTGCAAGTCGATGAGTATGCGACAACAACCAACCAGCCATGGAACAATCACGCAGCAAAACAAGGTGTCAGCTTTATTGTACACAAATAACCTCCAAAGGTCCATTTATACAATGGTGGGTATGGCACCAGTGGATTCCTGGTTTTGGGTACCCTGATCCCAGTAGGTTTTGCAAGCTCAAGCTGCTCAATTTTTAGAGAGTTCAGATGGGATCAGTTTTTTTTTTAGTCCACCATTGGCAACCTAACATGCTATCATCCTACAACAGCACTCAACATGTCCTGGAGAAGATCCCTAGTTGGGTGTTTGGATCTTGCAACCTGGGAACAAACCTTTAATGAAGACTGAAACTTGTAAATTAAATCAACACTGATTTCCTGAATCTAAGTTTCTAGGACTCACTGGTTATATCCCACATCTATTGTTTCTACTTATATGTAGCATCAAGCAGCAAATCCTTTTTCAGAAAACAAAAAAACAGTACCATTCGCTCCATATAATGATCGATTCTCAGCAACCTGCACACAACACCCCATGCCCATCCTTGTAAGTATCATCAGCAATTGTTCTCCTCTACTTTGCCAGATTAATGTGTTTCAGTAGAAAGAGGACTCCGAGAGACGAGAGTCAAAAGAAGTACTTTTTTGAAAATTTCTTTTGTGGTGGAAAGGAAGGACTAGTGATGCGGAACCAAAAAAGTCTCATGTATGAGAACTTTCCTTGAAATGTAATGTAAAATTTAACACAGGAAATAGCAAACAAGGTTAGGGCTCTCTACCTGTAGGTCGTCAAGCCCCCGTGCTGGATCCACATTGAAGAATGATAGAACCTACAACCAGAAAAAATAATTATGTGCCAGTCCACAATTCGGAAACTATAACAAAAGAATGCAATTTTTGCATTGGATCAAAATTGATTTGATCACATGTTTCAAGATTGCTCAAGAATTTCTAAGGAAACACTTAGCAACACAATGGCATGCATGCCTTGATTGCAAACATTAACGTCTGGGGTGGCAGATAATGTCATTTTTTATTCTTGACCACACTATATGACATAATCTTCTAGTGACAATCATACACTCGTAGTAGTGACCAGAACATGTCTGTTGAACATCAAATTTTATTTTTCAGATCATCAAGTCTGCCATCCAGATACCTTAACATCATCATTCCGGAATGGCCTTGCCCTTGCCCATTACATGGGGTGCATTGTCTATCTTGCCCTATCAGGCTCACCTAGTGCCTTACCCAACAACATAATGGGCAGAGTTCTTGACCATTCCATAGTACAGTATCTCCTGCAATGGAGCTTTCTCATCACCCTTGAAGACTTAATTGATTTGGAGCATATCACAGCCAGGAACATATCATCAAGAGAAAAATAGGGTTGCAGACAATCCATTTGATTTGATGATGCATTTTATTTTATTTTTAATGCAGAAGTTGCAGAGCAGACACAATTGGAGGAGATGGGAATTTGGAGAAAATCATGTCTTTCAAGCAAATTCCTAGTAGTTACAAAATCAGCCTGCTAATCATTTTGCTATCGACAGACAGCAAAACCCTAATTACCGAATGCAGAACAATCCAAGATCTTTTCAGTGAACTATAGAAGAACAATGATGTGCAGAAGAGAGAGGGAGATATACAAATCTAAAATCCCCAAAACTCCCAGTAGAATATTTTTTTTCTTTGCTGCTGGTGATGGAAATTCTTGGAATTCCTTTGCCTTATTCCTGATGAATTTTGGAGACAGCACAAAGCAGCTAGAGCTTGTATTGTGCAAGATCTACAGCCATAATGGCAATCCATACAACAAGTGTGGAGGAGGATTTCACCCCAAAACTACTACTACCACCCAACAAGTCCACAACAACAAACAAACAAACAAACAAACAAACAAACAAACAAACAAACAAAAGCTCAATCCTTTTGCTTTTTTCTCATACCCACTCACTACTTTCTCACCAAAAGGAAATCCCCCCCCACCCCCCCCCCCCCCGCAAGATCAGGAACGGCAGCAACCACAAGAATGAGAAAAAAAGAGATGGGTTTTTGCAAAGGCAAAGAAGATCCATTTTAGATCTACCCAAAATAAGTTTAAAATAACAATTACAACAGAAAAAACACAGAGATAGAGAGACAGAGGAATCGAGATCTGGGAAATTGAAAAAAGAAATGGGAAGCAACCCATGAAAGGTAGCTACTTTACTTTTTGTTGAGCAAAGCAAAGAGAGAGAGAGAGAGAGAGGCAATACAAAGTTAAGCCACCAGCACCAGCACCAGCACCAGCAGAGTACCTACCTCAGAAACAGATCTAGCGAATGCATCCTCCATGGCTCCTGGCGGTGGTGCTGCTACTGGGACAAAAGGCCCCAGGCAGGCCACAGGAAGAAAAAAAATTATATATATACAACTTGCTTCCTTTCTTCCAGTTCAGTTCTCAAACAATCCTCCTCTTGCACGTCTCTTCTTCTTCTTCTTCTCTCTCGATCTCTCTCCCTTCCTTCCTTGCTGCTTTCTTGGAAGCCCTTGGAGAACAAAAGAGTGCACAGAAAAGGAACAGAAGAAGAGGAGATGACTGGAAACATGAACTCAGTTTATTTTCAGCTTTTTTTTTTTCTTATATAGAAAATTTGCCGAATTTTTGCCCCCCCCCCCCAAAAAAAAACGGACACAAAAAATTTCAAAAAACATACCAACCTTCTTTTTA
>Ga0116227_10012791_pt1 | contig 13506 bp, 11 predicted proteins | sample S1TSphgellanicum_FD_89693 | JGI IMG/M metagenome (GOLD analysis project Ga0116227, IMG submission 89693) | Host-associated microbial communities from peat moss isolated from Minnesota, USA - S1T2_Fb - Sphagnum magellanicum MG | ecosystem: Host-associated > Plants > Peat moss > Unclassified...
CACAGGTCGCGGGTAAAAGCTTTTTCAAAGCGTACATTCGTCCACCAGCTCACTACCAGCTTGCGGCGCAGTATCTCTATGGCCAGCGCCCGCATCAGCGCGGGTGGGGCAGCCTCATCCACAAAGTGGAACCCGTTCTGTCCCGTCTGGGCTATTATCTCCTCCATGCGGTCGCACAGCAGGCTGGCCGTTATGGGTTCGTATACTTTTATATAGTCCAGGCTTATGTCGCAAAAGGTGCACTTGCCCCAGTAGCAGCCGTGCGCCATGGTCAGCTTGTTCCAGCGGCCATCGCTCCATAGGCTGTGCATGGGGTTCACCACCTCTATGGCGCTTATATATTGGTCCAGCAGCAGGTCGCTATAGTCTGGGGTGCCCACCTGGCCCTGCTTATAGTCGCTACAGGCCGGGTTGTTCACATAGGCTACCTGTCCACCGCTATATACGAAGGTGCGTTTCAGCTCCGTTTCTGGTATGTGCCCTTCTATATATTGCACCAGGTTCTCTATAGGGCTTTCACCGTCATCGAGGGTTATGTAGTCCACACACTCGAACACCCGGGCATCCTTCAACTGCCGCAGTTCTGTATTAGGAAAACCGCCTCCCATGGCCACCTTGGCCTGGGGGTACTTTTGCTTGATGTATTGCCCGCAACGCAACCCGGCATACAGGTTGCCGGGAAAGGGTACCGATATGGCCACCAGCCGCGGCTGCAGCTCCTGCATGTAGTTATCCAGTATATCCAGCAGCAGGGTATCTATATACGTGTAGGGTGCCTGTAGCGCCGCATACAGCTCATCAAAACTATTCGCACTACGCGATAGCCGCTCGGCATACCTGCTGAGCCCGAAATGTGCATCTATGCAGCCGGTTATAAAGTCCGTAAGGTCTTCCAGGTACATAGTGGCTATGTGCTTGGCCTTGTCTTGCAGGCCCATGGTACCAAATGCCAGGTTCAGGTCATCTATCTGTGCGAACCTGCCCGCCTCGGGCAGCCAGTTCCTCCTGGCTATGCGGTGTGCCAGGGTAGGGTTCTTGCCCTGCAGGAACAGTACAACATCATCTACCGTATGTATATAATCATCGCGCAGGGCTATGATGCGCTTTATATTGTCTGTCTGTCCTTCCTGTTCGTTGGCTTGTGCGAACAACTGTGTAAGCCCCTGTTTAGAGAACAAGCGCAGAGTCACCTCTATCCCCAGGTCGGCCTGGAAGGAAGTAATATTACGCGTATTCAAAAATCCCTTCAGATACGCAGTAGCCGGGTAGGGCGTATTCAGCTGGGTAAACGGAGGAGTGAACAGGAAAACAGAAGTGCTCAATAGTAAAAATTATGAGTACAAAAGTACATGATTACGATGGTTTATATGGAAATGTCCGGTGGTCAGGAAAAAAGCAATCGGACATTTGGAAGCCGCCCAATTGGCTGTAATGTCCTGTGGTAGCCGATATGGTTATTTTATAAAATGTCCGGTTATGTCCGGTTGGTACCAAAGAATGTCCGGTTTGGGTTCGTATTTTAAATTTGTTGTTGATGGAGTTGATAGGTTCATAGCGATGGTTTACAGGTCATTAAATCTATGGCAAGATACGTTACAGATAGGCCCGTTTCCAAAAGAAGATATGCACATTTTTGGTGAGGAAATAGGGCATCCTGAAGAATGCCTCGCTGCTCTCACAGTCTGTTCATCTTGGCTATACAGGTTGCCAGCGATGGACTCGTAATAGGGAGTAACATTACGTTGGCTAGCGATCTCTACAGGCACACGGTAGCCTTTCAGTATACCTCCATTTTAGATCAGGTGAATCTAAATGTCCGGGAGTGTACTTTGGCACATTATTAACACCAAGTTCGAGTCACCTTTCGCGGTTAGTGGTATCAATAGATAACTAAAACCACCCCACATCATGCGCAACTACTTGTTATTATTTATAGCCGCCTTAATATTCCTTTCATCCTGTGGCGATCAAGAAAAAACTTTCAATAAATATCTTTCAACCGCCGATTCCACCAATTTTAAGACCAACATTACGGACCCTCATTCCCCATCACGAAAAATACTGCATACAGCCGATATCAGTTACAGGGTGCAAAACGTACTTGCTGCAACAACACAGGCCGAACGATGGGTAAAAGAACTTCATGGCATAGTGACCAAGAGCGAGATGAGTAATCAAAGCGTGTCTGTAACAGATATTCCTTACAAAGAAGACTCGCTGAAACAAACACAGGTATATGCACCCATCGCTGAACTGGTGGTTAAGGTACCAGTAGAAAATATGGATTCCTTTGTCAACTTGCTATCTGCCAACGCTCAATTTGTTGCTCACCGCACAATAGCACAACAGGATGTGACCTATGTATACCTGGCCAATGCGCTAAAGAACCAGCAAAAGAAAGATCATACCGAACCCAAACAGTATAAACTGCCCGCTACTACCCCCAACGAGATACTTGCTGAAAAAGGAAAGACCGAAACAGCACAGGCTGAACTTGCTGTGGACCGAAAAATCGAGAATCTTCAAATGCTGGAAGATAATGACTATGCTACGCTGACCATAAATTTTGCGCAACCGGAGCAAGTAGAAACACTGGTGAAGGCTAACATAGTATACGCAGTGCGGACACCAATAAGTACGCAGTTCCTACTGGCATTGACTACTGGTGTGACTATACTCCGCAACATACTATTGGTCATAGTGCAGCTATGGCCGCTGGAGTTGATAGCTGCATTGGGTATAGTGGTTTATAAGAGATATGGCAAAAGGCAATTGGAGAAAATCTAGTATAGTGGTTGGTATTATATAAATTCGCTTGCTTGGAGATCACTAAAAAGGGAGATCTCCAAACAGTCAGGACTAAGCAGAACAGGGATCATTGCACAACTAATTTTTTAAAGAATTGGTTACCATCCATAATGACTTTACAGATATAGATACCTGGCGCAAAAGTAGCGCATGAGAAATTTGTTCTATTGCTATTTAGCTTTTGGGTGAGTAGCATTTGCCCTGCAAAATTGTAAATAGAAACAACGGCATTACTTGCCTGACCTTCAGTGCTTATGATAAATTCCCGTGTCGCTGGGTTAGGGTAAATGTTGATGTTGAGGTCAATATCGGGTACGGTGTTTACATAAACATATGGTGTTGTACGATGGTAACCCAGTTTGGCAATATAATTGTCAAAAAGTACAGTAGTATGTGGCAATGCAGGAGGTAAGGTATCGTTTCCAATAACACAATTTCCATTTAGGTATGCGCCAGCCATATATATATTACCATATGGATCGCCAGTGATCCTGGAAGACACATTGTACCCCCCGTTTCTAAAACTCTTAAAAAGAAGTGCATGTCCGCTACTATCGAGCTCAGCTAAATAGGCAGCCCCATTGGTCGATACATCACAAGTTGCTTGTATTGTGTCTATTGTCACCGTTGAAGAAAGGACACCGCCTGATATCCATATTTTGCCCAAAGGATCCAAATACATTCCTCGCACATAATCAAGGTTGCTCCCACCACCTTTTTTTGCCCAGATGACATTACCAGAAGGGGTATACTTGGCTATGTAGAGATCCAAACTACTGGCTGGCAATGAAAAAGCACCTATGTTTAAGCCATTAATGCTAAATGTGCTTGCCGTATAGAGGTTCCCTGAACTATCAGTGAGTACCTGACTATATTGAAGGTCATGTATCAAGATCGACCTGGCCCACTGTGGTGTGCCGGCAGAATCCCATTTCATAATGAAATTATCGTAGTAGGTAGTTGGCAAAAGCGATGTACGCAAAGTATCGTGAGCAAAGATCACTGTACCACCATATTGGCCGGAAATATAAATATTACTGTTCTTGTCCAGACAAATACTTGTTCCGTTCACATGATAACTGGCCAAAGGCGCTCTAGACCATAAATAATGGCCCGAAGAATCTAATTTCACTAACAAGACATTTCGTTCTGAGTACTGCGAATTGACAAGACTATCTGAACCAAAACGGATAGTACCCGTATAATCGCCACCCAGGTACACATTGCATTTGTGATCTGTTTTTATATCAACACCCAAAAAAGTACCACCGTTATTATAGGTCCAGACGACATTGCCTGCTGGGGTCAACTTAACCACAAAAAAATTTGTGCTTACACCCACCCTATGTAATATGCTATTACCAATTGTAAGTGTGGAATCGCTAAACACACCTGCTACATAAACATTATCATATCTATCAACGGTGACGTGGTAAGCGATATAGTCACTATTAACAGTTAACGTATGCCCCATAGACTTGATCCACAGTACATTACCAGACGAATCGTATTTTGCCAGTACGCCGTTATTATCGATAGTATCTAATGGTATTCCTCCCTTTACCGTAAAGGCGCCAATATGCACAGAATCGGCTACAAAATTAGAAAGGTTATAAACATTGCCATGCGAATCGGCAACTATATCAGCACCGTTACTGTTTGCTGGCTTTCCAGAAAAAACGTTAGTGCAGCGTGCCCACTTCCAACTTTGAGCACTGCTTGTATGGGCAAAGAAAATAAGGGACAAACAAAACAGTCTAGTGAAGTTTTTCATTTTGATAGAACTTATAAGTTAAGTTAAATATAATGAAAATTAAAACTATTCATCCTGCTAGTCGAACTATTTTATCCTGTCTGCCTCATCCGCTTGCAAATCTCTGACTTTGACACACCCGTCAGCTATCTCCAGATCGCCCTCACTTCAACACATCATTCTCAATAGAGCATAATGAAATCCTACCTTTGCAAAAACTCCCCATGACAACAATTTCCACATCTAACAACTACCTCACACTCATCAATATTTTTACGGTAGCCCCTGCCAACCAGCAAAAACTGGTAGAGTTGCTTTCGCTGGCCACCAACGAAACGGTGTGTAAAGTGTCTGGGTTCGTTTCATCGGCCCTGCACAAAAGTTTAGATGGTACGCTGGTTACCATGTATGCGCAGTGGGAGAGCAAGGAGCACTATCAAAACATGCGTAACAACCCTGTAGCATCGCCCTACCTGGATCAGGCCATGCAGATGGCTACTTTCGCGCCTGCTATGTATGAGGTTGTTGAAACGTTTACTCCTCACCCGTGATCTGCCTGCAAATACATTGTGCCCCACCTGGCGCGGATGGCTGAAGAATGGTATATGATGGTCAATGGACCAACATTAACGGCTATCAAACTTCGTACTTAGCGTATATGAGCCCGAGCTCATGCTGATATGGGCACTGCAAATAGTTATCTCAAAGGTGGTAGGGGTTATCTGTTTTACATATACGTTGGCACCACCATCTACCACATAGCTATCTACCATAATACCTACATCGCTATTCCCGTTAGGGAACAGGCTGGAAGCAGTTTTATAAGTTTGGGTAACGGGATAGTTATTAAAGTTCAGCGTTATGGAATGACTGTTGGTATTAGCATACAGTGAGGGTTGGCTGGTACCCGATGGTATGGAGGAGATACTGATGTATGTTTCAGAATCTACACCCGGGGTTGAAGTTAAATAAAGTTTATTGGCCGGCATGCTGCAGGGAATGGAAGCCGCAGTAGGTGCAATACTATCTGCAAACACCACGTTACCCACTGCATAGCCATTGTCATTTGCTACCCATGCCCTGAAATAATACCGTTTTAGGGGGTTGAAGGACGAGAACCGGGCAGTGAACGTGTTGTTGGTCAGGGTATCTGTAATTATTTGGTTGGTTATCATATCGGGCACGGGTACGGTGTCCATACAAAAGCCGGCATACAGTATGGGCTTATCGCCACTACTGGTCACCTGGCCCACAACTATGGCGCTGCCATCACTTTGCCTGGTCACAGATAGGGTCTTTACAGTTGGGTAGTAGTTAGCCACGTTGGACTCTACCTTTTTGCAGGTAGCAAAGGCGAATAGGGTAGCCAGCAATAATATAAATGTGCGCTTTTTCATAGGTAGCATTAAAAAAGATATGCGGCGGAAAGACCGATGGTTGTGTGCGTATAATTGGAGCTCCAATCGGAGGTATAAGTGAAATTGCAACGGCCATCTAAAGAGAACAGGAATTTCTCGTTCAGCTTGTAGTCTACACTGGTGCCCGCTATAAGCCCCGCAATAAAGGAATCGGTACTGGCCTTATCAAAGCTAACCGTTTCAATACTCCTGGTATAGCTGATATGGGAGATGCCTGCCAACACACCCACACCCGCATACCACGATAGCTGGTGGTAGTGCACTATGCGGTGGCTAAGGCAACCATTCACGTAGTTCATGTTGAACTTGCCGTAGGTAGTATATCCCGGCAATATAGTGGTACTATTGCCCGACTGCTGAATGCCGTACGTAGGTACCGTATCCATCCGCGCAGTAGTGCTCGTATGCATAAAGGTCACAACGTATTTCCAACGCCCATCTTCCGATCTGTCGTACAGGAATAAGCCATATCCCGGGCTCTTTTTTAGGTACTGTCCCAGGTCGCCATTGGGACTTACCAGGGTCAATAATACACCCGCGCCATGGTCTTGTGCTAATACGGGCCGGTCTTGCGATAAAAGCACAACTATGATGAATAAGAGTTTACAGAAGCGACGAGCCATGTATATGATTTGACGACAAAATAGAAAAAAATTTAAAACATTTTTCTGCAAATACAGATAACCGTTTTCATCTACTTTTTTTTACTGGCCAATTGGAAATTTTGAAATAACATCACTCTCAAAAAAATACCAACCTTTATTTGGTAAACTACAAACATAGTTTTAGCTTTGAACTATAAACATAGTTTAATGAGGTCGTTGACAAAAGCAGAGGAGCAGGTGATGAAGGTGCTGTGGAAAATGGAAAGTGGGTTACTGATGGAAGTGGTAGACAATATGCCAGAGCCACAGCCACACAAGAACACCGTAGCTACCATATTAAAAACATTGGTAGACAAAGAATTCGTGCGTATTGAACCAATAGGCCGCATACACCGGTACTATCCTTTGGTATCAAAGCAAGCATATTCCAAAGGCACACTTACCAATGTGGCCAAGGGATATTTCGAGGGTTCGTACAGCAGTATCGTCTCCTTCCTGGTCGATGAGCAGCAGCTATCTGTGCAAGACCTGGAACTGTTACTGAAACAATTAAAGAAAAAATAGTCGCTATATGGATGCATTAATTCTGTTCGTGATCAAGAGCATTGTAGTGAGTGGTATATTGTATGCCTGGTACCTGCTGGCCCTAAAGAACAGGCGCCTGCACAACTATAACCGGTTCTTCCTGCTGTTTACCCTGTTTGCAAGTATACTGGTGCCACTCATCCATATTAACTGGTCGCCTGTGTACGAGCACCCTCCGGTCCTCTTTACTTCTGCAAAGCTGCTGTTACATACGTTCGGTGCCGCAGATGGTATACAGCCAGCAACTCAAGGCAGCACTACTACCAATATCAACTGGATGGGGATCGTTATGGGTATAGCCGCACTGGTAAGCCTGTGCTTGCTGGCTATCATGCTCACCCGCATAGTGTGGATACTACGTATGGCTAAACTATACCCGGTCACTGTTATAGATGGTGGCATTACCCTGGTGCATACAGATCTCCCTAAGGCACCCTTTTCTTTTATGAACAGGATATACTGGCGAGAAGGCATATCGCCCGAAACCGAAAGTGGCAGAATGATATTGCTCCACGAGCTGGCGCACATAAAGCAAAGACATACTTACGATAAACTGGGCTGCCAGCTGCTCACATGTATATTCTGGATGAACCCGTTCTACTGGTTGATACAAAAGGAGCTGGGTATGGTGCACGAATTTATAGCCGATGAGCAGGCTATAGTAAATAGCAGCGATGATATACCCCAGGAGTCATATACTGAGGCCTTCGCAAAAATGCTGCTGCACGTACACAGCCGTGCTGCATATTTCACCCCCGAACACCAATTTTTTTCCTCACCCATAAAAAGAAGATTAATTATGCTACAAACAAACAAAACAGTGCGGGCATCGGTACTCAGGCGCGTAGCGGTATTGCCGCTTATAGCAGGCAGTATCCTCATTTTCTCTTTCACGCCGCGGGAGGCACACAAGGACGCAGTAATAAAAAGCGATAAAAAATTGGTACTGGTGGTAGATGCCGGCCACGGTGGCCTGGACAAAGGCTGCCACTTCGGCAACCTGGTAGAAAAAGACCTGAACCTACGGGTAGCTAAACGGATGAAGGAACTGGCACCTAACTACAATATAGAGGTATACCTCACCAGGAGCAATGACGAGTACCCAACGCTTGCACAGCGAGTAGCTTTTGCCGACAAACTACATCCCGATGATCTCATATCTATACATGTGAACGACCAACCCGTGAACGAAGCCGGTAGTGGAACATTCGATATTGCAATTAATGATAAGAACGGTAAAGCTGATGAAAGCAAACGCCTTGCCTATGCCATATTCAAGCACGCATCGCGCCCTGAATGGGGACAAAACAAAACACTCTCAGAAAAAAGCCTGTATGTATTGCGCGAGAATGCTACAGCAGCTGTACTCATAGAAATGGGCGATATAAAGAACAAGCAACAGATGCAGTACATTGAAGACGATGCAAAGCTGGACGAGCTGTGTAGCAGCATACTGGAAGGTGTGGTTGATGCACATAAAGCAGCGAGATAAAAAGCTTACCGGTCTGCGGGCACATAAAAAAAGGGACTGAATAGTTCCAGTCCCTTTTTACCTATCCTTATATGTTGCTACTTAGTTTCCCTTGTCCGCATGTATCTCGCTGTTCAACGTTCGTTGTTGGCCATCCATTTTTCTTTGTTTTTTATGCATCTTACGTTGCTTTTTGTCCATCTTGCTCTGGTGGTCATCTAGTTTTTCCTGGTGCTTATCGGCCCGCATTTCTGTTCTTTCTTCCTTTTTTGTTTGTACTTGTTCTTGTGCAAAAACCGACGTGTAACCTATAGTAGCTACTAAGGCTACAACTATGTATTTGTTCATATAGGTAGATATGCAATAACCGTTCCACAACGCTAAACTTAAATATTACTACACTTTAGTGACCATCAATGAAGTATTTACGCATCTCTTAACATTAGTATTCGTACCTTTGGAAGGTTACAAAAATGTAGCATTTTAATATTCTCGCTTCTGTACAGATAGTTTACGCTTATCGGTTCTCGTTTGTGATTTCTGGTTGTTTCTTTGCACTTTTTTATGAAGTAGCTTTCTATAGTGTTGATATACATAACTGGCGCCTGCAAGTTTTTCCTGATCGGTTTTTTTCATTTTTAAGATCACAGTTATGTTTATCCTGCTTTTTTTTATTGCCGTTTGGTACCTATCGCTATTCTCGCAAACCTTTTTCCATCACCGTTATGCCTCTCACAATGCATTTAAAATGACCAAGGGGTGGGAGCGTTTTTTCTTTGTATTCACCTATATCACCCAAGGCTCGCACTATATGAGTCCACGCGCCTATGCTATCATGCACCGCCTGCACCATGCTTATACCGATACGGACCAAGATCCGCATTCACCCAACTTCTCTTCCAGTATCTTTTCTATGATGTGGCGCACCAGGAATATCTATAAAGGTATCTTCAAAGGCACGATACATGTGGAAGACAAATTCTTAAAGAACCTGCCCGAGTGGCCCTCCTTCGACCGCTGGGCCAATTCTGCCCTGTCGCGAGTATTGTGGGCTGCTGCATACATAGGCTTCTTTATGTACTTTGCTACTTCACCATGGCAGTATTTGTTGCTGCCGGTCATATTAACGATGGGGGCATTTCATGGCGCTATCATCAACTGGTTCGCGCATAAGTTTGGCTATAAGAATTTCATACTCAAGAATACTTCCGAGAACCTGTTCTCTGTCGATTTCCTGATGCTAGGTGAGTCGTACCACAACAACCACCACAAATATCCTTCTGCTATCAACTTTGGTGTCAGGTGGCACGAGCTCGATCCGGTGTATCCAGTTATCCTCCTGTTCAATTGGTTGCACATCATTAAGATACCTAAGCTAACACCTGTGGTGACCGCACCCATCGGCGACCGTTTATAGCACTCGTGTACCGCTGAATGCTGGTAGTGTAGTGGGGCAAGTTTTGCTATCTTAGTTGCTGCACCCAATGCTGCATCTATGAAAAACACGGTACTCATTGTATTGTTACTTACCTGCTTTACCAATGCTGCTACAGCACAATTGCCGGGGTATGTATCTAAAGTATGGGTAGCAGACCGGGGTGATGGCACTTATAAGAATCCCATCCTCAATGCCGACTATTCAGACCCCGATGCTATACGGGTAGGTAATGATGATTTCTATCTCATATCATCCAGCTTTTCAGATGTTCCGGGACTGCCCATCTTGCATTCTAAAGATCTGGTGAATTGGAGCATTATAGGTCATGCTTTAACACGCCTTCCCGATACTGAATTCTCGCGGCCCATGCCGGGCGATGGTGTGTGGGCACCCGCTATCAGGTATCACAAAGGGGAGTTCTACATTTACTATCCAGACCCTGATAGAGGTATATACTTGCTGAAAGCCAAAGATGCTGCGGGCCCATGGAGCAAGCCACTATTGGTGATGCCCGGCAAAGGTCTTGAGGATCCCTGCCCGTTGTGGGACGATGATGGGAACACTTACCTGGTGCACGCATGGGTAAACAGCCGGGCAGGTATAAAAAGTATTCTTACCATCAACAAAATGAATGCTGCAGGTACGGAGGTGCTGGACAAAGGCACACTGGTATTTGACGGACACATTACAGACCCTACGGTGGAAGGCCCCAAGTTGTATAAGCGCAATGGCTATTACTACATATTTGCGCCGGCTGGTGGCGTATCAAAAGGTTGGCAGCTGGTACTGAGATCGCGCAATATTTACGGCCCGTATGAGCGCCGTGTAGTAATGGATCAAGGGAAGACCAATGTCAATGGTCCACACCAGGGCGCATGGGTCACCACGCAAACAGGCGAGGACTGGTTCCTGCATTTTCAGGACAAAGGAGTTTACGGTAGGGTGGTGCACCTGCAACCCATGCGCTGGACAGACGACTGGCCCGTGATAGGCGAAGACCCTGAAAATACGGGCAAGGGTCAGCCTGTAAGTACTTACAAGAAACCCAAAGTGGGCAAGACATACCCCGTAGTAACTCCACTGGAGAGCGACGAGTTTAATGATAGCCAACTTGGCCTACAGTGGCAATGGGCCGCTAACCCGCAACCAGGTTGGTACACCGCAAACAAGCAGGGCTACCTGCGCCTGTTTTCATACATGCCTCCATATGCACCAAAGAATTTGTTGGATGCGCCCAATGTGTTGCTGCAAAAGTTCCCTGCAGATACATTTACGGCCACTATCAAGCTCATCTTCAAACCCAATACCCAACAATATGAGCGCACAGGGTTGGTGGTGATGGGTGCCAGCTACGCAGGCCTTGCGCTGGAAAGCCGTGGTGACGGTGTATACCTTGTTACTATGAGCTGCACAAATGCAATTAAGGGCAACGAGGAACAAGACGAAACAATACTAAAAGTGGGTGATGCGCCTATATATTTTAGAGTAGTTGTTAGTGCTGGTGCCATGTGCAGGTTTAGCTACAGTACCGATGGGCAAACATTTATCGCCGCTGGTGCGCCCTTCCAGGCAGTAGCCGGCCGGTGGGTCGGGGCTAAGGTGGGCATTTTCTGCACTGGTAGTACACCTGCCGACATCTTGGGCTATGCTGACATTGACTGGTTCAGGGTGGAATAAATATACCATCAGCGTATCAGTAACAGATCTCCTTTCATAGTATGCGCCTTACCTTCAAAGGTATAGCGTACCTGGTAGTAGTAGGTGCCCACGTCTTGCAGAACTCCGTTAAATTTTCCATCCCACCCGGAGTAGATATCGTAAGTTGCGTAGATCATTTGTCCGTAACGATCGTAAATGCTCAGGTAATAGTCTTTATATAGATAAAGGTCACCACTTAATTTTGCTACATCATTCTTGCCATCACCATTTGGCGTAAATGCATTGGGGAAGAATAAGTAACAAGGCTCAAAGGTGATATTGGCAGTATCTGTGGTTGCGCCGCATATATTAGTGACTGTAGCCCAATATGTGCCTGTGTTCGTGACGGTGATATTCGGTGCCGTAATTCCGGTGCTCCATGCTGTGGTCTCACTGTCGGCATTCAGCAGCAGCATATCACCAACACATAAAGTGGTGTCGTCGGCTAGGTGCACGACAGGTAACGACATTTGCTTCAGCCGTATGGTATCAGAACCGCTGCATCCGTTTTGCGTAACACTGAGTGCATAAGTACCCGCGTTCGATACCTGTAGCGTTGCGCCGGTACTGCCATCGTTCCATAAATAGGTCCCGATAGTTGACGGTGAACTGAGTGTGATCACTTCACCGGTACAAATGGCAGTATCACTCCCTAAATCTACTGGCGGAATAGGTTCAAAAGAGACCTTTATAGTATCGGTCGTAGTGCAGCCGTCCACATTTACGCGCAGCCAGTACGTGCCACTTATTTGTGGCGTTATGCTCGGGGTTAAATTGTCGTCATTCCATATATACATAGCATTGGTATAGCTGACCGACGACCGCAATATCAGTGGCGTACCGTCACATACCATTGTGTCATTCCCCAGGTCCACTACTGGATAGGGTGCTACTGCTACATGTATCGTATCAGTATTGGTACAAACACCATTATTTGCCTGTAGCCAGTATGTTGCGGTAGAGTCAACCATTATCATTGGGGCGGTACTGCCGGTGCTCCATAGCCAGGTACACCCAGGGGATACATTCGCGTACAGGTTCAGGTAATGCCCGGTGCATATAGTGGTATCGTGTCCCAGCAATACCTGCGGCGGATATTTAAATGAAACAGCCACCGTATCTATAGTGGCGCAAACAGCCACCGTTACTTTCAGCCAGTATACATTACCCAGCGTTGGCGATATGGTTGCGGTAGTGTCGCCTGTACTCCATAGGTATTTAGCATTGACATAGGCATCTGAAGATCGCAAAGTGATGGGCGTGCCTTCACACAATGTGGTGTCATCGCCCAGGTCTACAAGCGGGTAAGGATGCACTGTTACCACTATAGTATCGGTGTTGATACACTCGCCATTACTTACCCACTCCCAATATTTTCCGGTGCTGTCTGCTATTATGGTCGGTGCTGTAGACCCTGTACTCCACATATACGTATTGCCGGGTACTGCGCCTGCAGATAGTATCACACTTTGCCCCACACATATATTGGTATCATTGCCCAATACTACTGGCGGCACAGGTTTGAAGATGACATTAAAAGTGTCTATACGTACGCTGCACCCGAGCCTTGCCACGTCCGTATATTGGCCGTTGGTGTGCACTATTATACCGGGTGTAGCACTGCCAGTGCTCCACGAATATGTTGCATATGGCATAGGGATAGATAGTAGCATCGTATTGTTGAGGATGCACCCTGCAGTGTCGGTAACATAGTAGTTGGTATCGATCGC
>Ga0116227_10012792_pt1 | contig 13505 bp, 6 predicted proteins | sample S1TSphgellanicum_FD_89693 | JGI IMG/M metagenome (GOLD analysis project Ga0116227, IMG submission 89693) | Host-associated microbial communities from peat moss isolated from Minnesota, USA - S1T2_Fb - Sphagnum magellanicum MG | ecosystem: Host-associated > Plants > Peat moss > Unclassified...
CTCTAGGGTGGCAAAAAAAAAGGGAAATTCAAAAAACAAAGGAGAAAAACCCAGGGCCCCAAAAAAACCTCCCCCCCCCCCCCCTCCCCCCCCCTTTATGCTTTTATGATGAGTCCCTTATAAAGTTCAAGTATGTGGTGTGTTCATTTTGTCATAAAAAAACCCCATATACACATAATCATATTGTTGAAGATTTCTCTAGCAAATGATTCGTGCACACACAAGAAACAACAACAATAGAGCAAAACAATGAAAAAAAAGTGACTTTGTAAGTGTTATTCATAGGGAATTCACCAGAAATGAAAACAAACAAAATTCAAAATCGCCATAGTATTTGTATAAATATCGAACTTTAAAAGATGACTTATTTTATTTTATCTCTGGTTTATAGCCAAATATGGCTAAGTATTTCTAGGGACAATTGTCTCTTATTCATTATCTTCTATGGTGATTGCCATTTTGGCAATAAGTAAAAATTCTGGGAAAAAATATTAAGCTCCTAACCTTAACTGTGAATTAACATTCTAGTTCAAACCCTTGGACAACAACACCTTATTTTAGCCAAAGCTCCTGCCTTTGTTTTTTATTTTGCAATTGAATCAAGAAAAGAAATTGAATGATGTTATCTGGGTAATAGGGTTTAGGTAATGGGAGCAGAATAGGAAGTTGAGAGGAACGGGCAACAGGCCTGGCGAAAATGCACAATGATGTGTTGTGGCTAAAATCTTTGAGTAAGTCTTGAGCTTGTGACGTGTTCCACAAGTGTTGTAATCCTAACCTTGGGCTTGCGACCAAGGCAAGGGCTAACAAAGGTGTGGGCCAAGAATGAAGCTCGGAAGTCATATTTCATGTTCCCGAGAATGTAGGAAAGTGTGAGGGAATGAACCCTCACATTCCCAAATGAGCTCCCACTTTGGGAGTTGGAGTCCCAATGGACTCCCGAATCTTTAGAGGGCAATTGTAGGGGCCAAAACTCATTGGATGGAAAAGTTTTTTATACCATTGAAAAGTTTTTAGAACATAGATGTCTAAAATGGGTTCGCATGACCCATTTGGGCACTTAAAACATAAGTTATGGCTAAAAGAAGGGCAAGGAGTCAAATTGTTAATTTGACTCTAGACCACTAAAAGTCAAGAATTGCCCTGATTTCCTTACATGCATGTGACGTACCATATATTTTTGGAAACTTCTTAACAAGGGTTACAACTTTGCGTTAGACTTCATTTCTATCGAAGGTTTACACACAAAGTTATGGGCTTCCAAAGTTGCAGGAGTCCTAATTTTAGGAATTTTGGGACTTCAACTTTGGAGTCCCGAGACAAAATGATATTTGGGTGCTAGCCTTGTGGCTAGGCACAAAAATTACTATAAGGGGGAAGGTGGTGGCTTCCCCCAAGTTCAGGCCGTGGTGAATCTTGTGTGTCCGTGTTTGCCCGTGGTTCGTTTGTGCACCAAAAGTGCTCCAACTATGCATTAATCAATTTGTTGTTTGGTTTTTGTAGGTCCATGTGAGTAATTGACTTGCTTGTCACTATTCCTAATATCCATCCCGGAGCTCCAACACGCCCCTGTACCCCCAAAGTGTTACGAGGCAAGGAATGTGCCCCAACTCCTTGTCCTTTTGTTGTTTTCACCCTTTGGACTCATAGTTGAGTCCATCAAAGGAGTTGGGGGTGCGTCAACAAACTTTTGTCGTTAAATTCTCATTCATTCATTCAAAGAATGGGAAGTCGACAAGTATCTTTTAGGACATTTTCTTTTATTACAAACAAATTAATCAAATTTAAACTCATGTATTGATAATTTTTATTATTATTAATTACGTCCTTGTTTTTCCATGTTTTTCATAAGCTATGTATCCATAAGTTTTTGTTTCTTGGAGACAACATTTTCCAAGATTTTTTTTCTTAATTTTTAAAATTTTTCCTTTACATTTTCCTTCTCCTCATAGAGTTTCATTAGTTTCCTTGTGACATTAGATTTTATTTGTTGAGGTTGTCACAAATTGCATTTTAAAAAACAATTCTGATTTTTTGAACAATTATTTAGATTCGTAACAAGCTATTTATTTAAAAATTATTTAGGTGCACAAACATATGAGAAAGCAAAGAGTCTTTCACGATTTGGAATAGTAGGTTTCAAAATCCAAAATGGAGACATATGTTTCCCCTTTTTTTTTTTTTTCCTTTGGTTTTTAGGTCTAACCTTCATAATAATAAAAGCTTTTTAACATTTCAATCCTGAAACCCACCTTTTTTTTGCAGGGTCCAGGGGGAAGGGTGGGGCATTTAACTCATTTAGGACTGTTGGCTTGGAGCATTAGCATTGGAGAATATGGAAGTGTTGGAAACGAAAGTCAACATTCTCAACACACAACTATAGGACTCTAAGGTAGTTTTAAATTATTTATTATTTTGAAGAGAGGCTTCTATAAGAGAAAACAGATGGGTCTTCATGGAAAAGTAATTGTTACCCAATGTTTTGTTATTACACTGAAAATTCATTTTTTAGCTGATTGATTTTCTCCTTCAACCTAGAGGGTTTTAAATGAAGTGGGAAAATGATTACAGGGAGGAATTGGTACAACAACAACAAAAGAACAAAGAGGTGGTTGCACCCAATTGGTTGAAATTTCCAAAGAGAATGTATCAATTTTTATCAATTTGATGACTTATTAATGTATGTTGTGCCAATGTTGGTCATATTTTTTTCATTGATTTAATATTGATAAGATGTCAAATGGTTTAATATTATATCAATACCATTTTAGGATGTGTTGTTACAATGTCACCTTAACATCATATCAAGGATTCTATCAACATTGAATGTTGAACATATTGTTAAGGTGTTGTAAAAGCACTCATGCAAAGAGGGCGCACGTTTGTGATGCAAGAACTAGTAATTGAAACCAACCCTGCCTAAAAACTAGAAGCTAAAGCCAACTTTGCCCAAAAACCAGTAGCTGAAACAATTGAAGTCCAAAATGCAATAGCCTAAACTCCACAAATGCTCCCTATTACTAACATGTTATTGCTACCAAGCTTGCTTGTAGGGAGAATAAGAGGGACAAAACCATTAGTAAATTACTCCAAGTCTCATGTTGTTATATCAAAACAATACTTGGGCATTTTATGTCAGAAAACTATGCAAAAAGAAATAGCAGACAAAGAAAGGGAAATTAGAAGGTAGAAAAAGGAAGCTAGGACCACATAGTGAGTAGCTACAGCAATTAATGCAAATATCATGAAGATCCAAAAGCAGGTTGAGAAACGAGAAAAAACAATATTCAATAGTGCCTGGTCTCTTACAAATGTGAGGGAAGCGGGAGATAAATTGCATAAGCAAATTGCAATTGATGTGCTAGCCCAAGTGCCTCTTTCTAACAATTTGAATTTTGGTAATACAACACTAAAACAAAGGGACGTTGAAGCAAAGGCAAAAGCTCGGATGTTGGGTAGGAAATGTGTTGCAGTAGGAATGTAGCAACCAACTATTATAGGAAAGCATGAACTTCCTACAAGAATGCAGCAACAACAACTAGGAAAACAAGAAATTCAGGTAGGAAGGTAATAACAAGGAGATCAACAACCACTTGCAAGAGAACATGAAGAGCCTGAACTTGCTACCATGAATGCATCAACCAATCTTTGAATAACATGGGTGGAGATGGGTGGAGATGAGAATATATGACAAAAGCAAGTTTTTTGAGATCATAGGAACAAGTTTTTGAAGAGGAACACAACAAGTGCTTGGAAGAAAAGATCACAACAACAAGAGGATCAAGAGGCAATAAGCTTTTGGGAAGGACACACACAAAGCAAGTTTTTGGGAAGGTTGGAAAGCTAAAACAAGGCAACAAGTTTTTGGGAAGGTTGGAAATAAAGCAGCAACTGGAAAGAACACGAGAAACAAGACATGTTAAAAAAACCATAAAATACATTTCAAAGAGGGATAGACAAGGTTGGTTATTGCTCCTCCTTCAAAATGACACGAGGCTACAATACAACCTAGCTTTGCTTGTTTTGCACTGGCGAGAAATGTTTTTAGAATGAGGTCACAAAGAAGGAGAGGAAGAGCTTTTTGGACAACTTTCTAAAGCTTGGAAGAGAGAGCTCTGGAAAGGTTGGAAATGAAGAAAGGACGCCACCACATTCCAAACCCCTGAGCCTATAAAGTGGCAGCGCCTTTAGCTACTTACTTACTTAGGGTTACCCATTCAATATTTTAGGGTTAGCAAACTACTACATTCCTAAGACCATAGATTGAAAACCTTTTTTTTAGGTTTTCATCATAGCTGTTGGTGTATGATGAACCATTTGGAACAAGAAGTTGAATGTTTTTAACATTCATCTAGTTTGGTTATAAATGAAAACTTGACATGTGTCAAGTTCACATTGCTCATCCATAGGTGCATGTGTTTGTTCATCAATGGTTTTAATGTTTATAAAATTTGTATCCAGAGAAAAGAGGTTTTTTATTTAGAAAAATCACAACTTTTTTGTTTCTTTACCAAATTGAATGATTCAATTGGTGAGAGGTGTGCAACTAGATGGAACACAATTTTGTTTTGAATATCAAGACCATACGAAGAACACCCAAGGTGTTAGAAGGTTCCAATCTCTTAAGTGTTTGGTGATAGGCATTTCTACCCTATAAAAATCTAGGGTTTGGTATGATTGATAATAGTTTGGAATTTGGTATGCACAACAGACACATGAAACACTCAAGTTTTGGCACATCGATACAAAAAATAATAATATATAAACAAGAAACAAAGAGTGAGTCTTGAGAACAAAGACGAACCTCTAAGTGTGATGTCAAATTGCACTTTAATTTCTTATCATTCAAGAACCTGCAAACAACTCCCTTTTTATTTATCTGTGTATTTTGAGAGATCTCCCCCAACAGAAGAACCCCAGGGCGTTATGCTAGGGGAGCTCCCCAATTTTATACGTTCCGATGTTCCCACAGAAATATTTCCTTTCTACAAAATGGGAGAAGGAAATAAAAAAAGAGATGTTTACATAAGGGGAGGTTCCTTTACTTGTGCGTTCTCCTGAGATTTGAGAACGCCCCAAGGCTCATGCCTTCAGGTGCCCCTCCCTCTGGAGAATGCACTCATATGAGAACCTCCCCTACAACATAAACAAATTCCAAAGTCACAAATTACAATTAAAAACAAATCAAGGTTCAAGTGTACCTTCAAAAGTGCATCTTTGTTGCAACCGCAATGTTGGACCACTCCAGACATTAGAAAAGCCACAAAAGTTTGTGGATCCTGAAAGGGCACCATAGTTAGGAGATGCTGGCTTTGGTTTTGTGTCATTCAAGGCTGAGGCACCAGATGCATGGGAAAGATTTTATGTTGTCCAATCACAGCAAGCAAAGCACAGCCTAAGACTGGTGCCATTTGGGGTTGGGATTGGTATGGTGTGAGTGGTGTTGTCAGAAATGACAATGAGAATGGTAGGAGCTATGGTAGAGTAGGGGGGGCCAGTGGTGGTGGTGTGATTTCTTTTAAATGTCGGCAGCCTGGTCATCAGGCAAGAGAATGCCCTTCAAGTGGTGGGGTGGTTATTATTCCAATGGTGGAGGTTCTGACAGATATGGTTGTTAGTTCTAGCAATGGCTTTTATGTGCCATTCGCTATGTGAGATCCCACCCTTCTTAAGCATCTGGCTGGTTGAGGTTTCTCCTTCCAATTTGAATGATCAAAATGGCAAGAGCATGGACACATTGTCGCAAGGATGAGGTGAAGGATCTGAATCAGAAGCTGTTGGCTCCTTAGCTGTGTCCTCAAAATTGAGGATACAAGTTTCAAATTCGCTCTCTACAAGCTAAATGTTCTTTTGTGAACTGTCTTGACTCTCTACTAGAGAGGGTTCCAAGTGCTGGTTGGTGACTTTCAGAAAAAGAAGAGAACAAAAACTGGACAGGATGTCAGGGTTCTTTTTCCAGCTGAGGTATTCCATTCTCTCCTTTAGTCTTGTTCTTCACATTTATTTATCCTCCCACCATGATGTTGGGCTTCCAAATTTATGCTAATATTTTCTTGTGTTTGGTCCAGTGTGTGGTGTAAAGTCCTCCTGTCTCATATCTCTTGATTTTATTTTTCCCATGCTTCTATATTTCTCCCTTTCATGGTGCATAGTTTCTGCTAGTCCACTGTAGGATGTCTTTCTTCATAGACCTAGTCCGTTTACCTTTAGTAGCTAGCACTGTAGCTTGTAGTAATTGTTGGTGGCAAGAGTCCACCAATATAGATCTGCCATGTATTCTCCCTGCTCATGTCATAGCTTAATTCTGTATATATAGAGACCACTCTTTTTGTTCGTCAATTAATCTACCTTAAGAACTGCAGGGAACAATCCTCTTCTGGTATCAACAGTAGAATGAGATTCAAGAGTTTGAGCTGATCAAACATTGTACACATGAAGAAAATGCCTGATAAAAAAAGCAGGGAATTGCAGGTGACAAGCAATCCTCTTCTGTTATCAACAGTGCAATTGAAGATTCTGTGCTTATCAACATTGAAGAAGATGCACAACAAAAAAGCACCTGACATTATGGAGGTTGCAAGTTTTGCAAAACCTGACTTTGGAGACAAATGTGAGATGCAGGAGGATTGTTCATCCTCTTGAATCAGTATCACAATGTGTCACCCTGTTCAATGTACCCATTGTGATCCTAATGTATAGCTGTTGAGCTGAACACTTCGTAGTTGACAAAACATAATAATTTTCATAGAGGCAGACAAGAGTGAGATTCAGGAAGGTGATGAGGAGAAGCTGTTTTCTTTTGCACTTGTGAGGGTATTTCTTTCAATTTAAAGCTTGCATTTAATGACCAATTGTTTATGGTGTTTGCAAATTAAACAGAGTACATTCATTAATGTACGAGATTGACATTGACCCATTTCTGGGAGCTGATGGTGTAATTGGGCATGTTCTGTACTTGGCTAAGACCATATGTGTTGCTCTTGAAGGTCTCTGTGAACATGCATGTGACTGTCACTTTTGTTTTTGCTAATCCTATTCTTGTTTGCTTTTTTGTGTGGTTTCTGTCCTTGAGGACTGTGTTCCTCCTTCTCCTGTTTCCTGATATGTTAGACCAGAAATCCCTATTACCTTATCGTCAGGTCATCTCTCAATTCTTTTGAGGTTGACTTAAACTTCACCCTCAAGTATGGAGAAGTTCTCAGTATTTTGAAGATATCATATTTGATGTTGTTAGTGATCATGGTCAGGAGCTGAAGAAGTCAGTGGTGGGAGTCATGGCAGCTTGTCACTGCTATCAGGATGAAGGTGAGGATCTGACAGTTTGTGAGTAATACTTGTAAGGTTGTGATTGCGACTCACTAAGTGTCAGATCCTCACCACTACCCTCTCTGTATGCCTGTCTATCCCTTGGGCTTAGATGCATGCTTTTACAGGGACAAGCTAAAATGAAATGAAACTTACCCTCACAAGCTTGTTGCAGCAGCTTGAATGAGGATACTATTAACTTTTTCAGTTTTCTATGTCTCAGATGCTAGCCAACATCATGACAGAGACTTCACATTGCTTCTGGAAATGTGACAGAAACTCAGGACACAGATTTTGTATAATAGTTTTCCCAGATTTTCACCCAATTGTTATGTACTTATCTACACCCACTGTTGGGAGCTGGATAGTCATGGCAGATTGTCACTGCTATTTGTGTTGAAGGTGATAGTCTGACACTTTGTGACTCTCATAAGAATATGACTGCACTCATTGTCATGTTACCTTCCAAATTGTTGTCATGGAGATTTCTCTGCAATTTCATAGATACATGCTAAGTTTTGGTTTTGCTGGAACTGAAAGACTGGTAACTTTCGAAGTGTTGTCATGAAGATTTCTCTGCAATGTCCTAGATATATCTTATAATATGATGTGAGTTTTTGGATTCACACAAGTTCGGCTGTCAAGTACATGAGTAGTAGCTTGGAGATGATGTGGTCAACTTCTGTTTTGTTTTACATTAGCCAAGGCTCCACAACACATGAGTAATTTTTCTGCAGCAACCCCAGAAACTGTGGCACAATTTGAGGGACAGAAATGGTGACAGTATATGGTACTTAGACCAATGTGGATTTTGGAAGCAGAAGCCCTTTGCCAGGTTTACATTCTTGTAAGAGGGCTAATCCATTTACACTAAGGATTTTATTGGATTTTTTTTTATTGGATTGTAAGTCCAAAGTGCAAACACAACCTGCAGAGGTGGCCTAGATGAAATTGTTAAGTCTTCTGTGGTCCATTTTTTGTGAATATCCAATTCTGTGGGTAGTTGTTTCCAAAGGTTCCTTTGCATAGATTTTCTGGTTATCCAGACTTTCTTGCAGTTTTTTTCATTCATGTGGGGGATCTCCAGAATGGAAGCTGTTTTGAGTGCCATAATTTTTTCTGCTATGGCAGGCAATATTTTGCAATAAAATTGTCTGCATGAAAACTCCATCCAGTGATATATCCTCATGTGTGCACCTGCTTGTTCTCAGAGAGACACACAGATAGCTGACCAACGTTTTGGATGGGCAGAGGAACAACAACAACAACAACATGGCAGTGTAAGAGTGATGGGCAGAGGAACAACGACAACAACAACATGGCAGTGTAAGAGTGATGGGCAGAGGAACAACAACAACAACACGGCAGTGTAAGAGTGTGTTAGAACTCTGTACACATTTCCAAGAGTGATTCTTCCTTCACATGGAGCTTATGTTTTCATGTCATTGTTGATTTCCTGGAAATGAATTAAGGGGAAAGAAAGTGTCTTTGTACAGGAAGCATGGGAAGCACTTGATAAGATGACCAGAAAAGAGGGGGATGAATGGTGATTTCGATGCTAGAATGGCTTTGGAATCAAATGCCATCTGGTGATCATCATGGACAATTGTCTGGATGTGTGTCTGGATGTGCAACTGGATGATGAGTGTCTCATCATACATGGTAGGTGCTAAGAAGTGGTTCCTTGGTACACAGAATTGTTAGAGTATTCGCTTTCTTTTGCTTTTTAAACTCAATTTTAGACAATGGTGTGAAGCATACATACAAAGAATGAATTCCACAATACATTCATCAGAACTGCATGATTGCAATATTTGTCAAATTTGTCACACCGTATAACTGAAATAATTTTCAATTTAAAAATAAGTCAATTATTGGGTAGTGAGTTTGCTATCATGGAATTTTGTGAACAAGGTAACAAAAAATTTCTCTGGAGTTGTTTTATGCTTTTCTTGGCTCACTTGTATTTGTCTTGCACTCCTGGAAGATGAGGCAAGCTGCTGGTATTCTTCATGCGTTCTGGGCAATACAGCTTATTCGTTTTGCCTCCTAATGACATGAAAGTAGATCCACTTACACCTCATGTGTGCTCCCCTACCAATGGATACCGCATCCAAAATTGTGTGCAAGTTATTTCTGACCCTCACACATAAACGTGAAATAATGAATAGCATAAAAGTCAGGAGCTATTAAATGCTACCACATGGGCCATACACACCGACCCTTTTGAAAAAGATTGTATTCTGCGCATATTTACAATTCTGAACTCAGTTTCATGTTTTTAAAACCTAAACTTCATCGAATAATTTACATGTCATCATATTAGAGCAATTTCACTAATGCAAAGTATTTGAAACAATATCGTTGATTATCATGTCCAAACACAAATGAGTCAATCACTGTGGTCAGCCATTCATTAGTAGTCAATGGTGAGTTTATCACTATGACTGACCAACCAAAACAATCTTTGAGTCTTTTCATGTTTTTAACACCCCATGGTACTTAGGCTACTACTTACACTAAACCCTAAACCCTAAACCCAATTTACAAAAGCTAAGCTCAATTTCATGCCCTTGTATCGTTGACTTTGGGATACAATTCATTTTAGTGGAACCATGAAAGTTACTTTGAATGAAGCATTTGTCATTACCCCTACCTGTAGAGATCTTGTGAACAAAAACTAAAGATTAGTCAACTAAGATATTCTGGCACGTCTAATGAATAATTAACTTTAATTGTCGGTTCAACAACACCGACAAATCTTCAGAAAACTGCTTTAACATTTTAATCCTTGCTAGTAATTGTTGGTAATTGCAGGAAGAGCGGCACTAATGAGAAGCACACCAAATTGCTAGTAATTTGTTGGCATTTGCAGGAAGTGCGGCACTAATGAGAAGCACCAAATTGAAGGCATAATAACACTTACTTTTTGAGCAATTTTAACAACAATTCCTCTATTATCACTCCATTCCAAATCCACCCTATTTTACATTAGTATATAATCCTCTTCACAGAAGCAGCTGACAACCCATCTGGTTGAGTATGAAAGTACCCTGCATGATAGACCCCAAATAAGCCACATGCAACAATTTTTAAATAAGCATGAAAAAAGATTGGAGATTATATAACTCAACATGTGCGCTGTGTTTTTGTCTGCTAAGAAGTGTTTTTTTTCTCTTTTTTTTTTTTGCTTACTGTGAATTGAAACAGAGAACAGGCCCACAAGAGCAGAATTTGTAATGGGCCTCCATAATCTTCTTCAGAAACTTGTGAAAAATAGTGTTGCACAAAATGCGGTTTTGTGTGTCATTGAGAGTGGAAATAATTTTTTTTCTGTGGAGAGATAATATAATTTGTGTAGAAATAATGTATGTACTGGTGCAATTGATGGGCCTGACTATGAAGCCTGGGTGAAAAGGAAAATACTTAAGTGATGATCGTGTGCTTTAGATCAGATGAGAACTGATGGATCTACTTGTGAGCACATGATGCCCTTACTTACTACACTCACACTACATTCACTTAATTTTCAGAAATTAATATAATATAATTTTTTTTGACATTCATTTTATTATCGGAGATTAATCAAGAAAAAAACATTTCTGTGAGTTGTGTGCAATGAGATTCAAGTTCTGTGTGTGGTGTGTATGTGCATAATATGCACCCACTAATGGTTGAGCCTCTTCTATCTCATTTAGCAAGGATTTTCTTACGCCTCACTTATGCATCTTCAAGTGTATTCTGTAAGGCATTTTTCTCATCAAGGAATCTAGCTTGAGGACTCGACAACAAGGCCATTGCTTTCTACAGCAACAGCTACAACATAAATGAATTTTTATCAAAACAATATATGATATTTAAAACCAAAAGAAGAGTTTGCCTATGAGTGAATTTGATCCTAGAAAATGGCTAGAATATTTTTGATAGTCGGTTTCTGAAATAATGCCACAACTACATTGTCATGACCAGACTTGCCTATTTCTTAAAGGTTGGAAGTATCTTATGGCCACTTGTAGGCATAAGAACCCTCCTTTCCTACACATCCTAATCTACATATGTTCACATTAATGATAACTTTGGGTTGAGAGCTTTGCAATGGATAAAGCCCACCCTGAGGCTTTTTACCCTACACATTGCTTCTTATTTGACTTTCTCTTTTCGAAAAGAGTGAATAAAAAAAGAGGAAAAAAGAGCGATTGTACATCACAAAGCCCACCTGGCAGCACATCTAAAACCACTTTTACATACTTAAAGCGGGTATTTGCAAGCACAGAAATCAACAAGAGCTAGAGCAAGAAATCACATAGAAACACACAAAACAGATTTTTGAAGCGCGCGCGCACACACACACACACATATATATATATTCCTTCCTAAAACACCTGATACTAAAAGGTAACAATCTCATTGAGTCTAGATCCCCTCTCAAAACACCCGATAAGTACTAAAGGCAGACAATCTCACTATTAAGTTAAGCTGAAAAAGGAGATGATTAATACTGGTTTTTATGCAAGCAACACAATCAACTGATTGTTAATAGGTTTACCTAGAAATTCCCTCTCAAAACACCTGATCAGTACCACAAGCCAACAATCTCACTAATAAGTTAAGTTGAAAACAGTGACGATTCATTCATCTTGGGTTTTATGCATGTAACACAATCAACCGATTGCTTGTGATACATGTGGATTCACACAAAACATGATGGAAGTGATTGGTACTTTGTGGCGGCAGAATCTGCATGGATAGATGAGTTGAAGTGAAGTGGGTCATGTGAATTGTGATGCATCTGAAAGAGACGAGAAGGAAGTGGTTTTGGTTTTATGGGTTAATGAGCCCGTGCCATGACCACAGTAATAATAATCAGCATCCACACACAAATTATTCTCTCTCTCTCTCTCCCTTTGGATTATGTGACCCAACAACACCCACTATGCACACCATCCATTGGAAACCTGGTATGACTCAGCTTTGGATCAAGAACCACAACTCTGAGTTCCATCTTGGTAACCTCTTGTACAAAGTCTAAACGGACAAACGCCTCCTACTTCCCCCTCACACTACCTAGATGACTAGGTATGTATGTAAGTGGGTATGTATCATAAATAATTTGGTAGAGAATAATGTAAGTGTGTACTTATTGTAAGTAAGTAGGTAGGGAATGTAAATAATGTTTCTTCTTTTTTTTGAAAATTTTGTAATGTTGCACTAATACAAAATGTGAAATGTGAGTGCAATTCATTAGTCCTTGTTCATTAGGTCAATGAATTCATTACTTTTTCACTAGGTCTCATTCACTATGACCACTAAATTCACTCAACATTCAATGAAATCATTTGATGTACAAGAACACCTTTTATTGATGAACACTTGGGATCAACTATAAGGAGATTAAGCCATGTTTGACTATAGTCACTTATCAAAATCTTTTTACATCTTAGTTACTTGCTTTAACAATGTGTTTAAAACATGGCAAATTTTTTGATTTTTTAATAAAACTTTTACGATTTTTTTTTGAAAAAAAGGAATAATCTACAAAACTAAATAAATATAGAACAAATATTTCACCAAATGACAAAAGCTCATCACCTAAAAAAAATGCTGATGTAAGTGGGTAAATATCATACGTAATTGGGTTCTGTTTAGGGTAAAGTCCCATGTCGGGGGCATTCTCAAAACAAGGGGCTTAGGAGGAGGTGATAGCTGAATCCCAGCCCACCTTTTGGGAATGTCCTCCACCCTTGGGGATTCACCATCACAAAGCACAAAGCGAACCTAAACATGGGTAGATCATGGAACATAAGAGGAGGAGGATGGTTCTTTGTTCTTACAACTATTTGTTAAAAGGGTTGGAGAAATCTTACACATATATATCCACTCTTAAAGAACAGATATAATACCCCCTGTCTTTTCTAAGAGGGATAATTGCAAAAATTAGGTAACCTTCAAATACACTTAAGAATTTTAGTGTTTTATGTACAAATAAAATTGTTCTAGAAGATGCAATGGATGTGATATTCATGTACTCTAGGGGGCCACAACTCAAACCAAAAAAGTAAATGTCTTTTATACACAACACTTTTAATCAAAACAAACACAACCCCACCACCCCCCACCCCCACATCCCACACAAACCCCACACTACCAACACACTTAAACCTAATAATAAAACAAAAAAAAAAAAAAACAAAAAAAAAAAA
>Ga0116227_10012793_pt1 | contig 13504 bp, 10 predicted proteins | sample S1TSphgellanicum_FD_89693 | JGI IMG/M metagenome (GOLD analysis project Ga0116227, IMG submission 89693) | Host-associated microbial communities from peat moss isolated from Minnesota, USA - S1T2_Fb - Sphagnum magellanicum MG | ecosystem: Host-associated > Plants > Peat moss > Unclassified...
GATGCCGTAACGCGGAAAGCGCGGATGGAAGGAGAGCGAGGCCTGATCGCAGGCGGTGGAATGCACGTAGGAACTGCCCGAGAAGCAGGGCGTGGTCACCCCGCCGCTGGTCACCGAAGTGAAGGGCGCCTGGGCCCAGCGCCCGGTGTTGTTGCCCAACTCCTCGGTGATCCCCTGCGAATAGGCCGCCGAGGCATTGATGCCCAGCGTGCCATCATCGTTCTTCCAGTTGAGCAATCCGGCCAGACGCGGCCCCACATTGCCCGACAGCGTGTTCCACGAGCCCGAGGCGGAAACGAGCCCCGTCAGCCCGGTCTTGGCGCCCAGCGGATGGCCGGTGTTGAGATCCACCACCGCGCCCAGCGAGCCTTCATCCAGATTGGCCTCGGCGGTCTTGTGGACCACCAGCGACTTGAACAGTTCGGAGGCGAAGACGTTGAAATCGAAGGAACGATCACGGTTGGCCGAATCGTTCGCACTGCTGGTGGCCTGAGCGGGCAGACCGTTCAGCCGCGTCACGGTGAACTGACTGCCAAGGCCGCGCACGGTGATCTCGCGCCCCTCGCCGCCATCGCGGGTGATCGCCACGCCGGAGATGCGCTGCAGCGATTCGGCCAGATTCTGATCCGGGAATTTGGCGATGTCCTCCGACACGATGGCATCGACCGCGCTGGCCGAGGCCTTTTTCAGGTTCAGCGCCGCCTGCAACGACTGACGAAAACCGGTGACAACGATGGCGCTGGGCTCGGGCTGCGCCGGAGCGGCGGGCGGGGCCGCCTGATCGGCCGGTGCCGCTTGGGCCTGAACCATCGTGGCGCCCATGGCCGAGGCCAGCGCCGTGCCCGCGATCAGCGCCAGGCGCAGCGCGTGAGATCCTGTTGTTGCATGCCGCATGTCCCACTTCCCTTCATGTTCCAGTCAGCCCCGGGGGCAGGGCGCGCCATGAGAGAAGGGTTTTGATACCGGTGTCATTTTCATGACAAACGCTAGGCTGAAAGCCCTGTCACAGGGGGAAGACAGTGTTGCAGCGGCATCGATTCCCTTCCGCTCGTGGCGGATTTTCTCGTTCTGAACCCGATTTTCTCATTGCGTTCATGATAACAGTTAGCGCTATCATTTTTGGAAACCGGTGTCATAGAAAATGCATAGATGGGAATGGCCTGTCAATGGCCGCATCACAAATATTGCATCATGGCAGACAATCCGCCTGATGAACCCAAGTCATCCTGCAGTTCAGCAGCAGAAACAGGCGCATCTTTACGATGCGCCCGTCAGCCCATCACGATACGGACGTCAGCGGACTCGCCAGCCCTTCCAGACGTGGATCATGGTAATCGCGAATCACCAGATGATCGGCAGGCCATGGCTCGCGATGCGTCGCGCTCACCACGATCACACCAGCCCCCGCAGCCTCACCGGCGGCGACACCGGCAGGCGAATCCTCGAAGACCACGCAGCGCCCGGGCGCGATGCCCAGTTGCTGCGCCGCCATCAGGAAACCATCGGGCGCGGGCTTGCTGCGCGCCACATCCTCGGCGCAGATCAACACTTTGGGCAGAGGAATCCCCACCGCTGCAAGCCGCGCCAAAGCCAGCCGCCGATGCGCCGAGGTGACAATCGCCCAACGCTCGGGCGGCAGGCTGGAGAGGAAAGCGGCGGCCCCGGCAATCGCCTCGGTGCCGTCCAGATCCTCAAGCTCGGCGCGGACGATCTGCTCGACCTCGGCCTCGGCATCCACGCCGGGCAGATTCTGCCGCCGCACCACCTCGATCGCCTGAACGCCATGCATATGTTTGAGCAGATGCTCGACATCCACCCCATGGCTGAGCGCCCAGGCGGTCCACACCCGCTCCACCGAGGCGATGGAGGTGAGCAGCGTGCCATCCATATCGAAGAGGAAACCCTCGAATGGGGCGAGCGCGGTGGCGATCTTGTCCATGGCACCGACCATAGGGCCGATCATGCCTGATCCGAAAGCATTTTCCTGCCGGATCGACCTTTTTGCGGCCTAGAAGCTGGAAGCCTGCCGCATCGCCCCGCACGAAGGATCGCCCATGATCATCGTGCCCTTGCCCGAGGCCTTCGCGGCATAAAGCGCCTCATCGGCAATCGCGAAAAGCGCCTGAGCATCATAGCAATGCGGATTCTCCGCCAGCACCATGCCCCCCGAAGCGCCAATCGCGAAACGGTGCCCGCGCCACAGGATCGGCCGGTTCAACTCGGCCAGCAGCCGCGCCACCCGCGCCTCCAGCATGGCGGGGGACAGGTCCGCTCCGGTCAGCACCGCGAACTCATCGCCGCCGATCCGCGCCACCAGCAAAGCATCGCTAAAACAGGCCGCGATCCGCTGCGCCGCCGCCTTCAGGCAGGCGTCGCCGGCGGCATGACCGAAACGGTCGTTGACCTGCTTGAAACTGTCGAGATCCACCAGCACCAGCGCGCCCAGCGGCGTCACAACGGGCCGCGCCTGCGGGGCGTTCATAAAGCGCTCTTCGAAGAGCGTGCGATTGACCAGCCCCGTCAGCGCATCATGCTCGGCGCGCTGGCGCAGCGCCTCCCAGCGCTGTTTTTCCTCGGTGATGTCCTGCTTCAGGCCATAAAGCTGCACAATGCGGCCATTGTCGCGGATCACCTCGGCGCTCAGCCGCATCCAGCGCTCCTGCCCGTCGGGGCGGATGATCCGCGCCTCCATCGCGAAGGGGCGGCCATGGGTGACGGCCTCGGCGCGCAGACGCTCCATCGTGGCGCGCGAATCCTCGGCATAGAAACCGGCGGCCTCGCGCCGGTCGAGCCGATGCTCGGGCGAGAGGCCGAAAAGCTGATAGACCCCCGCCGTCCAGCTCAGCGCGCTGTCGGCCAGATTGCAGGTCCATGCGCCGATCCCCGCCTGAGCGGCGACAAGGCCGAAAACCGCATCGGCACCAAGGGACGCTCTGGCGCTGCCCCCCGGTTCCCGCATGATGTCGATCTTCTGTAGCATCGCCACTGGCGATTAAGGGACAAACCCTAACAAGCCGTGATAATCGCGAGGGCAGGGCGGCCCGCGAAGGCCACCCTGCCATCATTCTTACGACTTCGGCTTGGTGGCGGCAGCGTCAGGCGCGGCGGCCTGGGGCGCAGGGGCTTCAGGAGCAGGAGCTTCGGCGGCATCGCGCGCCTTGCGCATCGCGTCGATTTCGGCTGCGGTCTTGTAGTCGATCAGCTCGACCTGAAAGACCAGATCCGAATTGGCGGGAATCGGGCCGGACGCCTGAGCGCCATAACCCTGTGCGGCGGGAATGCAGAAACGCGCGATCCCCGTCTTGCCCAGCATCTGCAGGCCCTTGGAAAAGCCCGGAATCACGCCATTGACCGGAAAGCTGACGCCCTTGCCCTGATCGAAGACCGCACCCGTCGCGGCCAGATAGCCGATGTAATTGACCAGCACATAATCGGCCTCGGCGGGCATCGGCCCGGCGGCGGGGCGCAGCATGGAGTAACCCAGCCCGGCCTCTGTCTTGGCCTCGCACAGGCGCTGGCCGACGGGCAGCGTCGGGTTGAGCGGCAGCGGAATGATGTCCTTCGTCGGCTTGACGACCGCAGGCACAGCGGCGGCGCGCGCCACAGGCTTGCGCACCGGCGCGGCACTGGCGGGCATCTGCGCCATCAGCAGAGGCAAAGCGAGAAGGACGGCGGCAGGCGCCGCGGCGAGGGGCTTGCGAGAAAAAAGGCTCATGGCGCCAAGCTATAGGCAGGCTGTGGGGCTGCGATCAAGCGGCGCGATGGACAGAGGCCCCTCGCGAGAACATAATGGGAACATGAAATGCGATTCGCAGGACTTTTGCCATGATGCCCCAAGCCGCCCTCTCCGCCGCCATCTCCGGGCCCTCTCCTGCCCCGCAAACCGGTGTGCTGCCGTCGCTGGCGCGCGGCCATCTGCACGAGATTCACGCCAGCGCCGATGGCTGGGCCGCCGCGCTGGGCTTTGTGCTTTCGGCGCTCGGGCCAGCCGGGGAGCAAACGATCATGCTGGTGCGCGCGAAACGCTCCGGCCCGCGTCTGCTGCCCTGCGGTGCGGGTTGGGCTCAGGCGGGGCTCGATCCCCGGCGGCTGGTGGTGGTCGAGGCGCCCGATGCGCTGGGCATGTTGCGCGCCGGACTGGATGCCGCGCGCTGTCCGGGTCTGGCTGCCGTGGTGCTGGAGACGTGGGGGCCGCTGCCCGACTACGATCTGACCGCCAGCCGCCGTCTGGTGCTGGCGGCGGAGCGTTCGGGCGCTTTGGTGATCGTGCTGCGCGGCGATGCGCCCCAGCGCGCCAGCGCCGCCCAGACCCGCTGGCAGATCGACCCCGGCCCTTCCGTGGCGCTGCCCGGGCAAGCGCCGGGCTATCCCGCGCTGAGCGCCACGCTGCTGCGCCGTCGCGGCGGGGCGTCCGGGCAGAGCTGGCCGTTGCAACGATCAGCATGGGAAGGAGCTTTCCATGAACCCGAGGATGCAGAACAGCCAACGCCGCTGTCTGGCGCTGTGGTTCCCTTTCCTGCCCTGCGAGCGGGCGATCAGGAACGCGCCGCCTGAGCCCGGCCAGCCTTTCGCGCTGGTGGCCAAGGTGGGGCAGGCGCTGCGCCTTGCCGCGCTGACGGCGGATGGCGCGCACCACGGGCTGGCGGTGGGGATGACTCTGGCCGATGCGCGGGCGCGCTGCCCCGATCTGGTCACCGCGCCGCATGATCCGCATGAGGATGCGAAGCTGCTGGCCCTGCTGGCCCGGCGGATGGGGCGCTTCACGCCGATGGTCGCGCTCGATCCGCCCGACGGGCTGGTGCTGGACATCACCGGCTGCGCGCATCTTTTCGGCGGTGAGGAAGCGCTGGCCCGGCTGGCGATGGCCGAGGCAGACCTCATGACGCGCCCCGCTCTGGCCGATCATGCCGCTGCCGCCCGCGCGCTGGCGCGGTATGAACGCGGGCAGGCGGGCGGGGATGAGGCCTTGCGCATCAGGGCCCTGCCCATTGCCGCGCTGGAATTGCCCGAGGCCTCACTCTCCGGGTTGAGGCGCGCGGGGCTCAAACATCTGGGCGATCTGGCGGGGCGCCCCAGTTCCGCCCTTGCCGCGCGTTTCGGCGAGGAGGCGGTGGCCAAATTGCGCGCCATCCTGGGCGAGGCAGGCAGTCCGCTTGCCCCCCGCGCCGCGCTGCCGCCGATCCGCGCGCAAGCCCGCTTTGCCGAGCCCATCGGCCGCACGCAGGATGTGCTGGAGGTCGCCGAAACCCTGCTGGAAGACACCGCGCGCCAGATGGAGGCGCGGCGCATCGGCGGTCGCCGTTTCGTGCTGCGGCTGGAGCGCGCCGATGGGGCGATCCGCGATCTGGCGATCGAGACCGCCTTGCCCACGCGCGAGGCCGCTCCGGTGGTGCGGTTGCTGCGCGAAAGGCTGGAGTCGCTGGCCGATCCGCTCGACCCCGGTTTCGGCTTCGATGCGGTGGCGCTGGCCGTGCCGCGCCATGAGCCGCTCGCCGCGCGCCAGACCTCCACGCAAGGTGACGAGCGCGAGGAGGAGAGCATCGCCGCTTTGCTCGACCGGCTGGCGACGCGGCTGGGGGAAGGCGCGATCCTGCGCCTCCATCCGCGCGACCGGCACAGCCCGGAAAAGGCGCAGGCGCTGCTGCCCGCCGCACGCGGTCTGGCGGGGCGCACTCAGCCACCTGCCCTGCCCCGCCCGCTGTTCCTCTTCGACCCGCCTCAGGAGGTGAGCGCCATCGCGGGCGTGCCCGACGGGCCGCCCTTGCGCTTCACCTGGCGCGGGCGGGCGCATGAGGTGCGCCTCGCCGAGGGGCCCGAGCGCATCGCGCCCGAATGGTGGCGCCATCCGCTGGGCCATCTGCCCGACACGCCGCTGCTCACCCGCGACTATTACCGGGTGGAGGATGGCACTGGCACCCGCTTCTGGCTGTTCCGCCATGGTCTGTTCGAGGAGCGGACGCATCCCAAATGGTATCTCCACGGGCTGTTTTCATGAGCTTTTTCGAACCTGTCGCCGCCAGCGCCTTCAGCTTTCTGCGCGGCGCCTGCCAGCCGGGCGAGATGGTGGCGCGCGCCCATGCGCTGGGCATGGGCGGCATCGGCATCGCCGACCGCAACACGGTGGCGGGCGTGGTGCGCGCGCATAAGGCCTGGAAGGAACTGGGCGGGCCCAAGAGCGGCTTTCGCCTGATCGTGGGGGCGCGGCTGTGTTTTATCGATGGCACGCCGGACATTGTGGCCTATCCGCTGGACCGCAAGGGTTGGGGGCGGCTGACGCGGCTGCTCAGCACAGGCAATCTAAAGGAGGAGGTGGAGAAGGGCGATTGCCATCTGACTTTGGGCGATCTGCTAGCGCATTCTGAGGGGCTAGCGCTGATCGCGATGGATGGCGATGCCGCTCTGCTGGAAACGCTGCGGGCCGCCACGCCTCATCTCTGGCTGAGCGCCGCCATGCCGCGCGGGGGCAGCGATGCGCGCGATCTGGCGCAGCGCATGGCGCTGGCCGAGGCCTGCGGCGTGCCGCTGATCGCCACCAACGACCCGCTCTATGCCGTGCCGGCGCAGCGCCCCCTGCACGATGTGCTGACCTGCATTCGCGAGGGGGTGACGCTGTCCAGCGCCGGGCATCTGCTGGCGCCACATGCCGAGCGGCATCTCAAGGCCCCCACCGAAATGGCGCGACTGTTTGCCGCCTGCCCTCAGGCGCTGGAGGCGACGGGCGATCTGTTCGCGCGGATCGGTTTCGTGCTGGATGAGCTGGTCTATGAGTACCCCCACGAACCTGTACCCGAGGGATGGGCCGCGCAGGACTGGCTGGAACACCGCGTGCGGGAAGGCGCGAAGGAGCGTTTTCCCGATGGCCTGCCGCCCAAGTATGAAGAGGCGCTGGCAGTCGAGTTCGGCCTCATCGCCGACAAGAACTACGCCCATTACTTCCTCACCGTCCACGATGTGGTGCATTATGCGCGCAGCCTCTCGCCGCCGATCCTGTGTCAGGGGCGGGGCAGCGCAGCCAATTCGCTGGTCTGCTATTTTCTGGGCGTGACGCCGATCGATCCGGTGCGCGAAAAACTGCTCTTCTCGCGCTTCCTCTCCGAGGAGCGCGACGAGCCCCCCGATATCGACGTCGATTTCGAACATGAACGGCGCGAGGAGGTGATCCATTATATTTACCAGCGCTACACCCGCCAGCGCGCCGGGATCGTCGCCACCGTCATCCATTACCGCCAGCGCAGCACCATCCGCGAGGTCGGGCGGGCTCTGGGCCTGACCGAGGATGTGACGGCGCGGCTCTCTGGTCTGATCTGGGGCAGCCGGGGCGGGCCGGTGCCGGAAGAAAGGCTGGCGCAGGCCGGGTTCGATGCGGGCAATCCCGCCATCGCCCGGCTGCGCGATCTGATCGAACAGGTGCTGGATCTGCCGCGCCATCTCTCGCAGCATGTCGGCGGTTTCGTGCTGTCTCAGGAGCGGCTCGATGAGATTGTGCCGATCTGCAAGGCCGGGATGGCGGATCGCACCTTCATCGAATGGGACAAAGACGATATCGATGAGCTGAAGCTGATGAAGGTGGATGTGCTGGCGCTGGGCATGCTGACCGCGCTGCGCAAGGGCTTCGATCTGATCCGGGGCGTGGGGCAGGGCGATTACACGCTGGCCACGGTGACGCCGCCGGAGCAGGAGGTCGCCACCTTCGAGATGCTGCAAAAGGCCGACAGCATCGGCACCTTTCAGGTCGAGAGCCGCGCCCAGATCGCCATGCTGCCGCGCATGAAACCCAAGGTGTTCTACGATCTGGTCATTCAGGTGGCCATCGTGCGCCCCGGTCCGATTCAGGGCGGCATGGTCCATCCCTATCTGCGCCGCCGCACCGGGGAAGAAGCCGTCACCTTCCCCAGCGAGGCCTTGAAAGAGCTGCTCGAACGTACCGAGGGCGTCCCACTGTTTCAGGAGCAGGCGATGAGCATCGCCATCGTCGGCGCGGGCTACACCCCCGCTGAGGCCGACCGCCTGCGCCGCGATATGGCCGCCTTCCGCCGCAACGGGCGGATCGAGACCCACAAACACCAGTTTACCGAGGGCATGATCAAGAACGGCTACACGCTGGATTTCGCCGAAAGCTGCTTCGCGCAAATCGAGGGCTTCGGTGAATATGGCTTCCCCGAAAGCCATGCGCAGGCCTTCGGCTGGCTGGCCTATGTGTCGAGCTGGATGAAATGCCACCATCCCGCCGCCTTCACCTGCGCGCTGCTCAACAGCCAGCCGATGGGCTTTTATGCCCCCGCCCAGCTTGTCGCCGACGCCCGCGCGCATGGCGTGGAAGTGCGCCCCATCGATGCCACCATCAGCCCATGGGACAACACGCTGGAAGGCCCGCGCATCCTGCGCCTCGGCCTGCGCCAGATCGACGGTTTTCGCGAGGAATGGGCCGGGGCGATGGTAACCGCCCGCGAGCAACGCCCCTTCGCCAGCCTTGAAGATCTGGCCCACCGCGCCGCCCTGCCCGCCCGCGCCATGGCGCTGCTGGCCGATGCCGATGCGCTGGTCTCTTTGGGCGCATCACGCCGCGAGGCCGGATGGGAAGTCCGCCGCCTGCCCCCGCGCCAGCTCTCGCTTTTCGCCGCCATGGACGCCCCCGAACTCGGCGCCGAGCCCGATCCCGCTTTGCCGCCCATGCCCCTCTCCCAGCAGGTGGTAGAGGATTACCAGACCCAGCGCCTCTCCCTGCGCGGCCATCCTTTGCAGTTTTTGCGTGCCCGACTGGCGGCGAAGGGCGTGCTGACCGCCGCTCAGGTCAACGCCGCCAAGGATGGTGCCCCCGTCGCCTGCGCCGGAGCTGTGCTGGTGCGCCAGCGCCCCGGCAAGGGCAATGCCATCTTCATCACCATCGAGGACGAGACCGGCATCGTGAACGGCCTGCTCTGGGCCCGCGAATTCGAAAAGCAACGCAGCGCCGTGATGGCCGCAAGGCTGATGGTGCTCCACGGCAAGGTCCAGCACAGCAAGGAAGGCGTGGTACACCTGATGATCGACCGCGTGGTGGATGCCAGTGTTTTGCTGGCGCAGCTGGAGGAAGGGGTCGCGCAAAATCTGGCCTCCACGCCGCCGCGTTTGGGGCATCATCCAAGGGATGCCCGGTTGTTGCCGCCTTCTCGGGATTTTCATTAGGGAGAAAGAAGATGCGAGGGCCATCGCCCTCGCGCTCCCTTTACTGTCTGCGTTGCGCTTCGGATTCGGCCAAAGCGCCCAGTTTGCCGCGCCGCAGGCAAGATTCCTTGCTCAGTACTGGCAGGATGAAAGCCTGCGGCGCCATAGGTCGCGCAGGTGGAGAGCCCGGGCACAAGGATCGGGCGCCACCACCCTGGCGTCGGAAGACGTCATGGGAGCGCGAGGGGGTAACCCCCTCGCATCTTTCTTCCTACGTCCCTTCCCCCTTGTCCCCCCAACCTGAACTGCCTTAGGCTCCTTCCATGTCCTTGCTCCGAAATGCCACCTTCTGGCTGACGCTCGCCCTTCCCATGCCGCTCGCCGCCGCGCCTGCAGATCTCGAAACGCAGGTGCGTGCTTTGTTGGCCCAGCCCGATCTGGCAGGCACGCATTGGGGCCTTCAGGTGGAGGACAAAAACGGCCAGCCGATCATCTCCATCGCGCCGGATGAGCGGTTCCAACCCGCCTCCAACACAAAGATTTTCGTCACCGCCGCCGCTTTCGAGGCGCTGTCGCGCGGCGCTCTGCCCAACCCCGGCACGCAGGTCCGGCTGGAGCCGGGCGCCAAGGGGCTGCAGAATGTGGTGCTGGTGGGCAAGGGCGACGCCTCTCTGTCGGACCGCGCCAACTGCCAGCGCGACTGCCTGAGCCAGCTCGCCGATGCGGTCGCGGCCAGCGGGGTGAAGCGCGTGGGCGATGTGATCGGCGACGACAGCTTCATGCCCGATGAGCGCTGGGTGCGCTCGGGCCGCCTGCGCCCGGGCAGCCGGACCATCATGTCGGCGCTGACCATCAACGACAATGAGCTGGCGATCACCGTCACCCCCGGCGCCGCGCCGGGCGCTCCGGCCAGCGCGGCGCTGGCAGATCCCTTCCCCGAGTTGCGCCTGATCGACGAGGTGACCACCGCCGCCGCCGACACAGCTGCCGAAATCCACGCCGAGATCGAGCCCGGCCAGCGCAGCATCCGCCTGCTGGGCTCGCTGCCGTTGGGCGGCAAGCCGCAGGTGCTGCGCTTCGATGTCGACGATCCGGCTGACTATGCCGCGATCCGCTTCGCCGCCTTGCTGCGCGCGCGGGGCATCGCGGTGAGCGGTGCCATCAGGCCGCGCCACGCCGCCATCACAGCTCAGGCGCTGCTGGGCACGGCCCCCGCCGCGCCCGAAACCCCGGCTCTGGCCAGCCTGACCCCGCCCGATCCGGTCGAGGACCTGACCCTCACCGCCAAGCGCAGCCAGAATCTCCATGCCCATCTCTGGCTGAAGAAGCTGGCGCTGTCGCAAGGTCTGGCACCCTCCACCCCCACCGGGCTGGCGGTGCTGAATGCGCAACTCGACAAGGTCGGGCTGCCGCGCTGGAGCCATGATTTCTATGATGGATCGGGCCTCTCGCCCGACAATCGCATCACCCCGCGCGCCATGGTGCGCTATCTGCACTGGATCGACGGGCAGAGCTGGGGCCAGCAATGGCGCGCGATCCTGCCCATCGCGGGCGTGGACGGCACGCTGGTCGGGCGGATGAAGAACACGCCGCTAGCAGGCAATCTGCGCGCCAAGACCGGCACGCTGCTGGCGGGCAATGCCCTGGCCGGTTACGTGACGGCGGCGAGCGGGCGGGAGTTGGTTTTCGCCATCTATGCCAATGATCGCCCGGGGGATGCTCCGTCCGTTTTGCCGGTGATGGACAAGATTATGCAGGTGATTGCGGCAGGGAATTAAGAAGAAGATGCGAGGGTGTTACACCCTCGCGCTCCCGGGTTTTGTCAGCCGGGGTGCTACGGGTTCAACCATAGAGCAACGACGCTGCGCCGCAGGCTTGAAAACGCTTAAAACATTTCAATTTCACAAAGAAAACTGCCTGTAACGCAGTATTGTAGCGCTAATGGAGAGTACCCCCGCAACAATCGGGCGCCACTGCCTTTTCGTCGGGAGACGTAATGGGAGCGCGAAGGCGTAACGCCCTCGCATTTTCTTCTTAAAATACCTTCCTAAAACCCGCCCAACGCCCATGGGGCGTTTGCCCCGTTGCCGCCGTGCCCCCGGTGTTAAATCCTGCGTGGCAATGAGCGACTCCACACCTGTTTCGCCGCGCCCCGCCCAGCCGGGCAGCGTCACGCTCCCGGCAAGGCCCGAGGGTTTGACGGTCAATCCCGCGCAGACGGCGGTGGTGGTGATCGACATGCAGAACGCCTATGCCAGCGAGGGCGGCTATGTCGATCTGGCGGGCTTCGACATCGGCGGCGCGCAGGGCGTGATCGGACGCATCGCCAAGGTGCTGGACACCGCGCGCGGCGCGGGCATGCCAGTGATTTTTCTGCAGAACGGCTGGGATGTGGACTATGTCGAGGCGGGCACGCCCTCCTCGCCCAATTACCATAAATCCAATGCCTTGAAGACGATGCGCGCCCGGCCCGAACTGTCGGGGCAATTGCTGGCGCGCGGTGGCTGGGATTATGAGCTGGTCGATGCGCTGACGCCTCAGCCCGGCGACATTCGCCTTCACAAGACGCGCTATTCGGCCTTCTTCAACTCGCAGCTCGATTCCATTTTGCGCGCGCGCGGCATCACCACCATCGTCTTTGTCGGCATCGCCAGCAATGTCTGCGTGGAATCGACCCTGCGCGACGGCTTCCACCTCGAATATTTCTGCCTGATGCTGGAGGATGCCACCCACCATCTCGGCCCGGACTTCATCCATCAGGCCACCATCTACAACGTCGAGAAATTCTTCGGCTGGGTTTCCACCACCGCCGAATTCTGCGGCGCTGTCAGCCAGATCGCCCCGTAACCTCAACCCCGCCAGCACAAGAGGGTCCATGCCGTTCGAGCCGATCAACCCGCCGCAATTTCCCACCCCCATCGCCCCCTATTCGGCGGCGGCGCGCGCGGGGGATAGCATCTATGTCTCGGGCATGCTGGCGCTGGGGGAAGGCGGGGTGGTGCTCTATCCCGGCGATGCTGCGGCGCAGACGCGCCATATTCTTGGGATGATCGCCATCACGCTGCAGGCGGCAGGGGCCAATCTGGGCGATGTGGTGATGAACCATATCTTCCTGAAAGACATGGGTGATTACGCCGCCTTCAACGCCGTCTATGCCGAGCATTTTCCCGGCGCCAAGCCCGCGCGCTACTGCATCCGCGCCGATCTGGTGCTGCCCGACTGCCTGGTTGAAATCGCCTCCGTGGCGCATCGCGGGGGGGCGGTCGTTCTGTGACGCTCACCACGCTTTGCGGCCTCTATCATGAGGAGCATGGGCCGCCCACGGGCGAACCGGTGATCCTGTCGGCGGGGCTGGGCGGGTCGGGGGCCTATTGGGCACCCAATCTGTCCGCGCTGGCTTCGAACCACCGGCTGGTGCTTTACGATCATCGCGGCACGGGGCGCTCCTCGCGCTGCCTGCCGGACAAGGTGTCGGTCGAGGATATGGCCGACGACATGCTGATGCTGATGGACGAGCTGCATCTGGAGCGCGCCCATATCATCGGCCATGCGGCGGGCGGCATGGCGGCGCTGGCGCTAGCCTTGAAGGCGCCCGAGCGGGTGGGCGGCATCGTCATCGCCAATGGCTGGATCAGCCCCGACCCGCATTTCCTGCGCTGTTTCGAGGCGCGGCTCAACCTGTTGCGCCACGCCGGGGCCGAGGCCTTTCTGCGCGCCCAGCCGATCTTCCTGTTCCCCGCGCCCTGGATCTCCCAGCATCACGGCGAGCTGGACCATGAGCTGGACCACCAGATGGCCGCCTTCCCCGGGCGCGAGACCATGGAAAAGCGCATCGCCGCGCTGGCCGGTTACGACATCGCCGAGCGCATCGGAGAAATCACCCATCCCATCCTGGCCTATGCGGCGCGCGACGACATGCTGGTGCCCTTCACCTGCACCACCGAGGGGTTGAAAAAGGCTCCCAACTGCGAGGTCGAGCTGGCGCCATGGGGCGGCCATGCCTGCAACCTCACCGATCCGCTGCGCTTCACCGGCGCGGTGCGCGATTTCCTGTCCCGTCACAAATTGTAGGAGGTTCTGCTGATGCAGGTCGGCGTTTTCGTCCCCATCAACAACAATGGCTGGCTGATCAGCGAGAACGCGCCGCAGTACCTGCCCTCCTTCGACCTCAACAAGCAGATCGCCATCAGTGCCGAAAAGCACGGGCTGGATTTCCTGCTCTCGATGATCAAACTGCGCGGGTTTGGGGGCAAGACCCAGTTCTGGGACTATGGCCTCGAAAGTTTCACGCTGATGGCCGGGCTGGCGGCGGTGACGGAAAGAATAAAAATCTTCGCCACCTGCCCCACGCTGATCATCA
>Ga0116227_10012794_pt1 | contig 13504 bp, 11 predicted proteins | sample S1TSphgellanicum_FD_89693 | JGI IMG/M metagenome (GOLD analysis project Ga0116227, IMG submission 89693) | Host-associated microbial communities from peat moss isolated from Minnesota, USA - S1T2_Fb - Sphagnum magellanicum MG | ecosystem: Host-associated > Plants > Peat moss > Unclassified...
AGATTATTGTCCAACCCATTTTTTATCACCTTATTATTATTTAAATGTTTAATATATACATATTAAAGCCACCCTATATTAATTGTAATCCATTATTTTAGATTATTGCATACCCTATATTATAATTAAATTATTATTTGAATAAAATTTACTCCATCTTAAACTAATTAACTTATAATTTTTACCCAACAACCAATATATTACACTCTATATTTTTATTCACGTATTTTCTATTTTTTTTACTAGTGTCCCCCATGGGCATTTTGCTTAAACTTGGATAAACTAAGTTAACTTAAATTACATTGCCTAAACATAAGTTAAATTAGGTTAAATTATGTTAAACTTGGTTAAATTACGTTAAACCATGTTAAGCTAAATTCAACTTCATTAATCTAAGGTAAACTAGGGTAACTAGGGTAAACTATGTTAACTTGGCTATAAAAAATAATGGTAATAACAGTTAAAAAATATTTAATGTTCATAATTTTACTTATAACTATAATAATTTTACTACAATTATTACAGCAAACATCGCTAATTATATGATGGGTTAATATTATTACTATCATCATTAGTTAGTATTACCCTAGGTGAGGTATATTCACATAGGTTTACTAAGTAGCATGTAGAAATATATTAGCTACATATATTATGATTATTCAATTAGAATGTAGGTTATGTTATTTATTTTGTCTATTTTACTATTAATGTTACCCTAAGTGAACTAATATTAACTTAGGTTAGACTTATTATTATTATTGTAGTTATTAGGGTAGGGTAGGCTATCCAATGTGGCCTACTAGCTTGTTATAGGTCTACTACCCTAAATAAACTTGGTATATATATATAATAGCCTACACATAGTAGAAACACTAATTTAAACTAAGCTATGTTACCTAGCCTAGCTCGATGCTTAAGTAGATAAAAACATAGCAAATTGGGAGGCAAATATTTAGCTCAAGTAAGTACATAGATAAGTAGTTTACATACATAAATAACTTAGTCTAGCCTATGTAGGTAGGCATGTAGCCTTAGTATGTAGGTATTTAACCTACCTTATCCTAGCTAACTAGCCTAACCCAAAACTATTATTAACTGTTAGTTACATATCAAGGTCATGTGTGCAACTAAAATGATTTAAAATAGTCTACTAGCATGCAAAACCACATACTATTATCCATCTCGCCACCTTGTCCTTGATCTCAATTTGCCTTGGTCTATGAAATACCAAAAGAGCCATTTGGAGGAACATGACTTCAATGGTAGGCCAAATTGTTAAATAACGTTTCAACCATAAGTAAATGTGCTAAAAAAGACTCCAACCCTAGGCCAAAATGCAATAAAATTTTAACTTTATGCCATGAAAATGGCAAGAGTGAAGGGAAGGGGGGCAAATCTCAACTTTGGCTTGGGCTAAGCTAGAAATAAGAATATTTTATGTCCTAGGACCTTAGGACATAGAATATTGGCTTGGGCCAAAGGTAAGGATTAAAATATTCCATGTCATGAGACCCAATTGATCTTAGGGTCGATGTTGTTTTAAGCTATAAGCAACCTATGCGAGATTTTGTTTTAGGCCACGTACCATGACAAAATGACCATGTGATCGTAGATCCTTACACATGAAAAAATATTCCTTACAAGCCCTAGCTTTGTATTTTTGGGCATCCAAATATTCTAAAACCTCTAGTGTGTTGGACCCTTGTCATTGAAATATTTTGTCACCAAAGGTCACATAACATGAACTTTTGGGAATGTTTTTTCATGAACAAGGACCCTTGTTCATGCAAAAGTTTCTTCAAAAGCCTTTGTTTCAAAACTTTTAACGTTTTTGGACCTTCATCATGAGAATGACCCATTACCAAGGGCACATAGCTCAAGCTTTTGGAAACAATTTTCATGACTAAAGGGTTGAAAAACCCTTGGTCAAACAAAATTCCCCAAGGGCTTTCTACCTATCGACATAATATTATTAAAACCCTATAGCGTGTTTGAACCTTAGTGATGAGAATATCCTTTTACCAATGGTCAAATAACTTGGACTCTAAAAGATATTCTTCATGATAAAGGTTTAATGGGTATTGTCCAATATAAGTTGTGATTTGGCTATAGGTTAATATAGGTTATTGGCTACAATTAATATACACTATCGAGGTGTTTTCATGTAAAGGAGTTCTACTCAAGGTTTTCTAAAGGACTTTTGAGAGTCCTATTAAACTTTGGGGAATTTGAATTTGTGTGTTGAATTTTATTTTTTAACAATATACTTATAAAAAATAATGTTGAATCAATAAGTTCTAACATAAAAATCATGTAAATTAAAAAAAATTGGAATCCTTGCAAAAAATTTTTTGGCATGTGATGAAAATCATTTTGTGTTTTAAAAAACTCCGTGACTATCAATTTATGACATGTAACAATATTTTTTAATCAATTATTAACCATTGGTATGTACCCAAAAAACTTACTAATTCATTTCATAATATTTTGGTAGTTAATCAACAATCTAAAGATCTTTTGATTGTTATTTGTAGTAAAACTAAATTTGTGACATTTTAATTGGTACTCCTTAACATGAAAATAACCATTGACTATAACTAATATGTGTTATATTGGATATAAGTTAATATAGGTTATTGATTTTGGCTGTCAACTACAAGCGTCATGGCCATGGGCCCAAGCTTTAAACTTACCAAGGCTTAGCACAAGCATGGCCTATTTTTTAATTACATATTGAGGACAAAATGGACCTTACACTACATGGGGTCCCAAGCAAGGACCCGTAGTCGATGCAGCTTTTAGTCGATGTACTGACTATAGTCTCCAACTATCTACATAGATAGTCGACTAGACTACTGAGCAACGTAGATAGTCGACTAAACTACCAAGCAACAGTCATAATAGACTAGACTATAGAGTAACGGTCATAATCGACTAGACTACCAAGCAACGGTCATAATCGACTATTACTCAGTTGTAGTCAAGTCAATAAAAACTCAAACTAAACGTAACTTGCTACTCGTGACATCCAACAATAGTAGCTTGTGACATCCAACAACAACACGATGTGAATGGGTCTGCCATCGCTCAGAAGAGGGCTCGCAATGAGTAAACGACAACAGTCTACAGTTAACTAATTCAAGGCCAGAGTAGTCGACTATGTAGTCGACTATAGTCGACTATTTAGTGAACTATAGTCAACTATCTATCTATGGGCTAGAGGATAGATAGTTACAACTACGACTATATGTAAATAAGGACCGACTATGTGTCCCTAGTCTCAAGACATAAAAATATTTTAGTTCCTACTTCAAGCTCACGCCAAAATTTTGATATCCCCCCTCCCCCACCTTCACAGCCTTTCATTGTATCTATCTTTCCTTTTTATTTTTCTTTCTATTTTTCCTTCAAATGCTTTCTTCCAAAATATATATCTCCTTCTAAATTGATTTTCTATTCTTTTTGTCTTTCTTCTTCAATTTTTTTTTTTTTTTTTCAATTTGTACTTGTAACTTTTTATTTATTTTTATGTCAATATTTTTTTTCTTCTTCTTTTTTCTTTTATCTTCTAGTTTTGTTCCCTTCAAATTCTTCTTCTAGCTCATTTTTTTTCTTCTTCTTCTCCATTTTTGTTACTTCTCCATTCTTGTTTTTGTTCCTTTTATTGTTTCTTATACATGCTTTTCCTTTTCCTTTTACTTTTTTTCTTCATTGTAGACATGTATTTTATGTGTCAAATGCATGTAGATATTGCACAATCCACCCAAACAAAATATTTTGTGTTTTTGATGTTGTATTGTGACATCCCACCCACATATCCAAACAAAATTTATGGGTCTTCATGTGGGTATTGTAGCATCCACCCATAAATTCAAAGCATATAGTAAATCAAATACAATTATTGCATAATCAAATTGAAAGAACCAATACACATTTTTTTGGCCCTCCTTTGGGTATTGGAAAACTTGGTTACCATCTATTTTCCTCATTGGATGAAAATAATAGTATCACCCAACATGAGTAATGCATTCTTATAAGATATCTTACAAACTTGGGGCTTCAATGTGAGTAAACTCAATGCATATTGTTAGGCCACTTGGGTGCACATGAAGTACAATGACCCAACAATGTTAATTTAGAAAAGGATTGCATGTTATTTTGCCCAAAAATAGTTTTGTCATACAAATGAATTTTTGAGCAAATTTTTATATAAATTTTTATAGTTGTCTCAATACATGATATGTTATTTTTTTAATCATTTTTGACTAAATATGAAATTTTGAAAGTGTGCTAATTTCGTGTAAATTTAATATTCCATATTGTAAAATGATCACAATTTCAAATGATAACTAGAAAATTATTTTTTATATTTATATGTTTTTTTGCATTATAAGCTTTTTTTTTAAAAATGTCATATATGTATTATGCCTCATTTATATGTGGTAAAGGATTTTCAAAGTTCTAAAATTATGGTTTAATTTTGGATTTTTTTTTTAATTTAAAATTTTATAGTTTCACATATTTTAAAGTACAAGTATTTTAAAAATGCGGTTAATAGGTCTTTATTCTCTTTATTTTTTTTCTCATCAAATGTTTTTATTGTAATAATCATTTTGATAGTCCTTTGCAAAATTGACTCCTTATGACACAATAAGTGTTCATCTTCAAATGTTTAAAATTGAAAATTAAACATAAAAAATCATCAAAAGGATTTTTGGTTTGAATTCCTTGACATTCATATGAATGAAAAAACAACAAATAGCTATGATTGCCATGGTTTTAAATGAAAAAACATAAATATTCCTCTAATTTTGATTGTTTTTATTTGCAATTTGATACCTTTTTTGGTTCATTGGATTGTGATTACATCTTATTTTCCTCATTCCTTATGAAAAAATAAAGATGTTTGTGAAAATGCATACTACCTACACCTAGATAGAAAGACCTTATGAAGCTTTATTATTCCCTAAGATTGGCTTTGGGCTCGTCTTGCACAACTTAGGTGGAAGGCAAAAAAGTTCCCTTCTAGGAGGGCTTGTTTTGAATGATCTATAAAACTATGGGTGTGCCAAACTAAGCTTTACATTACTTCTTTGAGCTTTAGAGGTAAAGGAACAACATAAAAAAAACACAAAAAACACAAAAAACACAAATGTACTAAATCTTGATGTGTGAATTAGGTTAGTGATTAAACATTTACTCTACCTATTTTCAACAACCACATCTTCATTTTGGGTCTATTTGAACAATCATAGTGGCCATGGGTGTGCCAAATCATGTTTTAAAAAACCATTTTGAACATGAAAATCAAAGGAATGATGTTTTGGGATTTGAACTTCTTTGAAAGCTTAAATGTTTGATCACCAACCGTTAGACCCTCTATTAGTAACAAAATAATTTTGGTACATCTTACAATCATAGGGTTGGTGGTCCCCTAACAAAGACAAATAACCAATATTTTAAAATATATAAATAATTCAAAATTTCATTTCATTTTTTGGCAAGACTTTGCCAATAAAGAACAATTGGTTTAAAGGCATGCCCTAGCTCACATGTGCCTTTTCCTGAAAAGAAAGAAATCATACAAAAAATTACCCAACTAGAAGTGTTTTAGTTATAAAAGAAGTGGGACTAGGGACCATGAAATTATCCAAGTCATGCTCCTCAACCCATACATCCAAAGAGTAATATCTTCACGTGTGCATGGCCAAGGAGGCCATTTTGTTCCAACCCCACAACACCCATGCCTAGGACCCAAGGCCACCAATTATGTCCCAAGTCCCAACCCATACCTATGCAAATTGGGGTCATTATGCCATGGGTGCCTTGTCACCATATTTTAGACCATCGATAGCCTAGGATCATTTTGTTTAAGGCCCATACCACCATGTATTACACCCTAAACCACCTTGCCTTGGCCCCCTTAGATTAGGCTTAGGCCATATATACAATTCCAATCCAACACAAGGTGACCCATAGGTTGCCCAAACCTATGGCAAAAAATATTTTAGACTTTGCCCCCAAGCCCAAGCCAAGATTCCAAATTTTTAAGTACCTAACAACTTCCATTTCCTTTTTGGCATAATTGTAAGTTGGACACCATACAACCTAGGGCCATTTTGTCCTTATAAGCTTGATGCCACCTATTTTCAAGCCATTGGATGCGAGGTGCTAAATACCCCCTAACAAGCTATGTCTGACATTGTTTTAGTGTCATTGCCCCACCACCTGGCCCCACTTTCATGCCTTCCACGTCCAAAGGGCCTCGCCACTGGACCTCGCGCTTTCGACATCCATGTCATTCAATGACCCCACTCACACCTTCTCCATGTCATCAAATGGACCCACCAATTTCTATCCTTGGGACCATGGAGACCATCGTCAACATTCATTTCATGTTCATCGTTGAACCTCACTTCGTTGGTCATCATCAACTACAACACCATCAACAACATCTATAACATGATCTGCATTTTGCAAAAAATGTGTTTTGCAAAAAATGGTACTCACAAATCATGTTTGAAATTTCCCTTTTTTTAGATGCAGAAGGATAAGTTGCATAGTGCATCTCATGAGCAAAATATGAAGGTTTAGGGTTTAGGGTTGAGTTGCAACAATTTTGTCATGTACTTTCGGTACTGCAAGTGTTACATTGACTAATGAAATGACAAGTTTAACAAATTCAATACTAAAACACACAATGAGCATGTGTTGCATTTACTTGTGTTGCATTATTAAGTTTCACTAATCATGGAAGGAGCTCATCCTGAAGAGAACACGCAATTTGTAGCTAGAAGTTTTGTTGAACAACACAGCTTAGCACCTTCCGAAACCACTGTAGACTTTGCACAAATTGAACCGAATATCACAATTGTGGATAACACCCACGCCATTGAAACTGTCACATTGGGGATCGAAAACATCTTTAAACTTCACAACCTTGAAGTCATGGTGATGGCAACAAACAAAGAAGGAGAACACAAGTGTTTGCTTCAAAAGGTTTTGTTGATAATTGATCAAGAAGAACCCTACATGATTCACCTACTTGGTCAATAGAAATACACCGATATTGTAAAGTTGCCAACAACATGATGGCTAGAAGGGGTGAGTCTCCCATTTCATAATTTTTTTTTCCTTTCATTATGTGTGCTAGAATGTAGTCGCTTGGAGCTATTGTTTCATTGTTTGGAAAATCCAAGTACATAATAATTTACTAAAAGGTTTAACCCAAAAAAAAATTTGACAACAATTTTCCATTTAAAAAAAACCTTTATTTGATAGCAATTTTCCATTAAAAAAAACTTTATTTGACAACAATTTTCCATTAAAAAAACCTTTATTTGACAACAAAATTCCATGAAAATAAAATAAAAAATTTCATCTTATTTTTGTCAAATGATTAAAAAAACATTTAGCCCAAATAAATCTTCAAAGAAAGAACATTTTTCAACCAAAAAAATCATAATCATCAACATGATCATACCATAATATACTAATGCACATTTTAAAAACATTTGATTCAAATTCCAAGATTTAAAAAAAAATTGAAAACTTTGATAGGGAAGATTTTTATTTTTTATGGTTTTGTTTTTGTAGGTGTAAAATTTCATGAAAAAATTATCATTAAATGTAATTTCAATGATGTAAAAATTGGTTTATATGGGGTTTTTTGCAAAAAAAATTCGTATGTTGCTTCTACATGACCATTCCAATCGTATGGTCATCCTTGGACCATTCCAAAGCCAATTCAAAAATAACTACCTCCACTCCTTTTTCCTATCCACCAACATGGATATATATATAATTAACATGTGTCTTTTCATGTCCATGAAATGTATATTAATTAAAATTAAAATTGACATTTGACATAAATATATTAAAAAATACGAAAAAATTTAAAACAATTGATCATTATTGGTAGCTTATAGCAGTGCGAAATTCAAATTTTTAATATATATATATTTGTTAATCACCAATATTCAAACAACCCACCATATGCTTTTGTTTTCTCTAAGTGTGAAAGCTATTTTATGGATTTAACATATGTTTTGGCGAAATTATATTTTTGGAGGTTTTTGAGATAATTAAATACGCATATAAAAATTGTAGAAGTGATTCAATAAGATGTTCATATCCAACAAAACTTGGGCTTTCTATTGTTTTCACATTATCAATGATGATCAACTTTTTAAAAATTAATTAATTAATTAATTTTCAATGCATGGTTTTGAACAATTCATCATTATTTACATAAATCTCAAATTCAATTTAATTTGAATTAATATAAATATCATGGATAATGAAAAAAGGTACATGTTAATTTGTTTTTTCATATTCATTTTGACAAATGGAGGAAAGGAGCAAGATAATTATAAAAATGAAAAAAGAAAATTATTAGGAAAATTAATAAGAAAAAAAGGATAATTATTTTTTTTATTAAAAAAGGAGTGAAATAGTTAGACTTGAAAATGAGGTAGGTATGAATTTGTCTTTGGAAATTGTCCAAAGACAACCATTCTACAAAAATTCTTGTGTTGGATTCATTCAAGGATGACCATAAGATAGATTTCATCCATATACCAATTCCTCAAAGAAATTTCATCACTAGAATTACAAAGACCGACCAACTGAAAAACTCCATAGAAAAATTTCCATCCTCTTTTCATTAAGGAAGAGCCGAGAAATAATTAGCAAAAAAAATCTGTAAATAAATTATTAATAATAACTTATTTAATTAGTAAGTACTTAGTAGGTACTGTAGTATGTAGTTACTAGGTACCTAGCTATCCCGGGATGTGATGCAATTCATTCGTTTGCATTCTTCACTTTCATCCATGTGGAGATAGATGGATGAATCTCTTTCACCAAACTTCAGCGAGTCTCGGGGTTCCCAACTCGAGCGTTTTGTTGGTCTCTTCTGCGACTCCATTTGCATTTGCTCTTTTTTTTCTTGCTACAAATCGGCGGATTCTTGTGTCCTCTTTGCGTTTTTGTTTTCTTTTTTGGGGGTTTTTTTTTGTTTCTGTTGCCAGATTTGCAGTAGATTTTGTAAATTTCCATTTTTTTTTCATTCATTTTTCTCCCTCCCCCCTTACCTTTGTCGTTGTCCCTCTAGCAATTTTGCACTGGACGACGCCCTGTGAGGACGGGAAAAAATGGCTGCAGTGCCAGGATGCTCCACTTCCGTTTCTCTTCCATTAGCCTCACTCGCCAAGCTTCATTTGCTTACAAGCAATACCAGACAGGTATGCTACCTTGTGGTTGAATTTGCTGAGAAATCATAATTCTTTATCAGCTAAGATTATTATTCGCATGCAATTCCAGACAGTTGTGCTACCATGTGTGTATTCTCTCTCTCATCCTGCGCTTTTTGATGCCTTAAATGGATGGTCTCGCCGTTTGTGGTTCAATTTGCTTGGAAACCCTAATTCTTTATCAGCTAAGACGTTGTTTACAAGCAATACCAGACAGGTATGCTATCGTGTGTGTATTCCTCCTCTCTCTATCTCTGTCTGTCTCTGTCTCCTCCCTATCTCATCCTGTGCTTTTTGATGCCATTGATGGAGGGTCTTCCCATTTGTGGTTCAATATTGCTGGAAAACCCTAATTCTTTATCAGCTAAGGTATTGTTTACAAGCAATATTATTTACAGTATGCTACCAGGTGCGTATTCCTCCTGCTCTTGCTCTCTCTCTCTCTCTCACTCTCTGTGGCCTCTCTACCTTATCCTGCACTTTTGGAATGCCATTAATGCATGGTCTTGCCAGTGTGGTTGAATTTGCTGAGAAACCCTAATTCTTTATCAGCTAAGATTGTTGTTTACTGCTTTGCTGAACAGAAAGCAAAGCTGTTGTTCTTGGCATATAGATAGCAAGTTCCAAAAATTCAGAGTCTGATTGTGGATGCAACAATGCAAATCAGAGAACGAAAGGTGTGAAGTTCAGGAAGGAGAGATACCATAATTAGGTTAGACTTCTTTGATTATGGTCTCTCTTCATAGAGACAAGAAGTGTCAACTCAATCCTTTCAGACCAAGGAGTCCCACTGTAAAAACCCTAGGTTCTTGTCCTATTGACAACAGTGGATTATATTCGCTTCCTCGCATTGGGATGACCTGCTAGAATGGCTTACATTTTTGAAAGGGATCTCCTGGAGTAGGTTCTTTCCAATGTTGAAGGTCATTGAGATTGTCCAATTCTTTGACTTTGTAAGCCGCTCAATTCCATAGCAATCCATGCATTTCTCTTGGGGGAGAAATACAACTATATGTGTAGAACACACAAACAGTTGCAAGACAGCCATGAGCTGTTTGCTAATCTATTAACTCAATCCTTAAATCTAGAAATCAGGGTACTCAAGAATTACATGCTAATTGTTGTGTAACATCTATTTCTTTCTTCTTTCCGTTCTGCAGAACATCGGAACTTCCATGGTCGGTTCCATTGGTTCCCCAATAAGAACTAAACAAGGGGGAAGTATGGTTTACAACCAAGGATTGCGGCACCGCACCAGTGACCAGTGTACAGTACGTGCAGTAGAAAGCAATCAGGGCAGAGAAGCAGAAACTTCATCATCGTCACTGGAGTCATCAGATACAAGTATAGAGGAATTAGAAGCTCGGATTGGTATTGGAAGGCGAGCTCGTCGTGGGAGGGGTGGTGATAGTCCTAAGGTTGCACCTACTAAAGTGGACACAAAACCCAAGATGTGGGATGAGATGTCACTGCCAGAGAAAACATGGTCACTCTACATAGGAGAGAAGGGAGTCCTTTTCTGGCTCAATAAGCTTGCTTATGCATCCATCTTTCTGGTCATTGGAGGCTGGATTGTGTTCCGATTCATAGGGCCAGCACTTGGATGGTATGAGCTGGACAGTGGCCTGTTACCTCCCAGTCAGTTGCTTGCAGGATCAGGTGGCAGATAATGTGCTCAGTAAGTTTCTTGCATGCATCTTGTTATCTGATGACCCATGTACTTCATGAATCCATTTTCAGCTCAAACTTGCTGACATGAGTGAATGTGTTCATTCAGTTACATGAGAGCTATTTTGGTGGCATAAGCTCATATATTGTTGTCTTGTGTTTCCATACAGTCATACCCATGTACAACTGTACCATTGACAGAAATCTTCCACTTTTACGTCATTCACAAGCAGATGTGAATGATTCAGTCATTTACAGGACAATGCCTATGAGTGGCATCCTTGGAAGTGGTGAGTTTCTTTAACCACTCTTGTTCTGCCCCTTGGTCTAAGTAGCTCCCACTGCCAAGTTCACTGTAGAATTTGAAGTTGCCCAAGAGCTTCTGCGGACTGCAATTGTAACACAGGTTGCCTGACAGTGTGTTTAATGTTAGCTGCCTGATGATGATGGCCACTTTGTAGTACACCATGCATGGTTGCTGGATACTAGAACTAGTTCTTCTCAGACGGTTGTCTTGACATACAAGAGAGGTAGACCCTTGTGTTGTGTGGGTATTTGAGTTTGTTAATAATCCCTAGTTCGGGTTTTTTTTGAAAGTTTAAAATCAAAGAGCCACTGGTTCTGTTTTTTCCTGAAAAGAAATTCTTAATTAAAAGAACCTCCAGTTCTGGTAATTTCAAAAAACTCAAAGAATCGGTGGTTTTCATGAAAGAACAACTGCAGGATTTTGGGCAGTTCTTTCATTATATTCTTGTGTTGTTGAGATTGGCGGTTATATATCGAAACTTGTTTATATATCAAGCCTGGTCCTGGTATTGGGTTCAAGACCGATTTTTGGCTGGTGCAGATATATCCCGGGTACTGAGATGGGTATTAAGACTGGTATTATCTTAGGTCCTTACTGGGTTGATTATGGGTATCAGGCTACTAGTTGCTGCAAAGTCATACCAGCTTGGTAGGGTCCTTGCTACTAGTATTGATACCATTGTGGGTACCAGGCACAGGCCTCCAACATAGACCGACACTTGGTATTGATGATTAATGCAATCCAATGACTTGAAATGAAAAATGCCTAAGGAAAAAAATTAAGTCAGTCACCATAATTGAAGAAATCCTTCACAAAACCCTTCATAACAGCATTGCAGAATATGGTAAGTATATGTATTGCAAATAGGATGATTTTGGCATATGGTACTCTTTTGCTTCTTTTATAAAGGTCATATTAAGACCTTGTTAAGTCTAAGAGCTTTTTACGGATCTCTGCTTTATAAGGATCCTTATAAAGAGCTTTTTGCACCTACTTCCTTTTTCTTTGAAAATGAGACACAAACTTCCATCCAACCAAACTAACTCCTTGATGAAAAACTAGTAGCACATGCCAACAACATATGTCATGATACTACATGTGCTACTTCACCCCCAAATAACACCAACTTGGAGCATTCATCATCACCACCACCACCATGATGATCCAACCAAACTCATGATGAATGCTCCCCATTTCTACCCAACCTCAACCTCCGTAGATAAATGCACCCTTCACACTTGTGCGAAACGCGTATCCTTAATTGATGACATGTCAAGAACGACGGCAAACCCTAACCCCGTTTGCTTGATGACATGTCAGGAACAATGGCAAACCCTAACCCGCTTTGCTTGATGACATGTCAGGAACAATGGCAAACCCTAACCCCCTTGATCGATGACATGTCAGGAACAATGTCATACCCTAAACCCCTTGATCGATGACATGTTAAGAACAACTGCAAACCCTAAACCCCTTGATCGATGACATGTCAGGAACAACTACAAACCCTAAACCCCTTGATCAATGACATGTCAAGAACAACGGCAAGCCCTAAACCCCATGATCGATGACATGTCAGGAACGATGGCAAACCCTAACCCCATTGATCTTTCAATCTCCACCCAGCCCTAACACCCTTGACCGACTAGCCTATAATGGGATCTTATTGAAAGTGTTAGAGGAGGGCACCTTATATATATATGCATATAATAATGCCTCCAGGCCTTCTAACCCTAAAACCCTAAACGGCATCCATTGTTGCCTTGAGGTTTAGGCAACCATTATTGCTTTGTGGTCTTCCGATCTTTTTAATCATGATTAATCTTGTACTCTAACCTAGGTTAATGGTAATGAGTACGATGGGCCTTTGTACAAAAAAAACCCTATGGAATACCAAATGGGCCACACTTTCCCTCAAAATCCTGCAAATCTTGTGAGTTGATAGGGTTTAGGGTTTAAGCGGGTCCTTTGGATTAACTCATTAAACAATACCCAAATTGAGGATGAAAGGGGGATTAGAGGGAGCTCTAACTAGGGCCCCCAAAAGGGTGACTTTATGAAAAGTTCTTCACTAGGATTTCTTTTATACTTGGGTCTATATGGTACTCACACTTGAAGGGGTTGTCATTTCCTTACACTTCTATGGGGAATGTGCTCAATTGTCGACTTTGTGGGGGGGGGGGGGGGGGGAGGGAGGAGGCCCCCCCCCCCCCCCCCCTGTTTTGTGGCCCGCTCCCACCACTTCCCCCTCTATCGAGTTACGCTTGCCCCCCAC
>Ga0116227_10012795_pt1 | contig 13499 bp, 15 predicted proteins | sample S1TSphgellanicum_FD_89693 | JGI IMG/M metagenome (GOLD analysis project Ga0116227, IMG submission 89693) | Host-associated microbial communities from peat moss isolated from Minnesota, USA - S1T2_Fb - Sphagnum magellanicum MG | ecosystem: Host-associated > Plants > Peat moss > Unclassified...
CCCCCCCCCCCCCCCCGGCGCCTTCCTTGGCAGCTTCGACACTAATTATATTATTTAATTAAATTTTTTTAAATACAAAATTCTTTTTTCCAAAGAACAGAATTTTTTGAAGGAAAATAGAAAATAAACTGATCTATTGGGAAATTTTAATTAATTTTCGACACCAAATTTTCCAATTTAATTTAATTTTTTTTGAAAATTAAATCTTCAAATTGAATTAATTATTCAACATTCACATGTTGAAGCGTCGTCACCTTGTACTATGGTAATCAAAGTGTACAAACTGCTGATCACATTTTCGGTCATTCATTTTCACCACGTTCTATTAGACGGACCCCCCCAAAATCCATGAGTGTGGACGGATTCTCTCTCTATTTTATTTATTTTAATTCACCCAACCGAAGCTAGCCGATAAAATCTACAACTCTGATAATAAATGTCTTATTAAATGTCTTTTTAGATACTCGACTGAAGAAGACCAATTGAATCACGGCCAAATTTGAAGGATGCGTTTACATATGTTCACACATAATCGGCCCAAATGTCAATAAGCGAACATTTTTTTTTTGTGTTTTGTTGTTATAATTGGTCCTTCAAACGCACACACACACAAATAAGTATTTCTTTGGGTTTAGGAATGAAGAAATCGGTGTCAAATTTTATGCAACTTATGTGACTTTTTTGGATTTAAAAAAATAATAATAAATTCCTCCCTTGGTCTAATGTCCAATGTTAACGGGCCCAAATTGATAGGATTTGATTTGTTCATTTTGGGATTTTTCTTGGTCTTAATCAAGTGTCTAAAGTGGTCCCTAGTAGGTAGTATTGACATAAGAGCATCTTTACTTACTTAGCCCACCTATAAAGCTTGATATTTCTATGATTCTTTTCTCTTCAAGTTACATTTCTTGCAATTTTTTAATTTTTAATTTTTTTTTCCCCCAACCACCCTACTTGACCCATAAGAGAGAGAAAACAAGGGTGGGGGAAAAAAAAAAGAAAAAAAAATGGTAATAAAATTCAGCCGTACACACAACTTGGCCGACCTATGACATTAGGCAATAACATACAATTTTTTTTTTGGGTAAAGACGTTTGTTCAATACTTCTATACACTACTTTTGCATCGAGTAGGTTGATTGCTACCGAGTTGTTATGTCATGGTGACAAAAAGGTGCAAGTTGGTGTACTTCGAAGAAACCATGGCGGGTGGGCGTGGGGAGGGTGTCATTGCATATCGCTTTGTTAAATTGCCAAAAACACCCCAAATGGCAAGTGCATTAGATCACAAAAGATACCTATGGTGTGTGCACACGCATGTACGGAGGGGGCGGGGACTAATATTTTGTAATTTCCGGGCTTTGGTCCACACACACGCGTATCTATGGAGGCAAATTAAGTTTTTATAATTTCCGATCTTTTGGTGAATTCATTCGCACATAGAGAGGGAAATTAATTTTCCTTCCGTATGTGTGTTAGGACTCGGCCGGACCCATCAAGCTTTACACCCAATAAGGTCCCAAGAGATATTGGGCACTCCCCAAATTTGGGCCCATTCTCAGCTCTCACTCTTGAGCAATGAGCCCTTATTTGAGGAATCCCCCGTCCCTTAGGCCCCCCCCCCCTGTCCCTTGGGCCTTACCTAGCACATAATGGCTCAATGCATAACATCTTTGTTGCCCCTTACCATAAGCTCAAAATTAAAATAAGAAAATGTTCCATGAAGTCCCCCCTCCCCAATAAGACTTTGAAGATGCTTATTTAATTATTGCACTCAAAAAATTTGTTATATAAATTCATTAAGAATTTAAAAGCCCATTTTTAACAACCATTTAAGGTGAATTTGAATGCTCGGTTAGAAATCTCATCCAATCCATTGATGAATGCCCAATATCCCTTGGAATTACTCATCCAAATCCATCCATCGGGTTCTTAATTTACACATTTACAGGCGAAAAGTAAACTTTAAACACCCTAAACTTTAAATTATTAACTTTTTACTTATTTATTTAATTATTTATCTATTTATTTTCCCTTCATCTTTTTGTTTCATTTCTTTCCATTCTATCTACCTATATATCACTTGCCTTAGACAATAAAAAATTTCCTCATTTCTAATTATTACACTCAATAAATTTGTTATATAAATCAATGATTAATCCTAGATGAAATTACAAAAAAATTAAATATTTTTTTCCCCCATTTTACAATTATTTTCTACATATTCAAAGCTTGATTTAGAAATTTGGTCCAATTTTCTCATCCATGAATGAGATTACAAATCCAACCGTTGGATTCAAAAAATTTACACATTTACAAGAGAAGGGTATTATAACCTTCAATTTATTTGGGGGGGGGGTAATTTATTTTATTTCCTCCCTTCAGCTTTTTCTTTTTCTTCTCAATTTCTTTCCATTTTATCTAGGTACCTATATAGCACCTGCCTATTCTTCAATCATCTTTCGCTATAGGTCTGCGCAGCACGTGGAGAATTACATTGAATTTTTTACATTAGTAAAAAAGACTCACTAATTTCACTACCATTTTACACAACTGTAGAGAGAGAGAGAGAGAGATAAAAAAGAGATGGAAAGATGGAAAATCTTGACACCCTACTTATTGAAAAAAAAGAGAAAATAAAATAAATGTTTTTTTGGGTCATTTATAAACAAGTTTTTTCTTTTTAAAAAAATAATATTAAAAATATATTAATTCTTTTATTAATAAATAATTGTAATCATTTTGTATAGTTTAGTATCAAAATAAAGAGCAAAAGAAAACCTTGTGTGCCTCATGAAAGATTTCTTTGAAAATATCCCAATGACAAATGGCCCTCTGACAATGAAGGAAAAGGGGAAGAAAAGAAAAAAAAGGAAAAGAAAAAGAAAAGGGACTAACGCATTAGTATTGAATTCAACCAAGAGCTAAATTGTGCTTAATATTGCAATAAATAAATTAAATAAATAAATAAATTACAATTTGGACTCAACAATTAAGGGGAATATTCTTCTAATAAATAAATAAATAACTGAAAATTCGTTTTTTGCGCGTGTTTCGAATATTTACGCGAGGAACTAAATTACTTAGTTACTAGTGACTGTAGTGTACTCGTACTCGTACGCGTACTCGATCGTCGTCATCGTGCTGTGTACGTTTTGCGCTTGCTACGAATACTCGTACTCGACCGTCGTTGTCGTCGTCGCCGCCGTGGTGCTGGTGGTGATGCTGGTGGTGGTTGGAATTTCGCGTGTGCGAGGAACGAGACTAAGAAGAGATCGCGTGAGTGATGTCGTTTTAAAGAGAACATCGACAACTTGAGTGGAGAGCAGCAAGATCGATTGCTGTTTTTTGGTTTTTGTTTTTGGGGGTGGGGGTTGAGTCGGTTTTCTCGGTTGCTCTTTGTGTCGTCGTTGTGGTAGTGTTTTGCCTTGTGTGCTTGATTCCTCTTCTTCTTCTTCTTCCCTTGTATAAGTTTGAAATCGGAAGGGGGTTTCTGAAGGAGAAAACCGTTCGCTGCTTTATGTTTGGTAGCTCTCCTCTTCTGAGTGTATGTTTTTTTTGGGTGGATTTGGGGAGTGTGTGGGTGCTATCTGGGTTTTTGCACCTTGTGGGATTTGGAGTCGACGAGGAAGGTTTGGGATGAGTCCTAACCGGGTTCGCTTGAGACTGTAGAGATGACGACGGGGTGGCGGATGGGGCGGCAGAGGAGGAGGAGCTCCAGAGGCTGCGAATGGGAAGAAGCAGGTTTTGAGGATTGCAGCAGCAGCTTGAGAGGCATTATGGATGAGAGGACATAAGAGATGGTATGGAAATGGTTATCATAAAACTAGGTACACAGAAGTAAGCAGCCATGGTATTTGTGGCACCAGCTACAACTACCCAATGTGGTTCCTAAATTGAGAAACGAGTTTTCCTGAAACAAGAAAAGCAAAGAGAAGGACGAGGACGAGGACAAGTAGGTTGAGGGGAGGAGAAGGGAGCACAGACAGAATGAGTTCTTTGGGCAAATCACAGAGATGTTGCAGTGTCGACAGTCCTCTCAGCAGCAACATTCTAGCATGTCCAGAGGAGATTTGGGAGATGATTTTCTGTTTCGTACAACGAGCAGTGGATCGTAATGCAATTTCGCAGGTATGCAAGCAGTTCTACACCTTGGAAGCACGCACGCGAGAGAAGGTGCTCATCTCCAGTTGCTACGCCGTCAAGCCCACAAAAGTGGCCGACAGGTTTCCGAATGCCATCGCCTTCTCCCTGAAAGGCAAGCCGCGAGTTGTGGACTTTTCTCTCATCCCGGATGCACAGAAGTGGGGTGCATATGCCACTCCCTGGGTGGATTTGTTTGCTCAACGCTACCCTTCTTTGTCACAGCTCAGGCTCAAGAGGATGTCCATCTCTGATGCTGACATCCAAACTCTGGCCCAAGGATGTGGGAAGAGTCTGCAAATCCTGGAATTGGAGAAGTGTAGTGGTTTCAGTACCATGGGGCTTCGAAGCATTGCCCAAGCTTGCAGGTAACACACATACCCAAATCCCCCCTTTTTCACAAAGCGAACAACTACCCACATGAAGGTTTTGCGCAACCCAGTCACTTTTGGAGTTTGCAGGGAGTTGAGGGTTTTGAGCTTTGTGATATTTGCAGGAAGTTGCAGGTTTTGAGCTTTGCGGAGTCAGAGGTGCAGCAGCAGGAGGATGGGGTATCATCCCATTGGCTGTCAATGCTTGCAGAGACAGCAAGATCACTCCAGGTTCTGGACATGCCGCTCGTTGAAATTGATGATGAGGACATGAGGGTTTTGTTCAACCTGGCTACACGCTGTCACACACTTCGCATCTGCGAGTCCATGAAAATAGACCAAACCTTGCCCTTTCTAAAGGCTTGTAGTACAACTAATGTGCGCAGGTTGGGAATTGGGTATGTATGTGCTCTCTTGCTTGCTTGTTTGTGCATCTTTAGTATTATTATTATACACACATGAACAAAACTTCTCTGCTATTCTTTTGTGCTTTCATTTAGTAATTTTATTTTTTCTTTGTGGGTCTTTTTGTCATTTAACAACATCCTGTGTTTGCAGACTTCACTCATCGAGTGTGCAAACTCGTGAAGGAATAGCATCTGCCATTAGTAGCTGCAAGGGTTTAACCGAACTTTCAGGTCTGTGGGACTTGGATGAGGACTCGATGATGATGCTCATGCCTATAGCTCCTCGCCTCACAAAGCTTGACCTCACATATGCCTCGCTAGGTGAAACACAACTCTCAACCCTGATCAGCAGCTGCACCAATCTCATCGATCTGAAGGTAAGAAACGGCTTTCATTCAGTATTGTTTTTCCAGGGAGACAAGATCAAGTTTTGTTACTGTTTTTTTTTCCCCTTCTTTTTATGTTCCAGGATTGTGGTTTGTAAATCCTCATCTAGATTTTCAAAGTGGGTTGGTTTTGCCTTTCAAACTTTCAGGCAATCTTGCTTCTTTACTTGTCAAATTTATTAGAACCCTCTTTTTGTGTAGATTGTTTCTAAAGGATCTTGATTGCCTGGTTCTTTCAAATCCTTGAGATCCTTTCACAAACTGGTTGCTTCATAGTGGGTTGCCGTTTTGCTGAGCTCATCACTTATCTGTGTTCTCTGAATGTCTTCTTCTTCCAGATGACAGATGTCATCGGTGATGAGGGGCTAAGAGTGGTTGGGAGGTCATGCAAGATGATGAGGAGACTGGTGGTGCTTCATCACGATGCTGGCTTCATAACACAGCATGGACTGGTTGGTGTGGCAATTGGCTGCCATTTGCTAGAAAAGTTGATCTTCTACTCTGCTGACATGAACAGCGAGGCAATGGCCATACTTGCTCGAAGCTGCCCCAGGCTCACTGATGTCCGCCTCTGCCATGTCCAAAAATACCATGCATCTTACCCGGTGTGTTCTCTTCTTCCTGAAACTTCCCCTCTGTTCAATTGGGTGTCCTTCAACTCATTCGTACACAATAGATTGGAATGTGCCACAAACATGAGAAAGCACAGCAGTGTTGAGAGGGGAACCTTTGCTGTTCTTTTTGCATTTCCAGCAGAAGTAGGGGATTCCTGACGTCTATGTGCTTGGATGGACAGCTTTGCAATTCATTGATTTTGTCACATGTTGTCTAGTCTCTACTTTTTGACTGAGAATTTTTGGTTGTTTTGAATGTAAACTGGACAGGTAATCGAACTGGAGGGTGACAACACATTAAATGAAGGCATTCGAGCCCTACTGCAGGGGTGTCGCCAGGTTCGCAGACTGGCACTTTGCTTCTGCAGTAAATTTGGGTTGTCGAATGTCGTGGTCACAGAGGAAGGCATCCGCTATATTGGCGAGTATGGTGCCAACCTTCGCATGCTCACACTGACCAACTGTGGGAGTGGAAGTGGTGAAAGCCTCTCATACGTAGCTCGTGGATGCTTGCAGCTCTGCAAGCTGGAACTTCTCCATTGTACTTTTACTGACAAAAGTGAGTCTCCTCCTACAGCTATAAAATTTGGTGGCTTGTTCTGTAGCTTGAACCACTTTGTTGTTCATTCATGTAGCGCCCTGAATTTCTGTTCTTCAAGGTCTCAGAAGTGGGTTTTGATTGTCCATTTCTAGACAATACTTGCTGGGGTACTGGAGGATAGCAAAACAGTTGTGGTATTTTTTATTTATGTTCAGAATGCTGTGTGGACAGGTATGGTGGCATTAGCACAGGGGTGTCCATTGTTGAAATATCTGTGGGTACAAGACTGCCCTGTGAGTTTGGAAGGGGTTAAAGCATTGGCCCGGCGTCCCGGCTTGCATGTTGAGGTTGTGAGGGAGACGAAGATGGAGGGGATGACAATTCCATGGCAGATGATTGTGTATGCGTCAGCAACTACCCCACGACTGGATCGTCCTGACCACATTGACTTTGTGGATGAGACTTACAGTGTGCCTGTGATCAGTGAGCAAATGCCACATCACAATAATGTCACCCTACGACCACCTAAGCCTGAAGGGAGCTTACCTGATGATGAAGACTGCTTTACAGATGAGGATGAGATAATGCCAGATGATGATGACATAACCTGAGTCAATTGATGGTGGTGATGAGCATCCCCTGTGCTTCTGATCTGGTTGAAGACGAATAAGCTTTGTGAATAGATAATACTCACAGTAAGCAAAAGAGTGTCAATTTTTGTGGTACTGATAAAGCTTGCTGTGCTTTTCCATAGGGATTACAATTACACATACAATGACTATCCTTGCTCCATCACCATTGGAGGGGTCATGTAAGTACACATTCTTGGTAGGACTGAAAGGGGGTTACAGTTACGTCATTTTTGGATGATAAAGATGTGACTGAGCGGCTGATATGTTTTGTCTGAGCAAAAAAACACAAAAACTGTAGTGCACAAAATTCTTGGACCATCAGCCAAGTTAGGAGAGGAGACAGTCAACATGAAGAGTGAAGGTCCCCTTCATAGACAGATCATTGCCTGAATTGTAACATTGCAGCAGGTATGGTGTTTCTGAAACAATTATTGATGATGGGTTGGAAGATCAAGATTCACTGCTTCATACCCACCCACTTTTGTCAACATGTTATGTATATTGTGTCTACATGGTTCATTAGTCTGCTAACACATGATGGTTTTTGGTTTCACTGGTGACTGCAAATCCTGTGGTCTATTAGCCACAGAAGCTCTACAGGAAGAGAGAAAAACCTGTTTATTGACAGAGAAGTGTTGATCAATTGCTCTTGTTTCTCCTTTAGTGCTGCTGCCTCTGTTCCACAAGCTAACTAAGTGGTCTTTGAATTTCATTATGTGCTTTTCAATTTTTTATTGAAGAGCAAAGTGTTCCAGATCTGTCTCCTGATCTCATTTTATATGATTCTTTTTTGTATATCAGACTAAATTAGGTTTTGGGTCTTATCTGTCTTCTCTTGAAATCTCAATTTTATGCCATATGGGTTGTGCTCAAAGTTCTCCTTTCTCATCTGTATAGCTGGTTCAAAGAGGACACCTATCATCTTCACATATAAACTTCTATTTTGCAGAGTTTTTAGAGTTTCAGTTTTCTTTTTTTTGGTAGTGACGGGCCAATTAACATGGCTCATTGCAAATAAATAAACAGAAAAAAAAGAGAATCCATATCTAATTAATAAAAGCAACAATTGATACCATCATATGCCTGCAGTCTGGTTCTGAAATGGATTCTTTAAGTTATTAGACTTTTGATTATGGTGTTTCTCAACTTGCCTCGAGAACTAGTTTGGTTGCACATCTACTTCACCCAAGATATGTGGTGAAATGCATCTGGTTAAGTTCATATATAAAGAGCTTTGTAATGAACTAATCAAAACGTATGATAAAAAAAACAAGGATGATAAGTGTCAACCTATGATTGTTCTTGGATTGTACTCATTTGGTTTGTGGAGCTTTGCATCTGGTCACTGCTTGATTTGTATAGGGATGAGGTGATTGTGAGCATAAAGTCAATGTTTGGCTCATACAAGTGTGAGGTGATTAATAACACAATTAGATGAAATATATGTACAAAAAGTTGTTGAGGGCAAAAATTTGTGATCAAAACAAACTAATGGAAAAACAAGTTATCACAACCAACATCCCATTGATCAATTCCTCCCTTTAGCAATTGCAATGTTTGGATGTTTAAACAAATAAGTTGACATGTTCTTACATGATTGTGCCAATGCCATGTGGAACTTTTAAAAACCAATGGGCCTTTCTTTTTTTTATCTTGGTTACGTTTTTTCGTCAAAAAATTTCAATTACATTACGAAGGATGCAAGCATCCTTCATCTTAAGTTGGTCGGTAGCAATAAGCCTAACTACATTTTGACCATGTCAATCCCTAGTTGAAAACAAGGAAAAACTTGTTTCCCTTTTTCTCAATGTGTATGCTTTCTTTTGTTGAACTTGCGCCTATTCATTGTTCCCTAATACATCCCTATGGAGTCCAACAATGAGCTCCATCTTGTAATCATATGTTCAGTGATTTATTTAAAGCTTTGCTCCTCATCAAAGGTGTGACTAAGCATGCTCAAGTGATTATTAACCTTTAGTCTGGAAGTCCAACCAATGAGAATCATGAAGGGGGAATACCTTGTGCTTGCTTGAACCCCACACTTGTATGCAAACAAAACCCTAAGCAATTGATAATCCCAAGTCTTCATGTTCCTTGGAAGAGTTGAAATTATAATTATCCCATGCTTGAATGGTTTTAGTCATTCTTTTAGCCGTTTCGTTGCAATATGACCATTGTGTTGCAATATACTAGTGCTAGAGGCCATAAACTTTGCATAGGTTATCAAATTTTGCTAACCATTCCCCATTGTTATTTGTCAATAAATTTTAGTACCCCATACCCACAGATGATGTTTTCCTTAAGAAACCTTGCAACCATATCAACTATATGATCACGTATTGCCTTTGCTTTGCACCATTTTGAATAATGGTCAATTGTAATCAAAATATACTTGTTGCCTTGAATAGTTTCTGGTAATGGTCTTGTAGTGTCAAGGGTTACTTTATAAAACAAATCATACATTGGGCATGCTTTTCAAGTCCTCCACATCAAACCAAAGACTACCAATACATTTTACAAACTAACATTTTTTGCATGTTCAAACCACTAAGTGCATTTGCTTAGTGTCAGTAAAATCTTTTGCAAACCTTTGTAAGAGTCCTATTTTTTCCAAAGTGCCCAATTTCTCGATGTAATTCCATGATATGATGATCCCTTTCTTATCTTTAGGTTTGGGCACCAACAATTTTTTGAAAAACAATTGATCAACGTTCCACTCATAATTCTAGACCCTCTTCTTGACCTTGCACATCTCCTCTTTAGAAACACTATTATGTAATTGCCCTATTGCAAGGCATTCAAACAATTCGCATCTTCCCAAATATCTAAAATTTTCAAACATTTTTGGTCATCTTCTATTTCATCATTAGTGTTTTGTTCAAGATTTGTTTCATCCACCATTGACTGGGCTTTTGCAACCAATTCCAAGCAAATTTTTTTGCCTACTACAAGTCTTTTCCTCTTGGTCAGTAATGGTTGTGTCTGCTTGGATTCTTCCTTTGCATATCCTTCTCCATTTAATCTTATGCATTGGTTTTTATTGATGTCATTTGCTTTAGTTGGTCTAAAGGTTTTAACCACGAACAAATTGTTCATGATTGATCCACGAATGCTTTTCCTACCAATCCATGTCTGAACCCCTAATTCTTGTAGCAATCCGACATCTTGGATTTCTTCATAGAAGTCTTCATCTTGTTTGCTCCACCCACATGATTCCTACTTAGTGCATCCACATTTGAATGTGTAGATCTTGGGCGGTGCAAGATTTTGAAGTTAAAATCTTGCAACATATTTACCTCCTTTTTCCATAAGCATTTGACATTCTAGCCAGTCACTCAAGTGGTTTGTGGCCAATGCTCAAAGTGAAGTGGTTTTGATGTAGAAAATGGGGGAAGTGCATAATTCCCTAGATTAAGGCGTAACATTATCCTCCATGGGATGGAATCTTTTGTGGATAGGAGACAAACCCTTGCTGGTATATGCAATGACACGTTCTTATTTCCCGTATTTTTGTGATAGGATAACCCCAACTCCTTTGTTTGACTAATCCACATCAAGTATGAAGGCCTTAATAAAATCAAATCTCACCAAAACTGGAGTAAACACCAATGCATTCATCAATTGTTCATAGGCCTTTTGACAATTTGGGTTCTGGTAAAAAGACGCATCCTACTTTGTAAGTTCAAAAAATGGCACTACAATGTGGGCATATTCCTTAACACAATTCTTGCAATAGTCAGTTAGTCCCAAGAAAACCTTTACATTAGTGATTGACTTAGGGATAGGAAATTGTAATACAACCTTAACTTTTTTCGGGTCAAATTTGGTTTTGGTCACTACTAGAATTCATGGTTTTTCAAATTGGGAATTTTGGTCAAAAAAACCAAATTGGGGGCGGGGGTGGGGGGCGCAAAAAAACCCCTATCATTTTGGACAAGTCCATTTTAACATGTCTAGTGTGATTAGGGTGGTCTTTTTTACTAGTAAAATAAGGACCATTTGACTAATCAAATGATTTAAATAATTTTATTTTAATATTATTATAAAAAATAATTTGTAGGCAAGCAGGTAGGTTGTAAAAATGTAGGTAGGTAAGTGGTAGCCTAGCCTAGCTACCTACTTTAAATCCCTAAGCATATACATAATTACAAATATTAGGAATTGAACCTTTGACCTCTCCAATGATAAACCAAATATTTAACCAATGGACCACACCATCAAAAGGTGTTCAACTTTTGTCAAGAGTTTTATTTCACATGTTTATTTTGACCCATCATTACGAGACTATGAAATATGTAAATAGGTATGTTGTAGGAATTGCTAGTAGGTGGGTGGGTGGGTAGGTAAGTAAGAAGGTAGGTGGGTGGGCGGGTGGCTAGTTAGATAAGTAGATAGGTAGATAGGTAGGTAATTAATAAGTATTGTGGGTGGGTGGGTAGGCCAATAAGTGGGTGGCCGATAGGTAAATAAGTAGGTAGGGAAGTAGGTGGGCGAGCGGGTGGGTAGGTGAATAGGTTGTAGTAGGTAAATAAATAGGTTGATAGGTGGGTAGGTAGGTCGGTAAAAATGTTGTAGAATATAGTAGATAGGTAGGTAGGATGCCCCATTTGATTATAATAACATTGGCCATCTTGACTAAATGTTCTACTTGATCAAAGCCCCATTGACCATTTTGACCAAATGTGTCATTTGTTGATGTCTAATTGACTAAACATCATTGGCCATTTTGACCAAGGTGATCAAATTTTTGTCCAATTTGACTAGATGTCCAAGTTAACAAATAGTCAAATAGGTCATTTCAACCAAGATAGTCAAAAGATACACATGTCATGCAAGCCCCTAGCCCAGGCTTCATAAGTTTTGAGATTTGTTAAAAATAGCCAGGATATCTCAAAGTCAAGTCCGTCGCGGTCTGAAAATTAACAAAGTTGCGTGGGATCACTAGAATGATGAGCAAGAAGGCGACCTCGTTCCAGAAGGCGCACATGCTGGACTTCACCCTCGAGATCGTCTCAACGGACGCTCATGGTGACGTCATGGTCCGGTGCTTGTTCTACTTGTACCAGGGCCAAGATGTGGTCAAGGTCGACGTCGTGGGGTGGAAGTGCAAACATCGCAGTGACATTAAATATTTCACGAAGCCGTTCTCCCCGTTCAAGTATCGTAGTCACCACGAGGGGCAACATGCGGCGTCGTGGACGGAGTACCAGGGGATGTCGGTCGACCAAAAGAAACAATATTTCAATGGGCGCATCAAGGTGACCAACACGCTACATCACCACTTTGATCTGCACAAGGACACGTATGAGTTCTTCATTTGTACCGAGATCGTTGATGTCATTATTGGCGACCTTTTCTTCCGCGATGATGAGCAGCTCGAGAACATTAACGCCGACAATGGCGAACATAATTCGACCGATGTAGTCCACAAGAAACACATTGAGAAGCAAAACGAGAAAAAGAATGTGATGAAACTATTCTGCAAGGAGAACAATGCGCCCGTCTACATGGTGACCATCAAGGACATCTTGTGTTTCGACCTAGCCATGGATTACGTCGGCATCAACTTGTTGTTCCGACAGAAGGCGGCCATCATCCAAAAAGCCAAGGACCGCACGAAGACGGTGAAAGTTGCGGACTTCAATGACCGCATCATCGGTCAGTACATGCGCGTCTTGGTCGTTGTCGCGTTGCAACAAATCGCCAACATCCACGACAATGAGTCGGTTTGGGCCCTATCACTGGTTAGCGACGTAAGCACGCATCGTGGCTAGTCATTCTTTGACTTGCACGTATGTCTTTGCTATCGTGGCAAGCTGGTTAACTTGCACCTTGTCGCGATGCCCATGTTCAAACACCATTCTATTGTCAACATTTTCAATTTAATTGCCAAGTTCATGGACGTGATGTACATCAAATGGCGTGCCAAGCTGATCGGCGTGTCGACGAACGGCAAGAACACCATGATAGGCCATCATGTTAGCATCGTCACTCGCTTCGTCAATTGCGCCAACAACAACGTGCTGCACATTTAGTGCACATCACATCAGATCGACATTGTGGTCAAGGCAGCAGCCGAGGGCATCGACAATGGCATTTGGGTCAAGTAGGCCTACACATTCTCGGTCTACCTACGCGCATAGGACAACCTGATCATCGCCATGAACGTTGTGAGGTGACTTTTCGTCCCTCTATTTTCGGTTCTACAAGGTGATTATGCTTGAAAGCATAAATGCTACTAATGAAGGAAAAATACAAGTGTAATTTTAAATGTTAGATCGCATTTGTAGTTGAAATTAAGTAGCCCACCTTCTATGCATCATTTATGATTAGAACTGATGGATATATATTTTCAAGTTCACACACTACACATCCTAGGACTTCATGTCAAATTATCATTCAATTA
>Ga0116227_10012796_pt1 | contig 13499 bp, 11 predicted proteins | sample S1TSphgellanicum_FD_89693 | JGI IMG/M metagenome (GOLD analysis project Ga0116227, IMG submission 89693) | Host-associated microbial communities from peat moss isolated from Minnesota, USA - S1T2_Fb - Sphagnum magellanicum MG | ecosystem: Host-associated > Plants > Peat moss > Unclassified...
TGTCAATATCAGAGTAGAACATTCAAACCCATTTTTTTGGAACAAGACATGAAAATGAAGAACTAGACTTGGGAAATGGAACTTGAAAGGCATGCTGAAATGCATTATGTTTCTTTGCTTTCTTTTTACATGTCAAAGCTTTCTCCTTGTTTATGTTTCTCTCTATCCTCCTAAAGTAATGAAAATACCAGGATAGGTTGGCTGGTCACTGTCCGTGTTGTTTGTTCATGAATTGACAGAGGTAGCCTTTGTGAATTCTCACTGTTTTATTAAGTTGAGATACATTATTGTTGGTTGGTAAGCATCTGTGTTGTTTGTTCTCTGATTGACAGCCTTTGTAATTGACACTGTTTTGTTAAAATGAAATTTGTGGAACAATTGATACCATATACCTTCCCTTGCACATAAGGTTTTGGATTGGAAATGTACAACTTTTGATTACTTGCTTCAATTTTCCCATAGTTATAATCTTCTTGTTATGTATTGATTTAACTTGTGTTTTTTATTTAAAATAATCGTATTCTGTTTAAAACCTTGTTCCTATCAAAGGGTGGTTATTGAAGCCAAAATGATATGTACAACTTTTGATTACTTGCTTCAATGTTCTCATAGTTTATTCTTCTTATTAGGTATTGATTTACTTGTTTTGTGTATCAAATGATTGTACAATCTTTTCCATGCCATATGGGTTGACTGGATTAAGAAGCATGGATGGCAAGAGGAAGAAGGAAGAATACCACCTCAGTTAGAAACTGCAGTTTTCAATACACCCTTGCATGCAAGATTGATGATCTGAGGGACTCTTTTGTCTTTTCTGAAGAGAATGCACATGGTCTGAGGCGGTCTTGAGATTACAAACATCAAGACAGGAAAACATGGACAGGAGCAATGCAATTGTCTCCTTCCCTAATTGGCTAGTTAAACCTGGTATAGTTCTTTCATGATCTTGTGCAGTAATCAAGCCTGTTGCCAACCCATAATTATGGAACAAAGAAAGGGAAGAAAAGGGAAGAAACCTTTGTATGCAATTGCAGGGAGTCACTGTACTCATGCCACTCTACCAAAGGCAAAGCCAAATCAAGCTGCCATCCACAACTGAAGCAAGTTTACCCGCTAGTCTCAAAGGTACAAATTGATAATTCAAGATATTATAACCCCAGAATGTTTGAAAAATTTTGCCCAGTATGTGAAAGAATATAGTAGGCACCACTCATTCAGCCTATAGCCTTACATGCTTGCTTGCAATTTGTTGCAACAGCCCTTCCCGTATGTCACAGTGAAACTGCAAAATGCCAATGAGAACAAAATCTCTCTTTAGCTCCAACCTCAACAAGAAATCCAACTTGGTGAATAGTCCACCAGTCAAGTCCTGATGTCTCCAATATAAATATCTGACATCCCTTTCAAGAAGAGACAAAGCATCCGAAGAGCAGTATAAAATGGTTCAAACTGTAGTCACTTGTAAGAGACCGAATTGGGAATTAGTTTCTGGCGGTGAGTAGTCAATACTCATGGCAAGGAGCAATTAAGTTCAGAATGCAGCCAGTGATGGAATCTCAGCAAATGTCAGTTCTCTTTATACAGTTACACAGACTTTCTCAAAATTGAGCACAGTGAGAAGAACTAAGCACACACATGTTATTTTAGAGCATATTCATCATATGTCCAGAAACAATTAGAGGTCGAAGCAAAACTCTTTTACCAACATGGACCTACTTAGCTGCTTTCCTCTTCTGTTATCATACGCCTACAAAACAACTTACCAGAGTCAAGAAAAGAACTCACCCAATTTCTTTGCAAAATCATCATCCAGGTCAAAATTGTCATTACCATCCTCTGCCAAAACATTATCCTTCTTCCCAGTATCTGCCCCATACCTGTTGGTCCCTGCATTGATGAACTTATTCCCACTAGTCCTAACAAAATCCAATTCTTCTGCAATATTGGAATTTACAATTCCAACTTCAAATTGCTACCGGAATGGGTTTGTGTGAAGTAAAACATAAAGGGCTGAGAGCAATCACCAATGTTATGACAAATAAAACAATGATACAATGAGTTGTCAACAACATGCATTATATTTGCATGCAGTGTAACATTCTAGTGGTATTATGCATGTTAAATGATTTGCATGTATTAATCAAAATGTGAGGAAAAAGATGAAATTTCAAAGATCGTAAGAAAAGAAATGAAGTGTAGATGATCTAGGAACAAAAAATGAATAAGAAACAAAATTTGTATTGAATTTGAACAAAAACAATTACAAAAGAAACACAACTAATCATGAAAGTCTCATGACATGAAAGGAGAACACACAAATTAATCATAACTACTCATCTCATGGAATATTTCAAACCAACACAATCTACATCTTTAAGCATGAGAGAATGAACCTCCACCAACTAAAACATTACTCAAAAGTAAGTTGTAATTGTTTTTAAACTCTTCTTCCTCTTTACTTTAATCCTACCCACTCTCATGGACTCCCCACTTTTGTATCAAACTTCTCCCTTTCTTTTATTATATATATATTTTCTTCAATTTCCTCATTAAACGAATCAGTTTCTTCAATGTGAATTATCACATTTGAGTTTCACATTTTGAAACTCTATGGATTTTTGCATTTGAACAACTCATGTTCCCACCTTTCCTTCATACCACAATTGGGATGAATCAACAAAAGATTTGCAAAACATGTCCTCCCCAAGCCGTAACCTTCACTGCACCAAAAACCTTCTTAACATTTTTTTTGGGATTTGTAACAAAACAAAAACAAACAAACATACAAAGACAATTATAAGAATTTATAAACACACGTGTCCTCCTGCTTGTTCCATTGTAACACTTCTATGTTCTTGCCCTTTTGGTCATGGTTGTTTCAAGTCTTAGGAACCCATACATTTTACAAAACCCAAATTTCAATATAACCATGAGTCATCCTAAAAGTTAATGTAATTCATGACACACCCCCAAAGGCTTGCCACAAGGTATCAAGATAATTTTTTTGATACAATGCGTTATGGAAAACTTAAAAACCTTGGGCACACTCCTAATTCATCACACTTGAGAGTTTGAAGGGGGTGCAATAATTCCAATATGGGACTAAGACAAGATCTTCAAGTTGAACTCTCTTACATGTGAAAATGCACCAACTAAAATAAGAAGGCAATTTATGTATTTGGAGAAATTGGTTCATGGACTTGCTATGAACTCACCTAGAATCACATAGTTCAAACTTGGGAGGAATCATCACTTCCTCCCTTATACATACCCTATGGTTAGATTCAACAAAAATCAATTAAAAATCCAGATGTTGAAATTTTTCATAAATTTAAAAAGAAAAATGCTAAAAGTGTAAGAAATTTCAAAACAACATTCCCTAATTTGATGAACATTCCAAATTAACAAAAGCAAAACAAAACACTTGTTGTATCCATATTTTTGAAGTGAAAACTCATGAAACTTCTGATCACATGAAATTCCATATTTAATTATATAAAATTAACTTGACAAAACAAACACATATTATGAAACTCCAAACAATACAATATTGAAATAACACAAAACTTGAAGCCATAACACATTTGGGCTATTAATGGTGCAATTTTATCATTTAAAAAAAGTTGTTTGAAGTCCTAATCTTCAACATACTCCTTTAACACATGTCATAATCATCTGAAAAAATGTTTATTTTCCCTTATACAAGTTGTTAAAAATTAGGATTGAAAATGTGTGAAAAAATATAAAAATTTAACTTGAGGTGTCAAAAGTTCCTTTGTTTTAAATTTAATTTAGCAATGGGTTGTATCTAATGATACGGTACGGTAATATACTTTGTGATTATCCATAAGGTTACATTGAAATGGCCAAAACTCCTTAGTAGTCTCAAAATGCATTCCCAAAACTAGGACATGTAGTGTCCCAACATTTTGAAGCATCATAACTCCCTCAAACCATGTCTTTTTTTAATGTCTAATCACATTATCTTGAAGTTTTCATTAATTTTTTTTAACACTAGGTTGCAAGCTTCGATAAGAGGTGATTTGAGCCATGTTTCCTAGGTTTTAGTTATCCATAATCAAATTATCACTTTGACTCCCAACCTTTCATTGAGCCATTTAACTCATAGATTACAACTCCAAATGGGGAAAGTGAGGCCACTTTTTATATCTATGCAGTGCATCAAGACCTTTTTAATCGCATGTTAGGGGCCTGATTTGGACCATGTTTATTACATGTACATTTTTGTCCCAAAAATTTAAAACATGTTCGGAAACTTAAGTCCCAAAATGATTTCCCACTTGGAAGTGATTGGGACTCATTTCTTTTGCATTATCTCAACTTGTGGGAATGTGTTTGAATCCAATAACACTTTTACCATTCACTTCCCTTTTTTTATATCTTGCTTTGAGCCCATTTTCTCTTTGGAAGCATGCAATCTTTTTTAAATATTGAGAAAAACGTTGTATTGTCCTTCCTTAAATTAATCATGCACACACACACACACTTTCTTCCCTCTCACACACTTTTCGTTATAATCATAAATATCTCACCATGACAAACAAAATACCATATATTCAAGGAGCCACCCATAAGACCCTTCTTTGAACTTGTTTTCCTTTGGTTAATGAGAGTTCATGAAAATCCCTCTTTCTAATCAATGACCTCATTTCCTTTCATGAATTAATGTTTAATGAATTCATTGGAACTAGGTTGTCAAAGTTTTCATATAGTTTCATTGTCAGAATACGCACTATTGCATATTATGCCTACCTTAATTTTCAAGACAAAAATATTAAACCTTTTTCAAATGCAAATATTAAATTTGTTGTTTCAGGCTACTTTTTGGTTTTTTGTTGAGGCAGGTCGAAATCCAATCATGGCAAATGATGTCATCACATCTTCAAATCCTTTAGTTGAATTAGTATAGAATGAAAGTTTGAAAAAACATCAATTGACGTGAATGTCTTTCAACGGTCACACGAAAAAAAATTAATTGAAAAAGTGGTGCACATTCGAATGGCTCAATCCATATGGGATCATCAAATGTCACCTAATCTTCGTACTTTTGCCATCTACTTAAAATTAGTTCATACTTTCAGAAATAAGCTTGAAAAGTTCGATGAATGTTAATGTGAAAATGATGGCGTTTGTCTTTTTTTACAAACCTAAATCCCTAGTGATGGACATTATAGTTGACCGAAAGGATTGATCAACCCACTACCAATGGAACATAGGGCATAATACCTTGTTCACACCATTCGTCGACTTATCAAAATTTTGTTACTATGAACATTTATTATGTTATCGTATAATAAATTTATTATATTTGTCATCCTATCTTTCATAGGATTTCTTAATTACATATGAAATTTTTTTACACATCTATTAATTGAATATTATGTCACTTGTGGAACACCTTTTATACTTCCAACCTTTTCTTAATCGAATTTTTTTTTGTGTTCAACTAGAATAGTAAGCTTGGCTTTTCATATGTTTCCCTTGTAAATGATCATAATCTAAAACTACACCTGCAACTTATGTAATACTAGAAATGATTATAATGAATAACATTTGGATACTAGTTTACATATCATTATGTTAATAAGGCTATTCAACATATAATATTTCAATAATTAACCCCAATTTACTTAATAAGTTTGAAATGGCTCAAGAAGTTCAATTCAATTATAATTTCTTAAATGCTATTATTACTTATTTTAAATGTTACTTACCAGATAAAAAACCAAATATAAGGCCCAAGGAAAGGATATTGTTGAACTAGGGCTCACAAATACCTTCATATATCACTTATGTTGATAACCTTTTGAAAACAATGACTTGAAAATTGTTTGGTTTGTTTGTTTTTGGATACCTTGTTATAATATTAATAAGTAATAGGGTCAATGTATTATATGTTTAATAGTGGCAAGCTTAAAAGGTAGTACATAAAGTTGAAAGTTTTTTAAAAATCAAGGTTTGAATGAGAAACAACACTACAAACTCTAGAGCTATTGTGTTTTTTTCCCACGACACCTTCTTTTATATAAACTATCATTTTACATTTCTTTTGTCATTGGTCATTGTGTGTTATTGCTCACATCTTCAAATTATTACCTTCCCCCCCACCCTCCTATAGTTTGATTTGTGCAAATTTAAAAAGACCTCTTGTTACAAGTCTAGGATGAACTCCTCTCCATTACAAATAACATTTCCAATCATATTCAATAAATATGCTTTAACTTTTCTTTCTTTATTTTTTGGTTTTTATTTTTGTTTTTTTTTTTTTTTTTCCCCTTTTTCTTTCTTTTTGTTTTTTTTAAAAAAAAAAGGTTCCATCATGGTCTTTTTTTTTTTGTCTTTTTTTTTCCCCCCTTTTTTTCTTTTTTTTTCAGGGTTTTTTTCTCTCTATTCTTTTTTTTAAAAAAATTTGGTCCATTATTTCATTTAAAATTTTTCCTTATATATATATATATATATATTCTTTTGTGTCTCTTTATTTTTATTTTGTGTTTGTGTTTTTTTCTTTTTCTTTTTTTCCTTTATGTTTTTTTGTGGTTTTTTGGTACATTAATCATGTCATTTTTGTGTGTGCATGCATTATTTTTCAACACTTTGCTCCTTTTACACTTGCACAATTGTTTTCGCCACTACTTGCAAGATAAAGATAGGAAAAAAATTAAGTGAATTATTTGTCATTGTAAATGCTTGTAATCTTTAAGACTTAATTTTCATATAACATAGATAATTTGAACTTTAAAAAAACCCACATTTGGCAAAACATATATATTTTAAATTTCTCCACCTTGTTGTCATTTTACTTGTGAAAAATGTCAAGTGAAAATGAAAATGTAATGATAATTGAAGGTGAACATGAAATATATCTCAATGGCATAGCAATGGAAGAAGTTGTGAAAGGAAGTCTTCAAATAGAAAATAGGAGAGCAAATGGAAATAAAATTGTAGAAATTGCATGCTTAAAAGAAAATGTGGAAAATTCATTAAAAAAATGCATTATGTTGGTCTTTCTATTGTGTTAATAATGGGAAAGATGTTAAAGGGAGAGTCTTCAAATCATGAGATGTATATTTTGTTAGAAGAATTTGAAGTTTCATTTGAACGAAATGAAATTGCGGATATATAAAATCTTGGAGGAAAAAATCACTTTTTTATTTTTATGTTTTCCAAGTCATGTTTTAAAAATAAGAATTTTAAGTTGAAAATAATTGAATTATATTAATATTAATTGTTATTACATTTTAAAAATAAATTCTATAAATTTGAAAACAATTCAAGTTGAAAACAATTGAACTTATTGTGAAAACCACCTTTGAAAACCAACTTGTATTAAATGTGTAAGAACTTGCATTTTGAAAACTAGTATTTTTTTCCCTGAAAACTTTGAAACCTTACCCATGTCTCTTCAAGATGGAAAAAAAAAACTTGGTTAGTTTTTAAATTTTCTTTTAAAATCTAGACTTGACAAAAAAAAAAAAAAAAAAACAAAAAACCACCTAACATTAGTCATGGCATCTTATCAACGGTGTCCAACTTCTTGGAGCTTGAAGGGTTGATCACCTACCCCCACTTTGAAATGCCGAAAAACTATGGAAGCTTGTGTTTCATAAATTCACCAACAAAGGTTTCTACATTTGAAATGGCATAAAATATTGTTTTAATGCATCCCATTCAACCTTTGCACCTTTCTCCCATTATTTTCTACTCCTTTCATTTTTTTTGAATCCGTCACTCATGATACTTGCATTATATTTGTGATGATCAATGATTCAAGGTGTGTTATCAAGCTTTTGGGGACATCCATCTTTGGGCCACTCCACAAATAATTTGTTTTTGAATTGCATGTGGGTTCAAAGGTGGTTATGTTATTTGTAAGGCCCTCCTTTGCAAAATTCGATGAAACATTTGAATTCGTTCAAATTTTCCTCAAAACCTTGTGCCATATCTTACACAATATCCAAGTTGGCCACATTTATTAAGAGGTTTAGGGGATAGGTGGGGCTATGGCTATAATTTTTAAAAAACCCATCACATTGTCAAGTATATTCAAACAATACAACTAAATGAATGACATCCATGTCTATTCCATAAGAACTTATGAAAAGTTGATTTTGCACAACTATTATTCTCAAATCATGACCTATGAAGTTTGTGATGTAGTTTTATTCAAAATTACATCATTATAATTGCATGGATTTAGTTAAAATGTAAATCGTACATATTTCACATCAAAACATCACAAGTAGAAACGACATCTCATTTATATCAAAGTGATATGTATATTTTTTGTGCCATTTTTACACTTTGAAGCCCACAAATGTTGCATGAACATGTTTTTTATGATTTTCACATAGATTCTATTGAAATTTTGTGATATTGTAAGTTTGGGATGTTGGGATTTGAATTGGTTTTTCCACCAAATTTGATGGTAAAACTAGTTTTGTCTTCTTTTTTTTTCTTTTGCATGAAAAAACCCAATGTCCATGCATGAAAAGGCTAGTGCTCCCATGAAACTTTCAAAACTTGGACATTTTAAGTGTGAAAAGGTGTTAATTGAAGTGACGGTTTTTCTTAATGTATGAAAGCAACATAAATCACATAAAATCAATCAAAGTTTAGACTTTACACGAGAGGTATGGGAAGTGTGAAATTTGCATTCCATGAAAACACAAGAAAGCAATGTGCATTAAAATGTCAAGAACTTCAAGAAGGGCATTGTTGTGGAAAAATGGAGGAGAATGTGGGATTTGAGTTACAAATAAGAATGTGGGATTGGAGTTGTAAATAAGAATGCAAGACTCTCAATTTTGGAAATGACATTATGCATCCAAAAGCTCTTCAAACTTAAACATTATGGTGTTAATAGAAATATTTGTAGAAGGTGACAAATTATTTTATGATTGTAGGATGGAAACCAAGCCTTTGGGGGTATTTCCTTTTGGTCATTTGGTTTATATTTGGTTTTTGCAACAAGCTATGAAAGATTCTCCAAACCATGGTTGCCATCTTGTACTGTCATTCATTCATTTCCTCAACACTTCAATTTTTGCCAAAACCCACAATCTAGCAACCAAAAACCCTAAATTGCCAAAACCTTAGACTTACAATTGTTGCAATTGAACCCATCAGCATTTTGTTACATGGCTTCATAAATGCCATAGTTGTAGGCCATATCTTCCGTAAGCTTCCCATGAACCCTTTTATGTTATGGCATCTTTGTAAATTGAACAAATCATGGTTTAGGGTTACATAGGTGAAAATGTGTTGTGGAATGCTTTTGAAATTATCCAAATTAACCATGCATGGTACCTTCAAACCATTGCACAAAATGTCATCCCTAGGCTTCTCTTAAAAAACACCTTGGGTTTGAAATTCAATGTGTGAACTTGTGCTTGCATGCAATATTGACCTCTTTAAAGGTATTTATGATTCCAACATTAAATCATATGATGATTTTATTTCAATTTATAAACCTTTAGATAGAACAAATTGTGTTCATTAATTCATTTAAAAAATTAGCCTTTGATGTGGAGATTTTGTAAATTTTGGAATTTTAGTCTATATATTTAAGGTAATTGCATATTTTCAAATGTGTGGGATTACATTTGATGTGCATTGGTTCTACATTTGTCAACTGAATGGTTTAAGATGAGCTTCCAATCAACTGAAAACTAAATGTTTGGACATGGTTTTTCTGAAAAGTTTTTAAACATTTGACACATCTTAGACAAACCCTATTATGAGAATTCCAAAATTTTATTCAACTCTAATTGCATGAAATTTTACTTGATTACATTTTTTAAAGGTTTAATTCATCAAATATGACAATTTGTTCATGAATCGGTGCTTTCATCGTATCACAAATAGGTCATCTTTAACTTAAAAGGTAATTAGAGGATAATTTCATTTAATTCAGATCTAATTCCATCAATTGAAATATGTTTCCCATTTGAATTCATGAAATTCCATCATATGTAGTTTTATTTCATTGATTTAAGGTTTGTTTCTCAAAAATTAAGTTTGATTCATTAGTTCTAGAATTTGTTTCATTTTCTTTAGGCTTAAATACATTGAATTGAACTTCATTTCCCCTTGTTCAAATTAGATTCATCAAATTTGGTAGAATTGATAGTATTTAATTTTTACAAATAACTTTGAAGGTTATCATTATGTTAAAAAGTAAACCCTAATTAATTAATTTGTAAGATTATTTCACCTTATTGGATTTAATTCCATGTTTTGAAATTCGTTGAACCTTCTTGAAATTTGATTCATCAAATGTGGTAGTTTATTGTTCAACATGGGTTTTCACAAGTTATTTAAAAGTAAACCCTAATTAACTTGGTGGTATGTATAACCTTGTTTGGGATTTGATTCCAACAAATGGAGATTTTTTTTACAAAATGGGAAGTCCAATTCATTCAATTGAACTTTGTTTTACCTTGTTAAGATCTAATTATAGCAAATGAAGTTCAATTCAACATGTTGAAAATTGTTTCTAACCTCTTGAAGTTTGTTTCCATAAATTTAGGTTTGATTTTGAATTGAACTTTCATTATGTTGAATGGAAAACTATTTAACCAATGTGGGGGTTTGTTTGATCAAAATTTTCATTGTTTGATCAAATTGAACTATGTTTCTATTGAATTTAGGTATGATGGTCCAAATTGAATTACTTTTGCTTGATTTTAGACATGTTTCCACCTATTTGAATTGGTAAACCTTAAATTCAAGTCTATTTTCACAAATTGAGCTTTGCTTGCTTAATTTTAGGACTATTTCCACCTACCTCAACTCTAAAAACCTAAATTTAAGTCCCATTATGAAAACTTCCATTTTTTCCACAAAAAGTTTATGTTTGTGTCCATTTGTGACACTACGAAAATGTAGACTTGAAACAATTTGATTTGGAATTTTTTTTTCCCCAAAAAAATTTGTTGTTTGTGACCATTTATGACAATATGATTATGTAGGACTTCAAATAATCTTATTTGAAAATCTTTGAACATTTTTTCTAGAAAGTTTGTTGTTTGTGACTATTTGTGAACTATGAAAATGTAGGACTTGAAACAATCCCATTTAGAAAACTAGAATTCTTTTCCAAAAAGTTTGTTGTTTGTGACCATTTGTGTTGAAAGAAATTTTGTATGATATTTGTTTGTGGAGCCATGGCAAGTGAAAATGAAAAGGTCAATGTGGTGATGGAAACATGGAAGTTTGACTTAAATGTAGAGGATGAGGTGTTGTCTTCTCAACCACTTGCAAAGGTGACAAGGAAGGAAAAACAACCACAAATTTTATTAAAATAATATATTTTCATGAACGCCAAGCTATGACTTACTATTGGCATTTGTCAAAATATTCAAAAGACAAGAAATAAATGACATAACTTATATTTAACCTTATGTGGAACAAATGTTTGTACTTTTCTTTTGTTGAATCAAAGCGTTTCATTAGTCTTTTCCATTTCCATTTCAACCCCCAAATGCCCCATTCCATTTGCATTTTATACCTTGCATGTGTTTTCTTGTACACTCACATTACACATAGGTCATGCCTAGGGGTAAGTTTGCGCTTCCCAAGCCATCACGTAACAAACATATCCTCACCCATATAACTTGAATTCCCCAATAAATATTCAAAATATTTATATGTATGTAAAAACATTAATGCCATTTTTTGTACAAGTTAGACACATGCAAAATGTTCACATCATGCAAGGAGCCAATATATTTGTTATCGAAGTAAATGTACAATACATGATCGTGTGTTGTTCATACAATATCATATATATTAATTCACTACGTCAGTCAGTCAGTCAGTCTGACGAGGGTTTTGGGGGGTGGGGGAAGGAGAGGCCGGTGAAACAGCGAGCGACTGGTGTCAGTCTGTGACGGGGGTTGGACCACCACGGTTTTCGTGTACAAACCGTCTCCACAAAGCATTGCAACCGTCCGAAGGGTAGGAATGACAGTCGGATCGCATCCCTCTCCCACTGCACCAGAGGCGGATATAAAAACCTTCCCCCCCCCCACCCCAACTACCGAAAGAACCAACGGTTATATAGAGGAACGTGTTTTCGAAAATTTCCAAAACTTTCTAGAACCAAGGTTCAAAATGTTAGAACCGGGGTTTTGGGTTTTCTCACGTCGGGTAAGGGAATAAATACCCGGACTGATAACCAGAGGGTACATATGGCTGGTTCTGATACCCGCACAACATCGATCGGGACCACTGCGCGTTCGAAGTGGTTGGAGTGGCGTAGCCACAGGTGTCCGAAGGTCATGGGTACCACTAGTATCCTTTAACATCTATTAAACTATGACCTATGGGGTCATTGTTCCAAGGTTTATAAATCTCAATTATAATCTTATTAATAAGTTCGATACAACCTTGGAACTCAAGGATGTTCATACCAAGGGAAACATGTTCCCTAGTAGTAGGCCAACAAATCTTATTAATTATGACCTCAAAAATGCAAAATGCAATGAAAATTACATCATCACAAATTGCACTTTTATTCTAATTCCACAAGAGTGCATCATACATGATTACATTGTCATGTTTCATGTACATAATGAATTGCAGCAATTGTTGCTTTGGGGTAAACTTAGTCAGTTGTTATGCATGGGCTTAAATGGTGGGGACCATCCATTGGTGTTACTAACTCATCAAACTTTGACAAATTAAAGTTTGCTAAATCTTGAACAAACTTATAGTTGTTCACATTGTGTTGAACACATCTGGAACACCCACATTTTATTTCACCAATTGTTCAACACTTGATTCTAATTCATTACATTACACAACTCCAATATGTTAACACTTGCAAACACGAAAACAATTTGATATTAAATGCACATCCGTTTAAACATCTCTTTGTCATTATTTGATGAAGAGCTATTAGAATCACCCATGTCCAAATAGACATCATTGCCAAAAGAACCATGAAATACCAAAAAAACCCTAAAAGAAACTTTAAACAAGCCCTTAACCAAAACCCTTGAAAAATCCCCAAAAGAAAACCCTAAAAGAAGCCTTAAAAAATCCTAAAAGAAACTTTAAACAAACCCTTAATCAAAACCCTTGAAAAATTCCCCAAGAAAAGCCTAAAACAAGCTTTAAAGAAACCTTAAAAAATCACTAGCTTAAACCCCCCAAGACCAATTTTTTTAAATCCCTAAAAAAACCATAAAAGAAACCCCCAAAAAAATACTAAAACAAGCACCCAAAAAACCTTAAAATAAAGCTTTAAGAAAAATAGCCAAAAACAAAATGGAAAGCCCTAGTAATAATAAAAAAATTAAAAACTAGAAAAGAAATAACTAAGAACAAATGACAGACCCACTAGAAAAAAAACAAGAAAAAATGAAAAACCTTACAAAAGAAAAAAAAAAAAAAAAAAAAAAAAAAAAAAAAAAAAAAAAAAAAAAAAAAAAAAAAAAAAAAAAAAAAAAAAAAAAAAAAAAAAAAAAAAAAAA
>Ga0116227_10012797_pt1 | contig 13498 bp, 14 predicted proteins | sample S1TSphgellanicum_FD_89693 | JGI IMG/M metagenome (GOLD analysis project Ga0116227, IMG submission 89693) | Host-associated microbial communities from peat moss isolated from Minnesota, USA - S1T2_Fb - Sphagnum magellanicum MG | ecosystem: Host-associated > Plants > Peat moss > Unclassified...
CGCTAGCTGTGTAGGTGACCGAGGACTTCGTTGATGTTAGTTCCCAATGCACTACGTCCAAGACGTTGCCAGCCTTTTGCGTTTGTCAAACCAGTCACTGCGCCCACGAAAGCAACACCGGCGCCACGCGCTGCTTGCGAATCAATTGGGTGGTCACCGACATAAAGTGCATGGATTGCCTCGACATTTAAAATTTCAAGTGCCTTCAATAGACCTTCTGGGTGTGGCTTATGTCGCTTAACGTCTTCCCCTCCTACAATCGCGTCTACGCAAGATTGCAGCCCTGCCTGAGCAAGAATGGCTTCAATCCTATATCGATACTTCGTAGAAACGATAGCGGTTGAGATTCCCAAAGAACGTAGTGACCGAAGCAGAGTGGCCACCCCCGGGTAAAGAGTAGTGAGTGCAACCATTACCCGATCCGCGTGGCTGATAAATAGATCAGAAAACATGGCGATGAGTTTCGGGTCGCGGCTTGAACTTAGGAATGCGAATGTATCCTCCAACGTCAATCCAATTGACTTCTGGATGACTTCAGCAGTCGGGACTGGACGACCCATGGTGCGAAGCGAGTACTGCACGCATTCGACGATCGCTACTGTGGAATCTGCCAGGGTGAGATCGAAGTCGAATAAGACTGCCTTGGTTATTGGACTCACAATTTCCTTAGCTATGTGTGCAATGAGAGAATATTACATAAGCAATGCATGCCTACGATTTTTAAAAAGTATTAAAGTACGCCGATTTGGAGGATTCCTTTCCATTGTGCCGCCGACTCACGAAGCAGATGTCTCTTCGACCGGCCCCATATTCTGACGTTGTGCAGCCCACTTCTGTAGAGATTTAAGCGCGGATTGTAGAGCCCGCCCTTCTTTTGTAAGGCCATATTCCACCTTGGGCGGCACTTCAGGGTAGACCGTCCGGCTGATTACGCCATCCCTCTCCAGATCACGTAGCTGCTGGATAAGCATCTTCTGCGAGACGCCGGGAATAGCCCTGCGAAGCTCGGAAAAGCGGAGTACGGGCGCCGTAAACAGGTGATAGATGATCAATGTCTTCCAGCGTCCTTCAAGTACGCGGAGTGCTTCGGTCAGTTGCTCTACGGAACAACGCGGGGCGTCAATCATACCCATCCTATAGTAACTTTTTGGTGAGTATATAACTAAATAGTGCGTTCTTGATGATTCCATACCGCCCCGATACCATGCCTGGATGATCCTGACGCGCCTGTGGCGACAGGAGTAACCAGAGAAAGGAATCACCATGAAAGAGCCGAAAGCGCCTCCGGAAAAAATTCAATATCTCCTGGATCGCCAAGACATCCAAGATACGATTGCGAGATATTCGCTAGGTCAAGACAGTCACCAAGGGCAGGACTCGAACATCCTCGTTCAGTGGGACGAGACGTTCGCCGACGATGGAAAAGTCGATTACAGCGTGGCAGGTGGTCCGGTGGGGACCTTCCGGGAACTGGCGATCTGGATGCGTGGCGGCGAGAATCAGCCTGGTAGCATGAGCGGCTTTTCGAACTGGCAGCACATGCTAAGCCTGCCGGTTGTGTCCCTACACGGAGACGAGGCGCAAGCTCGAACCGATTTTTTTGCGACGCATCGCGGTCGTGCCGATCAAGGAGCCAATATCCATTTCAATGCAGCGGGAGCGTTTCACGATGAGTTGGTGCGTACCTCAAAGGGTTGGCGTATTGCGTTCCGGCGACTGGAACTGTACTTTGGCGACCCGCTTCCAATAGCGATCTGAGGTAAGCGGCAGTCGAGCTTGCGGGCGGTCCGGGCGCAGGTGCCATGTCGTTACAGTAAATGCGCTGACGTTTCACCAAAGCATTGAAAATGTTAAGGCGTTGGTATCAAGGGAGCATTGCCTGCGGTCGTTTTTAACGACATCCCAGTGAAATACCATTTTGGCGGGTCACGGACCCGCTTGCTGATGTACGCTCACAGACCGCCAACGTCTTTCGTACACTTGTTCCGGCTTGCCTATCTGAGGTCTTTAGACTGGCATCGACAGGCCATAGGTCACCCTGAAACATACTCGGGCTTTGCAGAGCATCGGCTTTCACTGGCGTCGCAGTTCAACTAAAAAGGGAAAAATTAATCAGTTTATAAAGGCAGTTGCTTTTGCAATTGCATCCTTCTGCTCCGTGCATTCGTTTGGCGGACGTCTTCTTCGGTCATGATCCAACTTTCGAATCGTCACACTCCTCGCCCAGCATGGTGGTGTGGCAATGCCAGGATCGTTCGGGTTTGACTGGAACGGCGCCGCCATTGTTTATTCAAAACTGTGGATGAAAAAATCTACAGAATCAACGTTCCGTCACCCACGGGGCGTAGCAAGGGCACCTGGCGCTATCGCATCAGTGAGTTTCTTGGAACACATTCGCCACCCAGTCGACGAACACACGGACCTTCGTGCTAAACCGTCGGCTTGGCGGGTAAGCTACATACACGGTTAGGGGCTCGGGCCGCCAGGACATCAGAACAGGAACAAGGAGGCCTTTCTCAATGAAGGGCCGCACCATGAAGTCCATCGTGTGAATCAGTCCGAGGCCATTGAGTGCTGTCGCAAGATGAGCGTTGCTTTCACTCACCATCACGTTATTGCGCGTGTTTTCGAGCACTAACTTCTCGCCGTCACGATGAAACTCGAGCGGCTGCGGAAGGCCCGTATTGGCTGAAAAATAGCCGACCACGGGCATGCCTCGCTCAACGATCTGATGCGGGTGTTCAGGAACGCCGTGCTTCGCGAGATAGCCAGGGCTCGCGCAAGTCGTCCACGAAAGAGCACCGATCTCACGGGTGACAAGCGCGGGATCGCTCGCGGAGCTTCTGATCCCACAATCGATATTTGCAGCAATCAAATCGAGCGTCCGGTCGGTGACGCTCAGTTGCACCTGAATATCGGGATAACGCTCACAAAACACGGGCAACTGCGGAATGATAATGCCGCTCGCAGTAGAACCGCCTGCATCCACCCTCAGCGCGCCCTTCGGACTGCCCTGGGACCGCCCAAGCGTTGCCTCGATGTCGTCAAGCTCCATGAGGAGATGGCGGGTTCGTTCATAGTAGGCGGCGCCGTCGGTCGTAACACTGACAGTGCGGGTGTTCCGCTCGAGCAGCCTGACGCCCAGGTGCTCCTCCAGCGATCTGATCCACTTGCTCACGGTCGCATTGGGCATGTTCAGCGACAACGCCGCGCGACCGAACCCTCCCGTTTCGACTACCCGGGCGAAGATGCGGATCGCCTGCAGATGGTCCATGTTCACCTCGAAGTGGTTAATTTCAGCGTGGTTGCCCCTCCCGGAAAGGTGGCCAATGCCGACAGGTTAGCCCCGCACTCCCCTAAACCCGGCTACCGCTACCCGGTGTTGCGGTTCCGCTCACCCTCGATTATGCACATCAGTGCATAAAGAATCCACGAAAGACCCTATCGTTGACGAGATGGATTCACTAACCTTGTTTCAAGGCCACCATATACAGGAGTAAGGAAATGACTTCAACCTTCGAGAACGTTCATTTGACCAAGCACGCGGGCAAGGTAGCCCTGATTACGGGGGGTAGCACCGGGATCGGTCTTGCTTCCGCCATTCGTCTTGCGCGCGAAGGAGCGAAGGTCTACATCACCGGCCGTCGTCAGGAGGCACTGGACGATGCAGTCGCCCAGATCGGCAATGATGCGCAGGCCATTCGCGGCGATATCGCTTCGACTGAAGATCTGAAGCGCATTGTCGACACCATCGCGAAGGCACACGACCGGATCGACATAGTCTTCGCCAACGCTGGCGGCGGCGAATTCTCCGCCCTCGGCAACATCACCGAGGCGCAATTCGACAAGTACTTCGGGATAAATGTGAAGGGAACGCTGATGACGGTTCAAAGCGCACTCCCGTTCATGCCACCCGGAAGCGCCATCGTCGTTACCGGCTCTATTGCGTCGATTCAAGGGGTTCCAGCATTCAGCGTCTACGCCGCAACCAAAGCCGCGTTGCGATCCTTTGCGAGGACGTGGGCGGCCGATCTGAAAGGCCGAAATATCCGTGTCAACGTCGTCGCTCCCGGTGTTGTTGTGACGCCTGCATACAAGAACGAGTTGAAGATGACGGACGAGCAGATTGACGCGTATTGTAAGGAGATGGCTGAGACCACACCGTTGGGTCGCATCGGTCAGGCAGATGAAATCGCCAAGGCGGTTTCATTCCTCGCATCGGACGATGCGAGCTACATCACGGGCGTCGAACTGTTTGTCGACGGCGGACTCGTGCAGGTCTAACACGCAGGCACTTCGTACCAACCAGTCTGTCTGGTCGCAAGCCCGATCTTTGGAGAAAAGAAATGTCCTCACAGGAAAATCTTCGTCTTGCCACGCGCTTCCTTGAAAAGCTCGGCTCTGGTGCTGGAGCGGAAGAAATCGCCGCCCTTTGCTCACCCGATCTGGTGTGGAATATTCCCGGCGATACCGGCGTGCTCCCCTGGGTTGGACTGAAACACGGCCGCCAGGCCATGTACGACTTTGTTGTGGATACGCAGACCATGATCAAACGCGAAGGTCTTGAAATCGAAGATATCCTCACGAGCGATGCCCGAGCAGTCATTCTGGGTCATCTAAAGACCCGGATAGTCAATACCGGCAAGCTCATCGACGGAAAATTCGGAATCGTTCTGACCTTTAACGGCGAACTTATCTCAGGCTTTCTCATGCTGGAAGACAGCTTTGCAACCTCAATCGCGGCACGTCCATGAGCCAGGTGCCAGACATCCCTCGCGGCGCGAGCGACGTCTCGCGGAGAGAAAGTTTGTTGGAGAAAGGTTGTCGGTAACTCGGCTTAATCCGGCGCCACCCGCGTGACAGCGTTCAACCGTAGCTTGAAACGTGCCTTGGGAATCGTCAAGATGGTGACCGGGAGATTCATCGAACCGGTCGCCTGGTGAGTCGTGATACAAATGCACCAGCGCTTCTGGCCGCTTTGACGGCAATTCCGGCTCCATGTCATAAGTGTGATCAGCGCAGAAAGGTTGGACGCTCTTGCAAAGGACAAGCTAAATGGATGAATCGACGATCGCTGCTTACGACAAAGCGAGCGGCTCATTTGCCCAGGACTGGAGAGACCAACCTCCGCCCGATGATATGTATGCGCTGTTGATGAAGTTCTTTACTCCGGGCCCAACCATTGACGTTGGGTGTGGATCAGGGCGCGATGCGAGATGGCTGAACGTAAACGGTTTCCCCACGCGTGGCGTTGATGCGTCTGAGGGTCTTCTTCTCGAGGCACGACGAAGTTTTCCGAGCATCCCGTTTGATCACGGTGCGCTACCGGATTTATCGAGCGTCGCGCGCCGTTCGTTTCAGAACGTACTCTGTGAAACCGTATTGATGCACCTTGATCCTGCTGAAATAGCGCCTGCGACGCAAACGCTGATAGATCTTCTGGTGCCTGGCGGAGTACTCTACGTAAGCTGGCGAGTGACGGTTGACGCGTCCGTGCGGGACAGCAACGGCCGGCTGTACACGTCCTTCAGCAAGGACCTTATCGTCGACACCCTATCAGGACAAGCGAGCATTCTGTTGGATGATAAAAGCGTTAGCGCGTCCTCTGGAAAAATAGTTAACAGAATAATCGCACGAAAGAATTCTTCTCCGGTTTAGGCTCGCGAGCGGGCGATCTACTGACAACTGCGGCCGTTTCGTCGCTGACTGACACGTCACTAGCCCGACCCTGTCGAGGCACCGTTTTCAAGCGACGTGTCGTGATGCGGCGGACAATGGTTAGCGCCAGCCCGTGACACTTCAAGGAGATTTGCCATGTACTCTGTAGATGAGCTTCTGAGGCGAAACCTGCTAGCTATCTTCGGCGAGCGAGATTCCGTGGCCAGAATGAAGGAACTGGAAGCGATCTGGCTGCCCGACGGCATCGTCATCGACCCGGACGGACAATACGTCGGCCTCGATGCCATCAACCACCGGGTCGAAGAATTGCAAGCGCAGTTTGCCGGGTTTGAATTTAGCGAGCGTGGACAGGTCAACGCCATGCATGGAATCGGACGTCTCGCATGGGGATTCGGACCGGCAGATAATCTGGGTGCTGTTACGGGCGTAGACATCGCCGTAACGCGCGGCGGGAAACTGTCAGCGCTTTACGCGTTTATCGACTGACGATTCGAGAGAAAGATGCGGTTGCGTCCTGCCTCGAATCGACTTCAATCTCACTGAGAAAAGCACGAAACGCTTACGCTGCCGGCCATCGCGAGCATCGCCCGGATGTCCTCGTGCACGTCGTCGGGACGCAACGCCATCGCAATCTTCAATTCAATGTGCTTCGATCGATCGGCCAGATCCTTGTACACGACGCCAGGATGTGGAATCTTGCGTACTTGCGCAGGTAACAGCGCGATGCCCATTCCAGCTGCGACCAGACTGACCATACTCGACATTTGCCAGGCCTCCAGTGCGATCCGCGGACTAAAGCCGCACTCTTCACACGCCATCAGAAACTTCGCATGCAGGCTGGGAATCTTGTCGGGTGGAAACGCCATGAACGAATCGCGCGAGAGATCTTTCAGGCGCAACTCATTGGCGTTGGCCAGGTGATGATCGCTGGGCAGCACTGCAATGAAACGCTCAACTTCGATCGGATGGAGCGAGATGTCCGCCGCGTCCGTCAATGGAAGCCGCACTATACCCAGATCTATCTTCCGGGCGTGCAGATTCTCGATCTGCTCCCTTGATGTCAACTCTCTGAGGTCCACATGCGTTGCGGGGAAACGCTCTTTGAATTGTCGAAGGAATCTAGGCAAAAGTTCATAGCTCACGGAACCAACGAAGCCAATCGTTACCCGTCCGATGCTACCAGCGCTCGCTCTTCGCGCCCCGTCAATCGCCCGTTGTTCACGAGCGAGCAAGTCACGCGCATCGTCCAGAAAGACGCGTCCGGCTGGAGTAAGCGCGACGAAGTGCTTTGACCGGGTAAGCAGCTTTACCCCAATAATCCCCTCCAGGTTCTTGATGGCCTGGCTCAATGGTGGCTGCGCCATATGAAGACGCTCGGCGGCTCGGCCGAAGTGAAGCTCTTCAGCGACGGTCACAAACTGGTGCAGAAGACGACCATGGATCATGATGGGACAAGCCTCGCATCAAAACGGACAACGGGTATATTAGACATGCACTCCGAAAGATATCACCCTGCATCGAGGATCGCTGCACCAAGACACCGGTTGCACCGTGAACCTGGACCACGATATTGGCTAAAACCACCCGAAGTCTGAAGAGAGAAGCGGAAATGACTGCAGATGCACTAGCTGTACGCACCTCCTGAGGTGGTGGTGCGCGGATGAGCGTTTGCACGACGTATCGCACGCGACGAACATAACGCGGATAATCCTGAGTTATGACAAAACAGCGGATGCATTGATGATGTCTGTCGATACTGTTATCAGTCGCCTTGCAATGGCGCGTCAAACTAACGGCAATGTTGTTGGGCGCTCTGGCATTTCGGCGCTCGAAGACGGCCGTGGGTAAAAGCAACGCCTGACGATTCAGCCAAGCGTCCTCTCGCTGTCAGGCCACCGTCTGCCACCTTGGCGCGTCGGCACCGTAAGGCACGAGCCGCTCGTTACGCGGCAACGGTAGCCCCGTGTATCGAACCGGATTAGCGAGCGTACTCACCTCGCCGAACGCGGTATGCGCGGTTGCCGAACGGTGCGGATAGGTGTCGGAAACGGGCAGTCCAGCTGTGGCGTCAGGGTGCACCAGTCCCAGTTCCTGCACCCACATGGCACTGCGTGCCAGCGATACCTTCACGTGATATGAACCACCCTCGGTCGCACGACGCAATAGGGCGGCCATCATCCCCGCCGCGGCGAAATAGCCGCTCATCAGATCCGCGAGATAGAAGACGGGAGACAACCTGGGATGACGCCAGCCATCGCCTTCAGAGGCTGCAAATCCCGATGCTGCCTGACCGTTCGGATCGAAGCCTACGCGCTCCGCCCACGGGCCTGCGTGGCCGTATGCATTCACGGTCAAGGCGACGATTCCCTTGCGCGAGCGCGCTGCAATAGCTTGCGGAGACAGATCGAAGCGCGAGTTAACCGCGCCACGATAACTGGTCGCGAATACGTCGGCATGCGCGACCAGATCGTGCATCCTCTGGAGATGATCGGGCATTTCAAGTTCCAGATAGGCGCAGTACTTCCCCATGTCGACGCCAAGGTGCTGTGGCAATGTATCCGGATGCAGCGGACTGCTGATGTGGAGCACCTCCGCGCCGAGCTCGGCAAGCGATTGCGTGCTGCGCGGCCCTGCCAGGACGTGCGTAAAGTCCATCACCCGCAATCCATCCAACGGAAAGCGAGGATTCTCGATAAACGGCTCAGGTTCGCCATCGGCAATCTTCTCTATCTCGACAACAGGGGTCTCTGCCAGCCTGCGCCCTTGCGGATGCGCCAGCCATTCTTCCCGGCTGAACGCCCGGCACCCTGGTATGCCCAGGCCGGCAAGAGCATCTTCAAGTTCATCCGCCGCATAACGGGCAACCGCCGCCTCGACGGCTTTCCGGCTGTTACCGCAACCAAGGAAATTAAGGTATCCATTCAGCAACTTCATATACGGCGGCCCGGCACATAAGAGTACTTGCCGATCGTCGCGCGTGCGGTAAAAACCATTGACCGGAACGTGCTCAGCGCCCACTTCCAGGTAAGCGCCTTGCTGCCAGACGAAGTGCGACGCGTGGAGAGAATGGAGCGCATCCACCGTGTTGACCGACAGATCGGTCTCGACTCCGGTACGTCGGTGCCAAATGGCAGTTGCCGCCGAGCCGATCAACAGTTGCGCAGTGCTGACTGCTTCCGTCAGCCGATGGGGCGACCTTATCAGTAGATCGTCGCCCTCAAGGCTAACGCGTCCTAGAGCGTCCTGAGAAAGCCCGAGTGACGCGAGCATCGATTCCAGTGTCGGCAATTCGCCTTGATCAAGTATCCGTATCCGTTGTTCAGACATGACTAGCCTCGCTTACTGGGTGAGAGTGGAAACCGTCGCAATGCGCAATGCGGCTGCTCGATCAAGCCGCCCCGATTATGGCGACGTGTTATCAGGTAGGTTGAACCCTGTTCTGCCTGGCGTCCAATACGATATTCATGTACTTTGAGACGAGATACGTACCAGCGGCTCCTTTAGTCCGGTCAGTCAAAGGCAAACTTAAACGACAAGATAGTTATCCAGCGCCTGAAGCAAAGGACCCGGCACCTCTTCTGGAATAAGGTGACCGCAGGGAAGCGAATAGCCGGTCACTGTCTCGACTTCTTCTCGCCAGAGATCCAGCACATTGAACGTTTTACCGACTGTCCCCTTTTCACCCCACAAAGCAAGGAGTGGCGGCGTCGCCTTCCGCTTGCTGGCTTGAATGTCCATTCGGTCCACCGTAACCGTTGCACGGTAGTCCTCACATACGGCGTGAATACATGCTGGGTCGTTATAGCAGCGGAAATATTCTGCGAAGGCGTCGGGCGTCACAGCGCCGGGGGTCTTGCTTTGCACATCAAGATGCGCGCGCAAATATTGCTGCGGAACGGCACCAATCATCTCTTCCGGCAGCGGGGCATCCTGAATATGAAAAAACCACCAGAAGTAGTGTGTTGCAAATGACTCATCGGTATGAGCATACATTTTGTCTGCAGGCGCAATATCGAGCGTGACGGCCCGCTCGATAGCCTCGGGATAGTGCATCATCATCGCGTGCAGCACGCGCGCACCGCGATCGTGGCCTACCGCCTGAAAGCGCTGAAAACCCAGCGCTTTCATGACTTCGACCTGGTCTAGTCCCATCGTCCGCTTGGCGTAATTGATGTGATTCTCGCCACCATCAGGCTTGCTCGAATCGCCGTAGCCTCGCAAGTCGGTCATAACGACCGTAAATTTTTTAGCGAGTTGCGGAGCAACCCTGTGCCACTCAATATGCGTGGCCGGATGACCATGTATCAATAGCAACGGCGGCCCTTCTCCACCAACGAGCGTATTGATAACTGCGCCGCTAGTCTTGATGAATTGCTGTTTGAACCCGGGGAAGAAGGTGGCATTTGCCTGCTGCGCCGCCACACTCAACTGCCCCATCTCCGCGCTTTGGTTAACCACCGCCGCGTTCGCCGTTTTCTCGAGAAGGCCAAATCCCAACGCTGCCGCAGCCGCGAATCCCCCAGCAATCAGGTGGCGCCGACGCGGACTTCCGATATCTGACTCATTCATGATTCAATCCTCGCAATTGGGAAAACGTAGATGAAATTAAATTAGTTGTCCGTATCAAACGGATCCGATCCGTCGGTGCAGATCCCGGACTCTCTCAGCATCATCTATACTTTTGATGACTCTGTGCATCGGCACCCGCTACAGGTTCAATACTAGCCAGCCGGTAGCGACCTGGGCGTTAACGATATTTAATCGGTGAAAGCGTTATGTATGGATCGGTCGTTTCCGAAGCTGCATCGTTGGGGAACTTACTCGTTGTCGAGGACGATCTGGCTACAGGCGCTGAGATCGTCAAAACGCTTCAATGGCATGGATACAACACAACTCATCTGACGTGCGGTACGGATGCGATCGCCCATGCCGTCTCGGGTAAGTACCATGCCATGACGCTAGACAGGATGCTGCCGGACGCAGACGGTGTCATGATCGTTCGCTCATTGCGGGAATCGGGATGCACGATACCCGTACTCATTCTGAGTTCGCTATCTGACGTCGATGATCGCGTCAGAGGTCTTCGCGCCGGCGGAGACGACTACCTCACGAAGCCTTACCACGCCGACGAACTGCTGGTGCGCGTGCAGGCCCTGATACGCAGATCGGCCGTCAATACGGGGTCAACCGGCACCTCCCTGAAAGTGGGCGACCTCGAACTTGACCTGTTGCAACGGGTTGCGTCCCGATCGGGGCGCACCATTGCTCTTGTTCCCGCCGAGTTCAAATTGCTCAGCTACATGATGGAGCACAAGGGCCGCGCGCTCACGAGAGAGATGATATTCGAAGCAGTGTGGGGGTACCGGTTCGACCCCGGAACAAACACGATTGATGTGCACATCGCCCGGTTGCGCAAAAAGCTCGAGCTTCCGGGCGAGACGCGGTTATTACACACGGTTCGCAACGAGGGCTATGTAATTGACCAATGAGGTTTCCTTGATGCGGCTGTCGGTCACGAGAGTACTCCTTTCGTTCCTGCTACTGGTCGCGATTCTCACTTCGGCACTGCTGCTGTTCGTCTACTTACGTTCGGCGGCCGCACTCTACGCCCAGGCGGATTCCATACTGCTTTGGGAAGCACGGTATTTTTCGTCCTTCAACGGCGAGTCATTGACTCGTGAGATGAACTATCGCGTGACCCATCAAAGACCGATCAACTTTTTCGGGTTGTTCGACAACACGGGGCGCCTCGTGGCCGGCAATATCGTCGAATTTCCTCAAGAACTGTCCCGGACCACTGCGCTTCACGCGCTTAATTGCCATGTCCTGCTAAAAGACCAGCGAGCGCCAATCGAGGTTCGAGCGCTGACGCTTCAGAATAGCGACCGCAACACGGTTGTCATTGCCCGCGATATCAGTGACGTCACAACGCTTCGAAGTTCGATGCTGCAGGCGTTATGGTGGGGGAACATCCTTTTGCTCGCCATAAGCGTCGTCGCCGCAGCCGCGCTTTCTGTCCGGCAGGCGCGACGGATCAGCCGGGTCATGGCGTCGGCGCAGCGGGTTTCCGGGGGAGACCTGAGTTGTCGTCTTCCCAACGGACAGCGCGATGAGCTTGACATGCTCGCAGGTATTGTGAACGACATGCTTGGCGAGGTAGAACGTCTGATGCGTGAGGTCAAAGGAACCTGCGACAGTATCGCTCACGATCTTCGCTCTCCCCTTTCGAGAGTACGTCTTAAGTTGAGCGGCGCGCTGGAGAAATCAAATATCGATATGCAGTCGAAAGTTCAGGAATCGATTGCTGAGATAGACACCGTACTGCTGCGTTTCAGTGCGCTAATGCGCATCTCAGAGATTGAATCACGCGCCGCACAGGCCACTGCTGAGATCGATCTGAACGCGCTGGTTCAACAGGTGTACGAAGTGATAGAGCCTGTGCTGGATGAAAAGAAGATCGAGGCACGCCTGAAACTCGCGTCAGCCGCCATGGTATTCGCCGACGGGGCATTGCTGTTTGAAAGCGTCTACAACGTAGTAGAGAACGCTGTCAAGTTTTCGCCTACGGGGGGCATTGTCACCATCGAGACCCGCTGCGTCGGAACGCACGTCACGCTCACGGTCCAGGACTACGGCCCAGGAATTCCGGCCTCGGAACTCGGATCGGTGGGCACACGGTTTTTCAGAGGAGCGGCCAGTGCCGATGTTCCCGGAAGCGGGCTCGGTTTGAGTCTGGTTCGCGCAGTCCTAGGAGTGCACGGATTCGGCCTGAAGATCACAAACACGCAGCCTGGAACTCAGGTGGTCATTCAATGCTGGCGTGGCACACACCGTTTAGCCGCAAAGAGCACCTAACAAGGCGACGCAATCTCAAACGGGTCTGATCAGCATCTCAAGACCCGGTCGCGCCTGGCTCTTTCTTCAAAGATCGAACGTTTTCACGCGTGGCCGGGTTCGCGCAGCAGTTCGATAAACGTGCGCAACGCCGCAGGCACATTACGTCGGTTCGGGTAGTAGAGGCACAATCCAGCAGACGTCACGGTCCAGTCTTTCAGCACCGACACGAGCCGCCCTGCTGCGAGGTCATCTTTCACGGACGCATCCCAGAGATACGCGACGCCCGCGCCCGCTATGGCGGCATCACGCATCAAGGAAGGATCGTCCAGCGTCAGAACACCGGGCACGTCAAGCGCGAGTTTTTCGCCTCGCCGTTCGAACTCCCAACGGTATAGCGCGCCGCTCGGCCAGCGCGCCCGGATGCATTCGTGCGACATGAGCTGCGGCGGCGAGCGCGGTTTCTTATGCCTAGAAAAATACGATGGTGCGGCGACAACAGAAAAACTCAAGGGACCGCCGAAGGGTACCGCGATCATATCGCGCGGCACGGCGTCGGCTGTGCGGATACCAGCGTCAAAGCCTTTGCCGACGATATCGACGAAGTGCGCCTCAGTAACGATATCGACGTTCATGGCGGGAAAGCGACGGAGATACTCCAGTACGACCGGCGCGAGAATGGCCCGCGCGGCGCCGACCGAGCAGTTCAGCCGCAATGTGCCAACAGGCGTTCCGCGACGGTCGTTGACGGCAACCATAGCCTGCTGGATTTCGGCCAGAGCCGGTCCGACTGCGGCGACGAACTGCTCGCCGGCTTCCGTCAGCGCGACACTGCGCGTGGTGCGGTTGAAGAGCCTCACGCCAAGCCGCTCTTCGAGCACTGCAAGTGCCCGGCTGAGCGCCGTCGACGAAATGCCAAGATCGCGCGCTGCCGCACGAAACCCGCCAAGCCGCGCGACGGCGAGCACGACCTCCAGTTCGATCA
>Ga0116227_10012799_pt1 | contig 13497 bp, 15 predicted proteins | sample S1TSphgellanicum_FD_89693 | JGI IMG/M metagenome (GOLD analysis project Ga0116227, IMG submission 89693) | Host-associated microbial communities from peat moss isolated from Minnesota, USA - S1T2_Fb - Sphagnum magellanicum MG | ecosystem: Host-associated > Plants > Peat moss > Unclassified...
AAAAAAAAAAAAAAAAAAAAAAAAAAAAAAAACGAAAAAAAAAAGAAAAAAAAAAAAAAAAAAAAAAAAAAAAAAAAAAGAGCAAAAAAAAAAAAAAAAAAAAAACTACTGACCAAGTAAACTGACCCCTGGGGGGCAGTTTCACCCCATCCGTGAAATCCCAGTTTCATCCCATGGTTTCCATCGGATCACACTGGGCTAGAGTGATTCAGCACCCGCCAGTCCACCATTCATCCACTGGATGCTTGAACACCGGTTTCCATCGGATCACACTGGGCCAGAGTGATTCACCCACCGGCGCACCATCCATCCACTGGATGCTTGAACCTGAACCTCTCCCGTGCCAGGTCCATCAGCTGTTAGTTGGGTAATAACTGTCACAGAGATCGAAATTCCCAAATCAAGAAATTCCTCAACTTACCCGGGCCCCCCCCTTCTACAAAGCACACCATAGGGAATGGGCAGTGACTGGAAAAAAATTCCAAGAACTGCCCGGACAGACAGACACCACTATTGCTTTAATATATAAGATTGTGTCGAGTAAGTGTATAGGATGAAAGGAAGTTCAATGAAGTTTTACCTGGATGAAGACCTAAGGAAAAGGATTGAAACCATCAAATTGTGAAAGAGACAAAAGAGTGGGCAGTCGATGGTGATCTTTTTCTCTCTTTAATGCTTGTGAGTGTTGTTGTTTGTCTATTACAAGGTTATGGTGTTGCTGAAATTGGTGGTGTTGCTTTGGGTGTTTTAATTCAAAATGGTGGTGGAACTAATTGTTGGTTTGCTGCTCTGGATGATCTTTAGTGATGGAGAAGCTTGACAAAAGGAGTTGGTGGTGATATTCAATGAAGAGGAGTGTGATGGAGGATATAAAAAGGGACACCTTGTTGAAACAAGGTACCTAGTTTTTCTGTAAAAGTTTTAAGGTCTGAGAGAGACAGGATTTGTATGTTCCCTTTGTTAGAGAATTAGGAAAGTATCTACATATTTAGGTTTGTTATTATATTAGAGTCTGGAATTTCTCTATTGTGCACTAGGGTCTTTCAAATGGAACTATAAAACCAACAACATGGATAAAATATGTGCATTTGGTGGAGGTGATGAAGGACCCTAGAAGACAAAAAAGATTGGTCTATATATGGCATCAGAATTGTGGGTTAGTAAAAGTGTTGGGTGGTTTGTAGTGGAAACCTTGGGAATTCATGGTCAGGAAGACACCCAGATGATTGGGAACTCTGGGAATATAGGTTTTGCATTGCATAAGAAATGTGGGAAGAAGTGGGATTTGTAGATTGATGTCAATGTTCAACAAATTCCCTGTCACATTTGCTTGAGTACAAAGGTGGATTAGCAATTGTTTTTTACAAAAATAGATGAGTTGCTAAATGTCAATAGAAGACCATGATAGCCAATCGAAAGATGTCTGAAGAGATTTGATCCACTGTCTAACATTATTACTGTGTTGTTGTAACTTATGCAGGTCATTTCATTAGGATTACTGGTTACTTAGGTTTACTTGCTGATGTTAGAACATATGAGTGAAGGAACAATGGATTCCATCATCTGTGTTATTGAATAATGCAGAGCTTCTTTTGACATTGATATGACCATAACCAAATTAGGAGCTATGAAGTAGTGAGCTCTTGTGAGAATGTTACAGCCTCCTTTTTTTTTGCTACAGGTGGACTGGCTATCATGCAGAAGAGGAATAAGCCAAATTTGGATAGAGGTCAGATAGTAAAGGAGAATTTGTTTAAATTCCTGCCTAGTTCTGGTGTCCGATGGGAACTCATCGTTGTAAATATGGCGACATGTGATTTTCTTTTCCTCAAAATATTCGAACTTTTGCAAATTTTTTCCCCAAAAATGCCCTTGTACAAAATTATGGCCACAGTGCAAAAATTCGGCTCCAAAAAAAGACACTGGAACTTGTCATCTAAACTACAGGCAGAGCCAATCAGAACTAAGCCTCAAAATGCGCTTTAACGCCCAAGGTCCCTAGAGCATCTCACATTAGGGTTTTATTTGGGTGGTGCATGCGTTCCAAAGGCCCATCACGGACCAGCAGTACTCCAAAAAATAAATTAGCGGTAATTTATTATGAAGAAGTAGGAGGAGAGAGAGGAGGAAGAAGAAGAAGTAGTAGTAGAGATGGTGACGGAGAAATAGAGGGAGAGGAAAAGGAGAAGTGAACAAGAGGTAGTTGAAAAGAAGGCGGAATTGATGCGCAGACTAATTAAGGGTATCTACCACTACTTGTTGAAGAAGAAAATGAAGTAGAGGAAAAGAAGAGAAGGAAGAAGAGGAGGACAAACCAGAGGAGGACAAAAGCGAAGTAAGTAAGACCCAAGGGAGGGAAGATTGATGCGTTCGGAAGAAGATGACACTGCGGATTAAGGCCGTAGTGGAAAATTTTGTGAGGGAATTGAAGGCGGCGTTGGATGCGGATATCCAGGAAGGCATCATGAAGGAGAGGGAGATGCGGAGCTATCTTGAAGAGAGGGAGCGGGAGGTTGCTGAGCGGGAAGCGGCTTGGAGAGCGGACCTCGGTCGAAGAGAGGTAGGTGATTTTCACTCGCCCTTGCTTGCCCGTAGAGGATGGACTACTCACCCTGCTATCTTGATGGATCTTTATGATGGTATGTGGGAGGGAGAGGGAGAAGAAACTCTTAAGTTAATCGTTGGGCCTTTTGGGGGTGGGGGGGATGTTGTATGTACCACTGGCAGGCGGAAATTGCAAAGCAGGAAGCACGGCTGAAAGTTGAGCAAGAGAATCTTGAGAAAGAGAAGAGTGTATTGATGGGAACAGCATCCAGTCTGGACCACCAGGATGGGGCATTGGAGATCACTGTCAGCGGTGAAAAGTATCGTTGCCTGCGTTTTTCCAAGGCCAAGAAATGATGACGATAACAGGGGTTTGGTTTAGGTACATTGTGTCATCGGATGATGATGCAGAGGTCCAGGAAGTTACAGACCTTTTTAGGGAGCTCAATGGTATGATATCGGTTTGGTCTTCTTGGAGGCAGAGAGGACGAGACAGCAGGCAAGCTCCTCTGGTCTGAATCTCAAGGGTCTTCATATCGATTAAGCTCTTGCCTGTCTCTTCCTTCCTGGCATTTATTCAATTGACAGTCTAACCATGGTTGAGTCTCCAGTTTTTTTCAGCTCTGTCATGTCAGATCAGCCATGGCAATGGCCAAGGTGTGGGAAGCTTCATATGCGGAGTTGAAAAGATGATCTTAGTGAAAGGGACGCAATTCTCGTATTTTTTTCTGCACTAAGGAGAGGTCAGTGTGGTTGACAGGGGTGCAAAGCTGAATTGCAAAGGATGTCCTGGTTTTGATTGAAACAAGCTGAACAGGAGAAGGTCTTAGTGAATGGACTAATTAGCAGCTTCTGTTGCCATAAATTCCAATCTGTTGTTTCTGTATTGGTATGAGATGTACAAGGTTGATAACATTGTTGTGACCCCTTCCAGCTACCCCCAATGATGATGTGGTAACATAACCCTGGACAGGATCAGAGGGAGGTATGCCTTCTAGTAGATGGGATTGATATGGTGTTAGTGTCACATTTTGAGATTTGTGTAGCTCGTGTGAAACTGTAGTTATGTCTGTCATTCTCGGACAGCCTAGAAATCCAGGCAGGTTGAGTATTGATGCAATCAGCCCCATGAGCCAAGGGTTGATGTAGCAGCTGATTTCAGTAGCACATCTATAGTATAATGGAAAATCTAGCCCTACAGCCAATTTCCAGTCCCATGTTGGGATTGTTTTTGGCTATCATGACTGTTCTGTACCCAACATATTTTGAAATCCATCGGACCTTGCCAAGAAGAGGATGTCATGTGACAAGCTTTGCAGTGAGTGGCCATCTAAGTCTATGATGACCTTTCAGATTGGTAATGTTGCAGCTACATGCATGAGTAAGTTTTGGGTTTCATACGTGTGCTACTGTACCCATCAGTGTAGGACTTTTTCATTTGCTGAGAACATACTGAAGGAACCCTGCTCGGATTGGAGAATTGATTGTTGTGGGAATTGTAAGTCACAGGCAAGATCAGCATTAAATGTACTCTTTACTTCCTTGTAGCAGGTATGACCTAGAAATACATAGGTCAACTTTGAATTGTTACTTAATCAAGTATGCATATTAACAGGACAGGTGTTGCCATGATTTCTAGGAGAAGACAAACATGAGTAGGATTAGCACAATGGTTGTTGATTTCAGGGTTTTGTGTGCTATGCTTCAAACTAGCAGAGTTATCTCATCTGTTGTTTTAGAGTGATTTGGTAGTGTACTGTATGCACATTCTTGTACAGCCAGTTTTCTCTCCTTATTACTCCTAGGCTATACAGTATTGTATTGGCTTTTGTTGGAAACAATCCGTTGAATCAGCAGCTTTGCATGTCAACTTTCTTGATTCAGCTTGTTGACTGAAAATCTTTGACATTCATCAGGTGGGGTATCATGGTAAGACCTAGGATAAGTGCTCATTTTGTTTGTGTGAGAGACTCAGTACTTGAGCAATTGGGCTTGGTGTGAACATTCAGTAACTCGTTGCATGCAGATGTTATATGTCAAAGCTAGTTGGTAAATGGCAATCAAAAGCCTCTGAATCCTGTGCTGAAACATCATCCAATTGATTTGGTTGAATAACATAGTGATGGCTAACAGTAGTCCTGTTTAGATTGACAGACCATTGTGTTCTAGAATACTGTCTGCTATATGACTTCAGAAGAGAAATCTTGTCACCAGGCCCTTCTACGCATTGAACAGCTCTCTCCTTCCCTTTGTGAAATGAATTTATCTTCAGTTACAGCAGACCACCTGAAAATGTAATACCTCTCATGACCAATTCTGCACATTTTGAAGATTTGGAGGCCTCAGCTGGGGAATTCCCTCTGCCCCCTGATGTTGAGTCCATGTTTATGTCATCTCCTTGTGTGCACATGATTTAGCAACTTGGAGATTCTCAAGGAGCAAGGTTGGAGATTTTGCCAAGATGAACAAGCTTGACACAGACTGCCATCCTTTCAAGGATGAGTCACCTCAAATGTTGGGGTCTTGGATGAGATAACTGAATTGCCTGGTTACAAATAGAATTGTTCATTCCTGGTATGAGTTTCTTCTGCAGCTTGCCCTGCCAGCATTGTCAGAGACAAACTTGGCAAAAAAGAGGTGCCTCAACAAACCTCAGGAACCAAAGGGGATTTCTCCTTTTGAGAGTCCTACACCTCCCTGAAGATGTAACCTATTTTTTCTATTATCTCTGGCTATCATTTCTTTGTTTTCCTACATGTAAATCTAGTATAGTATACCTTGTGAAAATTTCTTTACATACCTTTGATATATAGAAATACTAAACTTGGTTCACCCTCCCCCACAACCAAAAAGTATCAAAACTTGCTGAAAAACAAAAAGAGAACAGGAAAGAAGTACCTATAAGGAAATTCCAATGATCGTGTGGTGTCATGTGTACCTAATTAGACACAACTAGTTGTAAGGAAAAAGTCTACCATTGACACTCATGCTATTAAAGAAAATTTACCTTGTTACCTGGGACCAAACCAAACCAAACACTAAGAGGCCATGAAAATTAATGCTGATAGGAGCAGGTTGATTGCCATCAAAGTGTCAACAAATCTCTTGACTTGAGATGGGGATCTCTTATTTCTACTATGAAAAAAGAATTGCAAACCAATCAAATCTGATCCTGCACATGATTACAATAAAACACTCTAGGATGGCATAACCGATACCAACAGTCATTTGCCTTGCAATTGGCATGGCACCTGCTGCTCCAAAAACTTATAATCTCCTCACTGTTAGATAATACTTCTAGATTAAGAGGGTAAGCAGGAATGAAACCCACAATTGAGCCTGCAAGGATATTTCCTTACTAGCCTCCTGAATGAAAGCAATCATATGAAACAGAAGTGGAACAAGCAAATGCTTCCACAAAGGGCCCTGTGGCAAAAACTAGACCACAAAAGCATTCATCACTCAAATGTGGTACTTTGTGATCCAATCTTTCATGGCTCCCCTTCAAAAACCAATTGTTTGTATTCAGTGCGCCAGAAATTTACGTCATTGAAGTCAGGATCTCCCAGAACATTGTCTTTTGCCAGGGGCTCTGAACCATTCACTAATGCTGTTTCTGGATACATGGGTCCAGCCTCCCCAATAACACCCTCCTCACGCATCTTTTCCATTGCTTTGATGGTTCCATCAGGCTCCACACCTGTGATTTCTTCCCCTGTCAAAGGATGGATCATGTGCCCATCAGCTGGACCCAAATCATCACCACTGCTTGCCAAAGAAGTGGCTTGTGTTGATATGGCAACCTCATTGTTTGATGAAGGACCTGATGGAGTGGTTGCCTCCCTCGTCAATTCCATGGAATATGGTAACAGTACCTCAAATGGGTTGTTCCCACCACCAAAGGTATCTCTCCCTCTTGTATTCTCAAAAGGAGTTGCCTCTCTTAGTGCCAACATCCACTCAGGCACTTCTATATCTGGGACTGTGCCATGTTCTTCTATCTGATGGAACAATGACAAATTGTCTGACACCTCAACTTTTCCATCATTTAGAGCAACATTCTTAGATGCATTTTCCTTTTGCTCATGCTCCACCATATCTTCAAACTCAAGTTCAGACTTCAGATTTTGAGACACTGAATCATCACCACAGGTTGCCATATCAACAAAATCTTTATCATCTCCATCACTGCCACTATCACCACTGCTATGGGGTGGTGAGACAGTATCAGTGGCAAGGTCTTCAAAAAAGGATGGTGATGCATCATCATCCAACCTGTCATTGTCTTGAAAGTCAACCCAGTCTGAACTGGCACCAAAAATACTATCATTTGTTTGTCGATTTCTACAAAATCCACATGCCACAGTGTTGGAGTTTGAAAGCAGATACTGAATGATCAAGGACAGAGTGTCATGCAACAGGTTCTTATTTCCAAAAGTTGGAGATACAAAGATAAACAGTACATGAAAAGTTAACCCCCACCTTGCACCTGACCTTTCCTGTTCTTCAACAAGGTGTAGTGATGAGATCACAACCTCTGATGGTTCATCATGAGAAAATACATCCTGGAAATCACATGACCAGCAGCATTTAGAAAGAACAAAAGAGCAAATATTTCATATTCTCAATCCTGTAAGTGATGAAAAAGAAGGAAGGATTCAAAACAGATGGAAAGGAGAAGAAACAAGAGGCCTCATCTTTCAAGAGAGTCCCTGCAATCATTACTCCATCAGAATTGACTACATTGTTGAGAACCATGGAGAAATTCAAGCAGAAAAGGGATGGGAAAAGGGGACAAACCTCATCAGCATCCTCATTATCAAAAAACCCAGACTGGTAAATCTCACGTGATAGATTATTTGCCATTGTAGAAATGTCATAGTCCCTATCATGGAAGTCATCTTCATCACTATCAACAGGTCGATCCTGCATAGTGGTTGGTCGCCTGCATTTCAAGACTACTTTCTCAGAACTGCCCTCCTAAGCATCCAATTAAGTTTTAAACAATAGAACTACCCATCTCACTCTGTTGTCATAAAAGAGAACCATCTACCTTACTTCCTGTTTGTAGTGTTCATTTGCTCTGGTCACTAGCCATCTCCCTCAGCCTACAGTCTGGAAAGAATCAGTCTCAATAGTCCAAATTAAAATGATAGCATCTCAACAAGGCAGTGAGGGAGTTTGAGGTTAGATGTACCCGCATGTCCATTGGTACACATCTTCTACCAAATTCCGCTGTTGAAGAACTGACATTTCCCATCTGCCCCAATTTGGATTAGCCTGCCAAGATAGTAGGAAAGGACTATAGCATCAGTCAAGACAGCATGCTGAACATCCATGAGCATTCAACATTACTGAAGCGTAGAGAAAAGTAATGTGTGTAGAAAAAAGTAGTGAACTTGAGAAAAGCAGTGTTTTACAGCCTCAGAGATGACCAACAAAGAAAGCAGGGACTTCAAACGCATGTACCTGAAGGTGGTTCTGAATTATGGGATTCAAAGTTGAGGCTTGAACAATTTTGTTGGCAAGGCGAGTCAAATGCCCAATGTTTCCTATCCTAGTTGGTGTTCTTGTGCCCAATGACTTCAACTACAAAAGGAGACACAACAATGATCAGTATGAAATGTTGGCAAATGATTATACTAAGTTCTTGTTGCGGCTTGGCTAGGGTACCCACAAGGATCCCATCTGAGCTCTGAAGTTAATATCTTTAATAAGAATAGAGAAATCTCCATTCTCATGATGAAGAAAAAACCCACAGCAAGGTTAACACTTCTTCAAGACGCCACAGAAAGCTCCAAACCAGGAAAGACAAAAACAAACAAGAAACAGAAAAATGAAGAAACAAAAAACAAAAAACCCTGTGCTATTGTGAACAAAAGCGCTAGACTCACACTTGTTCAGGGACCATCAGCAGTAGTATGTATGATAGTGACTTAACTACCACAACTTCCCCACTGACATCATCATCTCCCTACAGTGGGTAAAGACCAGTGAAAAACACCAACCTGCAAACGGAGTTTCTGCTGCAAATCCAGAAGCAATGGGAAGACTCAGCCATACTACTGACTAGCAACAGACCACAACACAAGGACAAGACAAAAAACAGACCAACAGAAAGGAAAAAGCAGAACTTCAAAGGAAAGGACAGCAGGGAACAAAAACAGAACAAGTGGGCTTACAAGAAGCTCCCCATTTAGAAGACTCCAAACAAAATCATTCTAAAAACTCCAAAAGCTGAATTTCCAAAGAAGAATTTTTCTTTAGTAATCAACCCTCTAGTTTTCTTTAGAAGGATTTTTAAAGGGTAGCCTTTTACCTCCAGAAGGACAATAAGACTGACCATCTGAAAGACAAAATGCTTCTTACAACTACAAAGCCTCAAGAACCTGTAAAATTGACTATTGATAACCCCAGCTTTGCAGTAATTGAGATATTGGAATGAACATCAGGCATTCTAACCATTTCAATACCTGCATACTCTTGTTGAGAGCATTTGTCAAAAATGTCACAGTATAAACCTTGAGGACTTTGTCTCACAGCAAGAGACAAGAAATTACGAGAGAAGCCTTTAGACATACAATTCAACTCACAAGATGTTTTGGGGTATATGCCGCTGCTAAAAGAGTCTTGGTTTAGGTACATGAAATTCTCAGTCTCGAAAATAAGGAACAAAAAGATCCACAGGCCTATAAACCATGGAAAACCTATGAAGCATAACAGGACATGTCTTACTGTTCAAAAGATGATTAATGAAATCAAACTCATAGGTAAGGAGATAGAAATTTGCCAAATAGACCGCACAATTAGTACCCATGGGGATACCAAAGCATTGTCTATAAGCACAATGACCAAAACAAATAAACAAATTGTCTAACAAGAAATCCAACCAAGAGATCAAATCTGAAACCTCTGCAACTTTAAAGCTATGAAGATTTTCAAACAAATTGATCTCTGCTTTATTTTTCAGCCACAAAAACCTAAAGTTCAAAGCTGTTTTTTGAACCATCAAAAACTTAAAGTGATGAAGCTTAAACATCCGATGAAACACTTAATTTATCAGAACTCTCATCTGAGGATTTAGATCCATTAGGTCAATTTTAGTGTATAGAGTTGAGAAATCAAAAGACTGCAACATGAGTGGGGAAGCTTTATCAACTTCCGATCTTGAAAGATAAAAGTTTATTTATTACCTCCACCACTCCTGTAGAGTCATTGAGAATTTAACTACTATCACGAGGAACATCTGCCTTTTTGAGTTTAGACACCCAAAGGCCATTGACCGCAGGAAACATAGCTTTGAAGAAAGAACTCGGCCACTTAGAAACTTCAGTAAGAGAAATAGAGCTGGCTGCACAAATAAATCTAGGTTTAATTGGATTTTTATGAAACTTCTGAACAGCACAAAGAAATGGGAGACAAAGGCCACACTTTACACCATTAAAATTATGAGCCTTATTAAAAGACAGATGAGATTTCAGGATATCAGACTGGGCAAGATTGGAGATCACATACGTACCGACAGGAGAATTAAGCTCAGAGAAAGCAGAAGAAACATAGAACTTTTTACAAACACACACAAAATTATTACTACATTTATCCATGTAGGTAACAACCAAGGACCGCTGAAGACTCTTTAGGTGATCCAGACCTCCTAAAGGAACAGACAAAGAAGAATCAGAAAAGGTTTGAACCGCGGAGGAAGCACGAGTCCTCTTCAGCACAAACAAAAGAAATTCAGCTTTCCACTCACTTAATATCCCTTGAACTCCTAGAAGCTCTTCTTGCTTATTGACAAACTTCTTAAGAGCTTTATCAATAGCTTCTTCAATAGACAAGATAGACAAGAAGGCTCTCGTGAACTTAGTGCCTCTCGAAAAGAGTTCAATTAGACAGGGCCTTGAGAGGATAAGATTAGCAGAAATAACATGACCATGATGGGAAACAACAAACATAGGAAAATGATTACAATCACAACCAGAGTGAACAATTCTATTAATGAGGCATGAACAGATCTACCCAACTCCCTATAACTGAAAAACTCTTGACCAGAAGTTTTAACATATTTCCAAGCAACCAAAGGGACGGGACCAAAACTTTCTAACAGTAGGAGGAAGACAATCTAACACAGAAGGAAGGTTTAAAATGGCAGACAGATAATGAGATCTCTGCCTAAGAGGAACTTGATTGGGAAGAATGAGGAACTTTTTTCTTAACAAAAATGCTCAGAATCTTAGACAGTTGTAAGGCATGGCTAACATCAATACCGAGAATAGAAGGAGAAAACTCAGACAGCAACAAAAGCATATGAACCAAATTCTTGGTCTTATACTTGGAGAGAAAAACAATAGAGAACTTACCTTGAGACATAAGAGAAGAAAGGAAGACCAGTCTTCTTTTGTAATCTCTGTAGGCAAAAATTCTGTGAGAAAGGTGTGGGATACTACTGGGATTTGGTTGCACATCATCAGAAGATGAACCATTCTCTTCAAAAATTGACAAAGGAGGAGGAGAAGACTTAAAGAAACATTAGGATGAACATTGACAGGAACCCAAACTTCGTTATTAGGATGAACAAAAGAAGGTTAATGGCCCTTTCTCCACAACATTGCAGAAGCCTTATGCACCCTAGGAGATCATCTATTGTTAGACTTACCTTCTAGGGTGTATCCTCTTGCAAAGAAAGTGTGCAAAATACCCATCCATTTTCTTTCCACTTGAGAGGCAGCAAGCTTAAACAAATTCAGATCAAAACAGCCTTTAGAATCTAAGAAACTCCCATCTATTTTTTCAATAGGAAAGACTCTGAAGGAATGGAAACCCCCTTTGGCAACGGCAGCATATAGTGGCTTAAAATCAGAGGACGAACTTGCAAGCTTAGACAATCTTTTGGCTCCTCTTATATGCTCTTGAAATCTCTCAAAGGCAGACTTACATGTTTGACCAACATACAGCATTCTACTATTATTGACACAGTAAATAACATAAATTGCCCCCTTATCTGAAAATGGACAGAGGCTAGTTGAAGAATTAAGGTGCCTAAGCCTTCTAAGTCTGTTAAGAGACTTAATGTTGAAGAGAGAAAAATGAGTATTGGCAATTGCCTTTTTAACTGGACCCCATTTTATGTTTCCATTTCCAAAGTTATAGAGTTTATTTAGGTTATGCCATGCCAAAAAGGGAATCTATCAAACTGAACAGACCAAATAGCAGAACAGATATAAGCAAGCTCTCAATTTAAGAGACAATTGCCAGTTCAAGCAAAGGTCCCTGATCTTGATAAGGACTCAAGAAGCCCCCTTTTGTGCGGGAGGGCTGCTCCCAAGCAGTAGGGAAGCGTGAAAAGGCATTGCTTGTTACAACCCAAAGATCACAGTGCTGGCACTTGCAGAGAGTTGCCTGCAACAAAGCCTCCGAATGCCTTATGACAAACTGGACTTTGCTCTTTACCTTAAAAAGGCCCTAAAGACAATGATATATACAAGAAGAAACAGAAACAGAAAAAGAGTGCAAAAAAGGAAGAGCTTTTTCCTAATCACTTCAGACATGTAAAACTTTAGAAAGACTCTCTGAGGAGCTAAAGACTTACTACTTTGAAGTGAGCTCTGAAGTTAAGCATCCTATGCTGGAAATAGTCTTAGGACAGATGACCTCCCAAGATAACATACCCAAAAAGATACATAGAGCCCATGTCCAAAAGGAGGTAGTATCCTAGTAGTACCAGGGGAAGAGGTTCTCAGTCATGATTCCTCCATGAGCATACCATCAAACTTCTAAAATATATCCTAATTGCTTTAGATAACTATAACCCACCAGTGATCTGTAAGCAAATAACAACACCACATGAAGGGCCTCTAAAACCTTGTCAAGTTCAATAGCTCTTAACTAAATATATCTTTCATAAGAATAGAGAAATCTCCATTCTCATGATGAAGAAGAAACAGCAAGGTTAACACTTCCTCAGGAAGCCACAGAAAGAACCAAACAAGGGAAGACACAACAAACAAAAAACAAAAAACACACATTGGTATGAACAAAAGTGCCAGTCTCACACCTGTTCAGGGACCATCAACAGTAGTATGTCTGACAGTGACTTAACTACCACAACTTCCCCACTGACTTCATCAGCTCCCTACAGTGGGTAAAGGCCGGTGACAAGCACCAACCAACAAACTGAGTTTCTGCTGCAATTCCGGAAGCAACAGGAAGACCCAGCCATACTACTGGCTAGCAACAGACCACAACAACAATGACAAGACAAAGAAACAAAGAATGACAAGAAGAGAAAAGAAAAACTAAAGGAAAGGACAAAACAGGGAAAGACTAAGAACAAGTGGGCTTACAAGAAGCTCCCCACTTACAAGACCTGAAGCAAAATCATTCTGAAAATGCCAAAAGCGGAAAAAGGGAAACTGGAACTCTGCTCTTGACCTAAAAAGGCCCAAAGACAAAAGAACAAAACAAGAAACAGAAACAGAAAAAGTACACAAACACAGGAGTAGAAAGAACTTTCTAATCACTTCAGACCTGTAAAACTTTAGAATGACTCTCCGCGGAGCTAAAAGCTTACTACTTTGAACCTACAAGAGGACCTTATAGGTAACCAAAGAATGTCATGAAGAATAGGAAAGGAATTAAAACAAAAAGAAGAAAAAAATAGAAAACCGACAAGAACACAGAAAAACAAGGAAGACAGAACACACTTAAACTCTTAAAAGACATGTAAAACTTTTAAATGACCCTCCAAGGAGTTAAAGCCTTACTACTTTGAACCTACAGGTAAACAAAGCATGACTTTAAGACGAAAGCAAGACACGGCAACACTAAAGAGGACAGGAGGAGAAGAACTAGACAAAAAGGGGGGAAAAAAAAAAAAAAAAAAACTTATAGGGGAGGAACCAAGACTCAAAAAAAAAAAAAAACAAAACAAAACAAACAAACCACACCTAAGAA
>Ga0116227_10012800_pt1 | contig 13496 bp, 10 predicted proteins | sample S1TSphgellanicum_FD_89693 | JGI IMG/M metagenome (GOLD analysis project Ga0116227, IMG submission 89693) | Host-associated microbial communities from peat moss isolated from Minnesota, USA - S1T2_Fb - Sphagnum magellanicum MG | ecosystem: Host-associated > Plants > Peat moss > Unclassified...
GAATCCATGGAGCCGCGCGCTGCACTCGGGCGTAACCTCACCCACGGATTGCTCGATCGTCTGGGCCGGAAGATCGTTACCGGCACTTACGACCGGCAAGCCTTTCCGACCGAGGCGCAGCTGGCGGACGAGTATGCGGTCAGCCGTTCCGTGACCCGTGAAGCAGTCAAGATGCTCACGGCGAAAGGACTGCTCAGCGCCCGGCCGCGACAGGGCACCATCGTCCAGCCACGCACTTCTTGGAATCTGTTTGATCCCGATGTGCTCAACTGGCTGCTGGAGCGAAAATTCTCCATCGACCTATTGCTGCAGTTCACCGATCTACGTGCGGCGATCGAACCCGCCGCCGCCGAACTCGCCGCCGCGCACGCGAACACCGCCGCGATCGCCGTGATCGCCGCAGGATTCAAACGCATGCGCGCCGCCGCTCTCGGCGAGGATGATCCGCTCGAGTCGGACATCGGGTTTCACGTCGCGGTGCTGCAAGCCTCCGCCAATCCGTTCTTCGCCCAATTCAAGGACGTGGTATCCACGGCGTTGCGCACCTCCATCCGCTTCACCAACAAGATTGCCGGCCACACCGCGGACCTTCCCGCGCATCAGGCGGTTTTCGATGCCATCGCCGCGCACGATCCACCGCGCGCACGGCGCGCCATGGACGACCTCATCGCGCTCACCCGCCGCCTGATCGTAAAGCCCACTGCACGCGCCGGCCGGCCCGGTGCTGAACGACGCTCCCGTTCGGCCAAGCTCAAAGTCCAGCGCCGATAGCCAGAGTAATACTCGACAACGTGATGTTGACCGGCGCGGCGTCCAGCCCGGCGGGATGGGGTGCAGCGAGGGTACTGCTGCCTTTCCGTACCCTCGCTGCACCCCATCCCACCAGGCAAGCGCTGACCACCCAGTCAACATCACTTAGCCGAGTCAAATCCGATAGAAGGCCTCTGCGTTGCCTCGATAAAGTTTGGCGCGGGACTCCTCCGGCATGCCGGTGAGGCAACCCTCCAGCGCCGCAAACCAGCGCTCATGATTCGCTGCCAGTCGCAGCACCGGCCAGTCCGTGCCCAGCATGACCCGCTCGCTGCCGAAACTCTCGAGCACGTGCAACACCACGGGCTTGAGGTCCAAGGGCCGCCAATCGGCGAGGTCCGACTCCGTGAGCAGGCCGGAGATCTTGCACTGCGCATTGGGTAGCGCCGCGAGCTGCCGTATGTGTTCACGCCAGGGATCGAGCGCCTGTTCGCGGATGGCGGGCTTGCCGCAATGGTCGAGCACGAAGCGCACCTCGGGGCAACGGCGCACCAGTTCGATCACCGCCGGCAACTGATGATGCCGCACGCAAATATCGAAGGAAAAATCGAAGGCGCTCAACTCGCGCACGCCGGCGATGAAATCCTCGCTCAAGCAAAAACCAGGATCAGCCTCACCTTCGAGATTACGGCGTACGCCGACCACCCGGGGAATATGGCTCAAGGCGTCAAGCTCGATGCGCGCCCGTGCGCCATGCTCCAGCGCCGCCTGCGCCACGATGCCACGCAGGCGCGGTTCCGCGGCGGCAAGACCCGCCACCCAGCGCGCTTCCTCGAGACTGCTCGCCGGGTCGCATCCACACTCGACGAACACCAGCTTCTCTACATTCGGCAACAGTGACTGTGCGGCATAGTCTTGCGGCATGAACGCGCGGTGCAAGGCGGGCACGCTGTCGAGCCAGGGATACTCCAGCTGCTGCGGATTCCAGAAATGCACATGCGTATCAACGATGGCCGGCGGCAACGACATCTGCGTCAGGCCCTGCGTCGCAACGCACTGTCGAGGGTCACCGGGCGCGTGGGCGACACCTCCACATTCGCAACCACATCCCCATGGCGCACCCGTAAATGCCGCGCGGCCGTCGCACTCCCCGTGGCAACCGCGCTCAAAGTCACCGACTCCAGCCGCAAGCGGCTCCAGACGATATCCACCGCCGCGCCGCCGCGAGCGCGCAAGCCGCGCACGTGGCCTGAAGCCCAAGACGCGGGCAGCGCCGGCAGCAGCACGATCTCATCCGTATGGCTCTGCAACAGCATCTCCGCAATCGCGGCCGGACCTGCGAGATGCCCATCGACCTGGTTGTAGCCGTCATTCAGCATGCTGGGCGAGGTGGCTTGGGTGACGAGATTGGCGAGCAAGCGGGCGGCCTCATCGCCATTCCCAAGCCTCGCCCACAACGCGGCACGCCAAGCCTTGGGCCAGCAGCCTGCGCCATTGGCGGAACCGCGCGCAATGAGCGCCTTGCGGGCGGCCTCCGCGAGTTGCGGTGTGCCGCGAGGCGTGATGGCGCTTCCCGGGTACAGCGCATACAGATGCGAACAATGTCGATGCTCGGCCTCGTTCTTCGCATAATCCTCGATCCACTCCTGCAATTCGCCGTTCTTGCCGATCTGCAGCGGCGGGAGTCGCGCGGCCGCCGCCTGCACCTTGAGCCGCAGCGTCGCATCGAGCTTCAAGTGCGTCGAGATCTCGACGAAGCGCGCGAACAGCGCGCCGAGTATCTCGATATCCATCGTCGGCGCGTAGGTCATGAATCCCTTGGTGCCGTCCGCCATCACGTAGTAGTTCTCGGGCGATGACGACGGATTGGTGGCGAGGCGCCCGGCGAACGGTTTGCCAGCCGGAATCTCCACCAGGAAGGCTACGAAGAACTCGCACGAACTCTTGAGCAGCGGATAGAGACGATGGCGCAAACCATCTTCGTCGAGGCCGAACGCATGGTGTTCCAGCGCTTCGAGCACCAACCATGCACCCCCCACCGGCCAATGTCCCCAAAAGGCATCCACCGGCGCGGCCGCGCGCCATAGATCGGTATTATGGTGCAGTACGAATCCCGCACAACCGTAGTGAACCCGCGCCGCCTCCGCGCCACTGACTTTCAGATCGTCGAGCAGATCTATTAAAGGTTCGACGCATTCCGACAGATTTCCCGTCTCCGCCGGCCAGTAATTCATTTGCAGATTGATGTTCGTGGTCCACTTCGACCCCCACCACGGCCACAGGTCATCGTTCCAGATTCCCTGCAGGTTGGCCGGCTGTCCGCCCGGCCGCGACGCCGCAATCAACAGGTAGCGTCCGAACTGGTAGAACAGCGCGAAGAAGTCAGGATCGGCCGCCGGATCGAAATGCGCGATGCGTTGATCCGTCATACCACTGGGCGTGGTGGCTTTCCATGCCTCCGGGCCGAGTTGCCCCTCGGGATGTTCTATCTTCGCCTCAGACTCGATCTTTGCCTCAGGCTCGATCCGCAGCTCCACGCGCCGAAACAGGGCCTGATGGTCCTCGACGTGCCGCCGTCGCAGTTCGTCGTACGATCGCAGCGCCGCGGCATCGAGATCTGCCTGCGTACGAGCCAACGGATCGGCGGAGATATCGCGGTAATTGACGAAGCTCGTTGCGAGGCTCATCAGCACCGTGATCTCTTGGGCCTGTTCGATGAACAGCTCGTCGGCTTGGCGGGTCACGCGGCCGCCGACCGCGTTCACGCGCAACTGCGCGGCAAATTTCAATCCGGCTCCCGACCAGTCGGCGGTCCACGAACCCTGTGGCGCTTTGAGCGGAATCATCTGCCCCGACAGCCGCAGGTCGCCATTGGCGAGCAGCTCCACGCGACTCTCCGGATGCGGAGTGCTCAGGGAAAGGCGCACAGTCTGGCCCGTACCTAAGTCGCTGCGCATGCGTATCACCAACACCCGGTCGGGGAAGGACACGAAGGCGTCGCGCCGGATCATCGCACTACCGAAAAATTCGGATGGGTCGGTCAGGCAGCTCACGCTCGCAAGCGCCGTCTCGAGATCCAGACTGCGTCGGTAGCGATCGAAGCGCGGGTTCGACAAATACTCGAGATGCAGGTCGCAAAACGGCTGGTACGCAGGCAGCGTGTTCGGCACACCCATCATCTGATTGGCGAGCGTGGCCGCTTGCTGAACCTGGCCGCCGAAGATCAGATCGCGCAACTCTTGCAGATGCGCATGCGCCGCAGGGTTCACATAGGAATGCGGGTTGCCGGCCCAGAGCGTCGCCTCGTTCAACTGAATGCGCTCGCGATCGACGCCGCCGAAGACCATGGCGCCGATACGCCCGTTGCCGAGCGGCAATGCCTCATTCCACTGCTCCGCCGGCTTGCCGTAGTACAAGGTCAGCGCCGAGGGCGGCACCTCGTCACCATCGCCCGTCGTCACGGCACCCTGGGCCGGCCGCAACAACCGGCTCGCAAGCAGCGTCGTGTACGCGGCCGCGATGAAGTTGCGGCGATTCACCGGTGTTCCAGCGGCGTCTGACCAGGCGACCGCGTCGGTTCCGACGACAACGCCTGCAGTACCAGCGCGGCCACCTGCTGCGCCTGGACGCGACTACCGTCGGCCGTGTAATGCACATTGCCATCATGCAGATCCTGATGCTGCAGCATCAGCGCATGCTGGTCATCGATGCGGCAGCCTGCCTTTGCGCCGTCTTCACGGGCAATGACGTTGCGTTCGACGATGCGGGCATTGGCCGGATAATCATCATCGTCCATGCGTATCGGGGTGGTGGTGGCCAGAATGCAGCGTGCCGCCGGCCATTGGCGCCGCACCGTCGCGACGAACGCAGGGTAGCCGGCGCGATACTCAGCCTCCGAATAGGTACGGCCGTGCATGCCATTGTTGAAATGCACCACCGCGAAGCGGATGTCTACCATCTTGGCGTACGCGCGGATCTGCTCGAGCAGCCTGTCGGCACCGACGGCGGCCGACGTCGCGAACAGATACACGTTCGCCTTGCCCGCGAGCAGTTCCTCGACCGGCTCGTAATAGCCGCGGGTGATGGAATCGCCCAGCAGCAGCACGTTGGGCAGTCGCGCATCGATATGCGCCGGCCGATCCGACCACGTCCACTCCACTTTCTCGATGTGCGCCGCGCGCTCATCCGCCCGGGCGCCAGGCGCCAGCGCCAGCAAACTCGCGGCGGCAACCAACCACATGGCATAGCGATCGAGACGCATCATGTGATTTGCCCTAGGGACGCGCTATCGCGGACTGTCGATCACGCGCTGCGTCTGTTCACCCAGCCCCTCGATCCCGACGCGCATGGTGTCGCCGGCTTGCAGGTAAACGGGCGGCTTGAGGCCGAGTCCAACGCCCGCGGGCGTCCCGGAGCTGATGATGTCACCCGCTTCGAGCGGCATGAACTGGCTGATGTAGTGCACCAGATGGCGCACGCCGAACACCATCTTGGCGGTCGAGGAATGCTGGTAGCGCTTACCGTTGACCTCGAGCCAAAGTTCGAGCGCCTGCGGGTCCGGGACCTCATCGGTCGTCACCAACCATGGCCCGAAGGGCAGGAACGTGGAACAGTTCTTCCCCTTATCCCATTGACCGCCGCGCTCCAGTTGGAACGCACGCTCCGACAGGTCGTTGCACACGGCATAGCCGGCGACGAAATCCAGCGCCTCCGCTTCCGAGACGTATTCGGCGCGACGGCCGATCACGACGCCCAGTTCCACCTCCCAATCGGTTTTGACCGAACCGCGGGGAATGTGCACCTCGTCATCGGGACCCTGCAGCGTGTGCCCGCCTTTCAAGAACAGCACCGGCTCAGCAGGAGGATCCATGCCCGACTCGGCCGCATGATCGCGATAATTCAAGCCTACGCATACCACCTTGCCGGTGCGCGAGATCGGCGCGCCGACGCGTTGCCCCGGCGTCAGTACCGGCAGAGCCGCGATATCGACCTTAAGCAGCGCCGCCAAGCCCCCGGACTGCAGCCATTCCGGCGTCAGGTCATCGACGATCTTGGAAAGATCGCGCAGCTTGTTTGCCGAATCCAGCACCGCAGGGCGCTCGGCCCCACGCTCGCCCACTCTCAATAAACGCATCGTGTACCCCAACCCATGAATGGACCCACTTTTGAATCGACCCCACTATTGAATAGATCTCTAATTCGACCAGCCGCCATCGATGACGAACGCGGCTCCCGTCGTGAACGCGCTCTCGTCGCCGGCGAGATACAACACGAGCGCCGCGATTTCGGCGGGCTTGCCCAGTCGGCCCATCGGCTGGCGGCCGATGAATCCCTTCCATACGTCGGCAGGAGTGCCGGCGATCGCGGCCACTCGGTCCTCGAGCGACGGTGTGTGCACGGTACCCGGACACACCGCATTGCAACGGATCCCTTGCGCCGCGTAGTCCGCCGCAATCGACTTGGTGAGACCGATCACGGCCGCCTTGGTCACGCCGTAGGCAAACCGATTCGGCGCACCCTTCACGCTGGAGGCGACCGAACTCATGTTGACGATCGAACCGCCGCCCAGCTTGAGCATCTGTGGAATTGCGGCACGGCAGATGCGATACATGGAGTCCACGTTGATCTGGAATGAACGGTTCCACGCCGACTCGTCACAGTCGAGGATGGTGCCCTGGTGGACCCAGCCCGCGCAGTTGAATACCACATGGAAGCTGCGCTGCGCGAATAGCTCGTTGACCGCAGCCGGACGCGTCACATCGAGAATCGCGGTCTCGAGCCGCGCATCCTCGGACTTGAGACTGTTGAGGCCGTCGGGGCTCACGTCGGTGGCCAGCACCTGCGCACCCTCCCGCGCAAAAGCCAGAGCGGTCTCGCGGCCGATGCCGTTGGCGGCGGCCGTAATCAATGCGCGTTTGCCCGCAAGTCTCAAGCTGGTCATGGAGTGGCTACCTGTGGTTGTGGTTTGCAATTCGGCACGGCCGCGTCGCCCCGCAGCAGTCCCTCGGACTTGAGGTCGTCCCAAAAGCGCGGCGGAATCGATGTGCGATAAAAGCGCAGCGTGTCGGACAATTGGGCGACGCTCGCGATGCCGGGAATGACGCTCACCACCTGTGGATGCGCGAGCGGAAACTGCAGCGCCGCAGCCGCCAGCGGCACGCCGTGGCGTTCGCACACGGCTTCGATGCGCGCGACGCGCGCCATGACTTGCGCCGGCGCGGGCGCATAGTTGTAGTGGGGCGAAGACTTCGCACGGGTTCCCACGGCCAATATGCCGCTATTGTAAGGTCCGCCCACGATCACGACCGTGCCGCTCGCTTGGGCCCTGGGGAGAAGCTCATCCATCGCTCCCTGTTCCAGCAGGGTGTAACGCCCCGCCAGCAACAATGCATCGACATGCGTGTAGTTCATGGCCTCGAGGCATACGGCGATCTCGTTGACACCGAGGCCGAAGCCACCGATCGATCGCTCATCGCGCAATCGTTGCAGCGCCCGAAAGCCGCCGCCCATCGTCAATTGTTCCCACATCGCCGAGTTCGCCGAGCCATGGGTGGCAACCCCAATGTCATGCACGAACAAGAGATCCACCCTCGCACGACCAAGCCGGTGCAGGCTCCCTTCCCATGACCTTAAGATGGCATCGTGCGAATAATCGAACTTAGGACTGAACGGCAGGCTCGAGCGAAAACCAAAGCGCGGCGAATCGTCGCCGACGCTCGCATCGGGTTCGAGCAGACGCCCCACCTTGGTGGAGATCACGCTCGCACGCTCGCCCCGCAAGCCATCGCCGACCCGCCGTTCGCTCAAACCGAAGCCATAATAGGGCGCGGTATCGACGTAGCGAACTCCCGCCGCCACAGCGGCATCGAGAATGGCCCGCGCCATCGCGTCGCTCATGGGTTCGTAGAGGTTCCCCAACGGCGCCGTGCCCAGCCCCAATTCGCTCAAGCTCAAGCCCGTGATACCCACGCTGCGCAGCGGGATCGGCGCCGTCATCCCAGCGCCTCGAAATGGCGAAACGTCATAGCCCACCCCCACACCGTTTAATATCTTACTATTATAATTTAATATTTCAGCGCTTCAAAGCATCCTCTCAAGAATCGCTCAAACCATGCCCAGGATCCGGTGCAGAGCGGCTTGAAAATGCGCCGACAAGGCGGCTTCGGCACGCTGCCCATCGCGGTCCTTGCACGCCTCGAGGATTTCGATGTGCTCCTTGATCGTGCGCAATGCCAGCGGCGCCGTGATGAGACGATCCAAGCGGATCAGGGTCACGTAATTCTTCAAGCGGCGTGCGGTCGTTTCCACCAGCGGATTTCGCAAGCTCTGGATCAACTTGGCATGCAACTCCTCGTCGAGTTTCTCCAGGCGACTGCGCGATTCCTTGCTCATGCCACCGACCGCGGAAGCCTCTCCCTCGACAGTTACCATCAGTTCGCGATGCGCCTGCAGCATCGCAGCGATGGTCGGCCCATCGCCGGTCTCTGCGAAGCGCTGCGCCGCGGCCCGTTCTATGATCGATCGGAACTGATAGGTGCTGCGCGCGAGTTCCAGGTCCGGGTTCAGGAACTGGATGCCGGTGCGCGCATGGATGGTGAGCACACCCTCCGATTGCAACACCCGCAGCGCGTCGCGCAACGGCTGAATCGGAATATCCAGCAACTTCACCAGATCGTTTTGCGACACGAAAGCGCCGGCCCGTACCCGACGCTCGAATAACGCCGCCAAAATGGAGCGGTAAGCCAGGTCGCTCATGGTCCGCGGGTCCGACGAATCCGTGGCTTGTCGTACCTGCGGAGTACGTCGCCGGCGCGTCACTGGCATATTTATCCCTACTTCTGATATCTTACTATCGGAATTGCGATACAATAAGTGTACCGAAACACAGATACTAATCATATGCAGATCGTTGATTATCGAATCACCCGCATGCAATTCGCCCGCGATCGCAAGATCGGCGACAGTCAGATAAGCACCAGCGAAGTACAGCTTGCGGCGCTCGAGCTCTTCGGTCCCTCGCAGGTCAGCGGACTAGGGTTCGTGCAGTCCCTCCTGCATCCGCTGCCCTCGGAAGCGGAAATCGACCGCATTTTTCGCGCCGAAGCCTGGCCGTCTTTGAGCGGACAGGAGGCTGGCGCCGTGGTCCATCGGGTGACGCGCACGCGCGGCGGAAATACCCGCCGTATGTCCCTCCCCTTCGAAGAAGCGATTCAACAAGCCTGCTGGGACCTGCACGCCAAGTCCCTCGGACTGCCGCTGTGGCGACTCTTGGGCGGCAGCGGTGAACCGGTGCCAGCCTACGCGAGCGGGCTCGATTTCCACCTGTCGGACGCGCAGTTCACGGCGCTGTTTGCCAAGGCGGCCGCGCTCGGCTTCACGGCTTTCAAGATCAAGGTCGGACACCCGGATCTCGAGCGGGATATCCATCGCCTCGATCTACTGAAGCGCACCGTCGGCAGCAAAGCTACCGTGATGATCGATGCCAACGAGGCCTGGTCGCCGAAGCAAACCATTCACAGCCTGCAGCGCATGCGCAAAGCCGGACACGATATTCTGTGGGTGGAGGATCCGACGCTGCGCAACGACTTCGCCGGCTTGAAGTTCATCCGCCACGCGCTCCAGGGCACCTTCTTGAATTCGGGTGAATATCTGGACCTCCAAGGAAAACGCAAGCTGCTCGAATCTGAAGCGACCGACATGCTGAACGTGCACGGTCAGGTCACCGACGTGATGCGCATAGGCTGGCTGGCGGCGGAACTCGGCATCCCCATTACACTCGGCAACACCTTTCTGGAAATCGGCGTGAACATGGCGATCGCACTGCCGGAGGTCGAATGGCTCGAATACAGCTTCCAGAATTTCGAGCACCTGGTGGTGCAGCCCTACACGCTGCGCGACGGCAAGATCTGGGGGTCGAATGCCCCTGGGCACGGCTTGGAATTGAGCGAGACCGCACGCAGCGCCCATCACTGCCCCAACATCATCGCAGCAGCGGATCTGCCCGCCGCCCCGGCACAGGTCTACCTAGGCACCAGCCTTCGCCCAGATTAACCGGCCCATGAGCCACGAGCCCATGGGGGATGACACGCTGCCGGCCGGTTACGCGCCACCCGCCGGCTACACACAACGTGTCAGCTATGCAGCGAGCGACACGGCCGGGCAACTGCTGTTCACGGTGATCTCGTTCTACCTGCTCAAGTTCTATACCGACATCGCCGGTCTCTCCGCACTGGTCGCCGGCAATATCTTGCTGATTGCGCGCCTGGTCGATTCGTTGGATGCCCCCTTGTGGGGAATCGCGTTCGAAAAGGTCCACTCCAAATGGGGCAGGTCGCGGCCCTGGTTTCTCTGGCTGTGCGTGCCGTTTGCGCTCTCCGGCATCTTGACCTTCGCGACCCCGGACCTATCCTCCACGAACAAGGCCATCTATGCAGCCGCCACCTACATCCTGTGCAGCGTGCTGTATACGGGGATCAACACGCCGGTGACCGCGATCCTATCCGCCTTGACCAACGATCCACGTCAGCGCGTGGTGCTCACCACGTTCCGCATGTTCGGCTCCAAGGCCGGCGTCTTGATCGTCAACGCCACCTTGTTGCCGTGCATCGCCTGGTTCGGCCGCGGCGATGACAAACTCGGCATCATGCACACCGTCCCGATCTATGCCGCAGGTTCGATCGCCCTGTACCTGCTTGCCTTCCGCAATCTTCGCGAACGGATTCCCACGCGCGTGGCCAGCGTCTCGATACGCAACGCGTTTTCGGCACTGCGCGGCAATTGGCCCTGGATCATCATCGTCTCGAGCAGCCTGCTGTTCTGGATCGCGTTCATCGCCCGCATATCGACGGTGCCTTATTTCTTCGAGTACGTCTGGCAGCGCAGCGATCTGGTTCCCTTTGCCAATGGCCTCGATGTGGTATCCCTCGCCGCCATCGGTTTCCTGCCATGGCTGTGTCGCCGGACATCCAAACGCAACCTCTGGGCCGCAGGTTTGGTTGGAGCAACAGGGTCGCAGTTCCTCTTGTACGCGGGCATAGCCTTAGGCTCCCAGGCGCTCCTATTCACTGGCTGGATCAGCGGAATATTGACCAGTGGCGTGGCCATGGCCATGCCGTTCTCGCTGTTGGCGGACAGCGTCGACTATGGCGAGTGGAAGAGCGGCGTGCGCGCCGCCGGTCTGTTGACGGCCGTCGGCGCCGCTTTCTGCCTCAAAGTAGGCAGCGGTCTCGGGGGTGCACTGCCCGCCTGGATCTTCGCCGCCACCGACTATCATGCCAATGTGGCGCAGAGTCCCCGGGCGCTTTCGGGCATCGTGTTCGCCTTCGTCTGGTTGCCCGCGATCTTCTATGCGCTCGCGCTGCTGCCGGTGCTGTTCTACGGCCGGTATGAAATACTAGAGTCAAGAATTGCAGCAACCTTGCAAAGCCGGCGTGCCGCGTCCTAGCCATTAATATCTCGAGCCTTACATGATCATCTCATCCGGCGGCGATTATCGCGCAGCAGCGCGCGCCCGATTGCCGCGCTTCCTGTTCGACTACTTGGACGGCGGCTCTTACGCCGAAGCGACGCTGCGCGACAACGTGACCGACCTATCGTCGCTGCACCTGCGTCAGCGCGTCCTGCGCAATGTCGCCGATATCTCGGTGTCCAGCACGCTCTTTGGCGAACAATTCGCGATGCCTGTTGGCCTCGCACCCGTGGGTCTTGGGGGCATGTACGCACGGCGCGGCGAGGTTCAGGTCGGGCGCGCGGCGAAGCGGGCGCGTATTCCCTATATCATTTCGACGGTCTCGCTCTGTCCGCTCGAGGAAATCATCCGCGAGTCGGGTTGCGACGTCTGGTACCAGCTGTACGTGCTCAAGGATCGTGGCTTCATGCGCCATGCGCTCGAGCACGCCCAGGCACTCGGCGTCACCAAGCTGGTCTTCACCGTCGATATGCCGGTGCCCGGAGCGCGCTATCGGGACAAGCATTCCGGCATGAGCGGCCGGTCTGGGCCGCTGCGCCGCATGCTGCAAGCCTGCGGCAAGCCAGCTTGGGCCTGGGACGTGGGCGTGCGCGGCCGGCCGCACGACCTCGGCAACATCTCCCACTATCTCGGCAAGCCGACGCAACTCGAAGATTACATCGCCTGGCTCGGCGCCAATTTCGATCCCAGCATCGAATGGCGCGACCTCGAATGGATTCGCGAATTCTGGCGCGGTCCCATCATCATCAAGGGCATCCTCGACCCCGAGGATGCTAAGGACGCGTTGCGCTTCGGTGCTCAAGGCATCGTGGTGTCGAATCACGGCGGCCGCCAATTGGACGGCGCACTCTCCACGGCGCGGGCACTGCCGCCGATTGCCGATGCCGTCGGCGACGCGCTCACCATCCTCGCCGATTCGGGCGTGCGCTCCGGTCTCGATGTGGTCCGCATGCTGGCGCTTGGTGCGAAGGCCGTGCTGCTGGGCCGCGCCTACATCTACGCGCTCGCCACCGGCGGCGAAGCCGCGGTCACCAACCTGCTGGGCTTGATCGAGAACGAGATGCGCACCGCCATGGCCCTGACCGGGGTCAAATCGATCGCAGAAATCGATCGCAGTTTGTTGGCGGTCTAGCGCCTGAAATCGCGGGCAGGCCGCGCCGAACTGACCTTGCGGCGCATCCGCGTGGCGATTCACGAAACTGACGGCACAGTTCGCGGCCCTGCAAATACCTAATATCGGTGCTGGAGCACGCTTCGTTGCGGAAAGGCGGTCTAGTGTGGCGGGCTCATGCCCTCGACTTATAATCATTGGTTGGTTGCGCTCTCCATCATCGTCGCGATGCTGGTGTCGTACACGGCGTTGCGTCTCGCCGCCCGGGTGGCGGCGAGTGAAGGCCAAGGGGCCTCGATCTGGGTGGGGATCGGCGCAATTGCGATGGGCTTCGGCGTCTGGTCCATGCATTTCATCGGCATGCTCGCGTTCTCGTTGCCAATCTCGCTCGCGTACGATATTCCCACGACGTTGGCGTCGCTCGCCGTCGCCATTCTCACTTCAGGGTTTGCCCTCGCGATAACCCGCGGTCAGCGGCTTGAAGTGGCACGTCTCGGCGCCGGTGCGCTGGCCATGGGTACCGGCATCTCGACCATGCACTATCTCGGCATGGGCGCGATTACGATCGTGCCTGCCATCTCCTATGACCCGCTGCTGGTCGCGCTGTCGATCCTGATCGCCGTCAGCGCGTCGTTCGTGGCGCTGTGGCTGTTCTTTCGCCTTCGCGAAGGCCACTCGCTCCACCGCCGACTCGCGCGCATTGCCGCGGCCGTCGTGATGGGGCTGGCCATCAGCGGCATGCATTACACGGGCATGGCCGCCTCCCACTTCGCCTCAGGTTCTCTCTGCCGCGGCGGCGTCACTTTTCAAGACACCTGGCTCGCCGGGCTGATAGGGACGTTCGCTCTCGGTATTTTGGTCCTGACCTTGGTCACCGCCGTGTACGATGCCCACCTGCAATCCAAAATGCGTAGCCACTCCTTGCGGCTCGAGCAGGCGAATGCCGAGCTGCAACATCAGGCGACTCACGATGCCCTGACGGGACTGCCGAATCGGGTGCTGTTCCTGGACCGTTTGGGACGGGAAATGGCCTATGCGCAACGGGACGAACGAACCTTTGCGGTGCTGGTCGTGGATCTCGATCGGTTCAAGGTGATCAACGACAACTTGGGTCACGCGGCGGAGGATCAATTGCTGATCGACATTGCACGCCGGCTGTCGCTGACC
>Ga0116227_10012801_pt1 | contig 13495 bp, 11 predicted proteins | sample S1TSphgellanicum_FD_89693 | JGI IMG/M metagenome (GOLD analysis project Ga0116227, IMG submission 89693) | Host-associated microbial communities from peat moss isolated from Minnesota, USA - S1T2_Fb - Sphagnum magellanicum MG | ecosystem: Host-associated > Plants > Peat moss > Unclassified...
ATAGACTACCAAAGGATCACACTAGAGATCTCTTAAAACAAACAAAACTAGGACTTACTCCAATTCAAGCTTTTTGAAAATACCCAAGTGAACAGACTTGAATATTGGGAGGGATCCACACTGGATCACAAAAGAAATGAGATGCAGACGAAGAAGAAATGACTGCAAATGTATTACGAATTTGCAAAGATAAACGTTCTTTTGCTTGTCCATCAAGTAGTCTCTACCGACTCTGGGATTGTCGTCCATGGCGCATCAAACAGGCAGGATCATGGAGCTTGCGCTTTTCTTGCAGCCTGCGCCAAGCGACGCGAGTGGGTGCAGTCGTCGGCGATGCAGGGAAGACGCAGGGAAGAAGAGCCGCAAGAAGTCCGTTTTTTGAGGAAATGGTAAAAGAAGGGGTTCCCATCAGGTTCCCAACCTGTTCTCCAAGTTCGCAATAGCAGCTCATGTTGTTTTTTGATCGTGTTTGGCCATGGTTCAACTTTCATGTATATAACTTGTAAAAGGGGAAGCAGGGGAACTGAGGGAGCATGACAAAGGGATGTTTCTATTTTCACCAGGGAAGCGTATTCAGTTTTCTATGTTGGGGAATGCCTCATGTTCAAAAAATATTGGTGAAGGGCCAATCAAATAGTTTCTTCTAAAAATTTTGAAAAATAAAAAATCTGTGTGTGCAACCCTCACAAGTTAATAGAAGCATTGTAAGTATCTTAGCTATTGGAAGGGGGTTATTAGGCTAGGGCCAAAATGGTGATGAACAAACTTAGGAATATAAGTTTTGCTCCACCAATGAGACCCTGCAACATCCACCCAAGAGGCCCAAATTGGGGAAGGGGGAGGTGGGTGTTAGATTTTATTTGGTTTTTGTTGTTCTTAGTGTGAATCACAATATACTACCCATACATTGTGAAGGGTGCCAAGGAAAGTATGAATAAATTCATGCCCTTGCCAGTAGCCTAGGCCAGAAACGGCAAAGAACAAATGTAGGCGAGAAATTTCTCAAGCTTTCAGTGCTGATCAAGCCATCATGACTTACAATATTTGTTTGGATATGGGCTATTGTCATGTTTTAAGGATAATTGTTGCATTTGTATGCACAACATTATAACAAAAGATGTTCTTTTACATTAAGCGATTTCACTGGATTTTAGATTTTGGGTCAATTCATTAATTATAGTGAACAGAGATTAATGGAGAAATAATAAATTCACTGATCTAATGAATGGGGACTAATGAATTGCGCTCACATTTTGTAATAATGAGTGTTAGTCACTGGATGCAACCTGCCGAGGACTAATGAATTGCACTGACCTTTTGTAATAATGAGTGTCACTCCCTGGATGCAACCTGCCTTCATACAGCAGTGTCTGACGAATTGGAGTTAAAAACTCCTGTTGTGGTGGTTGTGCCTCTGCAGAGGAAGGCAAAATTTTGCCCTAGTTCACCAGGAAAAATAACACTGATCCTGATGATGTAAGCAGTGATTCAATTATCTGAGAAAAAAATATTCCGGTTCAATTCTATATTTAAGTAAATTATTGTTTGTCCCAAAAAAAATCTGGAATTTAACTATCATGTGGGAAAATGGTTTTTGGTACTCAATTCACATTTTAATTATTTTCAGAAATTTGGCACATTGGGCTATGCTCTTATGTTTGGAAACATAAAATAGTAGTAAATCGTTTAAAGCAAAATAAAATAAATACTATTTCCATCTTTCAACCCATGCTGAAACCCTTGGTTTCAAATCAACAAAGAATGCTACTAAACCATTTTAATCACTTCCAACTGCACGAGTTGGGAGTGTAGCAAATTAGGAAAAAGAAATGCCTGTTCTTTGACCATAATTAATAATTGCCTGGACAATGGTGCCTTTTTGATATTATTTGTTCACTTGTGTTCATTTTCCAGAAGATTTGCAGGATCTTGTTTGGACAAACGATTGATCTAAGAGCACCAATTTAGGTGAGAAAACTAGTTTGGTCCCTTTTTTTTTCTCTGTCTACTGTTTTCATCATGATTTCTCATTTCATCCTCAATTTTGGCAAAACTGGGGCCCAGTACCCTCAGGGGTACTTTACAAATAATTGCATGGAGATCCATTCTCCCCTCTCAAGTTATGGTGGGACAAGATGTGTTGCATGTGCCATGTCCATGGGTTCCAAAACTCACACAACATTGCTATGACCTGAGTGGGGCAGGTACCTGCTTTGGTGCATAAGAAGCATCAGTTGCCATTACAGTTGGTAAGAACCAGGTCTGATTTAGTAGTCCAATATCGGAACCAAAATTTATTCTTTTAAGAATCAGACACAGAACGAAAATTTCCCAAATTTATCTATGCATATGTGGAACCAGAAAAAGGAAATATTTTTCCCTAATAAAGGAACTAAAACCAGTAGTTAACTGCTGGTTCCAGTCCAAGTTAGTAAGAACTAAGAATGAGATCTGAAACTTGACTGATTCTCCAAACTGGAACCAAGACAATTCCAATTATTTTTCAGAACCATAGGTTCGTCATAGACCCCCCAACACCAGTTATTACATGCTTCTTCTCCTCCAAACATTACATATTTGTCAACAAACTGGTAATTGTTTGGATAATTGTCCTTTTAGTTGGCAAGTGACAAGTGGTCCAAATAACAATATCTTTCCTACATTCCTGTATCATCCATTTAAAAATTGAATACCATCAGGAGCAAAATATCTTTCATTCAGATCAGGCTTGTCCAGATTGATGTGATACAGGCTCCAAGTTTCCATGGGATGTTCATGTCAGTGTTATCTCCCATGGCAAAATTTATGTACATCAATGCCTTCCATGTGTCAGTTCTTGTGTTGAAGGTTCATATGTTATCGTACGGGCATACTTAGGCTTCAACCAAGCTTGTATTCAAGGAGTTAAAGATTTTGAACTGAAAGGAAATTAGTCTTATATCTTAGGTTTTCCTTTCAACCTAAGATACAAGTTCTTAACATATACAACTTATAGCACAATAAAGCTAGAATACCATGACTTTTTGCAACAATGAACATGTCCATTACAGATTTCTTCCATGGGTTTGTGCTTGTTTACTGGTGATCAGTAAAAAATTCTTGTAATTTTCTCAAAAATGTTTTTCCAAATTTGAGTAGGTAAGGTAAAAAAAGGTAGCGTACTTGAACTTATCTACAACATTACAAAATGTTGTGTGCACATGATTTTTTAAATATAATTAATTGGACTACATCAACCCAATGAAGGTCAAATTTAGGTCAAGTGCACAACTTGGGCAGCCCACACTCGAAGTGAAAACGAGCTCCTTCCAGTTTCATTTCTCATAATTTGGAAGCAGATTAGGGTTCTAACGTTTGACTTGGCAGGCGAGTTGGTGTTAAATTAGTGTTGTAACAACAACCAGTTTTGGGGTCCTGTTAAGGCAATTTTAGGTTTTTTCCTAGGTGGGACCGGCAGTTGGCTGTTGGTTCCACCTGCCAGTTTCACTTGTATTGTGAGGGAATGGTGGGAAACACTAGTTATGCTCTAGAACAGGCCGTGGTACAACCCTTTACCACCTACCAGTGCAGCCACTACTGACCCTACAGGGCTACCCATATTCCTAGGTGGAAATGACCCAGTATTCAACATAGGTTTCGTGCCTCTACTCCCCTTCATAGCCATGCTTGGTCTCATTCTTGCTGTCCAAGGCATGAGTTTTCCTACCGAAAATCAAGCCTTGCTGTTTTTAAGGAATGCAAGAAAACCGTCAGCTTGCCAAAGTCCTGTATTTGTAGAGCTGTTATGGGTGAGAAACTTTATGAAGCTTGTCTCTGGTGTGTAATCCACATGATACTTTCCAGAAGTGCATGAATCTTCATGCATTACCCAAGAGTTAGTTTGGTTCAGAATAGACCAAGTGGAAGTTCCAAGTGAGACTTTGTCATTTTTCCACAAAGAAATTGGGAAAATTTTGGAATTTATTTTTCAAGTGTAAATTCCACCAAGTTTGCTATTTTTTTGGTTTACATCTATCCAGAATTTTGATATCAAAAAAATGAAAAGAAAACACTCCTCCACTGCTCCACTGGGGAAGTTTCTTCACCTTGGACTTGGGTGACAATCGGAAACAAGAAATAAATCTCATTCACATTGGGTTCAAGTACATATTTTGCTGATTGATTGTGGCAATGGCCCATCATGATGAAATGGTGCATTTTTCATTCACAAGGTTCACACACTCAAATATCAAATAAGATGTAATTTGGAAAATTGGCTATGAAAGGCCTTGGAGCAAGGTGAGAATTAAATTCATTAAAATATAAATTTCCCAATGTGTAATGACTCAAAATTGGAACTTATAAGCAAATTTCAAATTTTGAATACACACCAGTACTTCCAGGAACTTATATATTTTTAGAAATAAATATTGCATCTTGGAAACATGAAAAAATGGTCTTAACATAATGCAAGTTTTGGACATTTGCATATGAATTCAACTCATTTAATGAAGAAGGTCAAAGATGATATGTCATATTCATAGCAAAAACACTGAATTGGAAAACGAGTAGATCATAATTACCCAAGGAAGCCTTTATGTGTTGTGGGGTTCTTAGGTCACAAGTTATATATGAAAACTAAAATAATTTCAAACACAAAAAAATTTAACATAAAAAAGACCAAAGATATTTAACATGGCACTCACAACAGCATTGAGCAAACAGCTGAGATTAATGTGCAGACAAGACAAAATCTGGTTGAACATTGACTCGCAAGAAGAACATGTTGTTAACCTGAAGGATATTGCATAAAGATAAATTAAGGAATGAGGAAAGGTCAAATTATAAACTTCATATTAATCTTGGTTAAATTAAGGGTAATGAACCATGGGTTGTATTACATGTATGTATTTATGAAAACCCATTTCACATGTATTTCTCATGCATTTTTAATCATTTTCTAACAGACCAATAAGGGATGGAAAATTGATAGAAAATGCTTGATTAATGTACTTCATGGGTGTGAAGTCAACATAAAATGGTGAAACAAATCCACTGTAGATTGAACACTTGAGATTATTGTGCTTTATAGCCAAATTTGACAAAATCTTCTCATGGATGATTGTCACTGTGGCTACATTGATCACAAAATTGCAGAAAAAGAACACCACACCCCTTTCTGAGAAAAGAGATATCAAAAAGAACAACCACCAAGCAAGGGCCACAAGCGTGTCCCTAAAGTCACGGCAGGCATTGAATACAGTGCAGTAAATTCCAAAAGGGTCCAAGCCTGCACAATTGCAGCAGCAACTCCGAAGTAACGTAAGTGCTCCAAATGCTTGGCATTTGGAAAGACTCTGTCCCACAGTTTGTGACCCTGCCATTAGCCCAGGCCAAACGGTTTTGGAAACAAAAGTTTCATGCAGCCAATGAGAGGGCTCAGCATGCACTCATGAGGGGTCTAGTTTTTTTCTTTTTGGAGGTTGACGATTTTATGTTTTTTTTCTTTTGTTCTCATCATGTTCCCATGGGGTTCCCAAAGGCTTCCCCAAGTTCCCAAGTTGTTCCTCGAGACATTCCCAATAGCACCTCAGTTTTATCCCATATGGTTTTGCCCAAAGTTCAACTCCCATGCAATACAAACTAGAAAGGCAGGCCATAGGGGAGCACATTTGTTAAATGTTGCAACTTGGGGTCTAAAGAGATGCCTAATGTTTCAAAGAAATTGGTGATGGGCCAATTAATATGGCGCCTCCCCCCCCCCCAAAGGACACCACGAGCTCATCCGTGAACTAATAATATGAATCATGCTATGTCACTATGTTATGTTTAGACATTAGAAACCTGATTGCAGGCATAGTCAATTGACATGTGAATAATTTTTGTCTTGGTAGGATGTGAAGGTGCAAGATTTTATTCCAAGGAAAAAGAGTGGGAAACACAAGGAAACGAGACAAAAGGAGGAGGGAACGAAAGATTTAAGAAAAAATGTCATGGTTCTCTATGTTGTCATGATTCACTAGCTTGCCGAGCCAAAATTTGATGAATTGCCATGTTCAACAACAGAAATAGCAGACATCCTTCACCTATCAACCACAGATAAAATGTCTGAGCGGGAATCATCCATGAAAGGAAAGCGGTGGGAGTCTAGAGTAGCCAACCCCACAGCTATGAGGTTTACAGAACTCTCAATGGTCACAAGTTACGAGGCCAGTGACTAAGTCTGGGCACACTCTGAATATTGTGAGGTAATCGGAAAAGGAATTAAAGCTTCTGATTAGGCGAAGCTCTATCTATGATTTTTCAACATCAGAACATCAGTGGCTGCGGACAAGCCTATCTTAAAGTGAATTTGGAATTTTCTTGGCATTGTGAAGCCAGCCAAAAAAATAGAAAATAACCACAACAACAACAACAAGGTTTCACATATCGACGAAATTTCTAAGGTGACCATGTGGTCAAATCACCTTTAGTAGTAGAGGGGGAAGGGAAGGCGTGCTCCTGAGGGCCTCCCAAAATTAGCCTGAAGGGCAGTAGAATAGCATTTCCAGGAGGTCAATTGGAGCAGCGCATTCGCCAGCATAAACTACTAAAGGTTTTTTTATTTCAATGGTGGAACTTTGGCGTTGAGAATGCGCGGAAGTCCCCTTCAATTGACTAAATCATCTTCAGTGCTGTTAATTAGAAACATAAATGAAAACCTGGGAATGCTTTCTGATTGGCAGACACTAGCCTGACGCACCTACTTGGGACCTTCTATAAAATATGAAATGGAATTTTTGTTGATATCTGAAACGAACTTTTTCTTTTCAACACTCTTATCGCCTCCGCTCTTCGACAGATTTCATTAAGCCCAACCAAACAGAAAGAAATTCACAAGTGAAGAGTCACGCTAAGAAATTCGCATCAAGGAATCCTTGGTGGGTCCCAAGATATTGGCAGCTTCTCGGATGTTACTGCCCATTGGAATGTCCCAAGAACTGACGATCTGCCAACTGCCCATGTCGTGACTACCTGCATCCACAAGGCAGGTGCACCTGATTGTATTCAGCTGGGCTCGTGAGAATTGTGTCAGATTCTTGGAACGCACGCGAAGTTTAGTGTAAAACTGTTACATTAGTGGTCATTTCAACAATCAAGCACCACCAGTATTCCATCCTAACAGCCTGCAGCTCTAGTACTCTCATTCTCATCCAGCTTGTTTGGGCACAGTTATATTACCCAGAAGTTAGAACAAAGTTCAAACTTCACACCCGTTGTGTTCACTGTTCAGTACATAGGTACACTCAGTCGTACCAGACTGTTCCGATTTTCCACCCGAAGCTCTACAGCTGCAATTTTCATAACTCAAGCAGCCATCATGACTTACAGCATTCGTTCTGGTGTAGGATCTCGCCAGGCTTGGCAGACAATCGTCGCATTTGTATGCATGGCGTTAGTGGCTGGTGCAGTAATGGTGCAAGCCGCGGATCCGGATCCATTGCAGGATTTCTGCGTCGCAGATCTGTCGCCGAGCGCTCCACGTGTCAACGGATTTCCTTGCAAGGACCGCGCGAATGTTACGTCGAAAGACTTTCTCTTCACGGACTTCCGCACGGCTGGTTCGATCCTCAAACTTGAACTTGGCATAATGGACGTCGTCTCATCGTCAAATATATTAATTGCATGCTCGTAGGCTACTTGTTTCATCGCGTTCTGACTCGACTGGGAAAACACTCTGCTTACAGCTCCATGCTTCAATGATTCACCACTAGAACGTGTATCAAGTCAAACATTTGGAATTTCCATTTACCATCATCATCCATTAGCCTTCTCTACGTCTGAAGAGTAGTGAAACTTCTGTAACCGCTCCAAGCTGCCTCAGGAATGCGCGATAAGTTGAAAGCGCTTAAAGGCTGTTACGCAATATCTGAAAAATCTGAAAACCCAGAAAGCGCAGGTTGGCAGGAACGGTAAAGGAACAGCCGTAGCTTTCTTTATAGACTGAGTACCTTCTTATGTTCATCGTAGAAAAAGTATATATTTTTATTCCACAAATTAATACCTTCTTCTTGAGCGAATTATCCTTGTTAAGTTATTCCTTTGTAGGAGTTGGAAAGTTTCACTGAAATAGAACAAAGATTCTTATATTCCTGAACTAAAATTTTCTTTGCCTACTGCATTTGGTATAATTTCAGGGAACGTCTCTGTCACCGGTACAAACGCCTACCCATCATTTGGAACTGTGTTGCAGTACCCAGCTGTCAACACACTCGGCATCTCCCATGTCCGACTGGACTTCGGAATCGGTGGAGTTGTTCCTCCCCATACCCATCCCTTAGCTAGTGAGACATTGTTCGTGGTGCAAGGCCCCATTTACACAGGCTTCATTAGCTTCGACGGTGTGCTGTACGCAGAAACCTTGCAAAAGGGAGACGTCTACATCTTCCCAAAGGGCACTCTCCATTTCCAAATCAACGTGGGCACTGGACCTGCAATCAGCTTCAACACTCTGAATTCGCAAGCTCCTGGATTCTTGGTTGCAGCAAACCAGTTGCTGTTGAGCAACATCCCCACTGCAGTGCTGGAGTCATCTCTGGGAATATCTAATGCCACAGATCTCAACTTACTTGAAGCCTCTGTCCCTCCATTCTGGGGGTAATTAACTAGATTGCAAATTATTCCAAGCTCTGCATCAAAGAGTCTAGTTTAAGAGTACAAATTGAATTAGGTATTACTTCATGTGCTCACAGGTTTTTACTGTCAACTTTGGCTTTGGCGTGGTGTTTTAGACATGATCCTGATCATGTAATTTAACCATCTAGATCATTTGAATAGATTCTCCTTGCATGTGTGATTACAATAATGTAATTACATGGTTTGATGTAATTCAAGGATCATAACTTAGTAGAGTTGCATATGGTAACAAATTTACATTTAACTTTGGCGCGGTATTATATTAAACATCCTGATTAATATTTAGTTCAGTCATATATTAATATCAATCTTAGGAATAGATTCTTGTGTGGTGGCATATATGGGACAATTCTTTTTTATTTGGTGTGCTCAACTGTGTTTTCATGTATTCCTAAATTCGCTTGGACATTACTTTACATGTATAAAATCGGGATGTATAAATTAATAGTATTTTTAAATTAATAAACAGCGTTTTTTTTGGCGAATTTGGGTTTTAAAGAAAGAAAATGGGAGATATTTTGTCGCTTATTTCTATATTTCCGAAAACATCCATTGGAAGCTGTAGAAAAAGTGACAATCATCATCTAGCAAGATTACTTATCAAATCTGGCTATATACTTTATATGAACCACAAATCTTTAATCACCCTTTCTGCCTACATACTGAAAACCAAATGTAGAAATCTGGCTATTTTTTTTCTTTTTTCTCTCACTTTGAAAAAGCACTTCATTTTTGAATTTTTGAGTTTTCATTCCGTTTTTGGGCAAAATTATGCCAATAAAGAAAAAGGGTTGGATACATGAGATCTCTTATCCTTGCCTGAACAATCTTCATGTTGATGGTTTTTGTCTTGCATGGTAATTTTATCCTTGATGTGAAGCTTGCCAAAATTGACTTATCAAACATTCGTGAGCTTTTCAAGTACTAGCTCTGTTGAATTTGAATAATATATTAGGCAATTTTTCAATTGTGCTAGACTCATAGGCTCAATACTAATTTTAATGTTGAACTTAACCCTAAATTGATTTATAAACTAGATCAGCATATTTCATTACGTGAAAAAATGAAAGTTGGATAATCCATGTCGATGTCTTATTCTCTAACACATATTCAAAAACCATAACGAATGAGATATGGTTGATAAAAAATGGATGAAAAATGTTTATTTCGTATGTTTTCATCCATCAATCATATAAATGATTAATCATAGTTATGACATTCTTGGTGCAAGAATGTTATGGAAGCCCAAAGAAGCAAGAATTTTAACAAATTTTATAGATCAACCAGTGTAATTTGGTAAACATTCGTGGGTCAAGAATGTTTTGACAAGGTGGTAAATGAAGAATTTTAAAAAATTTTAATGTGCAAAATGAAGAATGTCATTACTAGGTGATTAATCTATTATTCATACTTATTCCACATAGATAATGAAATTATAATACATGACTGTGATCATTAATAGAGTCATTCAAAACAACTAGTCATTATTTCCTCCATTGCAAAGGATAAAATTTCTACTAATGATGTGACAATATTTTTTGGCCACCATAATGTGCTTTCACCTTGAATAACTTAGATTTTACAACTTTAACAACATGCTCATATTCAATAATAATTTTGGGGTTGTCAGCAAAAAAATGCATATTATATCTAAAACATTGTTCCAATGTGAAATATTATAAGTAGCTTCAACAAAACAATGATTTTCAAATTAGTTTAGTGTGCCACATAATGCACACCAATGAATTGAAGAACCATTTTTTTAATTTGAGAAATAACATGTATACAATGGCCTTGAAACACAAAATAAATGTCACAACCAAGACATACCCATAGAAAATTGAATTACTCTTCAACTAAACCACCAAATTTAACCACATTATACAAAATTATAACCATACTATTCCCAGCTATTGCACCCATTTCAATTCAAGCATTAATAAAATTGAATGTGAACCCAATTTTTCATCATATAAACATGCACACTTATCCACTATTGGTTGTTAATCATTGTCACCTCATTTGCACTCAAAATAAAGAAAGCACATTCTTGGACAATAATTTTAATGTTTTTTGCCATTTCCCACCCACTATTATCTTGATCCAATGTTTCTTCAAGTTGTTCTTCACATTTAACAAATACATATCATTAAAAACTTCAAATTTTGTCATTTAGAATCTATCATGGCTTAACAAATGAAAAATGTTTGCAAATTGAATCAATTGCTTTTGGAACTTCGATTAGTTTTAACTTGAACCAAGTTAAGGACTAACTCATTGCTTCTATTTGTATTGATCCTTTTGTTTTTATTATGAAATGCATCCTTACTATAAAACCAATCTCCAATGACAACATTAATTGTGGCACTAATTGTCATGCAACAACCAACATGCTTTTGGAGAATATCCAATTTAGGTGACATTAACATCTTTTTTTTCTTGATTGTAGAACAAATGACACACCTCATCAAAATATTATACCATATGAAACGAATGCAAATACGCATTTAAAAACCAAAAACCATGTCAGCTAGTGGTGAAAACTAACAAATTTTTTACATATGTTTTTTCTTTACATTTTAAAGTTATGTTAATCATTCCAAGTTGCATTAAATGACCAATATAAATATGTTGAGGAATTCATATTAAAAAATCCTTAAATTTAATTTTTCAACTTTTAAAATATGCAAGAGTCCTTACCACATGTAAATGGGGTGTAATGTGCATGCCATAAAAAACAACATTGTATTTTATGATACAAGAAATAAAAATCTAAAGTAGTTAACATATTTTAGTATGATTCAAAATTATGATAAAATTTCAAGATGAAATGCAAAATTTAACAAAATTTACTCATTTTGAAAAGTTCATATTTGTTCAACAATGATTAACACAAAATGTATGATTGATTGGGGCAGCTATATGTATTTTTGATAAACAAGTTGAAAAATATTTCATTCAAAAAAACTTTCATGTGAAAAAGTGAAAAAAAAATTAAAATGGATTCATAGTCATTTTGTGAAATAATCCTATTGGCTCTTTGTGTGTATTTGCACCTGATTCTAAAACAAAATAAACCCAAGGAAATCATGTTGCCCAAGTATCTTGAAAAAATTTAGACTTTTCATAAGACTTTCTAGGTTTTTTGGCCAGTGATTGGTTTGCATCAAAACTACAAAACAGAAAGGACCGATGGTTGGCAAAACATAAAAACTTGGAGTTGAAGCACATAGAGATGAACTAGGATTAAGTATTGAAATGCTAACAGTAAACCTTGAAATTTGGTGGTGGTAATGGAGCCATATTTATCGGCTGAATTGAATACTAAAATTTTAAAATTTTCAATTCTGAAAATGTGAAAAACAAAGAATGTGTTCACACTTGGGCTAATGTCACATGCTACAATAGTATTGTTTAATTTAAGGTTTGTTTAATGAAGCTAATGAAACAATTAACACTCTATGTCCAATGTGATAGGCACACTTAGAGGCCCAAATAAGGGTGTGGGTGGCCTTCTCTAACCCCTAAACATCTAAACTCCTTTTTTTTGGGTAAATGCTTTATATGTAAGCTAAATCCCCAAGCTGAAAGCATTCCCACAATAAGGAGCCTAGGACAAGTCAATAACCAGTATTGCCTACTTCTTTTTTTTCTCTAATTGCCTTTTTGCCCATCCAAGACGTGTTTGGTGGTCCCGAACACACCATGGTTTTGCCCATACATACTTTGGGTCATGTTATGTAGGTTGTGGGGTTATGATGGATGTCATGACTAGGTGTCCATTACAAGTTCCAAACGTGCATAACATGGGTCCAAAATGTGTCTGGGCATCATCCATCTCTTGTGAGAAAAAAATGAATCAAGCCAAGGGCAGACAAAGGGAAAAAATAAGATAAAGTACTACTTACAATAAGGACCCATAACTGATTTAACGACTTCTGTTGAAGACCAAATAGGTAGTAAAGTCATTTTTCGGCTTTTTTAATAATTTATTTGTACTTCATGATTTCACTTCTATTATTATCAGAATATGGATTTCAACATTACATTTTAGATTTTAATAAATTTTTATTTTTTAAAATTTTAAATTGTCCATTAATGTTACTCAGTTTTGTTCTTTCATTCAAGTCTAAATGTTTGTAATGATGGTTCTAACCAAAATGGGTGTGTGAGTTGAAAAAGATTACACCAACTATAACATACCTATTGTGTCCAAATGTGTCATCTAAGGTTTATCACAATTTTTTTGCATGTTCCCAAACCATTACCCAAATCCTCTTCCAAATCTATCCTTTTATGAATCTATATTAATTGAATTATCCCAGAGTGTTGGTAAGGTTCTGGTTGTAACCAATGTTGAGGGGCTTCTTGGTTTGTAGTGTTTAAACCCAAGGGTTTAGGTTCAAATTCTTATGCCCCTTTAATGGAATTGGCAAAGCAAGTGGATTGTGAAACTAGCCTTTTTACTAGAATTGAAATTGAAATCAAGACTATTGAAAAAAAATGTTAAACACAAAGTTTAAATTCTTTAAATAAATAAGTGAAACTTTTTTTAAAATTTTTAAAATAGGTTGAACTTTATAACTAAATTGTTGTTTTTAATTAGTTGTAAGACCCTATATTTATATTATTTTCAATTCTATTTTATTATAAGACTTTGTATTTATATTGGAAAATTCTTGATTTTTTGAACAAAAAAGGGATTTTGAGAACCTTGTTTGAACTTTTTTTTAAAATTAGCTATAATTTACCCAAATGTGAGTCACTAAAAAGCCTCAATCACCTTCCTTCCCCCCCCCCCCCCCCCCCCCCCCCCCCCCCCACCCACCCCCCCCCCACC
>Ga0116227_10012802_pt1 | contig 13494 bp, 8 predicted proteins | sample S1TSphgellanicum_FD_89693 | JGI IMG/M metagenome (GOLD analysis project Ga0116227, IMG submission 89693) | Host-associated microbial communities from peat moss isolated from Minnesota, USA - S1T2_Fb - Sphagnum magellanicum MG | ecosystem: Host-associated > Plants > Peat moss > Unclassified...
CAATAGCCATTAATAGAATAACCACCAATAGCCATTAATAGAATAACCACCAATAGCCATTAATAGAATAACCACCAATAGCCATTAATAGAATAACCACCAATAACCATTAATAGAATAACCACCAATAACCATTAATAGAATAACCACCAATATCCACTAATAGAATATTCACTAATAACCATTAATAATCTATGATAATTTAAACTAAAATAACTACTAATAACCACTAATAGAATAACTATTAATAACCACTAATAGAATAACTATTAATAACCACCAATAGAATATTTACTAATAGCCATTAATATAATAGTCACCAATAACCATTAATAGAATAATGAATAATAACCACCAATAACCATTAATTGAATAACCACCAATAGCCATTAATAAAATAACCACTAATAACCATAAATAAAATAATTATTAATTGAATAACCACCAATAGCCATTAATAAAATAATCACCAATAACCATAAATAGAATAACCACTAATAACCATAAATAAAATAACTATTAATAAAATAACCACCAATAGCCATCAATAGAATAACCACTAATAATCATAAATAAAATAATTATTAATAAAATAATCACCAATAACCATTAATAAAATAACCACTAATAACCATTAATAAAATAAACATTAATAAACACCAATATAAGAACCACAAATAACCAAAAGTAACATATAATAACCAAAAGTAATTTAGAATAATCAAAGTAACCTAGGGTGAAATAGTTAAAAATAACCAAAAATAATTAAGAATAGCCATAAATAACTAGAAATAATATAGGGTGAAATAACTTAAAACAATGAAAAGTAACCTTAGATTAATTGAAAATAGTTTAACATAGGTAATATTATCATATTAACAAAAATCTTATCCATTTATTAAACATTTTCTTTTTCAAAAAAATGGTCATTGAAATGTTATTGAATAGTGATATTAAAAAAAAAATTGTTCAAATAATTTCACATTTTCAAAAGGAAATAAATGTAATTATGTACATGATTGAAAAGCTTTTAAATTAAACTTTAATCATTTCATTTGGACAAAATCTTAATAAGATATGAATTTTCAAATTTTATGTTTTTATAATGTTTAAAATGAAGTATTTGGTAAATAGAATGTAATGTAACACATTATCACAACAAGTGTGTTAACTTGATGGTAAGGGTGTTTGTTTTCATCCTAGAGGTCAATGTATCAAACCTTGCAAATAGTGTGTTTATGGTCAATAGTGTTAAGTTGATTAAATATTTTCGTATGTAGTTCCTTTAAAGTAGATGCCTACTTAGGTTGATTACATGGCCTTTGTGCCTAGGTTAGGTTTTTAACTTAGCATAAGTAGTGACATGTGTCAATAATTCATAAGCTAAAAAAATCATGAAATTATAAATAATATTAAATATTGCATTAAATATTAAATAATTTAAATTTAATTGATTTCCATCTTGCCTAATTAATTAACTAGTAAATGAAATGGTTTGTTGAATTTGTATTTCACTTGAAAATAACCTTGTTTCATTAGGTACTAATGGACCAATTCACTATTCGTAGCAACTAATCCCAGTTCATTAAGGGGTTGATCAATTTCACCATGGTAAAAATGTCCATATTCATTCAAAATCTAGTGAAACCCAAAGTGAACTAAGATGCATTTTGTGTAGTGATTAAAGGTGTGAAGGAGGGGTTGTGAAAATTTATGGATCATACATTTATGAAACATAATTTCATTATGGCTGTTTAATTACAATTTGGACCATAAAATCACATAACAAGATGTCAAATATAATTACGTCATTTTTATCACTATAAGAAACATGCATATGTGATGCACCCCCAAACTCCTCTGAAGATTCAAATGCAAGCCCGAAAGTGAAAACAATGAAAAAAGGAGTGGGGATACACTTCCTAACTCATAACATTTTGGGGGTAGAAGGGCTTGTTGGAGCTTCGGGATGGGGACTAGGACGAGTGATATGTGAATCAATTATTCACACGGACCTAGATAGCCCAAACAACAAGTTGGTTAGTGCATGGTTGGAGCACCTTTGGTGCATGCATGAGCCACGGACATACACAGACTCACAAGATTCATCACGGCCTGAACTTGGGGGGAGTCACCACTTTCTCCCTTATAGTATTCTTTGTGATTAGCCATGGGGGCTACATCCAAATGTCATTTTCTCCCAAAACTCCCAAATTAGATGTCTTGAAATTCCCAAAATTGGGTTTTAAATATTCAAATGGGACATGCAAGCCCATTTTAGACATCTATGTTCCAAGAGCTTTCCACTGGTATAAGGAACTTCTAAATCCAAGGAGTTTTGACTTGTGCAATCACTTTTTGAATATTCGAATGTCCATTGGGACTCTAACTCCCAAAGTGGCAACCCACTTAGGAATGTGTGGGTTCATTCCCTCACACCTCTTACACTCCTGAGAACATGAAATGTGACTCCTAAGCTTCACTTTTGGTTCACACTTGTGCAAGCCTTTGCCTTGGTCATAAGCCCAAGGTTGGAATTTCGACAATATGTGTCTTCAAATTTAGTTCAAAGCAAAATTCCTATAAGAGCTCAAATTGTGTCCATGGAAATGATGCACTCCAAAGTCCCAAGTTAGCCCCAAGTTGGGCTAAGTCATTCTAATTGCAGAATTTCTGAGACTTGGGGCACGCTCCCAGCTTCCAGCACTAAAGGGGGTGAGCGGGTGTGCTGAAAGCCCCGGGATAGACTAGGAAGAGGGACAAGCTTATTCAATTATGCGGTCCTACATCCAAATCCAACTAACAAGTTGGTTAGAACTCATTATGCACCTTTTTGGTGTTGGGACAAGCCACGGGCTCGATTAGACTCACTTGACTCACCACGGCCCGGACTCGGGGGAAGCCACCACTTTCCCCCTAAAGTATTCTCTACAACTCTTTGCCGCACTTGCATCCAAATGGCTCTTTGTCTCGGGACTCCCAAAGTGGAGTCCCGAAATTATCCTTGTTTGGACTCCCAGGACTTTGAACGCTCATAACTCCTCACCCCAAACTCGAATTAGGACGAAGTCTAAACCAAATTTGTAGCTCTCCTTGAGAGCTTTCCAACAGTGTGTTGCACTCCACCTGCACGCACCGGAATCGGGTTGATTCCCGACTTTTAGTGGTCGGGAGTCAAACTGCTAGTTTGATTCCTGGCCCTTCTTTTGACCATAACTTGTGCTGTAGATGTCCAAATGGCTCATGCGAGGCCATTTTGGACATTTACACTTCAAGACCTTTCCAAAAGTATAAAAAATGCCTCAATGTGAGGTGTTTTGACCCCTGCAATCGCGCTTTGAATTTTCGGGAGTGTGAGTGACAACCTCACAACTCCCTCAAAGTGGGGTTGCGATAGGAAATATGTTTTTTTAAAAAATATATGTTAATTGGTTGTGAGTATTTTTTGGTTTTTTTAATATATGACTTTTATTACATGCTTACATTATTGAACATGTAAAAAAATGGAATTAACATGTGGAATATAGGAAATGCACATTCCCCATTAAGAGTACTTTTTGGTAGGTACTGGATTTTGCATTCATTGTTAGATATGGTGAGAGGAACAGAAATTAGAGTTTTAGACATAGGTGAACTTTGCAAATTCGTTTAGTTTTGAGAGGTTTGTACTTTCAAGTGTGTGTACACCTTAATAAGAGGAAATTGAGAGGGAGAGTTGACAATGATGACTGTAATGGTTCAAAGTCAAAGTTAAGTGCATTTTGAATTATAAGTTTGAGGGGTACCTTTTTCCATTCTTGTTGCCATGATCCCTTGACTTTTAGATATTTTGTTCATTTCTCCTTTTAAAACATTTTCAAACTCCCACTTCTATGCACAAATGGATTTTAGCAAGCAAAGTTAAAACATGCAACCATGAAAACAATATTTTTGACACCATGTTCCCAAGCACCTTCCCTTTGCTTTATTTTTAGCTTGAAAATTGAAAATATTTGATTGGTAACTCTCTCACCTCTTTCACAAACTCATTTTGGATTTACCTCTTCATGTCCAAAATATTCTCAAATTTGCATATTTCTTGCAAACAAGTTTTTTTAGCTCCTTGAGTTCTTGCCTCATGCAAGAAGTCTCACTCCTACTTTCAAGCAAAAATGGCTAAAAGAATTATCATTGACCAAGGCTACCCCTTAAGGAAGTTCAAAGGCACCTCCATAAATTTTCCGCACTTCCAACTTGCACCTCTATGTGCAATCCATTGACTTTAACTATCTTCTTCTAAGTTACACTTCACCATTGACTACCATCATTATCTCAAGAAGCACCTCACCTAACTCCCTTTAAACACCCTCTTTCCATTCAATGGTGGTCCTTTTACTCCAAAAAAAAATGGATTCCTCAAATCTACATAATAGAGTCAACAATGAGGTCTTGATGGATATATACAGATATATGTATCCATATGTTGACATAATTTAGTTTTACAATAGTGATAGTTAATTTTCTTGAATGCCAACATCAATTTGAATCATTGAACTTTTTATTCTATTATCAATGAACATTTAATGTGCCTCAATTGCATGCAAATTTCATCAAACGAAGGTTGAATTTCAGGGTTTGAATGGAAACAATTTTCAAGTAAGGTAATTAAGCTTGTAGGATATTTTTTTGGAATCTTTGGTCGCAAACCATCTTTAATCTTTTGTCGCAATTCCATCATCATTGTGATTTCATAAAAAGGCAAATGACCAGTCAAAATTTCGTAACACACCATCCCAAAGCTATATACATCAACTTTGAATGGATATTTTAAGATTTTATTCGATTCAATTGATGAGCTTCTTGTAGGGCTTTGATGTTCATATAGTTCAGGAGCCATCCATCGAGTTGTACCAACATTTTCAGTCAAGTTTGAATATGTGCAAATTGATGATCTAGTTTTGGAAAGCCCAAAATCCGCCACTTTTGCACATACATATTCATCATATTTGATGATGAGAACATTCATTGATTTCAAGTCTCGGTGAACCACCTTGTTCTGATGTAGGTAACGCATGCCTTCAGCTATTTGCAACATGATGTCCATTGCTTCAAGAAGGTCAAATGGGGCATCAAGGGTTTTATTTTTGCGCATATTTTCATGCATCAAACTTTGAAGATCCCCATCCATTAGTTCCATGATGAGGGAACAACTTTTATCATCAGTAGCATAACAAACAAAGGGCACAATATTTGGGTGGCAGAATCTTGCAAGAAGTGATGCTTCTTGTTGAAAACTTTGCTCAATTGGTCCATTGTAGCACTTTTCTGCAAACTTTTGTCCAAGCCAACTTATTTTGTGCACATTTGATACAGATGTCTTGTATAAAGGTTTCAATTGCTTGAGACTATCATATTTCACTTTGCATGCATCCATCACATTCACTTCATTAGCGTCCATGCATAATCGTTTGATAAGATATTTGGCCAAAAAAACTCTTTCATCGTCATTATGATCATTTGACATAATTTGAGCTTCCAAACTAGACAATTTTTTTTGCCGATCGTGAATTGCCATTGCTGTAATAATGCTAATTTCTTCTATCTTGGCATTGTTGCTCCACGTACCAAGTTCAAACAAGAACTTTTTTGCTTGGCCATAAATGTTTTTTTGCAAAAGTGTTTTGTATAATTCCAATTCAAAAGCTAGTAACACAAAATGTTCTATTGTGTTTCCCCACATAACAACCTTTTGAATCCATTGGTCACTGCAACAATAATTCACAAGTCTTTCAATATCCTTAGCCACTCGCCAAAGGTTCTTCAAAATCTTTTCCAAGGTTTGAATGCGTTGAGGTGTCAAATCATGGATGTCTTTATATGCATCATTCATAACCTTTGTGAGCTTATAAAGTAAGTAGCAACATTGTAGTTCATTGCTTTGTACTTGATTTTTCAAATCCATAGTATCCTCCAAATAATGTTTGAATATGGCATCACATGATGGCTTTGATCCCTAATTTGTTCAAACCAACACAATACATTAGTTTATTAACTATTGGGCATAACTAATAAAACATGGGATGAAGTTATAACATGTTCATCATATTGGGGTATTTATTCAAATAATGTGCCATAATCAAGATGAATAAAATACATATTTATGTTCCATGGTTAATATTAAATGCATTCACCTATTTATGGGGTTTACTTTCATTTTCAAAAGAACATGATAGAAATAGGTCGAATGAAATAACCCATCATCCCCAACTCAAATTGTTCTCAACTTCATCAAACAAGGTTTCATTAACCATGCATGCATTTGAACCACATTCACAACTATAAAACATTATGCAATAATATAAAATACATACATAATATGAATGGTCTTCCACCACCATTATGGTACAAGAAATTTGAACACTTGAGGAATTTTCCCAACCCCACACATACTATCACAAAGTGAAGATATCAATCCCTTCTTTTTGGGTCCTTTGATTTTGTAGTTTGTTCATAAAAGTTTTTACTTGGAGATTTATTAAATAAGTCATGATGTTAATTATGCATGCAAGTTTTGTAAATGTCATTTGTGTAAAGACTATTGTAGTACCCTGATAACTTTGACATTAATTATATCACTTTTAGGAATGTTGAATTTTTTAAAAATAAATTCAAAGAACAAAATTTTGTGAAAGAAACATAAAATGTTTTAGAATATTAATGAATATTTTATTTTTCAACATGGAATCTTCAAAATTAATTAATTATTCAACAAACATGTGTTGAACTTACTAATGTACCATGGTATTTTTAAAAGTTTGTTTTTTCTAATCTTTATGTTTCAATTGAACAACTTACACGTTTTAATTAATCCCTCACAAATGGTTCAATGTGAGATTTTCCATGTCCACATGATTGAGTATATCTTCACCTTTGGGCTTATGTATTTTGAAGGTGAAAATTTTGTGTCCACATGCTAGGAGTTAATTGAACAAGTAAGCACTTGCAAGTGGGTTATTAGTTCCAACCATGTGGGCTTTTGATTTCATGTTAGTTTTTTCAAACGTTTGATGTAAATACTTGTTCATTCATAAAGGTTATGATGGGATAGTTAACAACTATTCATAGGAAACTTAATGATTTAAAAACTAATTATGCAACTTTTTCGAAAACTATATATGTTTGTGAACTTGACATAAATTGCATGAACATGGATAATTGTTTGGATGAATTGGCAAATTTTAAAAAAAAATTTAATTGTTTTTGTTTTAGACATGATAATATTTTGCAAAGAGCTTTACATTTAAATAAATTATTGTAGGTCATTCATTTATTTTTGACAAATAATGGTTAAATAACATTCATCAAGGTGTAGATTATTTTATGTTTGTGACTAACATTAATAGAAAAATTCACTCATGTTCTTGGTTACTTGGACAAAACATTAAAAACATATGCCATGAAAAAAATGAAAGAGGAAAGAAAGTCAAATAAGGAAAAATGATTGAATAAAATAGAAATAAGCTCATGATGAAAATTACCTTTGGAATGGGCTCAATGGGATCAATATTGTTATTCCTTTCTTCCAATTTTTTTTCCATGCTTGATATTTCAACCTTCATCGGGGAAGGGTCCATTGTGGAAACAAAATCAAGTTGCGCCAATGAATTAAATTTTTCAAGAGCTTTTTTCAAGCGGCCAAGAGATGTAGGTAATATTTTCAATTTGGAGCAATCCACCAAACCAAACCTGTCAAGAGCAATCAATTGGTTGATACTTCTAGGTAATTTCCTCAACTCATGGCATCGTGACAAATCAAGTTGTTCAAGTGCAATCAATTGGCCAATAGATGTTGGTAACTCTTTTAATTGATTATAATCTGACAAATTGAGTTCTCGAAGATTGTTCAATTCGCCAATAGATGTTGGTAGTTCTTTCAATTTAGAACACATCGATAAATTCAAATGTTGAAGATTAATCAATTGACCAATGGATGTAGGTAATTCTCTTAACTTTGAACACCCCAATAAATAAAACTCTTTAAGAGCAATCAATTGACCAATAGATCTAGGTAGTTCTTTCAACTCATAACACATTGACAAATCCAACTTTCGAAGAACAACCATTTGGCCAATAGATATAGGTAATTCCCTCAATTCAGAACATCTAAATAGATCAAACTCTTGAAGAGCAATTAATTGACCAATAGATGTAGGTAACTCTTTCAAATTTGAACACCCCGATAAATCAAACTTTTGAAGAGCAACCAATTGACCAATAGATGTAGGTAAATTTACCAACTTAATGCACCGTAAAAAATCCAACTTTTGAAGAATAATCAATTGGCCAATAGATATAGGTAATTCTGTTAACCGAGAGCAACCATAAAACTCAAACTTTTGAAGAGCAACTAATTGGCCAATAGATGTAGGTAGTTCTTTCAATTTAGAACACCCTGATAAATTCAACTTTTGAAGAGTAATCAATTTGCTAATTGATGAAGGTAGTTCTTCCAACTCAAGGCACCTTAACAAATCCAATTCTTGAAGGACAAGCAATTTACCAATAGATGTAGGTAGGTTTTTCACCTTAAAACACTTTGATAAATCAAACTCTTGGAGTTTAGTCAATTGACAAATAGATTCAGGTATCTCTTCCAAATTTGAACAATTTGATAAATCAAGCTTTTGGAGGTTGAGTAATTGACCAATAGATGAAGGTAATGTTTTCAATTTGGAGCACCCTGACAAATCAAGCTCTTGGAGATTAATCAAATGGTCAATAGATGTTTGTAACTCAAATAACTCACAACATTTTGACAAATTCAATTTTTGAAGAACAATCAATTTGCCAATAGTTGAAGGTAGTTCCTTCAATTTAAAACATTCTGATAAATCAAGAATTTGGAGATTTGTCAATTGATCAATAGACATAAATAATCCTTGCAACTCAAAGCATTTTGATAAATCAAATTCTTGGAGAGCAACCAATTGGCCAATAGATGTAGGTAGTTTTTTCAAATTTGAACACCCTGACAAATCAAGCTTTTGAAGCATAATCAATTGACCAATTGATGTTGGTAGCTCTTTTAAATTTGAACATCCTGATAAATCCAACTCTTGGAGATTAGTCAAGTGGCCAATAGATGTAAGTGTTTCTTGTAATTGAAAGCACCTTGACAAATCAAACTCTTGGAGAGCAATCAATTGATTAATTGATGTAGGTATTTCCTTCAAATTTGAACAACTTGACAAATTGAACTTTTGGAGACCAATTAATTGGCCAATAGATGGAGGTAGTTCTTTCAATGTTGAGCATCCTGAGATATCAAACTCTTGAAGAGCAATCAATTGGCCAATAGATGTAGGTAGTTTTTTTAGCTCAAAACACCTTGATAAATCCAACTTTCGCAAAGCTATCAATTGGCCAATAGATGTAGGTAGTTCTTCTAATTTAGAACACCCTGATAAATCAAACTTTTGAAGGGTAATCAATTGACCGATAGAGGTAGGTAACTTTTGTAACTCAGAACATTCTGACAAATCCAACTTCCGTAATGCTATCAATTGGCCAATAGATGTAGGTAATTGTTTTAATTTAGAACACCCTGATAAATCAAATTCTTGGAGAGTATTCAATTGTTCGATAGATGTAGGTAGTTCTTCCAATTCAGAACAATTTGACAAATCAAGTTGTTGAAAAACAATCAATTGACTAGTAAATGTAGGTAAGATTTTTAATTCCCAACAATTTGACAATTTAAGATGTTTGAGACCAGTCAATTGGCTAATAGATATTGGCAACTCTTTCAATTTAGAGCAAAATGACAAATCAAATTCATGAAGGTTAATCAATTTGGCAATTGATGTTGGTAACCCTTTCAATTCAGAGCATTTTGATAAGTCAAATTCATTAAGAACAGTTAATTGACCAATAGTTGTAGGTAATTCCAATAATTTAGAACACCCCGACAAATCAAATTTTTGCAAAGCAGTTAATTGGTCAATAGATGTAGGTAATGTTTTTAAGTCGGAACACATTGACAAGTTCAATTCTTGAAGGGTAATCAGTTGGCCAATAGATATAGGTAACTCTTTCAACTTGAAGCACTTTGCCAAATTAAGCACACGTAAATGAAAACAATGAACCAAATTGTTTGGCAATTCTTCAATCTTGGAATTTTGAAAACGTAGCCATCGCAAGTAATGTAGGTGTTGTTGATGGATGAAGCCTTCCAAAATGTTTTTTGAAACTTCAGTCATGTCCAATAACCTTAGGTTGGGAAGCTTTATATTTTCAAAAAATGATGAAGGCAATTCTTCATATCCTTTTAATGACATGCCTTCCAACCTTTGTGCCACCTATCACATTGAAGATTTAAACATATGAGTAACACAAAAGAATAAACTCAATATTTAGATATAAATATTTTTTGCACTATTCTTATAATAGAAAAAATGACCAATATCTATTTCCATGGCACTAACCTTTTCTTCTTGCAAAATTTGTAAATCTTCCTTTGTTGAACCCCATAACTATTCCTTTCAATAGTTTTTGCAATCTTTTGACCCATGTCTTCCAATTGTTGATGCATGCTTATCTCTCCATTTTTGCTCACTTCCACAATTGATTTGTCTTTCAAGCTTTGCAATCCAATCAAGTGTGATTGAAAATCCCATATTCGAATCGCATTAGTTTCCTTCAAACCAGAAAAGTAGCAAGCAATATCCAAAAAAATAGTGCGTTCTGTCTCTTGCAAATCATTATAATAAGTATGCTTGCCCTTCAAAATCAAGTCACACCCTTCCAACACCTCTGAATTGTTCATGTCATGTGAGTTTTTGGGCCTGAACTCAAATGGTTGTGGCAATGGAAGAGATGTCAATTTCTGCCACAATTTATACACATCATGTATCAGCAAAGACCAAAAGTAGCAATACTACATAAACATGAAGTACATGACCACAAGAAAACAACCGAGGAAACAGGATATGTTTCTTATTGTTTGTGCGTGATTATATGTCCTTTGTTGAATCAATAAACTTTAACCTGATACTGGATTCAACTTTTGCATATTCAAATGAAACTTAAAAACAAACTCAAATACCTACCTTGGTAGGCATTGAGACATCTTCAAATTTCAAGCTTAAACAAGGTTCAAATCATTACTTTGTAAAACATGACACAATATTTTACATTCAATATTTTCACAAAGTGTAAGTAATCTTTTCATTAATTACAATTAAGTCAACTTGAATGAAAAAAAGATCATGTGATGATTAAGGTTGGAGAGATTTCAAATTCAAGGGAAAAGGGAAGACACCATGGAATTTATGTTACAATTTTTTATTGTAACAAAAGGGAGAAGGAAAAGTGAAACCAAAGTAAGTGGAATTTGAAGGTGCAACAAGGTCATCAAAACTGACCTCTTGTATTTGGTCAGGTTCAAGTGATGTCAAGCTATGCTCTTGAGCCAAAGAAGTTTGCGGCTCAATAAAATTGGGCTGATCAACTATCAACAGACCACCACTCTGCCCTCCTTCCAATTCTGGTTCCATAGTTATTGTCCTTGGTGAAGAAGGTTCTTGGGGAACATGTTTTACCATTATGTCACTGGCATCTCTGGTGCCTTGGAGGGGCATCTTGACTGGCCACTTCCAGGATGGCCACTTCCATAAGACTTGATCAACTTCTCTGGAACCTTGGGGCTCTATTGTCCAACAGCAGATCCACCGAAGCACAAAATGGCCGAAAATCCCAAACTAGAAGACAGAAGAAGACTCAAGGATCAGTGTGATCAGTACTAAAGCTCTCTCACATTTTGAATCACTACATGTTTATGTTGAATAATATCGGTACTAACTTACTTAGTACTAAGTAGATACCCACTACCTCCCCACCAATTTTATCAATTCCAGAAAGTGGGATATTCACCACTTGAGTTGCCGAGTTTTTATCAGTGTTGGCCCTGTTGGGCAGTTATTTGATTTTGTTAATGAACTTCTGTTCTGATTTCTTTAATTTTAGAAATCAAAGAACATCCTATTCTGGTTTTTTAAAACCCCTGAAAGAACTTGCAATTTTAATGAAACAACCAGTTAATCCCAATAGTTTTGTAGAACATTATTTGATCAGTTTTTAATTCTATTGAAAGTCACAGATATATATCAGCTTTGAGTCTTTGATTGCTTGAGAACCATGGTTATATATCTGAACACGTTCTTTAATTTTTGAGAATCACAATTCTGAAATTGAAGACCTGAAACCGAGGGGGGTTTGGTGATACCCACCCAACATTGACTTCTACCAGCATGGGATTGTTCTCATGTTTTGAAATCTGGGATTGACAAGGATAAGATTGTGCCCTTGATTGATGGCTCTCAAAATCAGAGAACTGGTGTTGACCTTGATTGGAGGTTCTAAAAAATCACAGAACTGGTTTTGACTCTTCATTGGGGTTCTTTAAAAATCAAAGAACTTACTAAACTGTGTGGTTTGTTGCCAGTTCTTTCATGAAAACCAACAGTTTTTTTTTTATTAAAAAAAAACCTGGAACCAAAAGGGTCTGTGATGCTGGAAGTATTGAAGAACTAGAACCAGAGGTTCTGCGATTCTAAAAAATTTCAACAACCCAGAACTGAAGGTTCTTTGATTTCTAACAGTTAAAGAACCCAGAACTGAAGGTTCTTTGATTTCAAATAGTTAAAAAACCCAGAACACAATTCTTCACAAAATCAAAAGAACTGCCCAACAGTGGTTTCTACCAGTGTACAAGTTTCTTTACTCTTATGAAGAACATCTGATTCCAGTTCTAAAAAATAAAGTAGAACTGTCACAGTTCTGGTTTCAGAAATAAATAGAATCAGGATTCTGGTTCTTAATGAAATTTGATTTTGGTTTTGAATATCAGATCCAATTCCGGTTTGGTTCTTAGTAGCCCAAACTGGAACTGACGGGTGATTACTGGTTAAACTCCGAGTAACCCCCCTTGGTTCTTCAGAAACTTGTGTCTCTGTTCTGATCCCGGTTCTGGCTCCATACATAAATAGAACAGAGGACCCGATTCCAGGTCCTATAATTAAGCGCCGGTTTCAGTTCTGAAAATCAGACCAGATTCCAGTTCGGTTCTTTCTAAGGGGAACTGGCGATTTCTACCGCCAACCGTGCAACGCTAGTTTCTACTTTCTACCAGACAGACAACACAGTAACAAGAACCTCACGAAAACGATGGAAGTTACAGACGAAGCCACGAAGAAAGGGGGGACACAAAGGGCAGGAAACACCGAAATGAACCGAACAAGGAGCTCTTAGCAAGAGAAGACAGCACTAAAAGGCTATCGAAGATTACCTCTCGTATTGGGTCAGGTTCAAGCAATATCAGCTGATGCTCTTGCTCCGAAGAGATGGGTGTCTCAATAGAACTCGGGTTATCAAGGATTGTCGAGGGATCATTGACGTTCTCCCCTCCTTTCGGTTCTTGTTCGACCATGGTTATCTCTGACTGATGAGATCTTTCGC